>Ga0164243_10010745_pt1 | contig 13125 bp, 10 predicted proteins | sample OricompcompostOP_FD_108781 | JGI IMG/M metagenome (GOLD analysis project Ga0164243, IMG submission 108781) | Organic Plus compost microbial communities from Emeryville, California, USA - Original compost - Organic plus compost (OP) | ecosystem: Engineered > Solid waste > Mixed feedstock >... | reverse complement strand
CCGTGCATCGTCGGAATCCCGATGCCGGGTGAGCGCATCGGCGACAAGGTCTTCGACGGCAAGACGGAGGCGGCGGTATTTCCTGGGGATCTTCCCGCCAACGCGCGCGATGCACTGAAGCCGAACGCAGCGCCGGCCGGCCTGCACTTCGTGCGCTTCCGCCCGCCGCGCCTCATGCCGCCCGGTGTCGATGGCGAGTCGCCGCCGTTGCCGCATATCCGTCTCGATCGTGCGCTCGATTTTCTGCTCGCGGATTGGCTCGCATGACCTCCGATACCGACATCCGCCGCCCACGTGCCTTCGCGCCCGACGATCCCGCCTTGCGCGCCGGCGCGGCGGAGGCGGCCGAGACACCGCCCGCCGATACGGGGCCGCTCGCATCGCGCCGCCGACGGCAAGCTGCACGCACCACGGTGCGTCCGACCGCGGGCGATCTGTCGCGCGGCATCCGCTGGGGCGCGATGCTGCTGTCCGGCCTCGCAGGGCTGCTGGCGCTCGCCACGGCTCTCTGGTTCGCGCGCTACGTCGAGGTCGCGCTGCAGCGGCAGGACTGGATCGGCTGGGTCGCATTCGGGCTGCTGTGCCTCGTCGGCGTCTCCACCGTGGTCCTCATCCTGCGCGAAATCTACGGCATGTTCCGGCTCGCTCGGCTGGGGGCACTGCGCCAGGAGGTGACGCGCGCCATCGATACCAGCGATGCGGCGGCTGAGCGGCGTGCCGTGCGGCACCTGAAAAATCTCTTGAGCCGGCGTGCCGACCTGCAATGGGCGCTGGCTCGCTTTTCGGAGCACGAGCGCGCGGTGATGAACGCCGGTGACCTGCTCTCGCTGGCCGACCGCGAGCTCATCATGCCGCTCGACCAGGAGGTGCGGCGCGCGGTGCTGGCGGCCGCCAAGCGCATCGGCATGGTGACGGCGATCAGCCCCATGGCGTGGATCGCCATGCTCTACGTGCTGATCGAGAACCTGCGCATGCTGCGCACCATTGCCGGGTTGTACGGCGGACGCCCGGGGCCGCTCGGCGCACTGCGTCTTGCGCGGCTCGTGATCGGGCACATCCTGGCGACGGGCGGCGTGGCGCTGACGGACGACCTGCTCGGGCAGTTCCTAGGACAGGATCTACTGCGGCGGCTGTCGCGGCGCCTCGGGGAAGGCGCATTCAACGGTGCGCTAACAGCGCGCGTTGGTGCGGCTGCCGTCGAGGTATGCCGGCCGCTGCCGTTCATCTCGGCGCCGCCGGTGCGGGCGCGCGACATGCTGGCGGAGGCCTTCCGGCGAAATGCCAGCGCTGCCGTGGGTGAAACACCAGGCTAGAGCAAACCTGCGTTCTGAAAGTTCCCCCCTTGCAGCGGGGAGAGGTTAGGGGTGGGGTAGCGAAAAACGACCGAAGCTTGGTTCTGTGGCTTCACCCCACCCCGCGCGTCATGCGCACATGACGCGCGACCCTCCCCATCGAGGGGAGGTTTAAGTGAAGTGCGCCGGCGCGGCTTCCTGCTCTTGGCCGCTGAAGGCGGCAAGGGCGCAAGGCGCCCCGGCGCGAGCGCCGGCCATCAGCTCGTGATGCAACTGCCATCGAGCAAGCTTGTCTCAGCTACAAATCAAGCCGCGCGGGGGGTGATCTCGACGACCGTGCCGCTTTCGAGTGTGCGCATGGCGATATGGTCGGCCCACTCGCCGGAGGCACGCCGTGCGCTCTCGACGATGGCTGGTGGGGAGCGGCCGTCGCGAGTCGACAAGAGGGTGCGCAGAGGCCGGGCGGCGCGGCGCGAGGTCAGCCAGGTGACCGGAGCAGACAGCACGAGGCCGACGATCACTGGCGACATCCAGGCGACGACCAGCGGCGAGGCCTCATAGCAGGCAAGCGCCATCAGAACGCCAAGCAGCATGTGCCAGCGGTGATAGCGCACAGCGTCGACAAATGAGATGCCGGCGCCGTCGCGGCTCTGCGCGCGCCAGCCGGAGTCGAGCCCGAACAGCACCTGGAAGACGGCGGCCGTCTGCGTCACCATGAGGACGGGCGACTGGAGGATGGAGAACAGGGTCTCGGTCAGGACGCCGAGCACTGCCCTAAAGCCACCCCAGGATTCGCGCGCGCGGCGGACGCGCTTGATCTCGAGCGCGAGGCCAAGGAACTTCGGCAACAGCACGATCAGCATGGTGGCGAAGAAGAGGCGCAGTGCGGCGCCGGGATCGGTCACCGGCCATACCGGGAACAGCGTCTTCTCGTCGATGAAGTAGCTGGGGATCATCTGCTGGCCCTGGAGGGCGAGCACGATGCCGACGGCGAGCGAGGACGCCCACACCAGCGACATCAGATAGGAGGTGGCGCCCATCAACAGGTGAAGGCGCCCCATGGTCGTGATGTTGGATGTGAAGACGATGCCGAGGTGCTGCAGGTTGCCCTGCGCCCAGCGCCGGTCGCGGGCGACAACGTCGGGCAGCGTCGGCGGCTGGCCCTCGTAGGACCCCTCGACGGTGGGCACCATGTGCACGCCCCAGTCGGCCTTGGCGAGCAGCACCGCCTCGACAAAGTCGTGGCTCTGGATGTCACCGCCGAAGGGCGCAGCGCCCGGCAGCGAGGGAAGCCCGGCAGCCGAGGCAAAGGCCGGCGTGCGGATGATGGCGTTGTGGCCCCAATAGTTGCCCTGGTCGCGGTGCCAGAAGGCGAGCCCGGCGGCGACCAGCGGCCCATAAACGTTGGAGGCGAACTGGGTCAGATACTGCAGCAGTGTCGTGGCGCCAGTGAGCCGGGGAACAGTCTGGATCAGCCCCGCCGTCTGGTCGCGTTGCATTGCCAGCGCCAGGCGAACGAGCGTCGTACCCGACATCACGCTGTCGCCGTCGAGAATGACGAAATGCTCGTACGCGCCACCGAAGCGGCGCACCCAGTCCTTGATGTTTCCGGCTTTGCGGGCGCGGTTCTCGCGCCGGCGGCGGTAGTAGACCGGGACTATATCCTTGAGCCGCTGGCGCAGCGCGCGATAGGCGCTCTCCTCCGCCGCGCCGTCGCGCTCATCACGGGTGTCGGAAAGGATGAAGACGTCGAAGGCAGCGGCGCTGCCCATCGACTGCAGCTCAAGCGCGATCGCCTGCACGGTGCCGGCAATGCGCGCGGGGTCCTCGTGATAAACCGGGAACAGAAGCGCGGTGCGCGCCGTCAGCGGTGCACCGGGCTGTGGCAGGTCGATCGTGTCAGCCTTCTCGCCGCCAAACAGAGGGATGAAGCCCAGCGCGGCGTTGAGCGAACCGATGGCGATCCAGCCAAAGGCGATGGTCGAGAGGATCAGGAAGAGCACCTGCAGCGGCGTCGCCTGCTCGACGGCGAGGACCCCGTAGAGCTCGTGCGCGAAAGCACCCGTCAGCAGCGCGGCGCCGGTGAAGACCGCGGCGCGCGGGACCCAGTAGCCGCGCCGCTGCCTCGGCTTGGCACCACGAGCTTTGAAGTCCTGGTCCGGCATGTCGAGCGGCACCTCCGGCGGTAACAGCTCGGGGCTGCTCGCGTCGGGCATGCGGCCGATCTTCTGGCCGGCCACCGTGGTGTCGCTCATGACTTGGTCCATCGATAGAGCCATGTCTCGGAAATCTGCTGATCACCGAGGCGCAAAGCCAAACGAAGTTCGGAGAGATCGGTTCCGCCAGGATCGAGCTCGAAGCTGACTCGTACACCGTTCGATTCGGGATTCTCGTGCACGGCGATGTCGGACACCGTGCCCGGGTTGGCGGTGACGACCGCAACCGGCAACTGGCGCACCGGCGTGACAGCCGGCCCGGTGAAGTCGACGACAAACATCGTCGTGCCGTCGCGCTTGCCGCGGCCGACGCGAGTCGCCGCGGTCGAGGCACTCGCCCAACCGATAGGGAGCGCGTCCGTCCAGTACATACGATAGGCAAAGGAGTAGGGCGTACCGGCCGCTGGGCCATTCGCCGGCTTCCAATAGGCGGCGATGTTGTCGTGAATCTCGACGCTGGTCGGAATCTCGATCAGCTCGACATAGCCGGCGCCCCAAGTGCCCTTGGGCTCGATCCACAGGCTCGGGCGCTTCTCGTAGCGCGCCTCGAGGTCCTCGAAAGCGTGGAACGAGCGGGCACGTTGGCAGAGCCCGAAGCCCTTGACGTTCTTGTCGAGGAAAGCGCTGGTCTGCAACGTGCGCGGATTGGTGAGCGGTCGCCAGATGCACTCGCTGTTGCCATTGAAGATGGCGAGGCCGTCGCTGTCGTGCACCGCAGGACGGAAGTCGTCGTCGATACGATGATGGCCGGGGCCGTGCAGATACATGCTGGTCAATGGAGCAAGGCCGACATGGGTCAGGGCGCGGCGCGGATAGAGTGTCGCCTCGACATCGACGGTGGTCGATTCTCCAGGCTCGACTTCGAAGCGATAGGCGCCCGTCGTCGACACGCTATCGAGGAGCGCATGAATGACGATTGAACGCGCTCCCTGGGCAGGCTTCTCGATCCAGAAGGATCGGAACAGAGGAAATTCCTCGCCGCCCGGCCGCGCGGTGTTGATCGCCAGCCCGCGCGCCGAGAGGCCGTAGAGCTGGCTGCGGCCGACGGCGCGGAAATAGCTCGCGCCCTGGAAGACGATGTACTCGTCGAAGTAGTCGGGGCGGTTGATAGGCCCATGGACGCGAAAGCCCGAGAAGCCGTAGGGCGCCCCAGGTCCGGCGTCCTTGACGAGCGGTCCCAGCGAAAACAGGTTGTCGTCCGCCTTGAGGCGGCGCGCCGAGCCGCCGTCGACGAGCCAGACCTCGACGGGGGTATTATAGAGCCAGCCGATCGGGAGCAACTGAAGCTCAAAATCGATTTTCTCTCCGCGCCAGATAGCCTGATCGGTGCGAAAGCGCACGTCACGGAACTGGTCGTAGGAGAGCTGCTTGAAGTTGTCGGGCAGCGACAGCGACGGGCTTTGAAACTCGCTCTGCGAGAGTTGCTGGGCGATGCTCTGCACCAGCGCCGGGTTGAAGGCCGTCGCCGCGTCGGTCACCGGCTCCGCTTGCACGGGCCCGACGTTGCCCACCCGCAAGCTTCCACCCAGCATCGCGAAGGCACCCGCCGTCATGAGGACCGATCGCCGGTCCATCCGCGTCGCATCCATTTATCTTCTTCTGCTTTCCGTACCTTTGGGCGCCCTTCGTCGACTTCGTTCTCCGCACTCGTGGCATGCGCCTCCGCAGAGACCTCGCCTCGGGAGATCACTCTCCTGATGCGAGCCTTCATTGCAGCGGATTAACAACCCTGTACGGAGTTTCCTTCCGACGAAGTTTCGACCGGCGCGCTGCCCCGCAGGCGTGAACTGCCTGTTCCCCCGGAAGCGAGCGACCTCGATCGATTGGCGCCTTGTATTGCGCTGCAGCAGAATAATATAGGCCCATGATTTGGGCAACCAGATGACAATGTTGCTAGATTTTAAAGTTCGGTAGAGATCCGCGAACTGCGACCTCGAAACGCTTGTTGCCCACGGTCATATTGGCTGCATATTGGCGCCGCAGAACGATGGGGTCGGGACACGCGGCAAGTAAGCCGTGAGCCTGAGCCGGGGGCTCAGCCCTGGTTGATGGTTTAATGGCCTAGTCAGTAGCGTAACGATGCCTTCCGGCGTGGGTCGGATGGCATCGTGGGGGACATCGGCATGATCCAGGAAGCGACCCTCATCGAGGCGATCCTTTCGATCCGTTCACAGATCGATTTTCTCTGGCAGTTCTTCGTCACCGCCCACATCGCCATCTTCGCGATGCTCTTCATCTATGACGAGGCGGTCGAGAGCCTCAACGTCATAGCCCGCTTCCTCGCCCTCGCCGGCATCGCGCTCTTCGAGTGGATCAACGGCAAGGCGATCGCCAACACCTACATCCTGCTCGATGCGACGCTCGACCAGTATCGCGCCCTCTACGGCGAGGCGAGCCGCTTCCAACCCGGGTTCTTCCAGCACTTCGTAGGTCAGAGCTTTGCGGACCGCCCGGCCATGGTCCTCGTCACCCACAGCATGGCGTTCATCGTCATTCTGCTGGCGCTGGTGTCGCGCGAGTTCATCCAGTCTCGCAAGGGGCGCCGGGAAAGCGCGACCGGCTGATCGGGAAATCTGCCTATGGCTCTCCCAAAGCGTGGCCCAACTCACATAGGGCGGGCGGATTTGGGGATAGGCGGCAGACGCAGGTTTCGCTCGAGCGATCGAAATGTCTGTGCATACAGATAGTTGTGGCCAAAATGTGCGTCGTTGCCCATGAGACACAATGGACCGCGATTCCGCTGTTTTGGGCAGCCAGCCCGTTTCCTGAGCAATCAATCTCTGCTTAATCTTTTGCCCCGAGCGGTGATTCGGCTTCACGGCCGCCGCGGTGCAAGTGAACGAGTTGCGTCGAGTTTTGTAGGGAGCAGGCGGCACTTGTGCGTGGCGTCGCCATCAGAAAGTAAGTAGACGGGAGTAGGTCAATGAAAAAGTATAGTTTAGCCGCCCTGGCGGCAGCAGGCCTGCTGATCGGCGGTCTTTCCGCCGGGAGCGCCTCAGCTGCTGATCTGGGAGGTAACTGCTGCGCCGATCTCGAGGAGCGCGTCGCCGAACTCGAAGCAACGACTGCGCGCAAGGGTAACCGCAAGGTCTCTCTCACCATCTCGGGCTGGGTCGCCCAGCAGGTCGTGGGTTGGGACGACGGCTTCGAGCAGAACGTCTACGTCGAGGACGTGGGCAGCACCATCGCCAGCCACTTCAAGTTCACCGGTCAGGCACTCATCGCTCCGGGCTGGTCCGCGGGCTACGTGATCCACGTCGAGGTTGCCAGCGCTGACAGCCTTTTCGTCCACCAGGGTAACGACGACGGCGCGGGTAACACGGTTGGCCTGTTGCAGTCGTTCTGGTTCATCAAGAGCGACAGCCTCGGCAAGGTGTCGGTCGGCCTTCAGTCTCAGGCATCTGACAACACGGCGATCCTGGTCGACGGCTCGGGCTCTCTGATCCCCGCCAACTGGGTCGCGTTCGACTACAACAGCTTCTTCATCCGCACCTCGACCGGTGGCACTGCTGGCCAGTGGGGTCGCGTCGGCGCCTGCGCGGGCGGCGGAGCGATCGGCGACTGCAACGGCCTTACCGAGAACGTCGTCCGCTACGACTCGCCGGTGTTCGGTGGGTTCTCGGTCTCGACCTCCTGGGGCGAGGACGACATGTGGGACGTCGCAGCTCGTTATGCGGGTGAGCACGCCGGCTTCAAGGTTGCCGTCGCTGCTGCCTACAGCGAGTCGACGGACTCGGGCTTTGCGGGTTGGGTGAGCACGACCGGCGACACGTTCAAGTACTTCCAGATCGGCGGCTACATCGAGCACGTGCCGACTGGCGTGTTCGCTTACGGCGCCTATGGCAACTCCGAGTATGACTTCGCTTCGGGCGAGTCGGAGACCTACTACGTGAAGGCCGGTCTGCGCGAGCGCTGGCACCCGCTGGGCCACACGGTTCTTTACGGCGAGTATGAGAACAACAAGGCCGATGGCGTCTTCGCCTCCGACGTCGGCTTCGGAACCGAGACCGACTTCAATCTCTGGGGTGTTGGTATCGTGCAGGAAATCGACGCGGCTGCCATGTCGCTGTGGATCTCCTACCGTCATCTGGACTTTGATGACAACACGGCCACCAGCTACGAGGACTTCCAGTACATCAAGGCTGGCGCGCTCATCAACTTCTGATCCGAGCCACCAACTGGACTACAGCGGAAGCCGCCCAACCGGGCGGCTTCTTGCTTTTGGGCCACGGCTTGCACCTGCCTTCCGCAAGCCACAGCGGCCCTTTGCGACCTCGTCGCATTGCAGGAGCAAGCGCCTACCCCGTCAATGCGGGCCCCCGGCGCCACATAGCGCTGCGTCTCCTGTGTGGTTGTCCACACACCATCCCCACGCCGGGCTGACCGCGCGCCTTGCCGGCAAAGCCGCGCAGCTTGCTGTTCGAAGGGCTTTGCAGAGGCCGGTTCCGATAGTGCGGGACAACGCGGGATGAGCGGCCGGCAAAGCATTGACCAGCGCTGCCTTTAGCGCCGAAAGTGCTGCCTTGAGAGGATGACCTGCACGTACGCAGCAAGGGGGTCGTCTTCCCGTTACCTCAACGATGCTCGTGGCCCCCTCGCCACACTCGTGGATTCGTCACCACCAATTCGGCAATGCCTAATTGTTGCACTCCGGCGAATCACAGCAGTGTCCGGCTTGGCACGCAGCGATCCTAGAGGGATACGCCTTGCGCATTGCTAGGGCGGTTTTCTTGTCTCGCGTTCCAGTAGTTCAGCGTCCGCCATCAGCTGAGACGAAGACGGGAGACTAATGATGAATAAATTCAGCCTTAGCGCCCTGGTGGCAGCGGGCCTGCTCGCGGGCGGTCTCTCCGCTGGCAGCGCGTCTGCGGCCGACCTTGGGGGCAACTGCTGCGCGGACCTTGAGGAGCGTATTGCTGAGCTCGAAGCAACGACGGCCCGCAAGGGCAACCGCAAGGTGTCGCTGACGATCTCGGGCTGGGTCGGCGAGCAGGTGATGTGGTGGGACGACGGCGCTGAGCAGAACGTCTACGTGACGGGTCTCGGCTCCACGCTTGCCTCGCACTTCAAGTTCACTGGCCAGGCCACGATCTCTCCTGGCTGGTCGGCGGGCTACGTGATCCACGTGGAAGCACTGGACTCCGACTCGCTCACCATCAACCAGTTCTCGCAGCACAATCCGTCGGCGCTCGGTGCCAACGGTGCCTACGCCGTGCAGCTCCTGCAGTCCTACTGGTTCCTCAAGAGCGATCACCTCGGCAAGGTCGGCGTCGGTCTGCAGTCGTCCGCATCGGATAACGCTGCGATCCTGGTCGACGGCTCCGGCTCGCTGGTTCCTGCGAACTGGGTCATGTTCGACTACAATGGCTTCCTGCTGCGCAACAAAGGCTCTGGCACCATCAGCGCCCTCAACTGGCAGACTGTCGGTGGCTTCTGCTACGGTGGCGGCGGTGCCGGCGGCGACTGCTTCGGTGCGCCGCGCGACTCGGTTCGCTACGACTCGCCAACGTTCGCCGGGTTCTCGTTCTCGGCGTCTTGGGGCGAAGATGACTTCTGGGACGTTGCGGCTCGCTACTCGGGTGAGTTCAACGGCTTCAAGCTCGCTGCTGCCGTTGCTTATTCGCAGTGGAGCCAGGACTTCTTCACGGGACAGGACGCTGTTCTCGTAGGACCGGGATTTGCCGAGGTGGGTGACGATCGCTGGATCAACTACTTCCAGCTCGGTGCTTACATCGAGCACGTGCCGACCGGTCTCTGGCTGTACGGCGCTTACGGCCATATCGATCCGAACGACACAACGTTCGCTACGGCGGATCTCAATGGCACCATAAACGCGGGTGGCTTGGACCGCGCTTCGGGTGACACCTACTACATCAAGGGCGGTCTGCGTGAGCGTTGGCACCCGCTGGGTCACACGGTCCTCTACGGCGAGTACGAGAAGTTCTCTGACAGCACGCCGGATGAGCTTGTGAACGTGGGTATTTCGGCCAGCACTCAGCTTTGGGGCTTGGGCGTGGTGCAGGAGATCGACGCTGCGGCGATGTCCCTGTGGATTTCCTACCGCCATGTCGATGCCGACCTCAAGGGCGGTGGTTGCGCCGATGCGGCTGCTACGTCGGGGCTTGGACTTGACGTTGGCTGCGGTACGGAAAGCTTCCAGTACATCAAGGGCGGCGCTCTGATCAACTTCTGATCGCCATCCTTCTCTCTCTCTCAGTTACTGAACCGCCCTGGCTCGCCAGGGCGGTTTTTTTGTCTCCAGCGCACAGCGTGCAGGCGTGCATCACTTCTCAGCTCTGCACAGGGATCGCACTTCGACGAATTGGTCCACGGGATACGACTCAACGTGCGTGCTAGCACCGTTGCTACCTGGAGATGGCACGCGCAGGCTGTTGTGGTCAGCAAGAACGACAATGGGGGGCAGGCCCGCGCCGGTGCACGGGCTGTCGTCGCCGCGATCTACTGCAGCTTGATCGGCGGCTGCGCATACAGCGGCGCAGGGCCCGTCGAGGTGCATTACCAGAAATATAAGGCGCGAATGCCGGAAGGTGACCGGGTCTTCGTCTGCAGCGCCTATGGCTGTCGTACGCAGACACCGTTTCGCTTCTCCGAGGCCGATCTTGCCGAGATCAGGAAGATCATGGCCAAGGGCCTTGCCTCGCCCATCGCGGAGCGCGAGGCCACCAAAACAGCGCTAGCATGGATGGGGCATCGTGCTGACACGGCTGTCGGCACCGCCGGTGATCGTCCAGGCGACGACATGGCGGGTAATGGCGATCCCGGGCAGATGGATTGCGTCGACGTCGCCACCAACCTCACGAGTTACATGCTGGTCATGGAGCGGCACAAACTGTTCCGCTACCACACGGTGGGCTCGATCTACGTCAAGGAGGACATCCGCCGCGGCTGGAGCGGGTGGACACACTATGCCGGCATCCTCATCGACAACCGGTCGCAGCAGAAATTCGCCGTCGACGGATGGCTGCTGGCCAGCGGGAAGCCACCCGAGATCACCGAGGTGGAGCGCTGGTACATCGACGATAAGGACCTGCTGATCGGCGGCAGCGGCACGGTTGCCTCGATGAAGCCCACCGCCGGCAAGGCAGACTGACGGCGCCCAGCCCGAGTTGGCACGTCGCGGCCCGTTACCTATGCTGGCCCTTGTCGCCAACTTGGATGCCCGCGCCTATGTTCGTGAGGTTCTTTCATGCGCTGAAGAGCGCCGGCCTGCCCGTGACGCTGAAGGAATACCTTACGCTCATGGAAGGTCTCGAGGCCGGCGTCACCAATCGCCAGGTCGAGGACTTCTACTATCTCTCACGTGCCTGCCTCGTGAAGGACGAGCGCAACCTCGATCGCTTCGACCGCGTGTTCGGCAGCGTGTTCAAAGGCGTCGCGTCCCTGCCTGAGGCCGTCGAGGCGGAGATCCCCGAGGAATGGCTCCGTCTCGTCTCGGAACTGCATCTCTCGGAGGAGGACAAGCGCCGCATCGAGGAGCTCGGCGGCTGGGAGAAGATCATGGAGACGCTGAGAAAGCGTCTCGAGGAACAGAAGGAGCGCCACCAGGGCGGCAACAAGTGGATCGGCACGGGCGGGACCTCTCCCTTCGGCGCCTATGGCTATAACCCCGCAGGCGTGCGCATCGGACAAAAGGAGAGCCGGCATCGGCGCGCCATCAAGGTGTGGGACAAGCGTGAGTTCAAGGATCTCGATGACACGGTCGAGATTGGTACGCGCAACATCAAGGTGGCACTGCGCCGGCTCAGATCCTTCGCACGCACGGGCGCAGCGGAGGAACTTGACCTGTCAGGCACCATCCGTGGCACGGCGGAAAAAGGCTATCTCGACATCCGCATGCTTCCCGAGCGGCACAACGCCGTGAAGGTGCTCATGTTCTTCGATGTCGGCGGCTCCATGGACTGGCACATCAAGGGTGCCGAGGAGCTGTTCTCTGCGGCGCGGTCGGAATTCAAGCATCTCGAGTACTATTATTTCCATAACTGCCTCTATGAGGCCCTATGGAAGACCAACGCGCGCCGGCGCACCGAGATCACGTCGACCTGGGATGTGCTCAACACCTACCCGGCCGACTACAAGGTGGTCTTCGTCGGTGACGCCTCGATGAGCCCCTACGAGCTGACGCATGTCGGCGGCGCCGTCGAGCATATGAACGGCGAGCCCGGTGCCCTATGGCTGCAGCGAGTGACACAGACCTGGCGGCATTGCGTCTGGCTGAACCCGGTACGCGAGCAGCATTGGGGCCATACGCAATCAATTGCCATGATCCGCAACATAATGGAGGGGCGGATGTATCCGCTGACGCTCGAAGGGCTTGATCGGGCCATGGGCGAGCTCATGCGCTAACTCAGGCGGAATGCGCGGGGGGCGGCGAGAGTTGCCTAGACCGCTCGAAACGCCCCTTGCGCAGCGTAATTGACGGCACGGCAATTGCCGCTAAGGTCCGGCCGGTATGGGGCGGCACAAGAATGAGGGGCACGCCATGAAGGCCGCAGGCTCGATGCTGGCGCTGGTTGCGCTCGCGCTCGCCGGCTGCGGGGCGAGTAGCAGCTCACTGCTGTCGACCGGGTCGTTGCTCGGCGAGGACAAGCCGGCGGCGCCAGTTAACGATGCCCCGGCGCGTGCCTTCCAGGTCGGGACCGTGTCGGCGCGCGCCGTCAAATGCGGCTTCAACTTCGACCCAGCCAAGCTAAAGGCCAACTATCTGGCTTTCGAACGCCAGCAGCCATCCGGGCAGGACATCGCCAAGGTCGAACGCATGTACGACGTATCGTTCAACGCGGTGGCGAAGGCTGTTGCCGCCGAGGGCGAGTATTGCACCGACGCGAAGACCAGGACCATCAAGGCGGACCTCGGCCGCCACCTTGCCGGCGACTATACGCCGAGCCCGCCACCGCCTCAGGAGGACGACGGGCTGTTTTCGGGCTGGGGCAGCGGAGGCTCGGAAGGCAAATCGATGAAGGCCAAACTTCCCACCGACAACAGCGACGACTGACTATCCGTTCGCGGCGTGCGGGGGCACGGCTGACGTGCAGCAGCTGCTTTGGATCGAGACGCTCCTCAAGTTCTTTCCAGGCCTGATGCTGATGCTCGCCCCCATGGCTACGTTACGGGTGCTCGGCCTGCCGCGGTCCGACGACGGTTTTTGGCCACGCATTTGCGGTGCGCTTCTCATTGGCATCGCAGCAGCGTTGTTCCTGGAAGGCACCTCATCCGGCCACGGCCTGGGGCTCGCCGGCGTGGTTATCGTTAATGCTTGCGGCGCAGCGCTGCTTACAATCATGCTGGTGGCCGAGCGCGGGCCGTCCTCGATGCGTGGCCGGGGTGCGGTCTGGCTCACGATCTGCGTCCTCGTCACCCTTGGCGTGCTGGAGATCATCGTACTCTGATCCATTAACGGCTTTAATGGCACGCTGCTTGCTGTTCCGAGTGTGCCGTAAGCGGTCTCGACCGATCGGCTTCGGCTCGAGAAAGACGCATGCCCCTGACCTCTGCAGCCCTTAGCTCCGAATTTCATCGGCTGCCGCCTCGTGCGGCGGTCGGTGCCGTGCGACCCTCCCCTGCCTGCGTCGCGGACAGGAATGGGGTCACGCTCGAGT
>Ga0164243_10010744_pt1 | contig 13126 bp, 8 predicted proteins | sample OricompcompostOP_FD_108781 | JGI IMG/M metagenome (GOLD analysis project Ga0164243, IMG submission 108781) | Organic Plus compost microbial communities from Emeryville, California, USA - Original compost - Organic plus compost (OP) | ecosystem: Engineered > Solid waste > Mixed feedstock >... | reverse complement strand
GCTGCTGACGCCCAAACTTGGCGAGAAGGTATTGCTAGCGGATACCGCGCACCGGTTTGTCCGTTGGTGGGAAAGCCTCCGTTAGAAATTGTGGAATCAGATCGATTTTTTGTTACTTTCGTTTTCACAAACTTCTATAAAAATGAATAAGGCCAATGTTAGGCTGCACGGAAGCCCCCTCTGGCTTTTTCCTGTGCTCGCTGCCCTGCTTACCTGGCAATGCCGGGGTCCGATCAAAACCAATGCCGGTAATAGCGCCTTTGCACCGTACGTAGAAGGATACACAACGGGCGTCATATCACGCGAGGGCACCCTACGCGTCCGGCTTGCGTCGCAGGTTAATACCCTTCATGAAACCAATACGGAAGACACGCGCAACTTATTCACACTTCACCCAGGAGTGAAGGGGAAAACCCGGTGGATTGATGCCCGTACGGTGGAATTTATTCCCGAAGCACATCTTGACCCATCCAGAACCTATCAGGTGACATTCGATTTGGAAAAGGTGGCGGAAGTGCCGTCCGATCTGCGACGTTTCATCTTTGACTTCAAGGTGATCGATCCTTCTTACCGCATTGAGGTTAACGGACTGAAATCCCAAACGAGTTCTTCCACGGATCTTCTGAAGCTTACCGGAGCTATCTCGTTAGCCGATGTGGAGGATCCCGCCCATATCGAGAAAATACTGGCTGCCACGGTAAATGGCCAGCGGCTGCCTATCAAATGGCAACACCAAGCCGACACACGCATCTCATCGTTCACCATTGACTCTCTCCAAAAAAGCAAGGAACCTTACCCTATACAACTGGAATGGGCCGGTCAGCCAATCGGCTCCAAGGTAAGCGGCCATGAAGACATTGAGATACCCGCCTTTGGAGATTTCAAGGTACTGGATATACGGGCCGTGCAGGAACCCGAGCAGTTCGTGCTGGTTCAATTTTCCGATCCCATCCTCGTTGGCCAGCAACTCGATGGGCTCATCACCCTCACGGGAGTAAACGGTACTCATTATACTATTGATGGGAGTGAAGTCAAAGTCTATGCACCTGACCGACTGGAAGGAGACTATGCGGTCGTCCTAAATGAGGGGATAGAAAACATCCGCGCACAAAAAACAACATCAACGTATTCTGCAAATATACATTTTGAAAACAGGCTGCCGTCTGTTAATATTCCGGGGAAGGGCACCATCCTTCCCGGAGCAGGCCGGCTTACGATGCCTTTTGAAGCGGTGAACCTACGCGCCGTGGACGTGACCATTGTAAAAATTTACGAGAACAACATCCCCCAATATTTCCAGAATACATATGACAGCAAATCGGAACTACGACGGGTTGCCAAACCGGTGGTTCAGAAGACCATTGCATTGGATACTGACAAAAGTATAAATCTGCGAAAAAAGAACCGCTTCTCGCTTGACATTGATAACCTACTAAAGACGGAACCCGGTGCGATATACCGCGTCCTGATCGGATTTCGGCACAGTTATTCCGTATATCCCTGCCATGATGCCGACATTCAGGGAACTGCGGAAACCGATGTTGAACGAAACGGCTATTACTATGCAGACGAAATTGATGAGGACGATGGATTCTGGTCGCGATACAACAGCTATTATCCGTATGACTACGACTGGAACGAACGTAACAATCCGTGTCACAGCTCATATTACACCACAGAACGTTGGGCGAGCCGTGATATGCTGGCTTCCAACATAGGTCTCATCGCCAAACGCGGCAATGATAACAGTATGACGGTGGTCGCTACCGACATCCTCACGGCACGCCCCCTCCGGGGTGTCGACGTTAAACTACTGGATTACCAACAGCAGGTCATACAGACCGCCACAACCGATGAAGATGGGTTCGCTTACTTGACGCCTGCACGGAAACCGTTTATGCTTATTGCATCACGAAAGGAGGAACGGGGATACTTAAAACTGGATGACGGTTCATCGTTGCCACTCGGACGTTTTGATGTGGCCGGTGAGGTCGTCCAAAAGGGCATCAAGGGCTTTCTCTATGGAGAGCGCGGCGTTTGGCGCCCGGGCGACTCACTCTACGTCACCTTTGTGATGGAAAATCAATCGGCAAACCTTCCCGCTGGCCACCCCGTCACCTTCGAGTTATACGATCCGAAAGGGCAATTGACACACCGGGTGGTTGAAACGAAACACACCAACGGATTTTATGCATTCAAAACGAGCACAACGTCTACCGCCCCTACGGGCAACTGGCTTGCCAAAGTGAGCGTAGGCGGTGCTGTGTTCCAGAAAACGCTAAAAATAGAGACGGTGATGCCCAATCGGCTCCGGATAGCGCTTGATTTCGGTAGCCGAAATATGTTGAAAAAAGGAGATAACACACCTGTGGGCTTGTCCGCAAAGTGGCTCTTCGGGGCTGACGTACAGCGTTTGAAGGCGCGGGTGGAGGCGGTTATATCCCCCGTTAAAACGGCATTTTCCGATTTCAAAACCTATTCCTTTGACGATCCAACGCGGTCATTTTCCTCCGAAAGCCAGGTTGTTTTTGACGGCACGCTCGATCAGCAGGGGCGGGCATCTTTCGCGGCGGAACTGTCGGCCACCAACGGTGCTCCGGGCATGTTGCGCGCAAGTTTTACGACCCGCGTATTTGAACCCGGGGGTAATTTCAGTATAGACAACGTTGCGATGCCCTATAGTCCGTATGGCCGTTATACCGGATTGCGGACACCTGCCGGCGACCGGCTCTCCGGAATGTTGCTTACCGATCAGGATCATACGGTTGATATCATCAGCGTGGATGCGCAAGGAAAAAAAGTAACCGGTACTCACCAGGTACAGGTGGAATTCTATAAAATCCGCTGGCAATGGTGGTGGAACCAGGAAGAGGAATACCTGGGCAACTTCACACAGGATCAGTACAACCAGCTGCTCAAAAAAGAGACGGTCACACTCATTAACGGTGCAGGCAAATGGAACCTACGCGTAAATTATCCCGACTGGGGACGTTACCTGATCCGCGTGATTGACCCGGAAAGTGGCCACTCCAGCGGCAAAACGTTATATATCGACTGGCCCGGATGGGCACAGCGGGAGCAGCAAAACAACCCCACGGAAGCGTCCATGCTGTCATTTACTTCCGATAAAGAAACCTATCGGGCGGGCGAGGAGGTTACGCTAACCATTCCCTCGTCAGCGGGCGGACGCGGTCTCGTCAGCATAGAAAATGGCAGCCGGGTGCTTCAAAGTACATGGGTCGAAACGCAACAGGGCCAAACGATATACAAATTCAGAGTCACCGAAGAGATGGCTCCGAACATATTTGTCAATGTCACCCTGTTACAGCCGCACGAACAGACCATGAATGACCTGCCCATCCGCATGTACGGAGTAATCCCGTTGCAGGTTGAAAACCCGAAAACCATACTGACTCCACAGATAAGCGCGGACGAAGTGTGGCGCCCGGAAACCCGGTCCCACATTAGCGTATCGGAAGCTAAGGGCAAAGCGATGACCTATACACTGGCTATCGTGGACGAGGGGTTGCTGGATCTCACCCGGTTTAAGACACCCGATCCACACGCCAACTTTTATGCACAGGAAGCGTTGGGGGTCAAATCCTGGGATCTGTTCGACCAGGTAGTCGGTGCGTGGGGTGGCGACCTCGAGCGAATTCTAAGTATCGGCGGTGACGGAGAGATTAACCGGAATGTTAATCCGGCAAAAGCCAACCGCTTCCAGCCGGTAGTTCGTTTTCTTGGGCCGTTCACGTTACGTAAAAACAGCAAAAACAAGCACGACGTCACCCTGCCTGCTTACATTGGTTCCGTACGGGTGATGGTTGTTGCCGGCCAAGATGGGGCGTATGGTTACGCCGAAAAGTCCGTAGCCGTGAAAAAACCACTGATGTTGTTGGCCACATTGCCGCGTGTAATTGGTCCGGGCGAGACATTTAAGCTACCCCTAACGGTATTTGCCATGGAACCGCATATCAAACAGGCGAATCTGGCCGTGACAGCTTCTGACGGATTATCCATACAGGAGGGTCATCAGACCCTCACTTTTGCACAACAGGGCGAACAAATGGCTTACGTGTCGGTAACGGCCGGGAGCCGTACGGGTGTGGGTAAGGTTCGTGCGGTAGCGAAAAGCGGCAGTGAGACGGCTGTCTACGAAGTCGAAATCGACATCCGGAACCCCAACCCGTTTATCACGTCTGTTGAAAGGGCCGAAATCGAAAGCCATGCGGAATGGAATCAGCGTATTGAGCCATTGGGGCCCGGAACGGGGAACACAGCTACCGTGGAAATCTCAGCGCTCCCCCCTATCAACCTGACCAAGCGCCTGAATTTCCTGATCCGTTATCCGTATGGTTGCGTGGAGCAGGTGACATCCAGCGCATTTCCCCAGCTGATGCTTGATCGGCTCGTTGACCTGAACGGACAAGAAAGAGCGGCGATGGACCGGAATATAAAAGCCGCCGTCAGCCGGCTTCGGAATTATCAAATGGCCAATGGAGGATTTGGCTATTGGCCGGGGGCTAACGAAGCCGACGAGTGGGGTACAAACTATGCCGGTCACTTCCTCCTGGAGGCACAAGCCAAAGGATATGTGTTGCCGGCCGGTGTCTTGGCGGCGTGGATACGCTTCCAGCGTACAGGCGCCCAAGGCTGGAATCCGGACCAATACAACTGGCGGGGGGGCGACCTTTTACAGGCCTACCGGCTTTATCTGTTGGCACTTGCCAAAGCTCCCGAATTGGGCGCGATGAACCGCCTCAAAGAATTCCGTTATTTATCTGATGAGGCAGCCTGGCGACTTGCCGCTGCGTATCAGCTAGCCGGACAGGCCATCGTGGCCAACCAATTGGTTAAAAACCGTCCTATCGAAGGGAAAACCTATGACCATCCCGGCTCCACATTTGGATCGGTGTTACGCGACCGGGCCATGATCTTGGAAGCCCTTACTCTTATGGACCGCCAAAAGGATGCGGAGAAATTATTGCTGACGGTGGCTGCCGATCTGGACAATAACCGCTGGCACAGCACGCAGACGACCGCTTACGCACTGCTTGCGATCGGTAAATTTGGACATCAGGGGACGGGTGAGAACCGCTTTAGCTACACATTCGACGGGCGGTCCACAACGGTCACGGCCAGTGCCTACCTGCACAGGATTCCTGTCGACATCAGTTCCGGACCCAAGGAATTACGCGTCCAGAATACGGACGACCGTAAGCTATATGTCCGTGTTGTGCGCGAGGGGCAACTACCCCCCGGTGAGAATCCACCCGTGCAGAACGACAACAATCTGCTGACAATGAACGTACGGTATACGGACCGGGACGGGGCGGATATGGATCCGGGTATGATCAGGCAGGGCACCGACTTTATTGCAGAGGTTACGTTGAAAAACACCGGAAACATTGGCACCTACGAGCGGATGGCCCTCGCTCAGCTATTTCCGTCGGGATGGGAAATCATAAATACACGGTTTAATGATGGTGAATCGGGCCTCCGGTCATCGGCTTCCACATACCAGGATATCCGAGATGACAGAGTTTTGACGCATTTTGACCTCCGGCAACAGGAGACCGTCACCTATCGAGTGTTACTCAATGCATCTTACATCGGCCGGTATTTTTTACCGGCGGTGAGTGCAGAGGCGATGTATGACAACCGGATTCAAGCCCTTAGCCGAGGTCGTTGGGTGGAGGTAGTGGACTGATTGCCTGTTCAATGAGTTCGCTATAAAAGGACGTTTCCGTCATTCCCGCAGCGCGTACCTGCTGGGGGATGAAACTTTGGGCGGTCTGTCCCGGCACTGTATTGATTTCTACGAAATAAAAATGGTCGGTGCTTCTCTCCAAAAAGAAGTCCACACGTACCATTCCCCGGCAGTTCAGCCGTAGGTAGATGGCCCTGACCAGGTTTTCGACGCGCTCACGCTGCGCCAGAGTCAGGTCCGCGGGGGTAATTTCACGGGTCAACCCGGGCACATACTTCGCTTCGAAGTCGAAAAATTCGCGTTCAGTGATGACCTCGGTGATGGGCAACACCGTTATCTCTCCGGCACGGCGATACGCCCCGACCGAAAACTCCCGCCCATCGATAAATTCTTCTACAATCACCTGCTTTCCGGTGTTTTCAGCATCGAAAGCTTTGTCAATAGCTGTCGTCAATTCGGCTAAAGCATTTACTTTCGTCATTCCGATGCTGCTCCCCCCCGCATTGGGTTTCACGAAATAAGGAAGCTTTAGTTCATTCCGGATCCGATCGGCAGCAACCGCACGTTCGGACTCGAACAGCTGAACAGATTTTGCCAGATACAGGTGAGGGATACCGGCCAGCACCGCCTTTGTGTATGCTTTATTCATGGTCAGTGCCGATGTGAGGGCATCACAGGTTGTATAAGGCAGTCCCACCATATCAAAATACCCCTGCAGACGTCCGTCTTCACCCGGTGTTCCGTGCACCATAATGAATGCCAGGTCAAAACGGACCACGCGCCCGTCCAACGGGAGTGAAAAGTCGTTTCGGTTAATCGCGTATTTAACTCCGTTCTCTGCTACATAAAACCAGTCTTCAGGAGTAATCGTGATGCGGTATACATCGTAAACCGACTTATCCAATTGGCTATCAACAAAATCGGCACTTTTAAAGGATACTTCGGACTCCGCCGTAAATCCACCGGCAATCAGGGCAATCTTTTTCTTCATGATGCAGCAAACATAGACAACGAACGTTATAAATACAACCGTTATGATGACGGATGGTCATCGTATGGTCGTCGTGCGGCAAGCTTGCATTTCATGGCAACTTTGTCTAAGTTTGTCACCTCATCGTCCTGCGTTTCCGGCGGTGTTAACTATGGCGTTAAAATTGCTAAACAACGTAATAAAGCGCCTTTGACGAAATGAATATGGTAAAAATCTTTCAATATCTGAAGACAGAAACTTTCCGGAAAAATCTCATTGCGGCCCTGATCGGGTTGACCGTTTTTTTCCTGATTATTGTTTTCAGCCTCCGCCAATATACCCGGCATAACGAATCCGTGCAGGTGCCTGAACTCAAAGGGTTAACCATTGACGAAGCCATAAAAAAACTGGAAGGGTTGGGATTTGCGTACGATCTGGATTCGGTTTATCAGGTTGATGCCAAACCGGGGTTGGTCATCGAGCAGGATCCGGACCCGAACACGAAAGTAAAGAAAAACCGGACACTCTACCTCACGATCATTACTCGGGTTGCCCCTGAAGTTTCATTTCCGGAACTCGTGGAAAAGACATTTGTGGAAGCGCGGGCCATCTTAAACAGCTATGGCCTTAAACTGGGCGATACGACCTACATCCCCGACATCGCACGTGATGTGGTATTGGATGTTAAATTCGGTGGCGAACGCCTGAATGCCGGCCGTCCTATACCGAAGGGATCAACGGTGGATCTGATATTGGGAAACGGCAAGGGTGCGAGTGAAGTTCAGGTGCCTGATTTGATTGGGCTGACGCTGGATCAGGTCCGTTTTGCACTTCAGGGGAACTCGTTAACGTTGGGTGCCGTCAATTACATGGGGCTAGTGGCAGACAGTGCGAGCGCAACCGTTATCTCCCAGACACCAACACCAGAAGATCCTCCTGTGAGCATCGGCACCCCGATCAATATTGCCCTTGCCAATCAATGATACGGCTAAACTGGTTATAGCATGGCGAAAGACAACAGGAGAAAAAAGACGCGTGGTATCCTATTGGTGGTGACGTTGGTAATAGTAGCAGTCGGGTCGTTTTTTGGTTATACGTACTATAAAGGCTTTTTTGCACCGAATGTGAATGATAATGCACCCTATCTATACATTTACTCCCATTGGGATTTTGAGGATGTGGTCCATAGCCTCGGTGAATTACAGGCGGTAAATGACACCGCTTCGTTCCGGTGGGCAGCGGTTAAAATGGACTATCCGTCACGTATAAAACCCGGAAAATACAAGTTGAGTCGGGGTATGAACAACCGTACCTTCATTAACATGCTGGGCGGCGGCTTCCAGGAACCGGTGAAACTCCGGTTTGAAAACGTCAGGCTCAAAGAAAACCTGGCCGTGGTACTGGCCAATCAACTGGAACCCGACTCGATCACGTTTATTAACGTACTTACGGACGACAGTCTCGCAACAAGTTACGGATTTGACTCAGAAAATTTCTTTGGCATGTTCATCCCCAACACATACGAGTTTTACTGGAACACCTCCGCGGATGGCTTTGTTAAACGCATGCACGAGGAATACCAGCGTTTTTGGAATGATGAGCGGAAAAACAAGGCGGCGGCCCTTGACCTGACCCCGCAGCAGGTAAGCGTATTGGCGTCAATTGTCAAGGGCGAAGCACTCCATACCGATGAGATGCCTACCATTGCCGGTCTATATATCAACCGCCTGAAGAAAGGCATGCTGTTGCAGGCCGACCCGACGGTGATCTTTGCCAATAAAGACTTCACCATCCGGCGTGTTCTCTATAAACACCTTCGAACAGATTCCCCGTATAATACCTACTTATATAGGGGGTTGCCTCCGGGGCCGATCATGATGCCCAGCATAGCATCGATCGATGCTGTCTTAAATTACCGGCAACACAATTACTTATATATGTGCGCCAAGGAAGATTTTTCAGGGTATCATAATTTTGCGGAAACCCAGGCTGAACACCTAGTTAACGCGCGGAAATTCCAGCAGGCATTGAACGAACGAAATATCAAGCGCTGATGTATACGTCTGAAACCAAGGTACGGGTAAGATATGCGGAAACCGATCAAATGGGGTATGTCTATTATGGCAACTACGCTACGTTTTACGAGGTAGGCCGCGTGGAATTATTTCGAAATTTGGGGTTTTCCTATAAAGCGTTGGAAGACAGCGGAATCATGCTTCCAGTTTTGGAGCTTCACTCCCGCTTCTTAAAACCGGCCAAATACGATGAAGAGATTACCGTAAGAGCCATCTTAAGAGAAAAACCTTCTGTAAAAATCCGTTTTGATTACGAATTGTTCAATTCGCATAACGATTTGCTAAACACCGGTAGCACCACCTTGGTGTTCGTAGATATGAAACGCAACAAGCCGTGCGCTGCGCCTGCCGACTTTCTCGCGCGGCTTCAGGAATATTTCGACTGATATGAACTGGATGCACCGCACGCTGTTGAGATTCCGGCCGTACTTCCATTTTATCGAATGGACGAAGGCCGCCGTGCTGCCGGGATTCGGGTCACTGCCGCTGTATACCGTGGCAGTCTTCTTCTTTCAGGAAATTGCCAGAGAGTCTATTCTCAACAAAGCCTCATCGCTGGCGTACAATTTTATGCTGGCCATTTTTCCGGGCATCATCTTTCTCTTTACCCTCATTCCTTATATACCTATCGACAATTTCCAGGAACAATTATTGGACTTTATGGAAGTTGTGATGCCTGAAAACGCGTTTCTTACCGTAGAATCCACGCTCGAAGATATCGTAAAAAATCAAAATAGCCGCTTACTGTCCGTAGGTTTTATATTGGCTACTTTTTTTGCCACGAATGGGGTGAGCTCCCTGATGCTTGCCTTTAACAAGGCTTCATTACTCATCGAAAATCGCAGCTGGGGCCATCAGCGATTAGTGGCGATCGCTCTTACACTAATGATTATCATCGCATTGGCGGTGGGGATGACCATCTTTACCGCCGCGGGGTACGTTATCCGCTATCTTCAGGATAACATAAAAATCAACGCGGCGTTCTGGGGATTTGTAATTACCGCTTCGCGCTGGTTCATATTGTTCGGTATATACTTTTTCACCGTCAGCATCCTCTACAAATTCGGCCCCGCGTCGTCCCGAAAATGGAAATTGTTCAGTCCGGGAGCTATGCTCGCTACCATCCTGGCCATTCTCGCGTTTTCGGGATTCGCTTTTTACATCAATAATTTCAACGCATACAACAAACTGTACGGGTCTATCGGTACATTAATTGTCATTATGATCTGGCTATACCTCAATTCATTAATCCTGCTGATCGGGTTCGAGCTTAATGCCAGCATTGCGCTTTCCAAGCAGAGCATTAAGATTGTCCGTCCCCGCAAATACAATACCTTCAAGTCCAATTCCCCTTCCGAAGATTCAGCGGTACGACGGTCTAACCACGTTCGCTAGTTGATCAGAGCGGATCTTTCCCGCTCTCCGGTGCCTTGTCTATCAATTCCATAAACTGGTCCAGTTTGGGAGTAATAATTATCTGTGTGCGGCGGTTACGTGCTTTGCCGCTCTCTGTATCGTTGCTGGCTATGGGATTGTACTCACCTCGTCCGGCTGCCGTTAAACGCTTAGGATCTACCCCATAATCATTCTGCAGGGCCTGTACAACCGATGAACCGCGCAAGGCACTTAAATCCCAGTTGTTACGGATATTAGGCTGGCTAATCGGCACATTGTCTGTGTTACCTTCGACGAGCACCTCATAATCGTTATAATCCATGATGATTTTTGCAATTTTACTAAGTGTTTCCCCGGCGCGGTCAGAAATCTCGTAACTTCCGGACTTATAGAGCATATTATCCGATAAGGATATATACACTACCCCTTTTAACACTTGTACATCCACGTCTTGCATTTCTTCACGGCTTAACGAACGCGTCAGCCGATTGGTAAGCACCAGGTTCAACGAATCGCTTTTATTCTTGGTGTTCACAAGATGCTGGATATAGCGGTTGGACGCGTTGATCTCATCCACCAACTTTGAGATGTTTACATTCCCTTGATTGGATGATGCAAGACATTGGTTAAGTGCTTCCTGTAACGACTTGATATTAGCCCGCTCTGATGCTATCTGATCTTCTAAACTGCTTGCGCGTGTGTTCGCGGCAGACAGCTGCTGCTGCGCTTCCTGGACTTTCCGGCTCAATTCCCGCTCGTTGGCACGTATCTGCTCATAGTCGGTTTGCAGCGTTCGATACTTCTTATTACTTACACAGCCCGACAATGACAGTCCGAAACCGGTAAAAATGATAATCGAATATATGAGTAACCGTTTCATACCATCTCCTTTTTATTTGTTCGTTGGAAGACATGCCAACTTGATGCCAAAAATGTTTTTTGAAATAATAACTCCCTTAAAATAAAAGTTTTTCATACCTTTGCAGTCCCGATAAAAATCGGGAAAAAGGAGAAATATGAATTAATGGCAAAAAAACAAGAAGCAGAAAAGGAACTGGCAGCAAAAAAAGCTGAACTTCAGGACACTGAGGGCACCTTAGTGAAAGAGAAGGAAGACATCGAGTCGGAAGCCGATTCGAAGTTCATTGACGAGATCAAATCAACCACTTGGAACACACCTGATGATGATTTTGATTGGGACCGGGATGAAAAGGGATTCGGTAACTATAGTGACGAAGAGCGCGCTAAGTTAGAAAGTCTATATGCCGGCACTTTCAATTCCGTCAACAAAGGCGAAATCGTCCAAGGAACTGTGGTATCCATCAACAACAAGGATGTGGTACTCAACATTGGGTTCAAGTCGGATGGTTTGGTATCCCTTTCTGAATTCCGCGATACTCCGGATTTAAAAGTGGGTGATGTGGTAGATGTATTCGTTGAATCACAGGAAGATGCCAACGGACAGTTGGTGCTTTCGCGCAAGCGCGCTAAAACCCAAAAATCTTGGGAAGAGATCAATGAGGCTCTGGAAAACGATACGATCATTGACGGTTTTGTAAAAAGCCGCACTAAAGGTGGTCTTATCGTGGATATCAAGGGGGTGGAAGCCTTCTTGCCCGGATCTCAGATTGATATAAAACCGATCCGTGACTACGATATTTATGTAGGCAAAACCATGGAATTCAAGGTAGTAAAAATCAACCATGAATTCAAAAACGTGGTGGTGTCACATAAAGTACTCATTGAGGACGATCTGGAAAACCAAAAGACCGAGATTGTTTCCAAACTGGAAAAAGGCCAGGTGTTGGAAGGTACAGTTAAAAACATCACTGACTTCGGTGTGTTCATTGACTTGGGTGGTGTGGACGGTCTATTACACATTACGGATATTTCGTGGGGCCGTATCGAACACCCGAAAGAAGTATTGCAGTTGGATCAAACCGTAAACGTTGTTGTACTGGATTTCGACGACGAGAAAAAACGGATTGCATTGGGTCTGAAGCAGCTCACTGAGCATCCTTGGGAATCCCTGGATCCTTCGTTGGAAGTAGGGTCAAAAGTAAAAGGCAAGATCGTTACGGTAGCCGACTACGGAGCATTCCTTGAGATTACCCCGGGAGTGGAAGGTTTAATTCACGTATCCGAAATGTCTTGGTCGCAGAATCTGCGTAGCCCTTCTGAATTCCTGAAAGTGGGCGACGAAATCGAAGCTCAAATCCTTACCCTGGATCGCGATGAGCGCAAAATGAGCCTCGGTATTAAGCAACTGACTCCGGATCCCTGGAAGAATATTGCTGAGCGCTATCCGATCGGATCGAAACAAAAAGCCGTTGTGAAGAACATGACCAACTTCGGCGTGTTTGTGGAACTGGAAGAAGGAATCGACGGATTAGTTCACATTTCTGACCTTTCATGGTCCAAGAAAATTAACCATCCCAATGAGTTTACCAAGGTAGGTGAAGAATTGGAAGTAGTGGTACTGGAACTGGACGAAGAAAACCGTAAGTTGAGCCTGGGACACAAGCAGTTGGAAGAAAACCCGTGGGATACGTTTGAAACCATCTTTACACTGGATTCCATCCATCAGGGTACGGTAATCAAGGTAGGCGAAAAAGGAAACATTGTATCGTTGCCTTATGGCGTAGAAGGCTTCTGCCCGGCCAAACACAGCGTTAAGGAAGATGGTAGCGTATTGAAGCTGGATGAAACAGCTGATTTCAAGATTATTGAATTCAACAAAGACAACAAACGTGTGGTTATCTCGCACTCCCGCATCTGGGAAGATCAACGGGCTGAAGCACGTATGGAGGAATTCAACAACCGTAAGAAAGAAGCAAGGGCAGCCACTTCAGCCGTACGGAAAGTGAAAGATTCCGTTGAAAAGTCGACGTTGGGCGATCTTGACGTTCTCGCACAATTGAAAGAGCAGCTAGAAGACGAAGAAAGCGCAAAGAAAGCGAAAAAGTAATCGTCTAG
>Ga0164243_10010742_pt1 | contig 13127 bp, 8 predicted proteins | sample OricompcompostOP_FD_108781 | JGI IMG/M metagenome (GOLD analysis project Ga0164243, IMG submission 108781) | Organic Plus compost microbial communities from Emeryville, California, USA - Original compost - Organic plus compost (OP) | ecosystem: Engineered > Solid waste > Mixed feedstock >... | reverse complement strand
TCGCCGAGCGCGAGGTCCCTCTCCCGAGGGGCTACTCGATCGACTGGGGCGGACAGTTCGAGAACTACGAGCGCGCGAAGGTCCGCCTCGGCTTCGTCGTTCCGGTGTCGATCGCCATCATCTCCGGGATGCTCTTCGCGATGTTCAAGCAGGTGCGCCTCGCGACCGCCGTGTTCCTGACGGTGCCGTTCGCGCTGACGGGCGGCATGCTCGGGATGATCGCGAGGGGATATCCCTTCAGCCTCTCGGCGGCGGTCGGGTTCATCGCCCTCGGTGGGATCGCCGTCCTGAACGGCGTCATCATGACGTCCGAGGTCCGGGGCCGCCTCGCGGACGGCGAGCCGCTCGATCGTGCGGTCGTCCACGGCGCAGCTTCGGTCGTGCGGGCCGTGCTCACGACGGCGGCGGTGGCTGCGCTCGGCTTCCTTCCGATGGCGATCGCGACGAGCGCGGGCGCCGAGGTGCAGCGTCCGCTCGCGACCGTGGTCATCACCGGCATCCTCTACGGCACGCTCGTCACCCTCGTCGTCCTCCCGGGCGTGCTCCGCGTCCTGCTCCGGCGGTACCGAGGCCCTGCCGCACGCGAGGAGCGCGCGGAGGCGGCCTCGCGTGAAGCTCTGCCGAATGGCGCCGTGCCTGGGTGAAAACAACCCAACTGCGTCGGAATGGTCGGCGCGCCGGGTTCGAATTTCGGCCACGGGCGGCCTTCGCGCTGGCACGTCGCCTGCTTGGCCCCCAGCCCCATGGGCAACGGAACCGCAGCATCGGTGCCCCGAGGTCGAGGCGCGACGAGCAAGCGTCGGATCCTCGTGGCAGAGGACGATCCGGAGATGCGTCGAGTGATCCTCGACGCCCTTACGGAGGACGGCCACGACGTCTACACGGTGGGCGACGGAGCCGGGCTCCTCATCGAGCTCGCACGGAGCGATCGCTTCCACTACCAGACCGTGGATCTCGTGATCGCCGACGTCCGGATGCCGCTCTGCACCGGGTTGCAGGCGCTCGAGACGATCCGCGGCGTGCGCGCGCGCGTCCCGTTCCTGCTGATGACGGCGTTCGGCGACGAGGAGGTCCACGCACGCGCGAAGAAGCTCGGAGCGACGCTGCTCGACAAGCCGTTCTCGATCGACAAGCTCCGTCGCGTGATCGGCACGATGATGGAACAGCGGTCGCGCTGACTATTTCGTGCTCGCGACTCCGAGACGATCGAGCATCCGATAGAGCCGTTTCCGATCGATCCCGAGGATCCGCGCCGCGGCGCTCTTGTTGCCGGAGACGGCGTGCATGACGCGGGCGATGTACTCGCGCTCGATGCGCTCGAGCGGGACGAGCTCGGACGGATCGTCGCTCGTGAGGATGAAATGCGAGCTCTTGTAGTCGCGGATCTTCTCGGGCAAATCGTCGACCGAGATCTGATCGAACCGCGCGAGCGCCACCGCGCGCTCGATGCAGTTCTGAAGCTCGCGGACGTTGCCCGGCCACGGATACGACATCAAGCGCTCCGCGGCCGCCGGTGAGATCCCGGAGACGCGTTTGCCGACCGTCTCCGAGGATCGCGCGATGAACCGAGCCGCGAGCGGGAGGATGTCGGCCGCGCGCGCGCGAAGCGGCGGGACGGAGATCTGGACGACGTTCACGCGGTAGAAGAGGTCCTGGCGAAAGCGACCTTCCTCGATCGCCGTCTCGAGGTCGCGGTTGGTCGCGGCGACGACGCGCACGTCGACGGGCCGCTCCGCGTTCCCGCCGACCGGACGGACCTTCCGCTCCTGCAGCGCCCGTAGGAGCTTCGGCTGGAGCGCGAGCGGCATGTCGCCGATCTCGTCGAGGAAGAGCGTCCCGCCGTTCGCCGAGACGAACAGGCCCGGCTCGTTCGTCCGCGCATCCGTGAACGCGCCGCGGACGTGGCCGAAAAGCTCGCTCTCGAGGAGCGTCTCCGGGACGGCCGCGCAGTTGATCGCGACGAAGGGCCCGTCCTTTCGCCGCCCGCTACGATGGATCGCCCGGGCGACCAGCTCCTTCCCGGTGCCGCTGTCGCCCGTGACGAGGACGGTTGCGTCGGACTGCGCGACGCGATCGACGAGCTCGAGGATCGACCGCATCGCCGTGCTCCGCGCGACGATGTCGTCGTCTGGATGCGGGGCGCGCGCCACCTCGCGCTCGAGCCGCCGGACCTTCTCGCGAAGTCTCCGGTGTTTCGCCGCGCGCTCGACCGCGATCGCGAGCACCTCGAGCTTCACCGGCTTGCTCAGGAAGTCGTAAGCCCCAGCTCGGATGGCGGCCACCGCCGTCTCGTAGCTGCCGAACGCGGTCAGGACGATCACCGGCACGTCCGGGCGCGACGCGACGATGCGCTCGCAGAGCTCGATGCCCGTCACGTACGGCATGTCGAGATCGGTGACGACGACGTCGAAGTCCGACTGTCGCACCGCATCGAGCGCCGCCGCCGCCGAGGTGCGCGTCTCGACGGCGTATCCGCGATGAGCGAGGTCGATCTCGAGCGTCTCGCAGAGCGAGGCCTCGTCGTCGACGACGAGCACCCGCGTCATGGCTGGCCTCCCCGCGGCAAGAACGCCGCGAACGTCGACCCCTCACCGAGCTTGCTCCGCACCGAGATCCATCCGCCGTGGTCGCGGACGATCCCGTAGCTGACGGCAAGGCCGAGGCCGGTCCCCTCCCCGATCTGCTTCGTCGTGAAGAACGGCTCGAAAATGTGCGGGAGGATCTCCGGAGCGATCCCGGCGCCGTCGTCCTCGACGAGGATGCTGATCCCGCTCTGACGAGGCCCGCCGATGTCCGCCGGAGGCGACTCGTTCGTCTCGAGGACGCTCACCTTCACATGCCCTCCGTCCTTCGATGCCTGGATCGCGTTCATGACGAGGTTCGTGACGACCTGCTGAAGCTGCCCCGCGTCCACTGGCGCCTCGCCCACCGAACCGGCGGCCACGTCGATCGTCACGCTCCGCCGCTTCGCCAGCGGCCGGAGGAGCTCCGCCGTCTCGCGGACCAACGCGGCGACGTCGCGGGACGCGCGCTGCACGTTCTTGCGACGTGCGAACTGGAGGAGCTGGCTGATGATCTCCGTCATTCGCTCGCTCGCCTTCGCGATGACGCTCGCGTACTCGCGGCTCTCCTCCGGCGTCGTACGTCCCGCGACGATCATCTCCGCCCGCGCGGAGATGACGTTGAGCGGAGTGCCGAGCTCGTGGGCGACGCCGGACGCGAGCTTACCGACGGTCGCGAGGCGGTCCGCGTGGCGGAGTTGATCGATCGTCGTCGCGAGTCTCTCGCACATCGCGTTCATCTCGCGCGCGAGCTCGGCGAGCTCGTCGTGCGAGCTCAGCTCGACCGGCCCGTCGAACTCGCCGCGACCGATCCGCTGCGCCTTCTGCGCCAGCGTGCGGACGGGCCTGCCGACGATCCAGTTCCCGAGCGCGAACGCGATGACGGCGCTCAGCGCGGCGAGCCCGGCCGCGGTCTTGAGCGTCTCGCTCACGATGTTGTGCGCATTCTCGCGGTCGGAGAGCGCGGGCTCGGCGAGCTCGATCTCACCGCGGCGCTCGCCGCCGATGTCGACCGGCACGTACGTGAACCACATCGGCGGGTCGACGCTCCGGTCGATGGTCGTCACCGGATCGGTCGGCGCCCGTGCTCGTGCGGCAGGATCGAGGTGATGGAGCTCCGAAGATCCGACCGGCAACCAGCTCGCGTCGATCGGCCCATGACGAGCCACGGTCCGGTCGAGGGTCGCGAGCGCCGCGACCTCGCCGTCGGCCTTCCAGGTGGCCCGCACCGCGGTCCGAACCGCCCGGGCGATGACGGCGTGGCGCCGCAGCCGTTCGTCTTCGAGCGCCTTCGTCTCCCGGGTGACCCGGATGTAGCCGTTGATGCCGAGCACGATGCACATGCCCGCGACGAGCGCGACGGTGAGCTTCGGAACGATCTTCATGAGCGAGGACGGTCGCGCTGGCGACCCGAGTCAGGCCGCACCAGCCGGCTCCGGTAGACGCTGGCGGGAATGATCGCCGCTGCTCGCTGCGTTTACCACCCGATTCGTTTGAGCACCAACCATCTCGCCCATCGGCGCCGCTCGCGCACGCGCGTCGTCGGGCCGAGGACGGACGAGCTCGCGGTTCAAGCCTGGGCGTCCGGCCGCCAGTCATCACCAGATCCGCTGGCTCGTTCGCTTGCGCTCCGGCTCGGCGAGCACCGTCGAGACGACCATCAAGAACAGCCCCGCGATCATCGAGTACAGCGCGCCGCGAACGCCATAGCCGAACGCGAGCGGAGCGACGACGAGCCACGCGCCGATCCCGACGTTGAGCCACCGCACCGGGCGCGCGACCCGTGCGAGGGAGAGCGCTCCGATCGCCGCGACGAGCGCGCCGACGAGGTGACCATGCTTGGCGGCCCTCGCCGAGGACATGCCGATCGGGACGATCAGCAGCGCGAGGCCCACGAGCAGCCCGCCCGCTCCGGCGAGATAGCCCGACCACTCCGTCCTGCCGCTCGGCGCTTCGTTCCGCTGCCGCGCGAGACGCTCGCGCCCGACGGCGGCGACGTACACCTCGTCCGCGACGAGCGGGAGCATGGCCACGGCGGCCGCCATCATGACGAAGAACAGCGTGCTCGTCGTGCCGAGGACGTCGTACTGCCAGGTCCACCGCGCGACGAGCGCCGTCGACGTGAGCGCGACCGCAGCTCCCGCCGCGAGCACGATGCGCGGCTGCTTCCGCCATCGCTCGTCGCCGCCGACGAGCGTGAGCAGGAGGATGGCGGCGAAGCCGATGAGGTCGAGCTCCGGCAGCGGTACCGGCGGCGCACGCACCACCCACCCCTCCGGCGTGACCGCCGGCCAGGGTTCCCACAGGTTCTGAATGGCGCCCTTCGCATGCATCGTACACACGATCGCGAGCACCAGCCCGACGAGGCCGAGCGTCACGATCGATGCACGTTGTCCTGCGACGGAGGGATTCACTTGCCACCCCGGCGGGGCGAGTGATGCGGAACTGCGCATGACACGACGGCGTGCATCACACGTGCCCGCCGCGTGCCCGAGCGGCCCATCCGTTGCACCTCCAACGAGTCGTGAGCCAGCACGTCGATCATCCCCTGGTGGTCGGGCTGACGGAGCGCCCTGCGCGAAGGGGGCGACGCCGCCTCTCGAGATGGATCCTCGGCGGTGGCGTCGTGCTCGCGGCCGGCGCGGGAGGTGTGGCGCTGGCCACGCGGACAACCGAGGAACCCAGGCCGATCCCGAGCGACGTCCCGCGCCGTGTCGGGGACGCGATCGAGGTCACGCCCGAGTTTCGGGCGAGAGCCGAGATCACGACGGCCCCCGCCGTTCGCGCGCCGCTCACGCCACGGATCAAGGTCGTCGGCTCGGCGACGTTCGATCCGACGCACGTCGCGGCGGTCGGCACGCGCGCGCCGGGCATCGTCACGAAGGTCTTCCACGTCGAAGGTGACACCGTCGAGAAAGGAGCGCTACTCGCGGAGGTCGAGAGCGCGGCGCTCGCGAGCGCACAGGCGGATCTCCGGATCGCAAAGGCGAAGAAGCACGCGGCGACGCTCGACCGTGACCGCGAGCGTAGCCTGCTCGATCGCGCATTGACGACCGCGCGCGAGTACGAACAGGCGGAGGCGGCGCTCGCAGAGGAGAAGGCGCTCGCCGCCGCGGCCGCCGAGCGCGTGGATGCGCTCGGAGGAGCGGCTCGCGCGAGGCCCGGGATCTCGCAGATCCGGGCTCCGGTCGCCGGCCTCGTGGCCGAACGCGCGATCGCGCCAGGGCAGAGCGTCGAGCCGGGGCTCGTCGCTTTCCGGGTCGGCGATCTGGACGAGCTCTGGGTCCTGCTCCGCGTGTTCGAGCGCCACGTCGAGCTCGTGCGCGTGGGCGACGCGGTCGACATCCGCAAGCTCTCGGAGCCCGACGAGTCGATCCACGGAACCGTGGCGCACGTGGGAGCGATCGTCGACGCGACGACGCGCACCGCCGACGTGCGCGTTCAGGTCGCGAACGACGAGCGCCTCCTTCGGCCGGGACAGGCCGTCGAAGCGACCATCCGCGCGAGCGGCCCTGCGCGCGTCGCCCTCTCCGTTCCGCAGACCGCCATCACGTTCGTCGACGGCGCCCCCACGGTCTTCGTCGAAGAGACGCCGACGCGCTTCGTCGCACGCAAAGTCGAGCTCGGGCTCGACGGAGGCGATCGCGTCGAGATCGAGGAGGGCGTGCGCGAGGGGGAGGCCGTCGTGTCCCGGTCCGTGCTCGCGCTGAAGAGCGAGTTGTTCCGATAGGTATCGCCGCCGATGCTCGCCCGACTCGTCGCCCTGTGTATCCGCTTCCGCAAGACGATGCTGGTGCTCTTCGCCGTCCTCCTCGTGGCCGGCGGCATCGCTGCGGTCCGCCTCCCGGTCGACGCGGTCCCCGACGTTTCGACGATCCAGGTGTCGGTGCTCACGAAAGCGCCCGGTCTCTCGCCGGTGGAGGTCGAGCGCACGGTCACGTTCCCGATCGAGCTCGCGCTGAACGGGATTCCGCGCGGGACACAGCTCCGAAGCGTCTCGCGTACGGGGCTCTCGGCAGTGACCGTCGTCTTCGAGGACGGCATGGACGTCTGGTTCGCCAGGCAGCTCGTCCTCGAGCGGCTGCGCGACGTCGCGCTGCCGCCGGCGGCACAGGTGCCGGAGCTCGCCCCCGTATCGACCGGGCTCGGCGAGATCTACCAGTTCGTCCTCCGCTCCGAGCTGCACACGCCGATGCAGCTCCGGACGATGCTCGACTGGGAGATTGTCCCGCGCCTCCGCAGTGTGCCGGGCGTCATCGAGGTCAACACGCAGGGCGGGCAGCTCAAGCAGTTCCAGGTGCTCGTCGACCGCGCGCGCCTCCGCGAGCACGACGTGTCCCTCGGCGACGTCGCGCGAGCGCTCGAGGCCGCCAACATGAACGTCGGAGGCGGCTACCTCGAACGCAACGACGAATCGTTCGTGATCCGCGGCCGCGGCCTCCTGCACGACGAGCGCGAGATCGCGAACGTCGTCATCACGACGCCCAAGGACGGCGCGCCGATCCTGGTCGGCACCGTCGCCGACGTGCGGGTCGGCGCAGCGCTCCGCTACGGCGTGATCACGTACGACGGCAAAGAGGAGGCGGTGAGCGGTATCGTGATGATGCTGCTCGGCTCGAACAGCCGCACCGTCGTGAACGACGTGAAGGCCAAAGTCGAGGAGATCCGGCGCGACCTCCCGCCCGGGGTGACGATCGACGTCGTCTACGACCGCTCCGACTTCGTCGGTCGCACGCTGACGACCGTCGCGGAGAACCTCGCGGAGGCGGTCGTCATCGTCACGATCGTGCTCGCGATCTTCCTCGGGACGCTCCGCGGGGCGGTCGCCGTCGTCCTCGGCATCCCAGCGTCGATGAGCATCGCGCTCATGGCGATGCACGTGTTCGGCGTCACCGGCGACCTCATGTCCCTCGGCGCGATCGACTTCGGATTCCTCGTCGACGGGCCGATCGTCATCCTCGAGGCGATCATCGCGGCGACCGCGGGCAGAGAGCTCGTCGCGCACGCTCGAGAAGAGGAGTACGCGGCGCTCGCCGGCCGGGTGGCTCGCCCCGTCGCGTTCGCCGTCGCGATCATCACGCTCGTCTACGTCCCGCTCCTCTCGCTCGAGGGCATCGAGGGGAAGATGTTCCGCCCGATGGCGATCACGATGGCCTCCGCCCTCTTCGGCGCGCTCCTCTTTGCGATCGCCTTCTTCCCTGCACTGCTCGTCGTGCTCGTTCCTCCACGCAAGAAGCACGGGCCGAGGTGGCTCGAGCGCATCGGCGACGCTTTCCGCCGCGCGAGCCCGCGCCTTCTCCGGCTCCGATGGCCGCTGCTCGGCCTCGCGACGATCGCGCTCGTGGCGACCGGCTACGCGTTCTCGCGCGCTGGCGCGAACTTCGTTCCGCGCATCTTCGAGGGTGACGTGCTCGTCACGATTCGCCGGTCTCCGAGCGTCGGCCTCGACGCTGCGCGCGACCTCGATCTGAAGACAGAGCGCGTGCTGGCCACCTTCCCCGAGGTGAAGTCGACCCTCGGGATGACCGGTCGCGCCGAGGTGGCCGTCGATCCGGTCGGCAACGACAACACCGACATCCTGGTTCGCCTCGCGCCGAAGGAGACGTGGACGAGCGCCCGCTCGTTCGACGCGCTCTCGGCGGCGATGAAGGCACGGATCGAGAACGAAGTGCCCGGGACCTTCGTCTCGGTCTCGCAGCCGATCGAGGACAAGACGAACGAGCTCATCAGCGGCTCACGCGCCGACGTCGCGATCAACGTGTTCGGCAAGGACATCGATCAGCTTGCCCGGCTCGCCGACGCCGTCGGCGACCGGATGAAATCGATCCCGGGGACGGGCGACGTCCGCATCGAGCGGCTGCTCGGCAAGCCTCACATCGACGTCCGGGCGGACCGCGCGCGGATGGCGCGGTATGGCGTCAAGGTCGAAGACGCTTTCCGCGTCGTCGCGGCGTGTCGTGAGGGCGTCGACGTCGGGAGCGTCTATGAGGCCCAGCGCCGGTTCGGCCTCCGCGTCTTGCAGCCGCCGCTCGAGCCGTCGAAGGACGCGCTCGGCGATCTCTTCGTCGAGGCGTCGAACGGCCGCGAGGTCCCGCTCCGCGAGGTGATGAACATCGAGGAAGGCTCGGGCACGATGGCCGTCCGGCGCGTCGATCGCGAGCGCACCGTCCGCATCGACGTGAACCTGCGCGGCCGCGATCTCGTCTCGTGGGTCGCCGAGGCGCGAGCCGTGATCGCCAGGGAGATCCCGCTGCCCAGGGACTATCGCGTCGAGCTCGGCGGACAATTCGAAAACTTCGAGCGCGCGAAGAAGCGCCTCGCGTTCGTCCTGCCGGTGTCGGTCGCGATCATCTTCGGGATGCTGCTCGCGATGTTCCGGAACGTCCGATTCGCCGGGGCCGTGTTCGTCACGGTCCCCTTCGCCCTCACGGGCGGCATGCTGGGGCTGCTCGTACGCGGATACTCCTTCAGCCTCTCCGCCGCCGTCGGTTTCATTGCGCTCGGTGGTATCGCCGTGCTGAACGGCGTCGTCATGGCCTCCGAGGTCCGTGCGCGGCTCGACGCGGGCCGGCGGCTCGAGGACGCGATCGTCGGCGGCGCCTCGCACGTCGTCCGCGCAGTCCTCACGACGGCGGCGGTCGCGGCGCTCGGCTTCTTGCCGATGGCGAGCGCGACGAGCGCGGGCGCCGAGGTGCAGCGCCCGCTCGCGACCGTCGTGATCTTCGGCATCCTCTACGGGACGCTCGTCACGCTGTTCGTCTTGCCCGGCATGCTGACCGTGCTCTTGCGCGGTTACGGGCCGAGGCGAGCGGAGCAGCGCGGCGAGGCGGCGCCGCCTGGGCTCGAGCCGGTCCCCGCCGAGTGATCGGTCGTCACTTGCGCTCGATCGCGACGTAGCGGCTCGCGTCGCCGCGCTTCACCTTGAGCAGCAGCGGCTTCTTCGCGGGCGCCTCCTGCACCTTCGTCCGGAGATCGCTCGCCGAGGCGACCGGCTTGCGGTCGACCTCCAAGATCACGTCGCCCGGCTGGAGCACGCCGGCGCTCGCGCCGTCCGGCGCCACACGACGGACGACGGCGCCGCCGCCCTCCGCGTCGCCGACCTGGAGCCCGAGGCCGCCGGTCTCGGCCGCGCCCTCGCGCGTCGAGCTCTTTCCGGCGCGGTCGCCGTCTTCGAGCTGCGCGAGCGTGACCGCGACGTGCTTCGTCTCGCCACCACGGCGAACGACGAGATCGACCTTCGACCCGGGAGCGTGACGCGCGATCGTGCGCGAGAGATCACGTGCATGGGTGATCGGCGCATTGTCGACCTGGAGGATGACGTCGCCGCTCGCGATCCCGGACTTCTCCGCGGGACCACCCTTCTCGACGTCGCCCACGAGGGCGCCGCGTGTGTCGCCGAGCCCGAGGCCGGCCGCGAGGCTCGCGTCGATCTCCTGGACGACGACGCCGAGCCGTCCTCGCTTGACGTGACCGTCGGCGACGAGCTGCGGGAGGACCTCCTTGATCTCGTCGGACGGGATCGCGAACCCGATGCCCTGGCCCGCAGGGTTGATCGCGGTGTTCATCCCGATCACCTGGCCGCGCGCATCGAAGAGCGGCCCGCCGCTGTTGCCCGGGTTGATCGAGGCGTCGGTCTGAATGAAGTCGTCGTACGGACCCGCGCCGATCGCGCGCCCCTTGGCGCTGACGATCCCCGTCGTCACGGTGTGACCGAGGCCGAACGGGTTCCCGATGGCGACGACCGGCTCACCGACGCGCAGCGAACCGCTCGACCCGAACGGGACGTACGGGAGGTTCTTGGCGCCCTCGATCTCCAGGACGGCGACGTCGAGCCGCTCGTCACGTCCTTTCACCTTGGCGCGCAGCTCGCGCTCGTCGGCGAGCTTGACCTTCACAACGTCGGCGCCGTCGACGACGTGCGCGTTCGTGAGCACGTGGCCCTTGTCGTCGAAGATGAATCCGGAGCCGAGGGCCCTCTGCTTCCGTGGAGCCTCGGGGAGGAGGCCCCCGGGGCCGTTACGGAAGAAGAACTCGAACGGTGACATCTCGCCGTCCACGCTCGTGCGCTTCATCGTCTGCTCGACGGTGATGTTCACCACCGAGGACTTCACCTTCTCGACGAGCGACGCAGTGTCGAGCGGCGGGCTCGTGACGGCCTCCGCCGCCGTGGCGCCGCTCGTCGTGGTCTGGGCCGCTGCGGGGCTGCACGCGGTGGCCAGCATGAGCAACGGGAGGGCAGAAAAGACGAGCTTGGTGCGACGAATGGATCCCATGTTCACGCGGCGTACAACGCACTAGCGACCAAGGTGTTCCCGCTCGCGCTGCGCGATTTCAGTGGACTGCATGCTCGGCGGGCGCCTCGCGCGCCTCTACCGGAAGGGTGACGCGTACGGTCGATCCCTGGCCCGGCGTGCTCTCGATTCCGAGCGTTCCGCCGTGCTCTTCGATGATTCGCTGCGCGATGAATAGCCCGAGACCGTGCCCGGGGACCGCCCGGCGGAGGGTCTCGGCCCGGGTGAACGGCTGGGAAACCTTCTCGATCTCTTCTGGCGTCATCCCCACCCCCTGGTCGGTGACCGAGATCTCCACGCTTTCGGGTGCAGCCGCGACGCGGACCCGTACGAGGCCACCCCTCGGCGAGTACTTGATCGCATTGCCGACGAGGTTCGCGAGGACCTGCTCGATTCGCTGCGCGTCGCACCGGACCAGCGCAGGGCCCTCCGGCACGTCGACCTCGATCCGGTGCTTCGTGGCCGTAGCCGTGAAGAGCTCCACGGTCGAATGCGCGACGTCGCGAATGTCGTGCATCGAGAGGTGCAGCCCGAGCCGCCCCGCGGCGAGGTTCGCGGTGTCGAGGAGGTCTTCGGCGAGCCGGGTCAGGCGGGCGATCTGGCGCCGCACGATCGCGAGCACTCTGTCGAGGCGCCCGGGATCGAGGTCCTGGCCGCTCACGCTGTCGACGGCGAGCCGTAACGTGTTCAGCGGGTTGCGGAGGTCATGCGCCACCGCCGCGAGGTACGTGCGATGTGCGGTCCGCTGCTCCGCGAGTCGATCCGCCATGCCATTGAACTGGCGCGCCATCTCGCAGAGCTCCTCCGGGCCGTCCTCGGGAGCGCGCAGCGACTCGCTTCCGAGACCATAACCTCGGATCACGCGCGCGAGGCCGAGGACCGGCCGCAGCACGCGGGCCTGTACCCACCAGCCGAGCGCGATCGCGCCGGCGAGCACGGCGAGCGCCGTCGTGAGCCCGACGACGTTGGCCGTCGTATCGAGGCGGCTCGCACGTCGCTGGGCGGCCTCCGCCTGCACGATGTTGTTCCGAACGAGGTCGCCGAGCGCCTCGTACGCCGCGGGTTCGAGCTGCGCCGTAGCCGAATCGTCGGGAGCACGCAGATAGGCATCGACCTCCCGCTCCGCGCGCTCGAAGGCGCGGCTCTCCTCGTCATTGGAGATGAATCGACTTGCATCCACGAGATGGCCGCGCAGCTCGATGGCCTTGGCGCTCCGGCTCAAGCGGTCCTGCGTCCGCGCATGGAGAAGGAGGTCCCGCTGCGCGTCCTTCGCGATGCGGACCGTCTCGATGGCGGAGGTCAGGTCTTGCGTCGTCTCGTGGAGCACGCTCGTGATCGAGACGAGCGTCGCCGACGCGAGGGTCGTCAGCGCGACGAGCGCGATCAGGGCGTACATGAGCCCGCGACGGAGGCTCGGTGTCTTCTTTCCCATGAGCTCGAGGAGTCCGGCCGAGGAGACGTGGCGCGGCTGCCGCGAGATCCCCGACGAGCGTCCAACAATCGACGCGCCGGCTTCATGCCCGCGCCCGAGCGCGTCGCCGTACCGCGCTCAGCCCGAGATGGGTGGCTTGGGCTCGTATGCCTTGATGACCTCGACCGCGTGCTCGGGTCTCTCGTCGGCGGCGGGCCGCGCCAGCGCTCCGCCGATGCCGGCCACGATCACGGTGATGTTGTCCTTGCCGCCGCGCTCGTTCGCCAGCGCGACGAGGTTCTCGGCGGCGACCTCGGGCCGTTTCGCCTGCAGCACGACCTCCTTGATCTCCTCGTCGCTCACGTGCCCGGTGAGGCCGTCGGAGCAGAGGATGATGCAGTCGCGATCGCGCAGCTCCATCTTCCCGAGCGCCACCTTCAGGTCGCGCTGGTGCCCCATCGCCTGGAGGATGACGTTGCGCATGGGGGAGTGCGTCGCGTCCTCGGGGTTCATGATGCCGCTGTCGATCAGGAGCTGCACCATGCTCTGGTCGTGCGTGAGCTGCGCGATCCTGCCCGCGCGGAGGAGATACGCGCGCGAGTCGCCGACCTCGGCGATGTACGCGCGCCCGGCGCGGACGAACACGGCCGTGAGGGTCGCGCCCATCCGCGCCTGAGCGCGCTCCCCTTGCACCCGCACGACCTCGTGCGCCCGCTGGATCGCGTCCACGAGCGTCGTGTCGCGTGGGGTCTCGAGCGGCGCCTCGGCGATCTCGCGCGTGATCGTCTCGACGACCAGCGCGCTCGCGACCTCGCCCGCCTGAGCGCCGCCCATCCCGTCCGAGACCGCGAGCAGGACTCCACG
>Ga0164243_10010741_pt1 | contig 13127 bp, 4 predicted proteins | sample OricompcompostOP_FD_108781 | JGI IMG/M metagenome (GOLD analysis project Ga0164243, IMG submission 108781) | Organic Plus compost microbial communities from Emeryville, California, USA - Original compost - Organic plus compost (OP) | ecosystem: Engineered > Solid waste > Mixed feedstock >... | reverse complement strand
GGTGAGCAGCGCCATGCCGAGCGCGACCACGAGCGGCAGCCAGATCACGCCGCCGGCCTCGGCGGACATCTCGCCGACCAGCGCGTACACCCCGGCCCCGAGCACGTCGCCGAGGATGAACAGGTACAGCAGCGGGCCGGTGACGGCACGGGCCAGGCGGGTAGGGGGCTCGGTCGGTCCGACGGCTGCTGTCATCGCCCGAGTATCGACCGGGCCCGGCCCGGCCGCACGGCGACGGTGTCGGCCGTGACCTCACCGCGCGTTGCCACGTGCCCGCGGCCGGCGGCCGTCCGAACGGGTCTCCGCGCCCAACGTGGCCATAGCCCCTGGCTAGAGAAGCATCGGTCGATCGACCTAGTCGGGCAGCTGACGGCGCGGCCAGGGTTGAGCCCGTTCTTCGGCACGACGACGGGGTTCGCCTCGCGTTCCTCGGTGACAGCAGCGTCGCGCACCGGGGGCTCGAGGCCGCGATCATCGCGCGACGCCGAAGGGCCCGTACCTCGTACGGCGGCGTGGTGGCCGCCACCTCTGGCCACCACGCTCGAGACCCGCATCCCTTGTCACCTCCGACCGAGTGGAGAACCGATGACCCTGCTGCTCACCAACGACGCCATGGAGTCGCTGGACATCCATCCCACCGAGGTGGTCCCCGTGCTCGAGGCGGCCTTCCGCGACGTGGGCGAACGCCGGGCTCCCGCGCCGGCACGGGTGCGCATGTACGTCCCCACGCCCGGAGACGGGCCGACCTTCTGGGTCAACGACATCGTCGGTGCCGCGCCCAGCTCCGGCACCGCGGCGGTCCGGCTGGATGCCGTCTTCAGCCGGTACGTGGAGACGCCGCAGGGCAAGAACCGCGTCCGCCAGGGCGACTTCTCCGGGCTCGTGCTGCTCTGGGACATGGGTAGCGCGGAGCTGCTGGCGATCCTCCACGACCACTACCTGTCGACCCGACGGGTCGCCGCGACGACAGCCATCGGCGTGCACCACCTGGCCCGTGAGGACGCCGAGGTGCTGGCTCTCTACGGCACCGGCCACCAGGCCGAGCAGCACCTGCTGGCCATGTGCGACGCACGCCCGTTCCGGGAGGTGCGGGTCTACAGCCGGAGCGAGGAGAACCGGCGCGACTTCGTCCGCCGGCTCGGGGACACGGTGGACGCGACCGTCGTCGCCGTGGACAGCTCGGACGCCTGCATCACGGGCGCCGACGTCGTGGTGACCGCGACCAACGCGCGTACGCCGGTCTTCGACGGGGCCCTGCTCACCGCGGGTATGCACCTGACGACGATCGTGGGTTCGGACAAGACCACGAAGGGCACCGAGGTGGACGAGACCGCCGTGCTCCGGGCGGACCGCATCGTGACGAACCTGAAGGAGCAGATCCGTGTCGACGAGCAGCCGAAGACGTTCCCGCTGCTCGAGCGCGGCGCTCTGGCGTGGGACGACATCGCTGAGCTGCACGACGTCGTGGCCGGTACCGCACCGGGTCGGCAGTCCGAGGACGAGGTCACGTTCCACGACAACAACACCGGGATGGGGCTGCAGTTCGCCGCGATGGGAAGGCTGGTGTACGAGCGGGCCCTGGCCGCCGGCATCGGGGTCGAGGTCGACGGCGACCTGTTCATGACGCGCGGTGGCAGCTACGCCCCGTGACCGCGCCCGGGGTGGCGCTCAGGCCAGCAGCTCACGCACCTCGTCGACGGTCAGCGGGGAGCCGAACACGTCGCCGTCCTCGATGACGGCGTCGACCAGCGCGGCCTTGCGGGCCTGCAGCGCCTGCACCTTCTCCTCGATGGTCCCGGCGGCGATGAGCCGGTAGACCATGACGTTGTTCCGCTGACCGATGCGGTGCGTGCGGTCGACGGCCTGCTGCTCGCTGGCCGGGTTCCACCACGGGTCGAGGAGGAAGACGTAGTCCGCGTCGGTGAGGTTCAGGCCGGTGCCGCCGGCCTTGAGGCTGAGGAGGAACACGGGGGCCTCGCCGTCGCGGAACTCCTCGATGACCTCGCTGCGCCGCGTGGTGGACCCGTCGAGATAGACGAACGGGATGCCGGCGGCGGTCAGGCGGTCGGCGGCGAGCCGCAGGAACGACGTGAACTGGCTGAAGACGAGGGCCCGGTGTCCCTCGGCGACGACGTCGGAGAGCTGGTCGAGCAGCGCGTCGAGCTTGGCGGACGGCAGCCCGGCGAGGGTGGGGTCGATGAGCGTGGCGTCGAGGGCCAGCATCCGCAACAGGGTGAGCGACCGGTAGACGATGAACCGCTGACGGTCGAGGTCGTCGATGAGCCCGAAGAGCTTGCGCCGCTCCCGCTGCAGGTAGAGGTCGTACACCTCGCGGTGCTCGGGTGCGAGCTCGACGGTGAGGGTCTGCTCCTGCTTGGCGGGCAGGTCCGCGGCGACCCGTTCCTTGGTGCGTCGCAGCAGGAAGGGACGCACCCGTCGGCGCAGGCGGTCGAGGCGTGACGAGCGCAGTCGCGCCACGTCGACAGCGGGGCGCTCGTCGTGACCGGCGAGCCCGGTGCGGAGGCCCTCGATGGGCCGGACGTACTGCTCACGGAAGCCGCGCGCGGACGGGAAGAGGCCCGGCACGACGATCGCGAGCAGCGCATGCAGCTCGGTCAGCGAGTTCTCCATGGGGGTGCCGGTCAGGGCCAGGGTGAACGGCACGTCGAGGTCGCGCGCGCACTGGTGGACCTGGGCGAGGGGGTTCTTCACGTTCTGCGCCTCGTCCAGCACCAGGCCGGCCCAGCCGGTGCCGCGCGCGACCGTCTGGTAGGCGTCGGCGTCGAGCCGCAGCAGGGCGTAGCTGGTGACGACGACGTCGGCACCCGCGGCGAGCTCGGCGACCGATGTGGCGCTCGCGGCGTCGGTCGCGGCGACACGGCGCACGGTCAGGTCGGGGGTGAAGCGGGCCGCCTCCGCCAGCCAGTTGGGCACGACCGACGTGGGGGCGACGACGAGGAACGGGCGCCGGGGCTCGCCGGAGGGGCGTTGCTCGGTGACGTGCTGGACGAGCGCGAGGGTCTGCAGCGTCTTGCCGAGCCCCATGTCGTCGGCGAGGATCCCGCCCAGCCGGTGCCGCCACAGGAAGGCGAGCCAGTCGAGGCCCTCCTCCTGGTACGGCCGCAGCTCGGCCCGCAGTCCGCCGGGGAGCGGCGTGGGCTCCGGGGCGTCGTCCCCGACGTCCTCCAGCAGGGCCCGCCACTCCTGGGCGGGGAGGGCCTGGTCGGCCAGGTCGACGAGGTCCTCCCACAGGCTGGTCTGGGCACGACTGATCCGGGGGCCGGTCTCCCACTCGGTCAGCTCCTTGGCCTCGGTGATCAGGGCGGCCAGGGACTCCAGCGCCGGGTGGTCGAGCGACAGGTAGCTGCCGTCGACGAGCAGGAGCTTGCGACGGCCCTGGGCGAGGGCGCGGAACAGCGGCACGAACGGGATGGTGCGGCCGTCGACAGTGACGGTCACGCCGAGGTCGAACCAGTCGGCCTTCTCCGTGGGCACGGCGGTGACGGTGAGCATCGGGGTGCCGCGCAGCTGGCGGTAGTCCGGTGCGGTGCCGACCGTCTCGACGCGGACTCCCGGGAGGTCGGCGAGGCGGGGGAGCCGGGTCGCGACGAACTCCGCGGCCTCGACGTCCCGCAAGGTCCGCGGCAGTGGCAGGTTCGGCGGTGCCGGTGCGGGCAGCGGCGGGGCGGGCGGGAGCGCCTCCGCCCCGAGCGGTCGGCCGGACGACGGGTCGATCGGCGTCGGGTCGGCGCCCGGCGGCGGCCACCAGTCCTCCGGCAGCGTCCCGACGGGCAGGACGTCACGCGGGTCGGGGGCCGGTGCGGAGCGGGCGTGCCCGTCCCAGCGCCAGCTCAGCTCAAGGGTGTGGCGGGGCGCGAACCGGACGGTGACGACGAGCGTCGGCGGTGCCGGTGGCGGGAGCGTCACCGTGCCGTCCGCCGAGCCCACGTCGAGGGTCGCGCGCAGGACAGGCACGTGCTCGCGGACGAACTCCTCGGCCTGGTCGGCGGGGACCAGCACTCCTGCGCTCAGGGCGTCGGCGACGGCACGGCCACCACCGAGCAGGGCGAGCTGGTGCGGGGCGAGCGGTCCGTCGGTGGGCGCCAGCACGATCTGCCGGGGATGGGCCGGGTCCACCACGTAGACGCCGTGGGTGCCGATGGCGTGGCCGTGCCGCGCGTCGACGGGTGCGCCGTCCACGGTGAGCCGGGCACCGACCCGGATGCCGCCCGGTGCCCGTGTGGCGTCCAGGCCCAGGTGCGCCCCCGCCGCGACATGCACCGTCGCACCCGCGCCTGACCCGACGAAGGCGATCCCGAGCGAGCGGGCCTGGTCCAGCAGCTCCCACAGCACCGGGTTGACGAACTCGTCGAGGAAGACCCAGTCGGTGTCGGGCAGCGTAGGGGTGGTGGCTCGGTGCAGCGCCCCGAGCTGGCAGAACCACCGGTGCTGTTCGGCGTCGAGGCCGAGCCGTGCCTTGAGGTGGACGACGTTCGCCCACGTCACGTTGCTGCGTGCCCACCCGCGGGCGGACCGCACGACCGGGCGGACGCCGAGGCGGTACTGCCCGTTACCCGGTGGCCCCTGCGCCCGCCCACCGGCGGCTCGGGAGGTCGGGCCGTTCCAGCGGTCACGGGTACGCGGCGTGAGCTCCCGGAGCTCGAACTGCAGGCCCGTCGGGGTCGGGTCGGTGGGCCGCTCGGAGCGCTCGGCGGCGGTATGGGCGGCGAGGCTCTGCAGCACGTCCCGCCAGTGCGGGCGGGGGTCGTCCGCCGTCGGCCCGGCCGAAGTGCGAGCGGGCACGTCGGGCGCTCCGTCCTCCCCAGCGGTCGGCATGGCGTGATCCTGTCACGCGTCACCGACACTCATCCGTGCCCGGTCAGCGGCCAGCCGTCCGGGTGGTCACGTCCGCGTCGGCCGAAGGGAGAGCTCACCCGGGTGGTGACCGTCAGAGGCGCGCCCGCTCGAACGCGTCGACCACGTCCCGGGGCAGCCGCCCGCGCACCCCGACGGCATACCCGTTCGCAAGCGCCCACGACCTGATCGCCGAGGGCGAGGCGGCAGCCCTGGGCACGTCCCGTCCGGCCCTCGCCGGAGGCCGCAGCCTCGCGCCCGACGCGGCCTCGAGGGCGGGCTGCAGGTGGGCGAGCAGCACCTCGAAGTCGTCCGGGTGCACGACCCGCGTCCCGAGCTCGGCGGCGCGGGCGAGCTTCGTCCCGGAGGACGAGCCGTCGGTGACGAGCATCGCCGTCAGCCGGGACACGTTGCCCTGCACCCGCACGCCCAGCTCCTCGGCGCGCCTCTCGAGCCGGGCGCGCTGCGCGTCGTCGCAGCCGGTGAAGACGACCTTGTCGCCGACGCGGACCGGGTCGCCGAAGGGCCAGTCGTCCGGGAGAGGGCGCAGGTCGGCGCTCATCCGGGCCGACCGGGCGCGGTCGGCGCGCTGGATCAGGTCGAGCACGGTGCTCTTGGGGACCTCCAGGACGCCGGCGAGCGCGTGCAGCTCAGTGCGCTCGGCGCGCGAGACGTGCCCGTCGTCCAGGGCCCGGTGCGCGAGCGCGAGGACGAACGCCCGGTGCGCCGCATCGAGGTCCTCCCGGGTCAGGGCGTAGACCTCGACGAGGTCGTGGAGCCGGCCCGCCTCGGCGTCGGAGATGTCGCCGTCCTCCAGGGCGTCGGCGAGCTGCTCGAGGTAGGTCAGCGTGCCGGGCGGTGCGCCCTCGTCGACGAGCTCCAGCAGACTGAGCCCGGTCAGCCGCTGGACGAGGGGCCGCGGCACGGGGCGCGGAGGCGTGGTGTGCAGCGGTCGGCGGGCCGAGGGGGACGCGCCGGGCAGGATCGTGACCGGTTCCCGGACCGGACCCGTCGGCCACGTGACGGAGCGCGCGGCCCCGGGCAGGGACACGAGGTCACCGTGGACGGGCAGGCCGCCGATCCCGCCGAGGTAGCGCTGCAGCAGGCCGGCCGTCGCGCGGGCGTCACCGAGGGCTGAGTGCGCGCCGTCGAGCCGGACACCGGTGGCCCAGCAGCAGTCGGCCAGTCGGCGCCGGTCCAGGTCCGGCAGGTAGTGGTAGCTGGCGTCGAGCGTGCAGAAGGCCGGCAGGTACGGCATGTCCCAGCCGGCGCGCTGGAACTCCGCGCGGAGGAAGGCGAGGTCGAAGCGCGCGTTGTGCGCCACGACGGGCAGCCCCGAGAAGCGGCTGGCCACGTGGCCGGCGAGCTGTCGGAACAGCGGTGCGCCGACCACGTCCTCCGGCCGGATGCCGTGGATGTGCGTCGCCCCCACGGGGCCTTCCGGGTCGAGCCGGGTGCTCCACTCGTCGACGACGCCGCCGCGCGCGTCCACGCGCACGACGGCCACCTCGAGGACCCGGTCGCTGCGGGGAGACAGCCCGGTCGTCTCCACGTCGACGACGGCGAACGCCGGGGGAGGGGCGGTGCGAGCGATCGGGGCGACCGGCCGCTCAGGGAGACGTGCGGCGGTCGTGGCGCGTCCGGTGAACCAGTCCAGCAGACCCATGGCGTCCTCGTGTCGACGGTGGTGGCGGCCGTCATGGTGCCACCGCGAACGGGGTCCGTGGGGCGCTGCGGGGGCAGATGTGCCGTCGGGTCTGCAGTGGTCGTCGCGCGGGCCTCTCACGCCCCTCCGCCTCGCGGTAGTGAAAGCACGAGGCCCCGCCGCCTCGGCGTAGATCCGCAGCTCGTGGGCGACGAGGCTCTCCAACATGCACGTTCTCCACAGTCCGAGATGCACGTTCGGGACGTCTCGACACGTCGACCCACCGGCGACACCTCCGGACGCGCCGCTGCCGACGCCGCAGGAGCGCTGGGCTCCCACGACGCCGGCAGCGGGCCGGGCGGGACGGCGCGCGCTACCCGCAGGACACCGCCCCGTAGGTGCTCGTCAGCTCGGCCGACCTCCCCTCCGCGTCCGTCGCCGTCACGGTGACCGAACCTCCGTCGATGGCGGTGGCCCGAGTGGCGAACGACTGGTAGGCGTTGCCACCGGGCACCACTCCGGTGGACGTCTTCGAGCCGTATGCCGTGGTCAGCGTGATGTCGAGCGGGACGTCGTCGTCGTTGGTCGCCCGGACCGCGAGCACGACCTTGCCGGCGAGGCACCGTCCGGTGGCCTCGACGGTGAGTGCGGGACCCTGGGCGGGGTCGCGCAGGACGGTGAGCGTGAACGTGGTGGCCGTCGTGCCGGCCTCGCTCACGTACCAGGGGAGCACCAGCCGGCCGGTGATCACGTGGACACCGGGCTGGTTCACGATCGCCGGGTCGTACTCCCACTCGACGCCGATCGCCTGGTTGTCGCGCGACCCGTCGTTGTACGAGACGAGCACGCGGGTGGGCAGCCAGGGCTCCTCGCCCTGGGTGACCGTCTGCTCGAACGTCTCGGCGCCCTGGATGGAGATGCCGCCCTCGGACATCTCGGGCCGCACGTAGACCTGCGCCTGCGCGATCAGGCCGTACGTGGCGTTGGTGCCGTAGACGACGAACGGCTCGACGTTGGTCTCCGCCACCTGGTCGGCGGTGATGGGCTGCCAGATGAAGGGGATCGACCCGCGCGCACCGCCGGAGTACACGACGTCGAGCGTGTCGGGCAGGGTCGGGACGACACCCGTCTGGGTCCGGACGATCACCGGGCTGGCGACGGAGTCGACGGTGTCGCCGTTGACCCGCCACCGCAGCACCCCCGTGCCGGCACCGCTGCCCTGCACCCCGAAGATGCGGATCCGCAAGTACTGGGCCTCCACCGGTTCGAAGTCCAGGTGGTTGTACCGGCCGAGGGCCAACGCCCCGGCGTAGGTGGAGTCACCGGTGAGCGTCACCGGGGTCCACGTGCTGCCGTCGGAGGAGTGCTCGACGACATAGGTGTCGGCCCGCGGGGCGCGGGTGCCGCCGTTGTCGTCGTACCAGTAGACGTCCGTGGAGCCGACGAGCACGGGGGAGTCCCAGCGGTACTGGATCCACGCGGCCCGTGACTCGCTGGTGCCGTTGGCGGTCTGGCCCCAGGTGCCCCAGCCCTGGTTGGTGCCGGGGTTGGAGCTCGACGGCGTCGTCGGGGCGTTGACCAGCGCCGGGTTCTCCCACGAGGCCGAGCCGCTGGTCGTGATGGTCGCCTGGGCGCCGAGCTCGGCGGAGACCTGCCGCTCGGCGAGCGTGACCTCGACGTCCCGTGTGGTGGTGAGCTCACCGTCGGAGGCGTGGAAGCGGAACACGTAGTCGCCCGCCACGGTGCCGGTGACTCGGGTGGACAGCGCCGTCGCGTCCTCGAAGATCACCCCCGCACCCTCCGGGGCGCTGACCGTCTCCCAGCCGAAGGTGAGGGTGCCGTCGTCGGGCACGCCGTCGTCGGTGACGGTCGCGGCCAGTCGGGTGGACAGGTTGCCGTCGCCGGCGTGGTCGACGGTGGCCGTCACGGCCGGCGGGTCGTTCTGCACCGGCGGCACCTCGCGCCCGGAGGCGAACACCTGGATCTCCGAGATCGCCGTGTAGTAGCTCGGGCTGTTGGTGAACGCCACACGCACCTTGTCGGTGGTGACCGGTCCGAACAGCGCCTCGTTGAACTTCGGGGCGGGCACCTTCGGAGCCTTGAACTGGTCCGGCACGGCCACCCAGCCGCCGTTCCCGTCGGGGACCTGGACGGACCAGCGCTGCGGCTCGTGATAGCCACCGGCCTGCCGGTCGCTGACGAACCACACCTTGACGTTGTCGACGGACGTCGGTGCCCCGAGGTCGAGCTCGACGTAGCCGTCCGCGTCGGTGGTCCCGTAGTTGCCCCAGTACGGCTCGTTGACGGTCTGCCCGTCGGTGACCGCGGTGAGCGACACGGGCCGCTCGGTCTCCTTGATCGCGCCGGGCGTGTAGTTCATCGAGCTGGTGCTGTACCCCGGGGTGTGGAAGTTGCGCCACGGGGTGGGGCGGGCGCCCTCCTGGGTGTACGACGAGGAGAGCTCGGCGTCGGCCGCCAGGTTCGGCGCGTCCTCGGTGAGGTCGATGCCGGCCGTCTTGAGGTAGGAGACGACGCGCTCGTCCTCGATGGTGGTCTGCACGGCGGACGGGAACGGTGCGACCTCGTCGGTGACGACGTCGACCGTCAGGCCCTCGTCGGACTCGGTCACGGTGTTGGTGCTCGGGTCGTAGACGAACCGGCCGAGTGCGTCGGCGGCAGCCTTGCGCTCGCCGTCGAGGAACAGGCTGTAGCCGGCGCCCAGGCCGTAGTGCGAGCCGTCCTCGTCCCACACCACCGTGACGTCGTGGCCGTGGTACTTCAGGTTGTTGACCATGAAGTGGTCGTACCCGAGGTCGATCGGCCAGAGCTCGATCTTGTCGTCGGACCGCGGCTGGATGCCGCCCATGTCCTCGACGTAGATGTAGTTCATGTTCCCGAGCATCACGTGGTTCGGGTTGTTGCGGTTGTACGTCTTCGTCGTCGGGTTCCAGTTCGAGTAGTACTCGGACTGGTTCGGGACGAGCGTGTTCCCGTTCGGGTAGACCGACCACGCCATCCAGTCGAGCAGGCGGGCGGCGTACTCCGGGGTGATGTACTTCCCCTCCGGGTCGTAGTGCCGCAGGGCGGAGCGCACCGCGCGGTACTGGACGGTGAAGTTGATGTTGGAGAAGTTGTTCGACCCCCCGATGCCGAACTTGGACCGGTCGTACTGGTTGGCCGTGTAGAACGGGAAGATCGGGAAGTTGTCCCCGTACCGCAAGAAGCGGAACCCGTCGACGTACTGGTCGGCGTCCTCGAAGGGGATGAGGTTCTCCGCGTAGACGTCGTAGAGGTTCGACTCCTTCGCGGGGATGAGGTCGCGCTCGGCGGCCGAGAGGGGGTTCTGGTTGCCGCCGGACTGTGCGCCGTACGAGGTCCCGGCGAGGAACATCCGGGTCTCCTCGCTCCACAGCCGCCCGAGGATCGCGTCCCGGATGGCGTCGGCCTGGTCGCCGACCTCCTCGATCTTCTCCGGGTCCTCACCGGCGAGGGTGTAGAGCTGCCGGGCGGCGTCGAAGGCGCCCCACACGTAGGCGGACTCCGGGCGCTCGATGGTGCGCGCTCCCGGTGCCGAGGCGTTCGTCTTCGGGTAGCCGAAGCTGATCGCGTCGGCGTCGTTGCCGGGCATGTAGTTGGTGTCGTAGGCGATGAGGTTGTCGCCGTTGCCGTCGTAGTGCTCGAGCTGGCCGACGCCGTCGCCCTCGAAGTAGTGCGCGAACCGCTCGGCGATCTGCGCCCCGCCGCCGTGCACGTTGTAGGCCTCGAGGCCCGCGGTGCCGATGTACTGCGAGTAGTGGTTGTTCCAGGACGTGTGGCCCGGACTGTCGAGGAACGCCGAGGACCCGGACAGCTCACCGACGTTGAGGATCTGCCCGTACGGCAGATACGGCGTGCGCAGCCACTTGGTGTCCTGCAGGTGCATCGGCTGGGTCAGCACCACCGCGTTCTGGTAGAGGTTCGAGCCCTCGACCGTCGTCGGGTACTGGTAGACGTAGCCGGGGGCGTTGGCGTCGAGGCTGTTGTACCGCTCACCCCACCAGCGGTAGACGATCGCCTTCTCGATGGCGGCGTTCGGCACGTCGAGGTAGGGCACGTCGGAGGCCCAGCGTCGGTTGAAGTCGGTGACGCCCTCCCGGAAGGCGTCGGCCGGCGTCAGCGACGCGTAGTGGTGGTAGGCGGTCACCGAGTCGGGCAGCGTGTCGCTGTACAGGACGCCGACCACCGACAGGTCGACGGAGGCGCCCGCCGGGACGGTGACCTCCCGGTCGAGGTTGCTGCCGTTGCGTGTGAACCCGTCGGCGGTCAGGGCGATCTTCGCCGTGTACCAGGGCGTGTCCACGAGGCCGTTGTTGGAGCCGCTGGTCAGCGCGCGGGTGCCGACGAGCTCGTCGGGCTCGTCCCCGGCCGCCGTGGCGACCGGGGAGGCGGCGCGCACGGTGAAGGTCACCGGTGCGTCACCGGGGTTGCTGAAGGTCAGGGCGGTGAGGGCGACGTTGTCGTAGGTGATGAGCTTCTTCTGGTCGACGACGACACCGGTGGACCCGAGCGTGTAGCGGGATGTGGCGTGGCTGGGGGCGTTGAACCGCTCTGCGCCGACCTCGGTGACGGTCTGGCCGGGCACGGTCACCGTGTAGAAGTTCCCGAGGTTGTTGGGGCCGCCGGCATAGGCCGAGCCGGCGAAGCCGAGGGTGTTCCACGAGGTGTTCCCGCGCATGTAGAGCGTCCGGCCGCGGGTCTGGAGCACGTTGTTGTTGGCGGTGCCCTGCACGCCGAGCACGCGGTCGACGTAGTAGTCGGTGCCGCCGGCGGCGAGATCCGCCTCGAAGATGCTCTGGTACATGCTGCCCGCGGTGTAGGGCACCCCGGGGGCGAGCGCGGCGGCGACCTGGTCGACGTTGCTGTAGACCGGGTCGCCGATGTCCATGGAGTCCGTGAGCCCGTCGGTGTAGAGCCCGACGTCGGACTCGTTGCCGGGCAAGACGTCCGCATGGGCGGCCGTCGGCAGCAGGGTGAGGCTGGTGAGCGCCAGCACGCCGGTGAGCCCGGTCGCGACGACGCTCCTGAACGGTCTGGCTGACATCACTGGGTCCTCTCCGTCGGGAACCGTGCGTGTGCCCACGAGGTCGACCGGTGCAACTGCTCGGCGCGGGCGGGTCGTCGTGCGACGGTGCACAACCGTCCGGCGGTGGCGGACAGGGAGCGCGCTCGGCGTCGATGCTGCGGGCGGCACCAGTGAACCACCGCGGGAAAGCGGCGGCAATGGTTTTCGGTGAAGCGTTCTCCGACGTGCGGGTCGGCTGTGACCGGACTGGGTCGTACCGCCCGGACGGCGACGGTTGGCGCCCTTCGTCCCGGGCATAGCGGCGTGCAACGGACGCGTGAGACCGCGCGGAAGCGACGCGGCGTGGTGCGCCGAAAACCGAAAACCATTGCGAAAAGCGCACGGGATGTGGCAACGTCTGGCGCGGCGGTCCCACGAGGGGTCGGTGGTCCGCCGAGGCGGTCCGGCCGCACGGCGACCGGACCGGCCTGTGCGTGCGCGGGCGACGTCGCCCGGGCGCGCGTGACGCGCGGGGCGCGGTCGCACCCCGTCGCACTGTGCAGGTCGTGCGCGTGGGCGAGGTGGCCGGCGCGCACGGGTTCGTGCCCGGTCGCGCCTCGAACGGCGCCCTCGTGAGGAGGACCATCCGTGACCCTCGTCCCGCTGACCCCCACCCCGCCGAGCGCCGGCAGGTCCGACCCGGGCGTGTCCCGGTCCGGTCCGCGCGGTGCCGGCAGACCCGCCCGCCGTCGGCTCGCCACCGGCGCGGCGCTCGTCCTCACGACGGCCCTGGCCGCCGCCGTGCCGACCGCGTCGTGGGCGGCTCCGAACACCGACACGCCGCTGCCCGTCTTCTCCGGCAGCGATCACCCCGTACCCGACGAGGGCACGGGGTACCACGTCCGCAACCAGCTGCAGGCGATCTTCGACGCGGACCTCGCGGCCGGCGCCGGGACGAGCACCGACGCCGACTTCTGGGTGGACCGCATGCTGGCCCGCACCGGCACCGCGCCCGGCGGCTCGAACGGCGACGGCAACCAGTGGCTGTTCAGCCGGGGCCGCGCCGTCTTCATGAAGACCCACCAGCCGGCGGTGCTCGGCTTCGGCGGCGAGGTGGCGTACTGGGAGACGATCGCCGGCGGCCAGGGCGCCTACACGATCACCGCACAGGTGGGCGGGCAGGCGACGACGCTCACCGAGGTCACCGCCGAGCGCAAGCAGACACCCAGCTATTGGCGAGCGGTGTTCCGGTCGGCCGCGGCCGGTGTGCAGGTCGTCGAGACGAAGTTCATCACCCAGCAGAACGTGGCCGTCACCGAGCTCGCGGTCTCCTCGACGGACGGCACCGCCAAGGACGTGGCGCTCACCGCAACCTCACCCTTCGCCACCACGGCCCAGGGCGACGAGCTCACCGGTGCGGTACGCGCGTTCAACGACATCACCACGGTGTTCCCACGGTTCTCCGGCGACGGCTTCGTCCCGGCCGACGGCGCCCTGCGCGGCACGCTCGCGGTCCCGGCCACCGGGACGGTGACGACCAAGGTGCAGCTCGGCTTCACGACGAAGGAGCTGCCCGAGTCGCTGGCG
>Ga0164243_10010740_pt1 | contig 13127 bp, 13 predicted proteins | sample OricompcompostOP_FD_108781 | JGI IMG/M metagenome (GOLD analysis project Ga0164243, IMG submission 108781) | Organic Plus compost microbial communities from Emeryville, California, USA - Original compost - Organic plus compost (OP) | ecosystem: Engineered > Solid waste > Mixed feedstock >... | reverse complement strand
GTTCGCCTGCGGGGATGTGATGGACCATGTCTATCGCCAGGCGGTGACCGCCGCCGGCACCGGCTGCATGGCCGCGCTCGATGCCGAACGCTTCCTCGCCCAGCAGGACTTCGCAAGAGCCAAGGAGCATGCGGGGGCCTAGGCCCAGGAATCCTCTCCCCCTTCCGTCATTCCCGCGCAGGCGGGAATGACGGAAGGGGCCCATCTCTCAATCCCGCCCCGCGATCACCTCGGCGAAAGCAGCGGGATCGACGTTTCCGCCGGTCAGCATGATCACGGTTCCGGGATCGAGCGGCACTTTTCCCGCCAGGGCGGCGGCGAGGGCCACCGCGCCGCCCGGTTCCAGCACCAGGCGCAGGCGGGAGAAGGCGAAGCGCTGGGCCGCGCGCACTTCCGCTTCGCTGACCGTCACGCCGGGGGAGGCCCGCTCCCGCAAGATCGCGAAATTGATCGGCCAGGTCGCCAGCGTCTGCAGCGCGTCGCAGGCGGTGGGCGGGGGATTGGGCCCCACCGGGAGGATTTCTCCGGCGGCGAGGCTGCGGGCCACGTCGTCCCACCCTTCCGGCTCCACCGGCACGATCTCCGCGTCGGGGCAGGCGAGGGCGAGGCCCGCCGAAAGCCCTCCGCCGCCACAGCAGGCGACGATCCGGCTGGGGCCTTCCAAGCCGCGCTCCGCCAACTGCGCGGCGATCTCGATCCCGGCGCTGCCCTGGCCTTCGATCACCCAGGGATCGCCATAGGCATGGACATAGGCCGCGCCGGTTTCCGCGCAGAGCCGCGCCGCGATCTCCTCGCGGTTTTCCGTGAGCCGTTCGTAGGACACGATCCGTGCGCCCAGCGCCCGGACATTGGCCAGCTTCACTTGCGGCGCGTCGGTGGGCATCACGATCGCCGCCCGCATCCCCAGCCGCTTCGCCGCCCAGGCCACGCCCTGCGCATGGTTGCCGCTGGAAACCCCGACCACGCCGCGCGTTCTCTCCTCGGGCGTGAGCCCGCTCAGGCGATTCCACGCGCCGCGGATCTTGAAGGCGCCGATGGGCTGGAGGCATTCCGCCTTCACCCATAGAGGCACACCGCCTATCTCGGCCGGGAGGAGCGGGCTGGGCGGCAGGATCGCGGCGATCCGGGCCGCCGCGCGCATCACGCCTTCGCGCGTCGGCGCGCGCATCTGTTGTGCTGTCATGAAGGCGATCTATATGCGCATCGTCGCTGCGGCAAAGGAGAATGGCATTGAGCAAGGTTCTGGTGATCGGCGCGGGCGGGGTCAGCTCCGTCGCGGTGCACAAGATGGCGATGAACGCCGACATCTTCACCGACATCCACCTCGCCAGCCGCACCAGGTTCAAGTGCGACGCCATCGCGGCGAGCGTGAAGGATCGCACCGGCGTAGACATCTCGACCTATGAGATCGATGCGGAGGAAGTGCCGGCCCTCACCCGGCTGATCCGCGAGATCGGGCCGGAGCTGGTGGTGAACCTGGCGCTGCCTTATCAGGACCTGCCGATCATGGACGCCTGCCTCGCCACCGGCACCGATTACCTCGACACCGCCAATTATGAACCGAAGGACGAGGCGAAGTTCGAATATCGCTGGCAATGGGCCTATCACGACCGCTTCCGCGAGGCGGGCATCATGGCCCTGCTCGGCAGCGGGTTCGATCCGGGCGTGACCAGCGTGTTCACCATGTGGCTGAAGAAGCACAAGCTGAAGACGATCCGCATGCTCGACATCCTCGATTGCAACGGGGGCGATCACGGCCAGGCCTTCGCCACCAACTTCAACCCGGAGATCAACATCCGCGAAGTGACCGCGCCGGCCCGCCACTGGGAGAACGGCGGCTTCGTGGAGACCCCGGCCATGTCGCGGAAGGTGGAGTTCGACTTCGAGGAGGTCGGCCCGAAGAACATGTATCTGATGTATCACGAGGAGCTGGAAAGCCTAGCCAGGTTCGTGCCGGAGCTGGAGCGGGCGCGCTTCTGGATGACCTTCGGCGACGAATATATCAAACACCTCACCGTGCTGCAGAATGTCGGGATGACGCGGATCGATCCGGTGATCTACCAGGGCCACGAGATCATCCCGCTCCAGTTCCTCAAGGCCGTGCTGCCCGAGCCGGCGAGCCTGGGCTCCACCACCCGGGGCAAGACTAATATCGGCTGCATCGCCACCGGAGAAGCGCTGGACGGTTCGGGCGAGAAGACCTTCTATATCAAGAATATCTGCGATCACGAGGACGCCTTTGAGGAAACCGGCAATCAGGCGGTGAGCTACACCACCGGCGTGCCGGCGATGATCGGCAGCGCGCTGGTGGTGCAGGGCGTGTGGAAGGGGGAAGGGGTGTTCAACATGGAGCAGTTCGATCCCGATCCCTTCATGGAGATGCTGAACGCCCAGGGCCTGCCCTGGACGGTGGAGGAGCTCTCCGGGCCGGTGGAGTTCTGACCTCGGTGGGCTGGAACGCGATCGCGCCGGTGGGCCTGCTGGCCGGCTCCAACCTGATGATGAACCTTGCCTGGTACGGCCATCTCAAGTTTCCCGCCAAGGCGCTGTGGATCGCCGTGCTGGCCAGCTGGGGCATCGCCCTGTTCGAATATTGCCTGGCGGTTCCGGCCAACCGGATCGGAGCCCGCGCCTATTCGCTGGCCGAGCTCAAGACGATCCAGGAGGTCATGTCGCTGCTGGCCTTCCTGCTCGTTGCCTGGCTGCTGTTCGACCAGCGGCCGGGCCCCAGCCAGCTCGCCGGCTTCGCCCTGATAGCGGGTGGGGCGTTCCTGATCTTCAAATCCCCTTTCGGCTGAGGAAAGGCTGACCGATGGAAACCAGAGCCGGAGACCCGGGCGCCTTCGCCCGTTTCGACCTGTCGCGGGTCGATTCGCCTGCCTTCGTGGTGGATCTGGCGAGGTTGCGCCGGAACCTCTCGATCCTGGCAGAAATCCGTGACGAGGCGGGGATCAAGGTGCTGGCGGCGCTCAAGGCCTTCTCCATGTGGTCCACCGCGCCGGTGATCGGGGAATATCTCGATGGGGTGTGCACTTCCGGCCTGTGGGAAGCGCTGCTGGCCGCGGAGCATTATGACGGCGAGATCGCCACCTATTGCGCGGCCTACAAGCCGGACGACCTGATCGAGATCTGCCGGCTTTCCGACCATGTGATCTTCAATTCGCCGATGCAGATCGAACGATCCGCGCAGATCCTGCAATCCGCGCGCGCGCAGGGGATGGATTTCGACATCGGCCTCAGGATCAATCCGCTGCATGCCGAAGGGGAGGTGCCGCGCTACGATCCCTGCGCGCCCCATTCGCGCCTCGGTTTCCCGATCGACCAGCTGCTCGAAGAGTATGTCGAGATGGTGGACGGCATCCATTTCCATAGCTTGTGCGAGCAGGACCTGGAGCCGCTGAAGCGCACCTGGGACAAGGTGTTCGATTATCTCGAGCCCTATTTCGGCCAGATCAAATGGCTCAATTTCGGGGGCGGACACCACATCACCCGCGCCGATTACCAGCGGGAGGAACTGGTGGAGTTCCTGCGCGACGTGCAGGAGGATACCGGCGCGGAGCTCTATCTCGAACCGGGCGAGGCGGTGGCGCTCGATGCCGGCATCCTGGTGGGAACGATCCTCGATTCGCATTGGAACGGGATGCCGCTGGCCATCACCGACATCTCCGCGACCTGCCACATGCCCGACGTGATCGAGGCGCCCTATCGCCCTGCGATGCTGCATGAGGACATGCAGGGGGCGGGGGAGCCGGTGCGGCTGGGCGGCCCGTCCTGCCTCGCGGGTGACGTGATCGGCGATTATCGCTTGCCGGTGCCGTTGCGGCCGGGAGAGCGGATCGCCTTCCTCGACCAGGCGCATTATTCGATGGTCAAGACGACCACCTTCAACGGCGTGCCGCTCCCCTCGCTCTGGCTGTGGGATTCGGAGACCGACTCGCTCGAATGCGTCCGCCGGTTCGGCTACGAGGATTTCCGCGATCGTTTGTCGTGAGCGGAACCCGCTGAAAAGCGAGGCGTTCCGGGAAGGATCGTCAGGGCAATCGCGATGGTGCGGTTTTTCACTTGCGGTTCAGCACGAGGGTCCTATATCCGCCCTCCGCTGCCCCAAGGGGACTTCCTAACCGCAAGGCAGCCTCGTTCAAACTAACGTTTGGGGGTCCCTTGAGTTGTACATCTATCCTGATGCGTCGGCTGTAGTTCGCGACCTCGTTCCGGACGAACCCGTTATCCTCAATCGCCCGCACGCCGCGGCGCGCGCTGCCCGCTTCTTTGCCGAGAAGTTTCCGGGCAAGTCGCTTTATGCGGTGAAGGCGAATCCCTCGCCGGACCTGCTGCGAATCCTGTGGGATTCGGGGATCAGCCATTTCGACGTCGCCTCGATCGCCGAGGTGCGGCTGGTCCGTTCGATCCTGCCGGACGCGACGCTGTGCTTCATGCATCCGGTGAAGACGAAGAGCGCGATTCGCGAGGCCTATCACCAACATGGCGTGCGCACCTTCAGCCTCGACACGATCGAGGAACTGGAGAAGATCGTCTCCGCCACGGCCGACGAGGCGGGCGAGGCGGCGCAGGACCTTTCGCTCTGCGTGCGGCTGCGCGTCTCCAGCGAATTCGCGGAACTGAGCCTGGCCTCCAAGTTCGGGGTGGATCTGGCCGACGCGGCGCCGCTGCTGCAGGCGACCCGCCAGCATTGCGACGCGCTGGGCGTGTGCTTTCATGTCGGCAGCCAGGCGATGACGCCGTTCGCCTATGTCCAGGCGCTGGAACGCGTGCGCGCCGCGATCGCGGAAGCGGCGGTCACCGTCGATATCGTGGATGTCGGGGGCGGGTTCCCCAGCGTCTATCCGGGCATGGAGCCGCCGCCGCTGGAGGATTACTTCGCGGTGATCGACCGGCATTTCGAAGCGCTGCCGATCTCCTACAATGCGGAGCTGTGGTGCGAGCCGGGGCGGGCGCTGTGCGCGGAATATTCCTCGATGATCGTCAAGGTCGAGAAGCGGCGGGGCGCGGAGCTCTATATCAACGACGGCGCCTATGGCGCGCTGTTCGACGCGGCGCATATCGATTGGCGATTTCCCGTTGCTTCTGTGGGCGAAGATAGCGCAGTTATTGAAGAATACGCCTTCTACGGCCCCACCTGCGACGATGCGGACTACATGAAGGGCCCCTTCCTGCTGCCCGCGAATATCGCGCCTGGCGACTATATCGAGATCGGGATGCTGGGCGCCTACGGCTCGGCGATGAAGACCGGCTTCAACGGCTTCGGCCAGGCGATCGCAGTCGACGTTGCGGACGAACCCATGGCGAGCCTCTATCGCGGCGACCGCCAGGACCCGCGCCAGAGCGACAATGTGGTGAGCCTGCGCTGAGACGGGAAAAGGGCCGGCGGGATGGATGCCGGCCCTTTCTCCCCCGGGTCAGCCCTTCGAGAAGGCGGCCGTGATGTCGAGATCCACCGTGTCGGTCACCATCGGGATGCCGTAGTTCACGTTGAAGTCCGACCGCTTGATCCGGCCCCAGCCCTTGAAGCCGACCGATTCCTTGCCGCTGAACGGATCGGTGCCTGCTCCGGTGAACTCGACCGAGAGGGAGACCGGCTTGGTCACCCCGTTCAGCGTGAGCATCCCGGTGACGAGCGCCTGGCTTGGGCCGGTCTGCCGCACCTGGGTGGATTTGAATGTCGCGTCGGCCGGGTTCGGGCCGAAGAAATCGGGCGCGCCGCCGTCCTTGCCGGCCTTCAGCAGATGCTCGGTAAGCCCGGCACTGGCGGTGGTGACCTTGGAGACCGGGATCGTCACCTCGAGCTCGGTGGCAGAGAGATTGGCCGGATCGAGCTTCAGCGTGCCGGTGGAATCGCCGAAGATCCCGAAATAGTCCGAGAAGCCGAAATGATTGACCCGCCACCCGATCAGCGTGTGCGGGCTTTCGACCTGGTAGGTGCCGGCGGTGACCACGGACGGGTCCATCTTGCCGGGATCGCCGAGATTGCCGTTCTGGGCCTGCGCGGCTGCGACCGAAAGTAGTGCGGCGCCCGCGATGCCCGCGAGGCCGAGATGAAGCTTGCGCATGCTGGATACTCCCCGTTGCGGATTCCAGCGGGCAGTTTGACGTGCGGCAGGGCGCATGTCCACCGGCGCGACGCGGTCAGCCGCAATGGAACCGCTTGATCCGCCCGTCGACGCCGATTTCGACATTGAGCCTGTCGGGCCGCAGATCGTGAGTCACCGCATCGCCGGGTTCGATATAGCGGATCGGCCGATCGTCCACCGCGCGGGCGATCGATTCCTTCGCGGTCTCGGTGGGAAGGAGGTTGAGATAGGACCCCAGCCTGTCCGCTCCGCATTTCGCTGCGGCGGATTCGGACGCCTCGGGAGCGGCAGCGGCGGCGACAGCCTCACCCGGCATGTGGGAGGAGGCCTCTGCCTCCTCGTGCTGTGCATTCCCGCCCTTCTGCGTTCCACAGGCTGCCAGCAAGGCTGCAAGCAGGACGGGCAGGGCAGCGGTTATCGGCTTTTCGAACATGGAAACGGCTCCAATCCTCTCATCCCCAGAATGAGTGGATCGGAGCCGTGTTCCCTCGGCCATGCGGCCGATCGGTCAGTTCTTGTCCTTGTCGACCAGCTTGTTGGCGCCGATCCAGGGCATCATCGCGCGCAGGCGGGCGCCGGTCTGCTCGATCGGATGGGCCGCGGCCGCCTTGCGGCTGGCCTTCAGCTCAGGCTGGCCGGCACGATTGTCGAGCACGAAGTTCTTCACGAAACGGCCGGCCTGGATGTCCTCCAGCACGCGCTTCATCTCCGCCTTGGTCTCGGCGGTGATGATCCGCGGGCCGGTGGTGATGTCGCCATATTCGGCAGTGTTCGAGATCGAATAGCGCATGTTGGCGATGCCGCCTTCATACATCAGATCGACGATCAGCTTCACTTCGTGGAGGCACTCGAAATAGGCCATCTCGGGCGCGTAGCCGGCTTCCACCAGCGTTTCGAACCCGGCCTGGATCAGGTGGGTCAGGCCGCCGCAGAGCACGGCCTGCTCGCCGAACAGGTCGGTTTCGCATTCTTCCTTGAAGTTGGTCTCGATGATGCCCGAACGGCCGCCGCCGACGCCCGAGGCATAGGCGAGGGCGATGTCATGCGCGTTGCCGGTCGCATCCTGGTGGATCGCGATCAGGCAGGGCACGCCGCCGCCTTTCACATATTCGCCGCGCACGGTGTGGCCCGGGCCCTTGGGCGCGATCATGATGACGTCGATGTCGGCCGGCGGCTCGATCAGGCCGAAATGGATGTTGAGCCCGTGGGCGAAGGCAAGGGCGGCGCCCTTCTTCATCTTGCCCTTGAGGTCGTTCTCCCAGATGGCGGCCTGATGCTCGTCCGGCGCGAGGATCATGAGGATATCGGCCCATTCGGCGGCTTCCGAATTGCTCAGCACCTTGAAGCCCGCGCCTTCGGCCTTCTTCGCGCTGGCGGAGCCGGGGCGCAGCGCGATCGCCACTTCCTTCACCCCGCTGTCGCGCAGGTTCTGGGCATGGGCGTGGCCCTGGCTGCCATAGCCGAGCACGGCGATCTTCTTGTCCGTAACCAGGTTCAGGTCGGCATCGGCGTCGTAATAGACTTTCATTTTCACTGCTTCCTTGCATCGCCCCTGCGCGGGCAGGGGGCTGGATAAGTTCGCTTATTGCGCCAGGTCGGATGGGCTCCTGCCTTCGCAGAAGCGCCGAAACAAGTCTAAACCCCTTCCGGTCCGCGCATCATGCCGACCACGCCCGTCCGGCCGACTTCGACCAGCCCCAGCTCGCGCATCAAGGCGACGAAGCTGTCGATCTTGTCCGGCGGGCCGGTCAGCTCGAAGATGAAGCTCGAGGTGGTGGTGTCCACCACCTTGGCCCGGAACACATCGGCCAGGCGCAATGCCTCGACCCGGTTCTCGCCCTTGCCGGATACCTTGATCAGGGCCAGCTCGCGCTCGATATGCGGGCCCACTTCGGTGAGGTCGATCACCTTGTGCACCGGCACTAGCCGCTCGAGCTGGGCGTGGATCTGGTCGATCACCGCGGGCGGCCCGTTGGTGACGATGGTGATCCGGCTCACCGCGTGGTTCTCCGAGATGTCGGCCACGGTGAGGCTGTCGATATTGTAGCCGCGCGCCGTGAACAGCCCGGCGATCTTGGCGAGAATCCCCGCTTCGTTATCGACCAGGATGGTAAGGACGTGCCGCTCGGTAAGCTGTCGTTGGATTTTCATCATCAATCCCTCTCCCAACCCCTCCCCTTCAGGGGAGGGGCGGCGAGACTGGGGTCCGCGGAGCGGGCCCTAGTCGCAGCGGGGCGGGGCCGCCCGGCCCCGTGCGATGCCGTGCATCGCACCCCCACCACTCGATCCCCTTCCCTGAAGGGGAGGGGAGGATTCATTGCCTGCACCATCACACCAGCGCCTTCGCTTCGTCTTCCATCGTGCCGGCCACCTTGTCGCCATAAAGCAGCATCTCGGTATGCGCCGCGCCGCTGGGGATCATCGGGAAGCAATTGGCTTCCTTGGAGACGAGGCAATCGACCATCACCGGCCCGTCATGCGCCATCATCGCCTCGATCCCGGCGTCGAGCCCGGCTTCGTCGTGGATGCGGATGCCCTTCCAGCCGTAGCTTTCGGCCAGCTTCACGAAATCGGGCAGGCTGTCCGAATAGGAGTTCGAATAGCGGCTTTCATAAGTCAGCTCCTGCCACTGGCGGACCATGCCCATATATTCGTTGTTGAGGATGAACACCTTCACCGGCAGGCGGAACTGGCTGGCCGTGCCCAGTTCCTGGATGTTCATCTGGATCGAGGCCTCGCCCGCGATGTCGATCACCAGCCTGCCCGGATTGCCGAGCTGCGCGCCGATCGCGGCCGGCAGGCCGTAGCCCATCGTGCCCAGCCCGCCGGAGGTGAGCCAGCGGTTCGGCTTGTCGAAGCCGAAATATTGCGCGGCCCACATCTGGTGCTGGCCCACTTCGGTGGTGATGATCGGATCCTTGCCGCGGGTGAGGGCGAAGAGCCGCTCGATCGCGTGCTGCGGCATGATCTCGCCGCCCCTGGCCGGCTTGGGATAGGCCAGGCTGTCGCGCTTGCGCCAGCCTTCGATCCGCCCCTTCCATTCGGAAAGGTCGCCCGCCCGGCGCTGGCCCCACACAGTGACGAGCTGCTCCAGCACGGTGGCGCAATCGCCGACGATGCCGAGATCGACGGGCACGATCTTGTTGATCGAGCTGCGGTCGATATCGATGTGGATCTTCTCCGAATGGGGGGAGAAGGCGTCCAGCCGCCCGGTCACGCGATCGTCGAAGCGCGCGCCGATGTTCACCATCACGTCGCACTCGTTCATCGCGAGATTGGCTTCATAGGTGCCGTGCATCCCCAGCATGCCCAGCCAGTCCGGATGGTCGGCCGGGAAGGCGCCCAGGCCCATCAGCGTGGAGGTGACCGGGGCACCGGTCAGCTCCTGAAACCGGCGGAGCAGCTCGGTGGCGCGCGGCCCCGAATTGATCACCCCGCCGCCGGTATAGAGGACCGGGCGCTTCGCCCCGGCGATCATCTCGATCGCGGCGGCGATCTCGTCCGGGCTGCCCGCGACCTGCGGGGTATAGCGGTTGCGCCGCTGCAATTCGCCGTCGCGCCATTGGGCGGTGGCGACCTGCACGTTCTTGGGGATGTCGACCACCACCGGCCCCGGCCGGCCGCTCGTCGCGATCTGGAACGCCTCGTCCAGCGTGGCGGCGAGCTCGGACGGGTCGCGCACGAGATAGTTGTGCTTGGTGCAATGGCGGGTGATGCCGATCGTGTCGGCTTCCTGGAACGCATCCGACCCGATCAGGTTCGTCGCCACCTGGCCGGTGATGACGATCATCGGGATCGAATCCATGAAGGCGTCGGCAATGCCGGTGACGGCGTTGGTCGCCCCCGGTCCGGAAGTGACGAGCACCACGCCCGGCTTGCCGGTGGACCGCGCATAACCTTCCGCTGCATGCGCCGCGCCGGCTTCGTGCCGGACGAGGATGTGGCGGATCCGGCTGTCCGAGAACAGCTCGTCATAGATCGGGAGCACGGCGCCGCCGGGATAGCCGAACACGAACTCGACTCCCTGCCTGACCAGGCTCTCGACCAATATTGCCGCGCCGCTCTTCTCCTCGGCCACGATGGTATCCTTCCTCAAAAAACCGACCCGGCACAGGGGGCTGTGCCGGGTCGCCTCTCCAACAAGCTGTCCATGGCCGCAAGGCCAAACGTGAGTCGCCTGCTAAGGGATCATTTATAACGCGTCAAGCGTTAATCTAGTAATAAAGTTCCAAAATATTCCTTTATCCGGTAATCATGCGCGGCGTGCCGCGGCCAATCCGGCGGAAACTGGTGCTTGAGCCAGGTGAACTGCCGCTTCGCGTAGTTCCGCGTCGCCTGCGCGCCGCGCGTCAGGGCTTCCTCCCGGCTCCATTCGCCGCGCAGCCAGCCGGCGATCTCCGGCACGCCGATCGCCCGCATCACCGGCAGGTCGGGCGGGAGGTTCCGCGCAAGCAGCGCTTCCACCTCGGCCACCGCGCCGTGGTCCAGCATCCGGGCGAAGCGCGCGTCGCAGCGGGGATAGAGCAGCTCGCGCGGGGGGAGCAGGATCGCGGGGTGAAGTGCGATCGCACCCCCGATCCCGCCTTCGCGCTTCTCCTGCCAATGGGCCAGCGGCCGGCCGGTGGAACGCACCACTTCCAGCGCGCGGGCGATGCGTGCGGCGTCGCCCCGGTCGAGCCTCGCTGCCCGTTCGGGGTCTTCCCGCTCCAGCGCCGCGCGCGCCTCGGCCAGGGGGAGGGCGCGCACCTCGGCCCGGATCGCCGGGTCGATTTCCGGCACGGGGGCGATCCCGTCGAGCAGGGTGCGCAGATAGAGCCCCGTGCCGCCCGCCAGGATCGGCACCGCTCCCTGCGCGTGGATCGCGGCGATCTCGCGCTTCGCCGCCGCTGCCCAGTCCGCGGCGGAGCAGGGCGCGGCCCCGTCCCACGCGCCGAACAGGCGGTGTTCCACGCCGCGCATCTCCGCCTCGCCGGGCCGGGCGCTCAGCACGGCGAGGTCGGCATAGACCTGTGCGCTATCGGCATTGACCACCACCCCGCGCCGTCCACGTTCGGCCAGCGCAAGGGCGAGGCGGACGGCCAGATCGCTCTTGCCGCTGGCGGTCGGCCCTGCAATGAGCGCCACCTTCGGCTTCCCGCCGCCCAGCTCAGGAGATTCCGCCTTGCTCATCGCCCGGCTGATAGCAGACCCGCAGGCGCTTTCGGCAAGCCTCGATGCCGCCACCGCCGCGCTGGAGCGCGAAGGCATGCGGATCGCCATGGCCCAGATGCTCGATTTCTGCAGCGACGTGCTCCAGCTTTCGCTGCCCGATGGCGATCCGGCGGTGCTGCGCGCGGTGCTGGACGAGCATTTCCGCCCGTCCGACCTGCTCGTTTCCGACGAGGAGTTCACCGTGCCGCACCTGTTCGTGTCGGACATGGATTCGACGATGATCGGGCAGGAATGCATCGACGAACTGGCCGATTTCGCCGGGATCAAGCCGCAGATCGCCGAGATCACCGAGCGGGCGATGCAGGGCGAGCTCGATTTCGAAAGCGCGCTGCGCGAGCGGGTGATGCTGCTGCGCGACCTTTCCGAAGGCGCGATCGCCGAATGTCTTTCCACCCGCATCGCCCCGATGCCGGGCGCACGGGTGCTGGTCGAGACGCTCAAGAGCAAGGGCTGCCGCACCGTGCTGGTCACCGGGGGCTTCCACCAGTTCGCCGATCCGGTCGCGGAGCTGCTCGGCTTCGAGCGGGTGGTGGGCAACCGTTTGGCGGTGGAAGGCGGCCTGCTTACCGGCGGGCTGGTGGGCGCGATCACCGATAGCGGCGTGAAGAAGGCCGTGCTGCTGGAGGAGATGGCCGGGCTGGGCGAAGGCGCGGTCTCGCTCGCCACCGGCGACGGGGCGAACGATATCCCGATGCTGGAAGCCGCGACCTACGGCATCGCCTATCGCGCCAAGCCCAAGGCGCGGGCGGCCGCCAATGGCTGGGTGGACCGGGGCGATCTCACCGCGATCCTCCATCTGCTCCATATCCCCGAAACGGAATGGGTGGCCGGTTGAAACTCGATTATTGACATTTGTGTAAGTAATGGCCATGTTCATGCCATGGCTAGTGCATCATCCCTGTCCGGCGATGCCTCGTCGGACCTCGCTCCGCCGCCCGCGTTGCGCTATCGCCCGCTCAAGGCGTGGCGCCATTTCCGCGAATTGGTGAAGGACAAGGAGAACACCCGCGAAGTGTTCCATATCTTCGAGGCGCTGCCCTGGAAGGGAATGCCGAAGGCGGCCGAGTCGTTCCTCTCCAGCGCGAGAGGGCGCGCCATCATGGCCAGCGAGCCGTGGCTTCCCGAAATCCTGGACGATCACGCTGCCTTGCGCCGCCTGCCCGCCGGCAGCGTCGCCCATGCCTATTGCGACTTCATGGAGGCCGAAGGCCTTACCGCGCAGGGGCTGGTCGAGGAATTCGAGCGCTTCGCCGGCGACCGGCCGGAGCTGGACATCCGCCACATCCCCTATGTCAACCGGCTGCGCGACACGCACGACCTGCTCCACGTCCTCACCGGCTACGGCCGTGATGCGCTGGGCGAACAATGCGTGCTCGCCTTCACCCACAGCCAGCAGCCGAGCCCGGCCTATCTGTTCATCGCCTATGCCGGCGCGCTCGAGCTGAAGAGGGCGGTGAAGGGCAAGGCCCCTGTGCTCCGCGCGATCCGCGAAGGGCAAAGGCTGGGCAAGGCCTGCCCGCGCGTGGCCGAACTCCCGATCCGCGACCTGCTTCCCTTGCCGCTGGACCAGGCACGCCACCGGCTGAACATCGCCCCGCCGAGCTATTACGCGCAGACCCACCGCCTGTGGCGCGCGCAGGGGACGGACCCTTACGCGATCCTGCAACCTGCCGCGTAGAGGGCTGCGATCTCCAATCAGGAACTCACAATTCCCCCTCCCCTTCAGGGGAGGGGGTCAGGGGGTGGGGTCTCGTCCCAGGCGAATGCTTGACCTGGAAGCACCACCCCACCCCAACCCCTCCCCTAAAGGGGAGGGGCTAATAAGGG
>Ga0164243_10010739_pt1 | contig 13128 bp, 15 predicted proteins | sample OricompcompostOP_FD_108781 | JGI IMG/M metagenome (GOLD analysis project Ga0164243, IMG submission 108781) | Organic Plus compost microbial communities from Emeryville, California, USA - Original compost - Organic plus compost (OP) | ecosystem: Engineered > Solid waste > Mixed feedstock >... | reverse complement strand
TTCTACCTGACCGGCTTCAAGAACCGGGTCACCGCGGTGCTGCGCTGGGCGGTGTCGTTCCTCGGCCGCGGCCGCTCGGAGCGCACCTCGACCGAGCAGCAGATCTTCGCCCGGATCGCGCTCCAGCGGCTCGAGCACGGCGCCACCGACCTGGTCTCCGAGCCCGGTGAGTACGACGCCGCGCAGGCCGAGGCCGAGCGCCGGCGCCGCGAGGAGCTCGAGGAGCAGGCGCGCGAGGAGGCCAGGCTCACCGACGAGCACGCACGCGGGGTGAAGATCGGCTGACCGGCGGTCGAGCAGCGAGCGCCAGCGAGCGTCGTCGAGACCCCGTAGGACGAGAGCAGACCGGCGGGCTTCCGTCTCACGGCGTCTCGACACGCCGGTCGCGACCTCGCCGGCTCGGTCGCGCGGCTTGCTCGACGACCGATGGAGGCCGAGCTCGCAGGCTCGTCCGGCCTACTCGAAGTACTTGGGGGTGGCGTCCTGCTGGGCCATCCGTTCACGCGCCCAGCGGGGGAGGATGAACAGGCCCTCGGCCTCGACGGTCACGCCCTCGGGACCGAGGATGTGGCCCTTCGCGACGGTCTTGATGCCCTCGACGCTCTCGACCCAGGCCTCGCTGCGCAGGTCGCCGAGCGGGGTGCCGCGGCGGTAGGTGAGGGTGAGCCGGGCGGTCATGCCGGGCTTGCCGCGGGCGCCGGCGGCCTCGCCCAGCATCTGGTCGAGGATCAGCGCCGCGACCCCGCCGTGCACCAGGTCCGGCGGGCCCTCGTACGCCGCCCCCAGGTGGAAGTCGCTCCACACCCGGCCGTCGCCCGACGCGTGGTGCTCGATCACCAGCGGCGGCGCCACCGGGTTGCGCAGGCCGACCACGGTGTTCCCCCACGGGCGGCCGCGGCCCTCGGCGCCGAACCGCACGCCGTACGGGCCGTCGAGCTGCTCCTTGCGCAGCCGCGCGGTGATCTCCTCGATCTCGGCCTGGGCGCGGCGGATCTCGTCCTCGTCGGCGAGGGTCCGGATGGTGGCGTCGACCAGGTCGCGCACGGCGTCGGTGAAGGGGCCGTAGAGCGCCTTCTGCCGCTCCAGCTCCTTGGGGGTGATGTCGTCCTGGATGTAGCCCGGCACCGCGCCAGACTAGAACAGGTTTCACTCGGCCTCAGGAAACCGGCTCGCGGCCGGGCACCACCGCTTGATGCAATGGGGCGGTGACCCGACTCGTGCCCCCCGACGCGTCCCTCCGTGAGAGCGTGGCCGAGGCGATCGCCGACTTCGGGGACGAGGTCGTGCACGGTGCCGGCTTCTGGCACTTCGAGAACGAGGTCATCGACACGAGCCCGAAGGGGTTCGCCGACACGGTGCGCGTGCTGCGCGGGTACGCCGACCCCGCGCGCCCTCGCGACGACGGCATGGTGCCCTGCGACTACCTCTGGATCACCGACGACGACCCGACCCGGGTCATCGGGTTCATGTCGTTCCGACACGAGCTCAACGACTTCCTGCTCGAGCAGGGCGGTCACATCGGGTACTCGATCCGGCCGTCCCGCCGCCGCGAGGGCCACGCGAGCCGGGCGCTGGCGCTGGCGCTCGACCGGGCCGCGGAGCTGGGCATCGACCGCGCCCTGGTGACCTGCGACGAGGACAACGAGCCGTCGCGACGCACCATCGAGCGCAACGGCGGCGTCTACGAGGACACCCGCAAGGGGAAGCGGCGCTACTGGATCGACACGGCGTCGAGGCGCGCGCCTCACTCCGGCCGGTAGCGGCGGAGCACCTCCATGAACTCGTGCGGGTCGACCATCGAGGAGTCGATCACGAACGGCTCCATCCCCTGACGCAGGAAGAGCACCTGCCACTTCCGGTCGCCGGGCCGGCCGCGCACCTCGATCGGGGTGACGCCCTGGGCGAGCTCGAACACCGACCGCTCGCCGCCGCGCTCCACCTCCAGCCGGCCGGAGCGGACCGACAGGTGCGCGACCGGGCTCGCGGCCCGGATCGCCCACAGCAGGAGCACCAGCACCAGCAGCACGCCGGCGATGCCCGTGGTCAGCGTGGTCGGCTCGCTGACCGCGAACGGCGCCGCCACGATCAGCCCCGCGACCGCGAGGAGCAGCAGCACCCCGACCACGCGGCGGGCGCCGCTGCGCGGGGTGAAGTCGACGTTCATCGACCGCCCGGTGCGGCGGGTGATCGGCGCCGGGTCGGGCGGGGGCGGGGGAGTGGAGGTCGGCTCCCGCTCCGAGGCGGCGTCCGGTGCCGGGTCCGCTGTCGAGTCCGCCGCCGGTTCCTGGGCAGGCGGGGGCCCCGGGTCCTCCTTCCGATGCGAGAACCAGCGCTCGATCAGCTCGGAGGCCCGGTCCCTCTCGCCACGATGGCCGCCGGTCACGCGGGGCAACCTACGTCGCGCGGTACGCCGTAGGGCATCCTCCTTTCGGTCACTCTTGGGTCACCCGTCCCGAGAGCCTTCTCTAGAGTGCGAGGCGTGGCCCTCCCGCACAGCGCGCCGCCGGACCGGCCGGTCGAGCCGGACCCGGACTTCGACCTGCGGCCGTTCCTCGACTTCATCGCCGCCGGGCTGGCCGGTGGGGCCAACGTGGTGATGCAGCTCTCCTGGCCCGAGGTCGGGTACGGCGTGCACGAGAGCAAGTGGGAGCGCGGCGCCCTCGTCAAGCACCCGTTCAAGCGGGCCCGGACCACCGGCACCTACCTGGCCGTGGCGATGGTGGGCACCGACCGCGACATCGCGATCTTCCGCGAGGCGGTCAACGACGCGCACCGGGTGGTCCGCTCGGGGCCGGACAGCCCGGTGCGCTACAACGCCTTCTCGCCCGAGCTGCAGCTCTGGGTGGCGGCCTGCCTGTTCTACGGCCCCTACGACTACTACTGCCGGGTGTACGGCGAGCCCGCGCCCGAGACCGCCGAGGCGTTCTACCGCCACTGCTCGCGGTTCGCGACCTCGCTGCAGGTGCCGGCCGACATGTGGCCGCCGACGCTGGCCGACTTCTGGGACTACTGGGAGCGGTCGCTGGAGCGGGTGTCGATCGACGACACGATCCGACAGATGCTGCTCGACATCCTCGAGGCCCGGTTCCTCCCGTGGCCGCTGCCCAGGCTGGTGGGGCCGCTGGTCCGGTTCGTCAACGTCGGGTTCCTGCCGCCGGTGTTCCGCGAGGCGATGCAGCTGGAGTGGACCGAGCGCGACGAGCGCCGGCTGCGCCGGGTGCTCACCGGGGTGCGGCTGCTCAACCGGGTGACGCCCGGCCCGGTCCGCCGCGCCGCTCTCCACCTCAACCTGTGGGACATGCGGCTGCGGCACCGGCTGGGGCGCAGACTGACCTGATGAGCACGCCGTACCCCGCCTACCCCGCGCCCAGCGAGAAGGCCGTCGCCCTGCACGCGGAGATGGTCGCGTTCCTGCGGGAGGAGGTGCTCCCGGCCGAGGCCGAGTACGAGCGGTACCGGCTCGAGGCGGGCCCGGACGACCACACCGTCCCGCCGGTGGTCGAGGAGCTCAAGGCCAAGGCCCGGGCCCGCGGCCTGTGGAACCTCTTCCTCCCCGCGGAGTCCGGCCTCACCCAGCTCGAGTACGCCCCGATCGCCGAGCTCTCCGGCTGGAGCCTCGAGCTCGCGCCCGAGGCGATCAACTGCGCGGCGCCCGACACCGGCAACATGGAGCTGCTCCACCTGATCGGCACCGAGGAGCAGAAGGAGCGCTGGCTGCGCCCGCTGCTCGACGGGGAGATCCGCTCGGCGTTCGCGATGACCGAGCCGGCCGTCGCCAGCTCGGACGCCACCAACATCGAGACCCGGATCGAGCGCGACGGCGACGAGTACGTCGTCAACGGGCGCAAGTGGTGGACCTCCGGCGCCGCCGACCCACGCTGCCGGGTGCTGATCGTGATGGGCAAGACCGACCCCACCGCGGCCACCCACCGCCAGCAGTCGATGCTGATCGTGCCGATGGACACGCCCGGGGTGGAGGTGGTCCGCGACCTGCCCGTGTTCGGTCGGCACGACCAGCACGGCCACTGCGTGGTGCAGCTGACCGACGTACGGGTGCCGGTCGAGAACCTGCTCGGCGAGGAGGGCGGCGGCTTCGCGGCCGCCCAGGCCCGGCTCGGACCGGGCCGGATCCACCACGTGATGCGCGCGCTCGGCGCCGGCGAGCGGGCGCTGGCGATGATGGTCAAGCGGGCCCGGCAGCGGGTGGCCTTCGGCGGCCCGCTCGCCGACCAGAGCGCGGTGCGCGAGCGGATCGCAGAGTCGCGGATCGAGCTCGACCAGGCCCGGGCGCTGTGCCACCGGGCGGCGTACACGATCGACGCCGAGGGCAACAAGGCGGCACGGCACCTCATCGCCGCGGCCAAGGTCGCGGTGCCGCGCGCGGTGCTGTCGGTGCTCGACCGGGCGATCCAGCTGCACGGGGGCGCCGGGATCACCGACGCCACCCCGCTGTCGATGCTCTACGGCTGGCACCGGGCGATGCGGATCTTCGACGGCCCGGACGAGGCGCACCTGACCACGCTGGCCCGCGCCGAGCTGGGCCGTGAGCCGCTGTTCGACCTTCCAGAGGGTGTGCACAGCCAGTTCGCACCCTGATCTGCCGCTAGGGTCCCTCCGCAAGGGACGACAGGAGTGGGAATGGGGCGCCTCTTGCTCGGTCTCGTGGTGCTCGCCGTGCTGCTCGGGCTGGTGGGCGTCGCCGGACCTCAGGAACCGGCGGTGGGCCGGACGACCGAGCCCGCGGCCGCGACGGCGGCGACGGCCGCGCAGGTCGCGCGGGCCAAGCCGGACGCGTGCGGGCGCCGGCCCGCGCCGAAGCCGAGCGGCCGGCAGTGGCGCTGCACGTTCGTCGACCGGTTCGACGGCAAGCGGCTGGACCGGCGCCGCTGGAAGTCGTTCCGCGACAAGGTCCCGCCCGGGAAGGACTCGACATGTCGGCGGCCGGCCAACGCCCGGGTGCAGAACGGGCGGCTGAAGCTGACCGTCCGGCGGACCGGCAAGCGCACCGGCTGCCTGTTCACGATCGGCGCGGTCTCGACGTACCACCGGTTCAGCCAGCGGTACGGGCGGTTCGAGGCGCGCGTGCGCGTGCGGAAGACCACCGAGCGCGGTCTGCACGAGGCGTTCTGGCTGTGGCCCGACGACCGGGTGAAGAGCACGCTGAAGTGGCCCGCGGCCGGCGAGATCGACGTCGCCGAGACCTACTCGCAGTTCCCCGACCTGGTGGTCCCGTTCCTGCACTACACCCACAACGACAACGGCGGTCCGAAGCAGGGCGTGAACACCTCGTGGAAGTGCGAGGCGAAGCGCGGCCGGTGGCACCGGTACACGCTGCTGTGGGGACCCGACCGGATCGAGATCCGGGTCGACGGCAAGCGGTGCCTGCTCAACACCTCCGGCGACCGGGCGTTCCGGAAGCGGTACATCGTCGCGTTCACCCAGTCGGTCGGGCTGCGCGGCAACGCGCCCACCTCCGAGACCCCGCTCCCTGCGACGATGCAGGTGGACTACATCAAGGTCTGGCGCTAGCCCCCTGCCGGGCCGGGAAGGACGAGCGTTGCGAGCGGTCACCTGCACCAAGGGCGAGCTCGAGGTCGCCGAGGTCCCCGACTCCACGCCCGAGCGCGGGCACGTCGTGCTCGAGGTGCGGGCCTGCGGGATCTGCGGCTCCGACCTGCACGCCCGGCACCACTGCGACGACCTGGCCGAGGACGTCGCCGCGTCCGGGTACGACGCCTTCATGCGCTCCGACCAGAGCGTGGTGATGGGCCACGAGTTCTGCGGCGAGGTGGTCGACCACGGTCCGCGCACGCCGCGGCGGCTCAGGCCCGGGACGCTCGCGGTCTCGCTGCCGATGGTGCGCCGCGGCGGGCACGTGCACCCGACCGGGCTCTCCGTGCACGCCCCGGGCGGGTACGCCGAGCGGGTGCTCGCCCAGGAGGCGCTCACGCTGCCGGTGCCCAACGGGCTGCCGGCGGCGGTGGCCGCGCTGACCGAGCCGATGGCGGTGGCGCTGCACGCCGTACGCCGTGGCGGGGTGGGCAAGCGGCAGGTCGCCTACGTGATCGGCTGCGGACCGGTCGGCCTCGGCGTGGTCGCGATGCTCAAGGCCACCGGGGTGCGCACGGTCGTGGCGGCCGACTTCTCCCCGGCCCGCCGGGCGCTCGCCACGACGCTCGGCGCCGACGTGGTCGTCGACCCCGCCGAGGGCTCGCCGTACGCCGTCCTCGCCGACCGGTTCGTCACCGGGCAGGGGCTGCTCGACCTCGCCGTGCGCACGACCGAGAGGCTGCGGTCGGTGCCGCTGCTGCCGTGGTGGAACGTCTTCCGCGCCGCCGACGCCGCCGGGCTCGGGCCGAGCGCGCCGGTGGTCTTCGAGTGCGTCGGCGTGCCCGGGATGATCAACCAGGTCATCACCAGCGCCCCGGTCTGGTCGCGTGTGGTGGTCGTCGGGGTGTGCATGGAGTCCGACCGGATCCGGCCCTCGATCGGCATCAACAAGGAGATCGACCTGCGGTTCGTGCTCGGGTACACGCCCGACGAGTTCCGGGCCGCGCTGCACCTGCTGGCCGACGGCACGGTGGACCCGAGTCCACTGGTCACCGGCACCGTCGGGCTCGACGGGGTCGAGGTGGCCTTCGAGGCGCTCGGCGACCCGGAGCGGCACGCCAAGATCCTGGTCGACCCGGCCTCGACGGCGGTGGCCCCGTGAGCGGGACCGTGAGCGGGACCGTGGGCTCGACCGGCGGCGAGGTGCTGGTCGAGGCGCGCGACGGCGTGCAGGTGATCACGATCAACCGCCCCGAGGCCAGGAACGCCGTCAACGGCGCGGTCGCCCGGGGCGTCTCGGAGGCGCTCACCGAGCTCGACGAGAGCGACGCGCTGCGGGTCGGCGTGCTCACCGGCGCGGGCGGCACGTTCTGCGCCGGCATGGACCTCAAGGGGTTCCTCTCCGGCGACCTGCCGTTCGTCGACGACCGCGGCTTCGGCGGCATCACCCAGCGGCCGCCCCGCAAGCCGGTCATCGCCGCGGTCGAGGGGTACGCCGTCGCGGGCGGCTTCGAGCTGACCCTGGCCTGCGACCTGGTCGTGGCCGCGGCGGGCGCGCGGTTCGGCGTGCCCGAGGTGAAGCGCGGGCTGGTCGCCGCGGCCGGCGCCGCGATGCTGCTGCCGCGGCGGATCCCGCCGGCGGTCGCGCTGGAGATGCTGCTCACCGGCGACCCGATCACCGCCGACCGGGCGGCCGCGCTCGGCCTGGTCAACCGGGTCACCGACGACGGCGCCGCGCTCGGCGGCGCGCTCGAGCTGGCCGCGGCGATCGCGGCGAACGGTCCGCTCGCGGTCGCGGTGACCAAGCAGATCGCGTACGACGCCGAGGGGTGGTCGCTGGAGGAGCGGTGGCGCCGGCAGGAGGAGCTGGTGCTGCCGGTGTTCGGCTCGGAGGACGCCCAGGAGGGGGCGAAGGCGTTCGCCGAGAAGCGGCCGCCGGAGTGGAAGGGCCGCTGACTCGCCGTACCCTCCGCGGGGTCGGAACGGCGTAATGTCAGCGCCGCAGGGAACGTCTAGTTGGTCTGTGTGGGACGAATTGCAGCACCTGAGCGACTCGGAGCTCGTCGACGCCGTCCGACGGGGAGACCGACGCGCCTTCGACACGCTCTTCCAGCGCCACTACGGCGACGCCTGCGACTTCGCGGCCTCCTTCGCCGGCCCGGACGCCGCGCCCGAGCGGGTCGCCGAGGCGTTCACCCGCGTCTACCGGGCGCTGCTCGACGGCCGGGGGCCGGACACCAACTTCCAGGCCTACCTGTACTCCGCGGTGCGCAACGCGCACGTCGACGCCGTCCGCCGCGGTCGTCGGGAGATCGCGATCGACGACCTGGGCGTGGAGCTGCCCGCCGAGGACGACGTCGAGGACGACGTCCTCACCCGGCTGGACGCCTCGCCGGTGCGCCGGGCGTTCGCGAGGCTGCGGCCGTCCTGGCGCACCGTGCTGTGGCACACGGCCGTGCTGGGCGAGTCGCACGAGCAGGTCGCCCAGCGGATGGACACCACCCCGAACGCGGTGGCGGTGCTGCTGTTCCGGGCCCGGGAGGGGCTGCGGCAGGCGTACCTCGCCGAGCACGTGCGCGACACCGGCGACAAGGCGTGCAGCCGGGTGGCGCCGCACCTGCCGGCGTACGTGCGCGGGCGGCTCACGCCGAGGCGGCAGCGGGTCGTCGAGGAGCACGTGGACGAGTGCTCCCGCTGCCGGGTGGCGGTCCTCGACCTCACCCAGATCAACGACGACCTCGGTGCCGTGCTCACCCCGGCGGTGCTGCTCGGGGTGACCGGGGCCGCGGCCGGCGGCGCGGCCGCCCTCAAGGGCCTGCTGGTCGGGCTCGTGGCGCGGGTGACCGACGCCGGCAAGGGCGTCGCGGCGGCGGGCGGGGTCGCGGTCGCGGCGACCGCGGCGGTGGCGGTCGGCTTCGCGCTGACCGCCGGTCCCGACGAGCGTCCGCCGCGGTCGGAGGCGCCGGCACCGGCGCCCAGCCGGCCGGGTGCGAGCCCGGGCGACGCGAAGCCGCCGAAGCCGGGGAAGCCCCGGCAGCGACCCCGCCCCGACCGTCCGGAGACCGCCGTCGTCGCGACGACACCGGCGGAGCCCACCACCGCCACGGCCACGAGGTCGCCGAGCCCGACGTCGCCGCCGACGAAGCCGTCGTCCGACCCCACCGACCCCACGGACCCGCCCTCGCCCAGCGACGACCCGACACCCACCGACGACCCGCCGCCTCCGGCGCCGAAGCCCTCGATCGTGGCCGCGGCGCCGAAGGTGGTGGGTGGCGGCCTGGCCAGGTACGCCCGGGTCGACCTCGAGGTCACCCCGCGCACGGACGACGCGCTCGTCGTACGGCTGAGCAACGCCGGGACCGTCCTGGCCTTCGGCCCGGCCGTGTCCTGCCCGGCGGGACTGCCCTCGGGCGGAGAGACGGTGGTGACCTGCACGGTGGCCGCGGACCACCCGGAGACGTTCCCGGTGCGGCTGCACGTGGTCTTCCAGAACCCCACCCAGCCGGTGACCGGCTCGCTGACCCTCACCGGCGACCAGCCGGTCAGCCAGCCGATCGAGATCGCCGCGGACTGATCCGCGCGATCGCGTAATCCGCGCCGTGCGCCGTTCGTCTACCGACCGTGACCAATCGGCTGCGCTCGGGGGGTTGGCCCGACGAGGACGAGGCGTGGGCTCGCCTCACTGACGTGATCGTCGCCCGCGAGGTGGAGATCCTCGAGGGTCCGCACGTGGTCGTCTGCCGCGCGGGGTCCCAGGTGACCGTCACCGGGCCGTACCCGAGCGGGCTGGCCGCCCTGTGCGTGGCGATCCGTGAGCAGGACGCCGAGACGGCGGCCGGTCACTTCGACATCGAGTACGACGTGGCCCCGCTGCTGCCGCCGCGCGACGAGTCGTAGAGGAGACGAGAGACATGGGACGACTCTTCCGACGACCCGCCCGGGACGTTGACCCGCAGGCCTCCGAGGTCGGGGCCGGGCGGCACGCCGGCGAACCCCGGCCCGAGGACCCCTGCGCGCCCCAGGTCGGCGGCAAGCACCGCGCCGGGGCACCCCACGATCGTCCCCTTCAGCGCCGTCCCCACACAGCGGCGCCGGAGGGGGCTTACCGGCAGGAGCGGCCGACGCCACCGACGGGCACTGTTCCGGCCCTCGGAAGGCAGTCGTAGCCTGCCGGCCGCCGCGTGTCGGCCCGCCCCCGCAACGGCGTGCCGGGGTGGGCCGACACGACCGGGGTCCTGCGCTCGGGGTTGCCGCGGGCGAACGGTGCCCCCAGCGACCGATCACCGTCACACTTCGGTAACCCGGACACCGCCACCCTGCAGCCCCCGGCGGGCATCTGCTCGTTACTGTCACTCACTCGTACCTCGGCCCCAGGAGGCGTCATGCTCGGTGTCCGCCGTTCCCTCTCCGTCCTCGCCATCGCGCTCGGGCTGGTCGCGCTCGCGGCGACCCCACCCGCCGGCGCGGCCGCGCGCACGACGTACAAGACCAACATCGTGATGAAGTCGCAGTGGCCGTACCACGTCGGCTCGGACACCTACAAGGTGCCGGGCGTGGTCCGCTCCAAGCGCGCCGTGTGCGAGCGCAACCGCAGGGTGAAGGTCGTGGTCCCCGGCACCACGCGGAGGACCAAGACCAACAAGGCCGGCCGCTGGTCGGTGCGGGTCCCCGGGGGCACGGTGCGGATCGGCGGCACCTACAAGGCCATCGCGGTGAAGAAGGTCGTCCGCAAGAAGGGCACCACCATCGTCTGCAGGCGGGACGTCGCCGTCATCGTCCGGTCCGGCGGCTGAGGCCGGCGCGCCGTACGGCGCCCGGGGTCGGTAGGCCCTGTGGGACTCGAACCCACAACCACGCGGATTAAAAGTCCGGAGCTCTGCCAATTGAGCTAAGGGCCCGGGTGACTGCCGAGTATCCCAGAGGGTCGTCGGGCGACGGCCCCGGGAGGCAGCGGAGCGGATCGACGAGGTCGTCGAGGAGCTCGAGGGTTCGTGAGACCGATGCGTGGGGGAGGTTTCGGGAGGGCCGACCCTTGGTAGGGTCGTGGCAACAACGGGGGCAGCAAGTTCCAAAGGTCTGACGCCGACGGAGTTGTGAGCCAACGGCGTTTCTGGTTTGTGGTGTCACCAATCACGGGTCGGAGCGACGTATCACCGCCTTCCGTTGTGGGTCGCCGAGGTGGCGGCTCTCGCCCCGACTAAGGAGTAACGAGCGCAATGGCTCAGGGCACCGTGAAGTGGTTCAACGCCGAGAAGGGCTTCGGCTTCATCGCGCAGGAGGACGGCGGCGACGACGTCTTCGTGCACTACTCGGCGATCCAGTCGCAGGGGTACAAGACCCTCGACGAGAACCAGAAGGTCGAGTTCGACGTCACCCAGGGTCCGAAGGGCCCGCAGGCGGAGAACGTCCGTCCTCTCTGACCGAGGAGCTGCATCCTCGCTTCCGGACCTCCGGCCCGTCCTGGGCCGGAGGTCCGACTCATTCCGCAGCGTTTTCGCCATTTTTCGGGGAATTCGGGGAAGGGTGTGGGGGCTAGGAAGGGGCATCAGGGATAGTTCCAAATGACCACACGGTCAGAGTGGGTTTGCCCGTACGCTGGGTGGGAAGGATCTTCCGGAGAGCCACGCCGCGGTGGGAGGGGCCGAACCAGCCATGCACGACCAGTTCGACGTCACCCTCGAGGACGCCGACCTGCTGGGCGAGGTCGAGCTGACCACCAACCTCATCATCGCCGCGAGCGAGTCCGAGGAGCACCTCTCCCAGGAGGAGATCGACCGGATCCTCGGCGTCACCCCTCAGCGGCCGCCGGAGCCGCCCGAGCCGCGGCGCGAGATCTAGCCGTCTGACGCCGGCCCGCCGCTAGCAGGTGGCGAAGAGCACCGGCCCGTCCTTGAGCGCCGAGAACGCGTAGCTCCCCTCCACCGGCTCCAGCTCCATCGTCACCGTCGAGCCGTCAGCCGTCACGTCGCCGAGCTCGAAGAAGTCGGCGTAGTCGCCGCCCTCACCGGGTGCCGGGCCGGACGCGAGCCGGGCGCGGGTGTCGGCGTTCGTCCGCGCCTTGTCGTCGCTCTCGAACCCCATCGCAACGCGGACGTCGCCCCCGGGCCGCACGCTGATCGCGAACGCGGTCAGCGGGTCGACGTCGCCGGCCTCGGCGAGCAGCGCGGACGCCTGGTCCTGGTCGGCGGGGTCGGCCTGGCTCATCGCGAGCTTCGCGCAGGCGTGGTCGCCGGTGTAGATCGCCGCCGCCAGCGGGTCGTCGGACGCCTCGACCACGTCGTCGAGCCCGTCCGGCCCGTCCTCGTCGCGCACGTCCTTGAGCGCGGTCTCGAGGTAGCCGGGGCTGTCGCTGCCCAGCACCAGTCGCCGGTCCTCGTCGAGCGCGACGTACGCGAGCTCCGGGGTGAGGCCGCCGGTCACCAGCGCCTCCCTCCCGCCGGCCCAGACGCCGTCCTCGTCGTCGGGCTCGTCGTACCCGGCGCGGACCAGGTGGTCGGCGACCGACTCGACGTCGCTCGACTCGGCGAGGCGCACCATCACCACCGCGCCCTTCTCCGCCTGGCTGAACAGCTCCCACTCGGCGGTGGCGGGGGAGAACCCGAGCATGGTCTGCATCGACGCCGCCGAGCCGGCCAGCGCGGTGGTCTGGGTCAGGTCGCGATCGAAGCCGCGGTTCATCATGTCGTCGATCTCGTCGTCGCCGGGGTCGTCGCCCAGGTCGAGGCCGAGCTCCTCGCGGACGCCTGCCCAGTCGGTCCAGGAGAGCTGCTCGGCCTCGTGCGGCGCCATCGCCACCGCCCGCTGCAGCTCGCTGCGCTGCCCCTCGCGCCACCACCGCACGGCCGCGACCGCGGCGACCGCCAGCACCACCACCGCCACCGCCAGCACTCCCCAGGTGAGCAGGCTCTTGCGTCGCGTCGGCATGGTGGTGTGACACTAGCGCCGTGCCCCCGGCGCCGGACGTGACCGCCGCGGGCGCCGTCGTTTTCCGGCCCGGCCGCCAGGTCCTCCTCGTGCACCGGCCGCGGTACGACGACTGGTCGTTCCCCAAGGGGAAGCTCGACCGCGGCGAGCGCGCGCCGGCCGCCGCGGTGCGGGAGGTGGCCGAGGAGACCGGGCTGCGGGTGCGGCTCGGCGTCCCGCTCGCCGACCAGCGCTACCCGCTCTCCGGCGGGCGGGGCAAGGTCGTGCACTACTGGGTCGGCCGGTGCCTCGAGGACGACGACGTCGACGGGTTCGACCCGAACGACGAGGTCGACGACGTGCGCTGGGCCGACCTCGACGAGGCGGCCGACCTGCTCACCTACGAGCGCGACCGGGACACGCTGCGCGAGGCGCGGCGGGTGCGCCGGCCCACCCACGCGGTGGTGGTGCTGCGGCACGCGCTGGCCCGGTCCCGGCGGAGCTGGAAGGGCGAGGACCGGCAACGGCCGCTGCTCGAGGCGGGGCGGCGCCAGGCCGAGGCGCTGGTCCCGCTGCTGCAGGCGTACGGCGTGCGCCGGATGGTCACCTCCTCGGGCGTCCGCTGCCTGGAGACGCTCACGCCGTACGCCGAGTCCTCCGGGCTGCCGCTGGAGA
>Ga0164243_10010738_pt1 | contig 13128 bp, 9 predicted proteins | sample OricompcompostOP_FD_108781 | JGI IMG/M metagenome (GOLD analysis project Ga0164243, IMG submission 108781) | Organic Plus compost microbial communities from Emeryville, California, USA - Original compost - Organic plus compost (OP) | ecosystem: Engineered > Solid waste > Mixed feedstock >... | reverse complement strand
GCAGGGATGCGCGGCCTGATGGCCAAGCCGGACGGTTCGATTATCGAAACGCCGATTACTGCAAACTTCCGCGAAGGTCTGAATGTTCTGCAGTACTTCATCTCGACTCACGGTGCACGTAAAGGCTTGGCTGATACCGCACTGAAGACGGCAAACTCGGGTTACCTGACTCGCCGTCTGGTCGACGTGACGCAGGATCTGGTGATCACCGAAGAAGATTGCGGCACCAGCCAAGGCTACTCCATGAAAGCGTTGGTCGAGGGCGGTGAAGTCATCGAACCGTTGCGCGATCGTATCCTGGGGCGTGTTGCCGCGATTGACGTGGTCAACCCCGACACGCAGGAAACCGCGATCACGGCAGGCACGCTGCTGGACGAAGACCTGGTCGATCTGATCGATCGTATCGGTGTGGACGAAGTCAAGGTCCGCACGCCGCTGACCTGCGAAACGCGTCACGGTCTGTGCGCGCACTGCTACGGCCGCGATCTGGGCCGTGGTTCGCACGTCAACGTGGGCGAGGCAGTGGGCGTTATCGCTGCTCAGTCCATCGGTGAACCGGGCACGCAGCTCACGATGCGTACGTTCCACATCGGTGGTGCGGCATCGCGTTCGGCCCTGGCCAGCGCCGTCGAAACCAAGTCTAACGGTAAAGTCGGTTTCGCCAGCACCATGCGTTACGTCACCAACGCCAAGGGCGAGCGTGTGGCGATCTCGCGTTCCGGCGAATTGGCGATTTACGACGACAACGGTCGCGAGCGCGAACGTCACAAGATCCCGTACGGTGCAACCGTATTGGTGGGTGATGGCGAAGCTGTCAAGGCTGGTACCCGTCTGGCGACGTGGGATCCTCTGACGCGTCCGATCGTGTCCGAGTACGGCGGTGCCGTGCGCTTCGAGAACATCGAAGAAGGCGTTACCGTTGCCAAGCAGGTCGACGAAATCACAGGTCTGTCCACGCTGGTTGTGATCACGCCCAAGACGCGCGGCGGCAAAGTCGTCATGCGTCCGCAGATCAAGCTGGTCAACGACAATGGCGAAGACGTCAAGATCGCGGGTACCGATCACTCGGTGAACATTTCGTTCCCCGTGGGCGCGCTGATCACCGTGCGTGACGGTCAGCAGGTTGCCGTGGGTGAAGTGCTGGCGCGTATTCCCCAGGAATCGCAAAAGACTCGTGACATTACCGGCGGTCTGCCGCGTGTGGCCGAGCTCTTCGAAGCTCGTTCACCCAAGGATGCTGGTATGTTGGCCGATGTCACGGGTACCGTGTCGTTCGGTAAAGATACCAAGGGCAAGCAGCGTCTGGTCATTACCGACCTGGAAGGCGTCAGCCACGAGTTCCTGATTCCGAAGGAAAAACAGGTGCTGGTGCATGACGGCCAGGTGGTGAACAAGGGCGAAATGATCGTCGACGGCCCGGCCGATCCGCACGACATTCTGCGTCTGCAGGGTATCGAAAAGCTGGCGACTTACATCGTCGACGAAGTGCAGGACGTTTACCGTCTGCAGGGCGTGAAGATCAACGACAAGCACATCGAAGTGATTGTTCGTCAGATGCTGCGCCGTGTGAACATCGTTGATGCGGGCGACACCGAGTTCATCCCGGGCGAGCAAGTCGAGCGTTCCGAGCTCTTGAACGAGAATGACCGCGTCACCGCCGAAGACAAGCGTCCGGCTACGTATGACAACGTGCTGCTGGGTATCACCAAAGCCTCGCTGTCGACGGATTCGTTCATTTCGGCTGCATCGTTCCAGGAAACCACGCGTGTTCTGACCGAAGCCGCCATCATGGGCAAACGCGACGATCTGCGCGGTCTGAAGGAAAACGTCATTGTTGGCCGTCTGATCCCCGCAGGTACGGGTCTGGCTTACCACATTGCCCGCAAGGACAAGGAAGCTCTCGAAGCCGCCGAGCGCGAAGCCGCACGGCAGCAGGCGAATCCCTTCGAGGATGCGCCGGTTGCCGCTGAGGTGGGCGCGTCGGGCGATGCTTCCGATGCACCGCAGTCAGGTGCTGGTGACGAGAACTCCGCCGTCTAAGGGGGAATTTGGTACCAGCGAGCGTCAGCAGGTTAAATGCCTGCCGGCGCTCAAGCAAAAACGGCCGCTGAATGATCAGCGGCCGTTTTTGCTTTTACGCGGTCAAATTACTTGTTGAACCGAGCTTGGGCTGACGTAAAGACGGGGCCCCATTGCGGATGACCGGCTTCATTCGGAGCCAGCGTGAAATCTGAATCTATTTGCAAAATTCGTACGAAAGTTTCTTCGCAAAGCTGGGCATAATTGCGTACACAATAACTGAAGGCCTGTAATTTATACGCCTCAATGCGTAATGATTTAGGCGCCGTCGCAATATCGTCGGAAGTCGCTACGGTACGGATGACGGTGCCGTATTGGCCTGCGGAGTACTGTTGTTGAACCTGCGCTAACGCATCTTGAGCGGCCTGCGAAGGAGGGCCTTCACTGAGTTTTCCCATCCCGGCACAACCGCCAAGAAGGGCCAGGATGCAAAGCGAAATGGGCAAGAAAGCACGAGTCTTCATGAACGATTAAGCCTATGCCGGTGTAAAGGGAACGTCACATCCTGTTCCGGGCGTATCGATTATGAAATGCTACCGGCAGGATGCTCGGATAATATCCGCTGTATGCGTTAATAGCGCGCGCCATCATGCACAAAAAGTGCTTTTAACTGATAATTGGCGTTATAAAACGTAACGCCCTGGGTCCGCCCATGTGTCCGGCGGGGCAGGTAAAGGTTGGCAACGATATGTTGTTATACAGGATCGTCTTTCTCGTTTAGTGCATCCATGCTTTCCTCTGCGGGTTTTTCGACACCGCGCGGGCCCTTTGCCGGCGCCGCGCCACTTGCACATCGACCGCTGAGCGCGATCGCAGCCACGATTGCGGGCGGGGTCCCCCAAGGACGTATTCAACGCATTATTGCCGAGCTGATTCCTGAACTCGAGGCATTGCATCGAGCTGGTCGGATCTGCGGAGACATTTCTGTGCATTCGGTCGGATTGGACGAATCGGGTCGAGCGCATTTAATGGCACTCTCGGCAGAGAATGGACCGTCGCCACGGCCTCGAACGCTGACGCCGGGCTATGCCCCGTTCGAGCTGTATACCGAATCCCCTGATTGGCCGCGAGGCCCCTGGACAGACGTCTATGCGTTGAGCGCGGTCGCTTATTCGCTGGTGGCAGGCCAACAGCCGCCTCCAGCAGCCGAGCGCCGCGTTGCCGACACACATCAGCCATTGCAGACACTGGGGCTCAGCAAGTACTCAGACACTTTTCTGCGAGCCATCGATGCAGGGCTGGCGATCAATCCGGCGGATCGGCCGCAAACCATGCAGGCCTACGCCGAACTTCTGGCCTTGCCTAGGCTGGTGCAACCACTGGAGCCCGCGGCAGAAACGGTTGTACCGCTGCCGTCGTCTGTCCAGGCTGGCGCGAGTGGACCTGCGCGCGGACTTTCGTTGCGAACCGTGGTCCAGGCGGTGCTATTGGGCATTGCTACGTTGGGCGTGGCCGTGTATTGGTGGGGACGGTTGTCCGGTGGGCCAGAGCCCGTCATCACGCATTCAGAACTGGCGGTAAGTGGTTCGGATGCGAAAACCACGTCGTCTGCCGCACAACTGGCACCGGGGCCTCAATCACAGTCGGTTGAGAGCGGCGAACGCGTGCTTGTGTCAGAGCCGTCCAACGCTGAATCCCGCCTGCGGATAGCACAACCGCCTGACTTGGCGCCAACGTTCCTGGTACGGTCTAGTGAGGAAGAGGGCGATGAACCCAATACCACCACCACGGCATCCGTCACACCGCCGGCGCCAGTAGAGACTACGGTAAAACCGGAGCGCAAGGCGCCAGCTCCCGTGCGGGTGAGCATTAATGTACGGCCCTGGGGCGAGATCGTGATCGATGGGGTATCACGCGGCGTCACCCCGCCGCTAAAAACCGTCATGTTGCGCCCGGGCAAATACGCGGTCACGATACGCAACAGTGCACAGCCGCCCTACAACACGACGCTCGTCGTGACAGCCGGCAAGCCCGCGGTGATTACGCATCTGTTTCGCTGACGGTCCCGACAGGCACACGGAACGTAAATCGTGAGCCCACGCCCAGCTCACTATGCAAGGTAACACTGCCGCCATGGCGCTGTGCGACCGCATGCACAAAAGCCAAGCCGAGTCCCGAACCTTCCGTGTTGGAGTCTTGGACCGTTTTCGTGCGGAAAAAAGGTTCAAACAGATGTGCCTGGTCCTCGACCGCGATGCCAGGGCCGGTGTCCTGAATGTCAATGGCCCACGTGTCCACATCGGGCGATAGACGCACATGGATCGTGCTGTTGTCGGCACTATATTTGATGGCATTGTCGAGCAGATTGCTCAGCGCGCGCAGAATAAGTGCCGAGTCGCCATACGCCAGGGCAACGGGCACCGAGGACTGCACGTCCAAGGTCATGGCGCGGGCTTGCGCTGCGGCCCAGAAATCATCGGAAATCTCGTGCAGCATGGCCGCGAGATCTAGCCGATCACGAGCAATGCTCATGGATTCAGCGCGATTAAGCTGAATAAAGTCGTCCACCAGTCTTAGCGTACGGTTGGCCAGATGCGCGATGCGAGTTAGCGTTTGGGCAGGCGGGTGATCTGCCGCATGCAGCCGGCTATCGTGCGTCAGCGGGGTAGGCCGCTGCCCTGTATGCTCCACGTGAGAATCGACGGTCCCGGCCCCAGTCTGCTGCGATCTTGTCGCGAGCTCTACGAGCGCCAGAATGGAGTTTTGAGGGGCTCGCATATCGTGTGAGATAAATCGCAGCGTTTCCTCACGCTGACGCTCGGCCTGGCGTACAGCGCTGATGTCGCTCAGCGTGACAACCATACCGGCGTAAGCGCCTTGCGCCGTACGGATGGGCGAGCAGCGGATCAATAGATCATGTTCTGCGCGATCGCGGACTTCGACGCTTGTGCGAGTCGCCGCCGTTTCGGTTTCTTTTGTTGCGTCAGGTGTTTGATCGCTGTCGGCGGGACGCTGCAATGCCTGGCGCACGGTTTGGCGCGTTGCAGGGGCGGTAAACGCCTGCTCGAGGGCTGGCGCGATTGTCTGTCCGATACGGGGCAGCCGAATCCCCAGCTGCAGAAAATACATATCGGCGGGGCGGTTCTTGTATTGCAGCCGGCCTTTTTTGTCGATCACCATCGTCGCGTCGGGCATGCCGTCCAGGCCGTCTTCGACAAAACGGCGCAAGTTACGTACGTGGGTCAGCGTGCGGTCGAGCTCATGGACATGATGATCCAGCGAACGTCCTATACGGTGCTCGAAGGAATGAGTCGTTTCATCGAGTACAGGAGGATATTCGACCCGCAGCCGCTTCATTTCTCGGCTCATATAGCGCAGCGCCGCCTCCTGGCTACGCCAGCTCCATATCGGATAGCTGAGCGCGACGCCGAGCAGTGCTGCAGTGGGCGGGATCCATATGTTCCAGAAAGACAGGATGGCGATGGTTCCAACGAGGATTGCGCCGAGCAGGGCGGCACTGCACAGGAGCGCCTGACGAGGCGACAGCCTGGGCAGCGCCAGGCACAGCAGTAACACGGGAATGGCGCCAGCCAGGGCGGTTTGCCAGGTCTGAGCCGGCACCAATATGGAATCTTGCCGGGCCGCGTGCAGCAGGTTGGCGATGACCTCTACGCCCTGTATGCCGCTGGTGTTGTGCGATACCGGCGACGGAAAGACATCCCCTAGGCCTGTCGCCCAGGCGCCGACGATGACGTACTTATCCTTTATCGCGTCTGGTGGAACCTGGCCGCGCAAGACCGCCAGATACGAGACGGATTGAAAATGTCCTGGCGGACCCGCATACGGGATCAACGTCGTGGCGTCAGGCGGTAATTGCGTCAAGAAGCGGCGCACCTGTGGTGCGTCGCCCCCCACCTCCAACATGGCCAGCGCAAATTGATGCCACGGCAGATTTCCGGTGTTGCGTGCCCACGTGGTGCGCCTGAGAACGCCATCATCATCGGGATCGACATTGATGTAGCCCAAGCCGGCGGCTGCCTGGGCCAGCGAAGCCAGAGGCAGCTCCGCGCGCGTAGGACGGTCAAGGTTATCCAGGACGATCGGCAATACAACACGCCCATGTCTTTGGACGGCGTCGATCAACAGTCGGTCGTCCTCTGTGCGCTGCACGTTGGATTCGGAAAAAACGATATCCAAACCCACTGCACGCGCAGTCTGCAGGCGCTCCAGCAACATGGCATGTAAGGAGCGCGGCCAAGGCCAGCGCCCCAAGGTATTGATCGCGCTGTCGTCAATCGTGACGATCAATACATCGGTTGGAGCAGGGCGATTGATCAGCGAAATAGCGCGGTCGTAGATCAGCTGATCGAGGCGGCCCAATCCATTGAGCCAGCCCAGCAGTGCCGTAAATGCCACCAATGAGACGCCGAGCAACAGGCGTAAGTATGAACGCTCGAGCCGGCTATCTACTGTATTGATCGGCATGATTCGAGCGTCGCTCAGGCGTTCAATAGTCGGTCAGTGTGACCACACCACCGTCGCTCAGCATGATCGGCTGCTCCGAGCCGGACATGAGCGCGTTGGCGCCCTCAAATGCCAGATAGGCATCGCGCCCGCCCAATCCTGTCGCGTCGATCGCGCGCACTGCCACGTAGTGAGTCCCCGGACGCCGTGCGGCAAAGCGGATATCGGCGCTATCAAATCGCTCTGACGACGTTAACTCCAGACCTTCCGGGTCACGTGAAACCTGCACCAAATAGGCGACGGCTCCCGGCACGGGAGAAAACGGAGCCGTCCATAGGCCGGAGCCCGTACGTTGGGCGGGACCAAGTTGGGGAGCGGGTAAGAGCGGTTGGACATTAAGGGCGCCATTGGCGCCAATGGCCGCACCATAGCCCGAGGACAGAGCGACGGGCTGACTCGATGCAGACGATGTCTTCACGCGGACACTGCCTTCCAGGACCTCGCTGCGTGCGCCTTGGTCTGCTGTTTGCACTCGAAAACGGGTGCCTCGCACGCCCATGACAGCGACGGGCGTGCGGATCTCGAACCGTCCCACCCCTTGGCCCGACGGCGCAACGTGTGAATCGACTTCGCCTTGCTCCACGTGCAAGATCGAGTCAGTCAGCGCGGCTCCTTCGAATTGGCGCAGACGTTCCAATTGCGTCGCGCTCCCTCTGGGCAGCGTGATTTTGGTGCCATCCGATAGCTGCAAGGTAACAAACCCATCGGAAGCGGTTGTTACCGTGGCGCCTTCGTTGATGGACATCCCTGCGCGCAGGGGAACGCCGTCGACCTGTGCCCGGCCGCTAACATGCATTGCAGTCGTTGGCGCCGGGATTTCGGGAATCAATGCAAAAGGAATCCGCAACTCCGAGCCTATCACCAAGCGCAGGGGGTCGCTGACCGAGTTGTGGCTTTGCAGTATCGTCCAGTTTGCACTATTGCGCGTGTAGAGATTAGCCAAATCAATCAGCGTATCCCCGGACCGGATGCGGTAGACAAAATCATCGCCAAGCGCACCCGCAGGCTGGGCCATGGCCAATGGGCTGACAGCGAGCGCGCTCCATGTGGCAAGCAGGCGGATAAAGCGCCATATCATTTGGAAAATTCTCCGATGAAAAGCGGGCAATAGTTATCAATTTTCGGGAACATACCCGGCACCGTTGTGCTTAGTTAGTGGCCGGGGGCACCGTTGTATTGCCGTCGATCAATTCCAGGCGATAACCCAAGGCATATGACGATACCAACCGGACCCCATTTTCCGGGTGTAGCCGCAATTTTTGGCGTATGTTCGACAAATGAGTGTCCAACGTCCGGGATGTGGCGGGAATTTCACGGTTCCACACGCTTTCGGCAAGGACATCGCGTGACAATAGCCGTCCCACATTGCGGAAGAACAGCTGCGCTAATTCGAATTCCTTCGGGGCGAGGGTTACCGTTTGATCGTGCAGCGAAATCGATCGGGTCGCTGGGTCAATACGATACTCGGCGACGGAAAAAGGCCCTGGCACGGGCAAAGCGGCCTGCGAACGCCGTAACAAGGCGCTAACGCGCGCCAGCAACTCAGCAGAACGTAGCGGTTTAACCACATAGTCGTCGGCGCCGGCTTGCAAGCCTTGGACCAGATCCTGTTCCAGGGTGCGGCTGGTGACGAAAATCACCGGAATCTGCATGCCCAGTGTGGCGCGTATATGCCTCAAGACCTCGTCGCCGGCAATGTCCGGGACTTGCCAATCGAGCAAGATAAGGTCGAAGGACTGGCTACGCAGGGCGGCCAACAAGTCGCGGCCGTTCTGATAGCTATGGCAGGTATACCCAGCAGAAGCAAGAACCTGCTGAATATGCCGGGCCTGGTCCAGGTCGTCTTCCAGCGAGGCAATCTGCATAGCGAATTCGAGGTGAGGGAGCCCTTGGCTGCGTTAAAGTCTGCGGTCGGGTATGCCGCTCCGAGTACGTGTAAACCCACGTACAGCTTGAATGATACCGCGGGATACACTATTGCTCTAATGCAAAGCAGCGCGAATGTTAAGTACCGCAAAGTTGACGAATCTTGACTAAGGTTTTGCGCAATAAGGCGTCACACTGTCGACGTTCTTATCAATGCGTGCAGATCGGCTGCGGGGAGCAGGAGTTCCGGGGTGGATCTGAAATGTTCACTATGAAGCAGTTGAAAGTCCTTATCATGATGCCCGACTCGATGGCCTGTGGGAAATCAGTTGCGGCGATGCAACAAGCGGGAATTGCGGCGCACGGCTGCGCCACGCCTCTCGAGTTATTCGGCCAACTGGGGACCGGGGGCTACGATGCTGCCGTCCTGGACATCGGCGAGCTCGATGAGATCGGTTACGCCTTGGTGTCGCGCTTACGCACTTCCTCAACGCTGGGGGTCGTGGTGCTGGGCGCCAATCTCCAGGTGGAAAACCGTTTGCGCTGCCTGCAAAGTGGCGCAGATGCGTGTTTGGTATCTCCGTTTGACGTCCGTGAGCTCGTTGGCGTTCTGATGGCGCTTGGTCGCCGGTTGCCTGGCCGCACCCAAGCAGCGACGGACAACGCCGTCGAACAGGTGCCGACGAATACCCCCACCGGAAGCTGGGAACTGCGCGACCAGAACTGGACCTTGATGGCACCCTCGGGCGTCTCCATTTCGTTGTCTGCCAACGAGCGGCATATCGTTCGCACCTTGCTGGAGGCGACGGGGCAGGCAGTCGCACGGGCCGAGCTGAACAAGCACCTCGACGGCGCTGCCGGCACCACTCCCAGGGCCGGCGGTTCGCGCAGTATCGACGTCATTGTCAGCCGTTTACGGCGCAAAGCCGAGCTGGCCGGCGTCATCCTGCCGATTCGTACCGTCTATGGCAGCGGCTATCTGTTCGCCGATCAATAAAAGCCCGGTCTCGCCTGGCTGCCTTGTGTCTGCGCCTATTTCTTAGAGCGCTTCGGACGGCCGGCCGATAAAAAGCCGCTGCAAGCGCGAGCTGTCATCAATCCGTCGTACGGTACCCGGTAAATTAGCGTGCCTTTCATGGGCTCTGTATCTCGAAATACAGGAGTCTTTGACATGGGCCGCCTTCTGGGTTATGCTGACGGGCTTACTGCTTTATTTGCGTATAAAGGTTTGCCAATCCCACGACTGGTGGCCTTTGTGCGTTTTGTCTGCAAGACCCGCTCTTTTACGTAAGAAACGTTTGAGGCGGTTTTGCGTGAACTGCCTCTCACTGGTGTACCGGCCCTGTTGGGGCGATCCGCCAGAGACACGAGTACTTCAAGTACTTACCAGTGGTACGTAAAAGGGATTTCAAAGGTCATGCCTACCATTAGCCAGCTCGTGCGCAAGCCGCGCGAAGTCAGCATTATCAAGAGCAAGAGCCCCGCGCTCGAAAACTGCCCGCAACGCCGCGGCGTGTGCACTCGCGTGTACACCACCACCCCCAAGAAGCCGAACTCCGCTTTGCGTAAAGTCGCAAAGGTTCGCCTGACCAACGGCTACGAAGTCATTTCGTACATCGGCGGTGAAGGCCACAACCTGCAGGAACACTCGGTGGTTCTGGTGCGTGGCGGTCGTGTAAAAGATCTTCCGGGTGTGCGTTACCACATCGTTCGTGGTTCGCTCGACCTGCAAGGCGTTAAAGACCGTAAGCAGGCTCGTTCCAAGTACGGCGCCAAGCGCCCGAAGAAGGCCTAAAGCCTTATACACCGTAGTTTCAGCAGTACCCCGGTTGCGCGTAAGCGCCACCAAAAATAGTGCAACCGCGCCAGCCTCTATATTTCAGGACGGTGCGCGGCACGTAAGGGGTCGCCTTATTGGGTGGCCATGGCCGTGTCACAAGACTCGGTTCAACTGAATAGACACAAGGAAGCAACATGCCCCGTCGTCGCGAAGTACCCAAGCGCGAGATTCTGCCCGATCCCAAGTTCGGCAGCGTCGAACTCGCCAAGTTCATGAACGTCGTCATGCTGGACGGCAAGAAGGCCGTCGCCGAGCGCATCGTCTATGGTGCCCTCGAGCAAGTTCAAGCCAAGACCGGCAAAGAGCCGATCGAGGTTTTCAGCCTGGCGATCAACAACATCAAGCCGATCGTCGAAGTCAAGAGCCGCCGTGTGGGCGGTGCCAACTACCAAGTGCCGGTTGAAGTGCGCCCCGTGCGCCGCCTGGCTTTGGCTATGCGTTGGCTGCGTGAGGCCGCCAAGAAGCGCGGCGAAAAGTCGATGGATCTGCGCTTGGCTGGCGAACTGATCGACGCTGCGGAAGGCCGCGGCGCCGCAATGAAGAAACGCGAAGACACGCACAAGATGGCAGAGGCCAACAAGGCCTTCAGCCATTTCCGCTGGTAATTTAAGGACTAACCTACCATGGCCCGCAAAACCCCGATCGAGCGCTATCGCAACATTGGTATCTCTGCGCACATCGATGCAGGGAAAACCACCACGACTGAACGTATCCTGTTCTACACCGGCGTCAACCACAAAATTGGCGAAGTGCATGATGGCGCAGCCACCATGGACTGGATGGAGCAAGAACAAGAGCGTGGCATCACCATCACGTCCGCTGCTACGACGGCGTTTTGGCGCGGCATGGCCGGCAACTACCCCGAGCACCGCATCAACATCATCGACACCCCGGGACACGTAGACTTCACCATTGAAGTCGAACGTTCCATGCGCGTGCTCGACGGTGCCTGCATGGTGTATTGCGCCGTGGGTGGCGTGCAGCCGCAGTCCGAAACCGTGTGGCGTCAAGCCAACAAATACGGCGTGCCCCGTCTGGCCTTCGTCAACAAGATGGACCGCACCGGCGCCAACTTCTTCAAGGTCTACGACCAGCTGAAGACGCGTCTGCGTGCCAATCCTGTGCCTATCGTGATCCCAATCGGTGCCGAAGACACCTTCAAGGGCGTCATCGATCTGGTCAAGATGAAAGCCATCATTTGGGACGAAGCCAGCCAAGGCACGAAGTTCGACTACGTCGACATCCCGGCCGAACTCGAAGGCGCTGCCAACGAGTGGCGTGAAAAGCTGGTCGAAGCCGCTGCCGAGTCCACCGAGGAACTGATGAACAAGTACCTCGAATCGGGCACGCTCGACGAAGCCGAAATCAACACCGCTATTCGCCAACGCACCATCGCTGGCGAAATTCAGCCGATGCTGTGCGGTACCGCCTTCAAGAACAAGGGCGTGCAACGTATGTTGGACGCTGTTATCGACTACCTGCCGTCGCCGATCGACATTCCGCCGGTCGATGGCCAGGACGACGAAGGCAATGCCGTTTCGCGTAAGGCTGACGACGGCGAAAAGCTGTCGGCGTTGGCATTCAAGCTGATGAGCGATCCGTTCGTGGGTCAGTTGACCTTCGTGCGCGTGTACTCGGGCGTCCTGAAGTCGGGCGACACCGTTTACAACCCCATCAAGGGCAAGAAAGAGCGCGTCGGTCGTTTGCTGCAAATGCACGCCAACAACCGCGAAGAAATCAAGGAAGTTCTGGCGGGCGACATCGCCGCTGTGGTGGGTCTGAAAGACGTGACCACTGGCGAGACGCTGTGCGATGTGGATTCCCACATTCTGCTCGAGCGCATGGAGTTTCCCGAGCCCGTGATTTCGCAGGCTGTTGAGCCCAAGTCCAAGGCTGACCAGGAAAAGATGGGCTTGGCCCTGTCGCGCCTGGCCCAGGAAGACCCGTCGTTCCGCGTGCGCAGCGACGAAGAATCCGGCCAGACCATCATTTCCGGTATGGGCGAACTGCACCTGGAAATTCTGGTCGACCGCATGAAGCGTGAATTCGGTGTGGAAGCCAACGTGGGCAAGCCCCAAGTGGCCTACCGCGAAACCATCCGCAAGACCTGCGAAGAAGTCGAAGGCAAGTTCGTCAAACAGTCGGGCGGTCGTGGTCAATACGGTCACGTGGTGATCAAGCTCGAACCCCTGCCTCCTGGCGGTGGCTACGAGTTCGTCGACGCCATCAAGGGCGGTGTGGTTCCTCGCGAATACATCCCCGCGGTTGACAAGGGCATCCAGGAAACGCTGCCTTCGGGCATCCTGGCCGGTTATCCGGTGGTGGACGTCAAGGTCACGCTGTTCTTCGGTTCGTACCACGACGTTGACTCGAACGAAAACGCGTTCAAGATGGCCGGTTCGATGGCCTTCAAGGACGGCATGCGCAAGGCCAGCCCCGTGCTGCTCGAGCCCATGATGGCTGTTGAAGTCGAGACCCCGGAAGACTACGCCGGTACCGTGATGGGCGATCTGTCCTCACGTCGCGGCATGGTCCAAGGCATGGACGACATGGTCGGCGGTGGCAAGACCATCAAGGCAGAGGTTCCTCTGGCCGAGATGTTCGGTTACGCCACGAACTTGCGTTCGTTGACGCAAGGCCGTGCCACGTACACCATGGAATTCAAGCATTACGCTGAAGCTCCCAAGAACGTCGCTGACGAAGTCATCGCCGCTCGGGCAAAGTAAAGTAAATACCGTCGCCGCGTTCCGACCATCTCACGGGGCGCGGCAATCATCCCAGTTTCCTTGAAAGTCAAAGGATAGAGATCATGGCAAAAGGCAAGTTTGAACGTACCAAGCCGCACGTGAACGTGGGTACGATTGGTCACGTTGACCACG
>Ga0164243_10010737_pt1 | contig 13128 bp, 13 predicted proteins | sample OricompcompostOP_FD_108781 | JGI IMG/M metagenome (GOLD analysis project Ga0164243, IMG submission 108781) | Organic Plus compost microbial communities from Emeryville, California, USA - Original compost - Organic plus compost (OP) | ecosystem: Engineered > Solid waste > Mixed feedstock >... | reverse complement strand
TTCGGCCAGGACGACGCCGTCCTGCGGCCGGTGGCCGGGCACCGGTTCCTTGAGGATCGTGGCGCCGATGATGTGGCCGAGCGGTCGCATGAACCGCGCGTCCGGGCCGAACGCCAGGCGGCGCACGGTGGAGCGCAGGCCGTCGGCGCCCACCACGAGGCCGAAGCGTTCCGTGGTCTCGGTGACCTCGTCGCCCGCGGTGGTACGCAGCGTGACGTCCACGCCGCCGGGGTCTTCGTCGAGGGATATCGGTGTGGTGCCGTACCGGATCTCGGTGCGGGGCGCGACGGCGTCGTGGAGGGCGGCCTCGATGTCCCCGCGCAGGAGCATGCGCGGACCGCCGGGCAGGTCGCCGTACCCCATGCCGGGACGGCGCCGCCCCGAGCGGTCGATGTCGTAGGTGATGCTGCCGACGTCGGTCCGGTCGCCGATGGCATCGAGTACACCCATCCGCTGTGCGGTGGCGCGGCCGGTCTCGAAAAGGCCGACGAAGTATCCGGGGGGACGCCTGTTCGCGGAGCGTTCGACGAGGACGGGCTCCCAGCCGATCTCGCGCAGGCGCATCGCGGCGGCCAGGCCGCCGATACCCATTCCGACGATCAAGGCGCGGGGTGCGTTCATGGCGGTCTTGTCTCTTTCCTCTCGGGCGGAGCCCCAGGGGGTGCGGGCTCCTGCGGACACCGGGGCCGCCCCTGCGTGCGCGGGCAGCAAGTGGAGAAGATCTCTCCACTTGCGGGTCACCGTAGCATCGAAGTGGAGAAGGTATCTCCACTTCCGTGGGTAAAGTGGAAGCCATGAGCCGCCCGACCGCCTCCGCCGCACGCCCCGAGAACTCCCCGGCACGCCCCCTGCGGGCGGACGCGGAACGCAACAGGCGGCGCATCATCGCGGCTGCCCAGGAGGTCTTCGCCAGCCGGGGACTGGATGTCACCCTCGACGACATCGCCCGTCATGCGGGCGTCGGTGTCGGCACGGCCTACCGCCGCTTCGCCAACCGCGAGGAACTGATCGACGCCGTCTTCGAAAGCGCCCTGCAGCGCCTGATCGGGCTGGCGGAACAGGCGCTTGCCCACGAAGACCCCTGGGAGGGGCTGGTGCAGCTCTTCTTCGCCACCGGCCAGGACCTCGCCGAGGACCGCGGGCTGAGGGCGTTCCTGCTGGAGGGAACGCACGCCCAGGAGCGGGCAGCCGCCGCCCGGGAGCGCCTCACTCCGGCAGTCAGCGCCGTCATCGCCCGCGCCCGGCAGTCCGGCCAACTGCGTGGGGACATCGAGCCGACCGACTTCCCGCTCTTCCAGCGCATGCTCGGGGTCGTCATGCAGCAGAGCCGGAGCGTCACGCCCGAGCTGTGGAAGCGCTACCTCACCCTCATCCTGGACGGCCTGCGCCACGACAGGGACCGTCCCACCCCGCTGCCCCACCCCGCCCTCGACCAGGACGAGTTCGACCAGACCGTGCGGTGAACCACGCGAGCGGCGATCCGCGATCGACAGGCCGGGCCGAAGCCGCCCTGTGCGGGCCCGGGCCCGCTGCCGCGGCAGGCCCACGGCGAACAGCCTCCGGAAGCCGGCAACCCGCATCGGGTGCCTATGAGTCGGAGACGCTCACCGCCTCGACGACGGACAGTACGGTCGATGTCGGAACGATCTTCTCCAGGCGCAGTCCGGCCTCGTCGAAGAGCTGGACGAAGTCACGCCGGGTACGTTCCCGTCCTCCGAGGGAGGCCATCATCATCAGATCCAGCGTCTTGGACTGGTGGGGCAGGTCCCCCGGTGGCACGACGGCGTCGATGACGAGGATGCGACCGCCGGGAGCCATGGCCCGCTCGCAGTTGCGGAGGATCGTCGCGGACTGCTCGTCGTCCCAGTCATGAAGGATGCGCTTGAGCAGGTAGATGTCGCCCCGCGGAACCGAGGAGAAGAAGTCCCCTTCGGCCACTGTCCACCGGCCGGTGACGTCGTCATGGTCACCGAGCCGATGGCCGGCGAGGACGTGGCCCTGGTCGTAGAGCACGCCGTTCAGGTTGGCCTGCCGGCGCAGTACCTCCAGGAGGAGGCCGCCATGGCCGCCGCCGACGTCCACAACAGTGCCGACGGGCGGGAAATCATAGGCTTCGGCGACAGGCTGGTTCTCGTGCTCCGACATGGCAGCCATGCCCACGTGGAACACGGCGGCCGTCTCCGCGTCCTGCGCGAAGTGGTCGAAGAACGTCGTCCCGAAGATGCCACTGAAAGCGGAGCCGCCGTCGGCCAGGCAGCGGTGCATCTCCCCGGCGGGGCGCCACATGGTGGCGTCGGTCAGCATCAGAATCGCGGCATGGGCGGAATGCGGGACGTCCGAGCGTAAAGCCTGGCCGGTGGCGGTCAGACGGAAGCGTCCCTCACCGGTCTCCTCGACCACGCCGCGAGTGGCCAGCAGCCGCAGGATCCGCCCGAGGTTACGGGCATCAGCACCACACGCCTCGGCGAGCCGCTCGACACTTCGCTCGCCGTCCGCCATGTGGTCGGCCACCCGTACGACGGCTGCAGCGCGCAGCGCCGCCGGGAACAGGAAACCCAGAGCTTCGTCGATCAGACGGACTGCGGATTGACGTTCCGTGTTCATGATTGACTCGCCTCTTCTCCTTCTTGCCCTTTTCTTGCCTTGCTGTTCGACGATTTCCGTCTCAGGTCGGCGCACTCAGCCTATCCACTGTCCGGTTTCACGTTCCGCTGCCCATGAGGAGATCAGCTTGCTGTTCGTGAAGACACGGAGAGTCCATACGGACATCATTCAGCGGTCCGGCAGGTGTGGGAAGACCGCACCCCGGACCGCAGCGAATGGACATGCCGCACTCGGAAGGCGGCAGCTGCTCCCGAGGAGACCGGACGCACGCCACCGGCGGAAGCCGAACCCCTTCCCCGGGGCGTGAACGCGTTGAAATCCGCACACTTGAACACGGCTTTCGGTGAAAGCCGTCCTCTGCGATACCGGGGCCTCGGCAGGCGGCGCCAGACGATGGGTGACGCGGTCCGGCCCCGCCCGGTCGACCAGCGGTGGGCCCTGAGGCTCCTTCCGGCGCCCCGAAGCGGCGGAGGAATCCGAGCAACGAGAGACGACGCCAGCAGGCCGTTCCTGCACTCATGCATGCCCCGTCCCGGACATCGGCAGGAACATCGTTCAACGCGTTCACGTACGCCCGCGCTTCCACAAGTACGAGCAGCCCCGAAGCAAGGGTAGACAGCAACGTATGAGCGGCGGAGGCGATGACGGAAACCCGATCCGCGCGCGAACAAGCGGCCCCCGACCGGCCGGTCAACCGCATTCACTCTCTGCCGCCCGGCGTCACCCGGGCCCGGCGAAGAAGTGCTGCACCGGCAATTCGTTTCCCTGCCGCTCATCCGTCGCCATCTTGCTGGACACTTCTCACCGCTCCGAATGGGACTGACTTCACATGGTCGACCAACAGAAGCCTCCCGAAACCGTCGTGCCCCCGGCCGAGGCGGCTGTGGGTGTCGACGGCCCCTACCCCTCGGCCCGGCGCATCATCATCCGCGAACTCGATGCCTTGCTTTCCCGGGTCGACGACGAGGCATCCGCCGCCTTCGTCACCGCGTTCCGTGACGCAGCGAGGATTTTCGTCGTGGGAGCCGGCCGCTCCAAACTCTCCGCGGAGGGCTTCGCGATGCGTCTGACGCATCTGGGACTGCGCGCTCACGTCGCCGGAGACGCCACCACGCCCGCCATCGGCCCGGACGACCTGCTGCTGGTGTGCAGCGGTTCAGGGGAGACGCCCACAGTCATGGCGATGACGGAGAACGCTGCGAGAGCAGGCGCCCGGATCGCGCTGGTGACGGCGAACACCGATTCCTGTCTGGCCCGGAGGGCGGACCTGGTGGTCCACCTTGCCGAGTACAGCCAGGACCACGAGCCCGACCGCTCGACCCAATTCGTGGGCACTCTGTTCGAGCAGGGCGCTCTGCTGTTCTTCGACTCGCTCGTCCTCGCCTACCAGTGGATGTATGAGGTCGATCCCCGCGACATGCTCGCCGCCCATACCAACCTCGAATAGGCACGGTACCGCCATGACGACACCGGTTTCCTTGACCAGCACCAAGATGAACCTCGGACTGCGACAGACCGAGAACTGGATCGACGACGTCCTCCTGCCCAGGGCGGATTCCTTGGGGCGGCTGCGCTTCTGCGTCTGCCTGCCGTACCCGCTTCTGCCTCTCGGCGTACGGCGCTTCGGGAAAACCGGCCTCACCACCGGAGCCCAGAACGTGTGGTGCGAGGCCGGAGCCGTCACCGGGGAGGTCTCAGCCGGCCTGCTCGCCGAGATCGGCTGCACCCACGTCATGGTCGGGCACGCCGAACGGCGCCGCCTGTTCGCCGAGGACGACCGACTTGTCGCCCGCAAGGCCCGGGCGGCCTCGGCGGCCGGGCTGACGCCGGTGATCTGCGTCGGTGAGCAAGAACGTGCCGGTCGCACCGAGACCGTGACTCAGGTCCGTCGCCAGGCGTCCACCGCGCTGCGGGACCTGCCTGCCGGAGCGGCGGCCGTCGTGCTCTACGAACCGGCGTGGGCGATCGGCTCCGCACAGACCGCCGAGCCCCACCAGGCCGCCGCGGTACTGTCAGCCCTCCAGCAGGAGACGCCCGACCATGTGAACCCGACCCTGCTCTACGGCGGCGCCGTCACAGCGGGCACCTACTCCTCCCTGCGCCGGCTGGCCCCATGGGACGGAGTGGCGCTGGGCAGGGCCGCCCAGGATGCGGCGATGCTCGACGACGTGCTCGGCGAACTCCTGGAGCCGGCACGACCGTGAAGCGCGAACGCACCAGCGTCCGGTGCGGGCGCCCGGTGACCGTGCCGGCGGCGGGCATGTTGTCCGGCTGCGGGGCGTCGTGACGAGTACTCCCGGACGGAGCAGGTCAGATCGCGCGGCAAGGACTCGTTACAGCGCCGCAGGTGTCACTCGGCTGATGCACTGTAGAGGCCGGTGGCGTTGACGGCTGGCTCGTGCGGTGTGTGCGCGGGCGCGGTGCCCCCGTCGGTGGAGGCGGATTACGCAGGGGCGCATACCGCCGTCGTACACAGGTGGGTGGGGGAAAGCGTGGTCCGTGTCCCGGGTTCAGCCGTTGCCGCCGGGACTCGATCGTGCCCTGCTCATCTGTCGAACATGATGTTCAGCTCTCCTCGACCGGATCGTCCTCCGGCGTGAGCAGCCGACCGGTCTCGACCATCTTCGTTATTCGGCCATCGTCGCCGAGTCGGCCGATGAGATGTGATTCGCCCTGCACAACGGATCCGTCCTTCCTGGTCATCCGCACCGCGACCCGTGTCGCCATGGTGCCTGTCGCCCCGTCGCTGGCCTCATCGAGCACAGTGATCGTTCCCTCGTCCATAGCGGAACGCAGCTCCGACACGTGCCGGAGACAGCCCGCCACGTCAGACTGCTTTCCGTTGAGACGCAGCGTGGCAGCCGGATCGACAAGAGCGCGTACTTCCAGGGCGAGCGTCTCGTCGTCGGCCTGGAAGGTCAGCTCCCCCAGCCTGGTGAGCGGCTGGGTATGTGAAGCCATAACGGAGTCCTCTGGTCACCCCCGGGCCGGTTCCACCCGGCCTTGTAGGCCGGTTTGACCAGCAGCACCCCGCGGTTGGTGAGTACGGCTCCGGCCCGGGACACCGACGCGCGGGACCGGTCGGGTCAGACGTCGAGCCCGGGCCGTGACCAGGGGTGACATCAACAACTGGTCGTACGTGGGGGATTGTGAACTGGCCGTGGACATCGGTCTGCGGTTGCGAGCCCAGCCCTCCCGATCGTCATGTCGACTCGACGCCGACCACCGCCCTGTGATCGCGAAGGCCGCTCGCGCACCGCTGCTGGGACGGTTCCCCCCGATGCACCCGGCACCAGCCGCTTCATGGTCGCCACCACGACCAACAGACCGGCGATCCAGACGAGATGGCGCCTTGGGTGACGGGTGAGCTGCTCAACAGTGCTGTCCTCGCGCGACGAACAAGGCGGGTGGGATACTCGCACAGGCTTGTGGATCAGCACCGCTCGGATAGGAACCGTGAATGTCTTTCGACCTTCATCCGGAAGCACGTGCGCTCATCGAGTCACGTCCCCCTGCGCACTTGGTGACGACGCGGCCCAATGGCCGTCCGCACGTCGCACTCATCTGGCTGGACGTCACCGATGAGGGGCAGATCCAGTTCGGTACACCACGGTGGCGTGTCAAGGCCAAGAACCTCCGCCATGACCCACGATGCACGCTCTCCAGCCAGGACACCGTGAAGGGCGAGAACGGTCTCATCCGTCACCTGCTGATCGAGGGCGTCGCAACCATCGACGACCACCCCGAGCACGGCGACCGGTTCATGGACGCGCTCTACTTCAAGTACACGGGCACCCACGGGTTCGCGCTGGACGAGAAGAATCCGCACTGCTTGATCACGGTCGACATCACCCGCGTCACGGGTCACGGACCTTGGCACACCGGACGGACCACGTCATACGGCACTCCCATCTGACTACGTGCCGGGGTTCCCCCGTCAGGCGTCCGGCCGACTGGCGCTGGTCCACCTCGGACTCCACCCGCGCAGGAGGCCGGACCGGCGACAATCTCCGGCTCTTTAGTGTGCGGCTTCTCGGCGCCGCGTGCGGTGACCACGAGCCCTGGACGCTGACCACGCGCAGTGACACGGCCGGGAGCCGATTGGTCAGTGGAGATCCGAGCCGGCAGCAGCCGGCAGGTCCTGTCTGCACCTCCCGGTGCGGTCCGCACCTGTGCGTCAGCCGGGACGGACATGGCAAGCTGCCCCTGTGTTCCGTCTCAAAGCCGCCTCCAGAGCGGCAGTTTGGCTCGCCGCCGCCTGCGTGGTGGCTTCCTGCTCGTCGTCGTCCGACGGGAAGAGCCTTGACATTTCGGGTGTGTCCTGTGCCGATCTCCTGACCAGGACGGAGCTGGCCGGCTACGGCGTTGTGCAGGGTGGTGAGTTCCCCGAGGGGCCGAACGGGCCGAAGAACGAGGACTTCAGCATGTGCGGCTGGAACTCGGGGCCCAACGGCCGCTACCGCCTGATGGTCGCCCTCGACCGCACGGAGCGCAGCAACAGCTGGGTCGGGAAAAAGGACGCCGCCGAACCGATACGCGGCTTCCGGACCAGTGGCGGCCGGCGGGGCGGTGGCGAATCGGTGACCATCGCCACGGGTCCCGGCACCGGATCGGTGCAGGTGTGGGGTACCACCAGGAAACCGATCCGTTCCGTCGCCCAGCGCGTACTCGCAAACCTCCTCTCCCGCTCCGAAGACAGGTGACGAGGGCGACGGCCCACCTCCCGCGCGTCGGCTGCCGGCTTCGCTCAGGCAGCAGCGCAGCCCGCACGCGCCACTGCGGGCCTCGGCCGTCAGCTCGGGGGAGCCCGCATCCAGCGGCCGTCATTTCGGCGACCGGGGGTTCCCCTCTGCCGTTTTGGGTCCTCCCTCCCGCTTCGGCATGCGTGTGGTGGGACCTTCACCTCCGGCACCCGCTGGGCCTGGGCCAGCAGCGCGGCGAACACCTTCTCCCACGTGTCGGCAGTCGCCCACTTGTGCGGCCGGTTGCGCACGCCCTTCCACGTCGCGGAACGCGATCGCCCTCAAGTGCCGCACCGGTTGTCCGTGGATGAACCTGACCGGCCGCCCACGCCGCGGAGGGAGCCGGGCCGGAAGCAACGGTTCAATTCGCGTCCCCAGCGGCGGCCGAGCCCGGAAACACCGCTGGTCGTGGACGGCACACTGCGGCTGGTGGCCGACGGCACCGAGGTCGACGTACGCGCGGGGGAGATGTACATCGTCGAGGCAGGCGTGGAGCATGCCGTGCGCCCCGGCAGCCGAGGCACACTCGTCATCGTCGAACACGCCTCAAACGCGGCCCAGTGCTGTGACCGGGACTGTTCACCGTGATCGGAAGGCGGCTCGTGGGACGAGCGCACGCGAAACGGCTGGTATTACTGGGGCATGCAGGAAGAGATTGCACGCTCCGCGATCGACACGTTCATCTCCGCGTTCAACGCCTCGGACGACGTCTATGTGACTGCTCTGCTCTCCCAGGCTCTGACCTCGGACGTGGTCTTCTGGGGGCCGTTGGGGCGCAGCGAAGGAATCGCGGCGGTCGAGCGGTTCGTACTGGACATCCGGTGCCACCCGGCGGGGACCGGCACGATGGTGCGCTGCTCGGCGGTGGACATGCCTGACGAGTGGGCCCGGTACCAGTGGGTCTTCACCACGCCGGACGGAGGTCCCCGTCTGGCGGGAACGGACGTGGTCCATCTGCGACGGAGCCTCATCGACCAGGTCATCGTCTTCGCGGGGGAGATCGAGCCGTCCGCCTCTTGACGTCCCCTCCTGCGTAGCCTGGGGCCATGGACAGCACGTCGTCTGAGGCGATCAGGGGTATCCGAACGGTGTTTGAAGCCGTGATCGCGGGCGGATTGCGCCGGGAGTCGGTGGTGGGCGCGACGGACGCGGAAATCGACACGGCGCTGGCCGCCCAAGGGGTGTCCGGTGCACCGTCGGCAGTGCGCGAAGTCCTGCGCCTTGTCGGCAAGTTTTCCGGACTGTGGCTGACGGGCAGCGGTTTCGGCGTGCGGGCGATGACCTCCGCCATGAAGGCGAACGCGCTCGCGACGCTTGACACGTTGCCGAGCCACGGCATCGGTGATCCCGCTTCTGCTCTCGTTCTGGTGGAGCACCAGGCGTACGAGTACCACCTGATCGACGGCGCGGATCTTGGACAGTCCGATCCGCCGGTCTGGCTGGTCACCGAGGGAGAGACAGCGATCGCGGACGCCGCTTGGCCCAGCACCACCCAGTGGTTCCGCTGGGCAGCACCGGACATATCGCGGTTCCGGGAAAGACTGGAGGTGCTCCGCGAGGTGGGCAAGCCACACCTGCCTGCCTGGGCCGAGGACATTCGCCTCTAGTGTTGTGACCGCACAGGTTCGCCGGGTTGGGGTCGCGGCGGTTGGATGTGCGGTGACGTCCCGATTCGATCGCTGGAGGCCCGGCGCCCGAGCCTGTGCGTGTGCGCAGACTGCGGGCTCGGGCCAGGTCCCAGAAGCGCCCCGACCGGCTGCCCCGCCACGTATCACCGCACCCACCGAGTGCGCTATTTCCATGGAACTCGCTCGGCAGTACTACGCGAAGGACACCTGACCCGACCCTTACGCCTCCCCCATCCGCGCCACCGACTGAGCGGACTGCCGCCCGCCTACATCTCCGTGGCGGAGATCGACCCGCTCCGCGACGAGGACCGGAACTACGTGGCGCTCCTGTCCGCCGCCGGTGTCACCACCGAACTCGTCCAGGTCCCCGGCGCGGCCCACGGCTTCGACCTCCTCTTCCCCTCCGCCCGCATCAGCGAACGCAGCCTGGCCAACCAGGTCCGCGCCCCGAACGAGGCCCTCCACTCCTGATCCGCAGGTTTCACGCACGTGGGAACGGCGCCGACCGGGGCGGCGGGTGCCGGTGCGGGACGGGGGTGCGTTCGGCGAGGAAGTCGTCGCGGGCCCGCTCGCCGTCCGGGCCCGCCGTGCAGAGCGCGACGGCCAGGCTCAGCACCGCAGGGCCGTCGGGTCCGCTGACATCGCGGGCCGCGTAGCTGCGCAGGTCGCCTTCGAGGTTTCCGGCGCCGGGGCCGGTGCCTGCTCGGTCAGCCGGGTGACCGCCACTTCCTGGGCCAGCGCTTCGAGGTTGCCCCAGCTGCGGCAGATGCTCGTGTCGGCCACGCCCGCGCGAGCCGCGACGTCACCCACGGTGAAGTTGCGTAGCCGCGCTCGGCGACCAGGTCGGTGGCTCACCGCCACACGTGGAGTTGCGGAAGCCGACCCAGGCATACCGGAAGAGCTACCTCCGGACCGCGGCCGGCACCCGCTCGATACACCTGCGGCCGACACCCTCAGCCCCCACCACTCCACCAGTGCCCCCAGCGCGGAATGCGATCGGAACCTCGTGCGCTACCGCGAAGCTCTCGAAGCCGGCGCGGACGCCCCACGGTCGCTTCATGGATGGCGGCAGCCCGGGCCGAGAAGGCCGAAGCGATGGCCTGCCTGTCGGCCCGGAAGGCAACACCGCGTCTGTCGGAGGAGGAGGTTCGCGGACTGGTCTCGTCCGTCGACGATCTGCGGACGGCCCTGCGAGGGGCGAAGCCGCAGCTCAAGGCCGAACTCTACGCAGCGCTGGGACTCCAGCTGACCTATGACCCTGGGAAAGCAACAGTGCGGGTCGAGGCGAACCTCGACCCGCACTCGTTGGGGAAATGAGTCGTGTCGGGAGGGGGACTTGAACCCCCACGCCCTGTAAAGGGCACTAGCACCTCAAGCTAGCGCGTCTGCCATTCCGCCACCCCGACCGGGTGAGCCGCGCGGGCCGGTGGGAGGCCCTGGCGACGGGTTAAACCTTAGCACCCGTTCGGGACTGCGATCACCCGGCTCTTGGGGTGCCGCGGCACGGGCGGGAGGATGGGGGGCAACCTGCGAGAAGAGGAGGCAGCGTGAGTGCCGAGAGCGCCGCGGCCGCGAGTGCAGCGACCGCCGAGAGCGAGGTCGTCGAGCTGTGCCGTGACCTGATCCGGATCGACACCAGCAACTACGGCAACAACGAGGGTCCCGGTGAGCGGAAGGCGGCCGAGTACGTCGCCGAGAAGCTGGCCGAGGTCGGCCTGGAACCGCAGATCATCGAGTCGCGGCCGGGCCGGGCCTCGACCGTGGCCCGGATCGCGGGGGAGGACCCCTCCCGTCCGGCCCTGCTCATCCACGGGCACACCGACGTCGTGCCGGCCAACGCCGACGACTGGACGCACCACCCGTTCTCCGGCGAGATCGCCGACGGCTGTGTGTGGGGCCGGGGTGCCGTCGACATGAAGGACATGGACGCCATGACCCTGGCCGTCGTGCGCGACCGGATGCGTACGGGCCGCAAGCCGCCGCGGGACATCGTGCTTGCCTTCCTCGCCGACGAGGAGGCCGGCGGCGTCTACGGGGCACGGCACCTGGTGGACAACCACGCCGATCTCTTCGAGGGGGTCACCGAGGCCATCGGCGAGGTCGGCGGCTTCTCCTTCACGGTCAACGAGCAGCTGCGGCTGTATCTGATCGAGACGGCCCAGAAGGGCATGCACTGGATGAAGCTGACCGTGGACGGCACGGCCGGGCACGGTTCCATGACCAACAACGACAACGCGATCACGGAGCTGTGCGAGGCCGTGGCGCGCCTGGGCCGCCACAAGTTCCCGGTCCGGGTGACCAAGACGGTCCGCTCCTTCCTGGACGAGCTGTCCGACGCGCTCGGCATCGAGCTCGACCCGGAGGACATGGAGGAGACCCTCGCCCGGCTCGGCGGTATCGCGAAGATCATCGGTGCCACCCTGCAGAACACGGCGGCGCCCACGCAGCTCGGCGCCGGCTACAAGGTCAACGTGATCCCCGGGCAGGCGACCGCGCACGTGGACGGCCGGTTCCTGCCGGGCCACGAGGAGGAGTTCCTCGCCGACCTCGACCGGCTGCTCGGCCCCCGCGTCAAGCGCGAGGACGTCCATGCCGACAAGGCGCTGGAGACGACGTTCGACGGGGCGCTGGTGGAGGCCATGCAGTCCTCGCTGCGTGCCGAGGACCCCATCGCCCGCGCGGTTCCGTACATGCTCTCCGGCGGTACCGACGCCAAGTCCTTCGACGATCTGGGCATCCGCTGCTTCGGCTTCGCGCCGCTGAAGCTGCCGCCGGAGCTGGACTTCGCAGGCATGTTCCACGGGGTGGACGAGCGGGTCCCGGTGGACGGACTCCAGTTCGGGGTCCGGGTGCTTGACCGGTTCCTGAGCCAGGCGTGAGGGAGGTCCGACGCTGCTTTTCCCCCTGGTGGGGGGCTGGGCGGTGCCGGTATTCGCTCAGGCGTGCGGTGATGACCGGGACGGGTGAATGATCTAGTCAGTTCGTAGCCTCATTGCTCCATCCTCGTTACAGGAGGTGCGGTCCCCGGCTGGGACCGTGTTTCCAACTAGGAGGAATAATGATCAAGAAGGTCATCGCCGCCGCGGCTGCCACCAGCGGTCTGGTACTGGCTGGTGCGGGTATGGCCGTCGCCGACTCCGGTGCGCAGGGGGCCGCCCTCAACTCCCCCGGTGTCGTTTCCGGCAACGTCGTCCAGGTCCCGGTCCACGTGCCGGTGAACGCCTGCGGCAACACCATCTCCGTGATCGGGCTGCTGAACCCGGCCTTCGGCAACACCTGCGTCAACAAGTGACGCGAAGCCTCACCCGACTCGCTCGGTGAGCAGCAGATCTGAGCGGCCCCGGAGCGCGCGCCACGCGCTCCGGGGCCCTCGGGTCTGGAGGGGGCGGGACGGCGCGCGCGGCGCGCCTCCCCCTGTGCGGTTCACATACAGCCACCACTAGGCAGGGGATTCCAACACCATGCGACAGGGCACCAGAAAGGGCCTGATCACCATGGCCGCCACGGGCGGCCTCCTCGCGCTGTCAGGGGGGACGGCGCTCGCGGACTCGGGCGCTCAGGGCAGCAGCGGGCACTCGCCGGGAGTGATTTCCGGCAACACGTTCCAGGCGCCGGTGAACGTCACGGTCAACATCTGCGGCAACACCGTGAGCGTTCTGGGGCTGCTCAACCCGGCGTCCGGCAACGGGTGTTCGACCGGCGCGCCGGCCGGCGGATCCGGCGCCCAGCACGACAGGCCCGGACAGCACGGGGGCCAGACCGGGCACTCCCCGCAGGGCGGTCGCGGCGACCAGGCCACGGGCGGCGGACACGGCGGCAGCGGTGCGCACGCCGACGGTTCCTCCCACGGCTCGCCCGGTGTCGTGTCCGGCAACGATGTCCAGGTGCCCGTCGACGTCCCGGTGAACGTCTGCGGCAACTCGGTGGACGTCGTCGGGGTGCTCAACCCCGCCCACGGCAACGACTGCGGCAACCCGTCCGCTCCCGCGCCGGAGAAGCCGGGGAAGCCTGGCGAGCCGGAGAAGCCGGGTAACCCTGGCGAGCCGGAGAAGCCGGGAAACCCCGGTGAACCGGAGAAGCCGGGCAACCCTGGTGAGCCCGAGAAGCCGGGCAACCCCGGTGAACCGGAGAACCCCGGCAACCCCGAGAACCCC
>Ga0164243_10010736_pt1 | contig 13129 bp, 9 predicted proteins | sample OricompcompostOP_FD_108781 | JGI IMG/M metagenome (GOLD analysis project Ga0164243, IMG submission 108781) | Organic Plus compost microbial communities from Emeryville, California, USA - Original compost - Organic plus compost (OP) | ecosystem: Engineered > Solid waste > Mixed feedstock >... | reverse complement strand
CGCGCTGGTGGGGTTGCTGGTAGTGGAGATCAATGCCCTGCGTGCAGAATGGCCTGAACTGATGCAGCGACTGAGACCTTCCCTGGCGGCCCTGCAGGAGTGGTTGCAACACCATTTCAATATTGCTCTTTCATCACAGGAGGAGTGGTGGAATACAATCACCCGGCAGCTGAGCGACAATTCCGGCGGCATTATGCGCAGCACCCTGACCACTACCAGCAGTTTGCTTTTTATGTTATTCCTGGTGCCGGTATTTGCGGCGCTGTTCCTCTACAACCGTTTACCCTTTGTGCAATTCCTGGAAAAAGTGGCCGGTAATTCGCATAGCAAAGAAGTGCGGCCATTGCTGCATGAAGTGATCCATACCTACTTCAATTTTGTAAAAGGTATGCTGCTGGTGTACCTGATTGTGGGCATCCTCAACAGTATCGGGCTTTTTGCACTGGGTATTCCGCATGCATTTTTATTTGGTATGCTGACAGCGATCATGACCATCATTCCGTATGTGGGAATTATTATCAGTGCGCTGCTGCCGGTGGCTATTGCGTGGATTACGCATGATTCCATATGGTATCCGTTGGGAGTGGTGGCCATATTTGGGGTGGTGCAATATCTTGAAGCCAATGTGATCTTTCCGCGCGTGGTGGGCGCGCAACTCAATATCAGCACCTGGGCTACACTGGTGGCGGTGCTGGCGGGAGGCATTTTATGGGGCGTGTCGGGGATGATCCTGTTTATTCCTTTTCTGGCTATCGGGAAGCTGGTGCTGGAAAAGATGGACCCTGAGCATCCGGTGAATATATTGCTGGCGCGATGAAGATCGTTGAGCACCATCCATGCAGTATTATTGTTCAGGCAAGATCGCGCTGCGCCCCTCCGGCGACGGCAGTAAAAAAAAGAGGCTTCAGATAATTCCGAAGCCTCTGCTTGAAGTGATTGATTAAACCCTAAACCCTGTATACTAAAAAACATGTTGCCTACCCGCATAAACCTGCAAACAGCATACACTCATTGAACTATCATCACGCTCCGCACTACCGTTTGCATGCCCGCTTGACACCCGTTATGATGGGTTCGTTGCAGCAAGTGGAAAATAAAATTGTTAAAGATTTGCTAAGGAGCATGCGCCCACCTTCTTTATTTCTTTTTCGCCGCCCGCTTTTTAATTTCTTCCACCGGCATGGTAATAATGCGGCCCTTTTGTTCTTTACCGCGATACGTAACTACGCGCAGCAGGCTGGCATCTTTGGGAACTATCAGCGGAGCGGTGTATTTGGGATAAAACCGGTCCGGGAAGGAATTATCAAAGCTGTAATAAATATCCAAACCTTCTACTTCAGTGGCCAGTTCTACCAGCAATTGTCCCTTATCATTTTTGCTGATGGTGAAGATCGGCTCATACATGCTGGGAGCATATTTTGTTTCCGCCACATCAAAACGCTCGAAATGTTTTTCCACGCGACGGATAAAATCATTCCAGTTCTTTTTCTCTCTGGGCGACCATACGCACTCCGCAACAGCAAACGCACGCGGCCAGGCCATATACTGCGCATGACGCATGTTGTAGATCTGTTCTGTCCAGAGATTGGCTTGTCCGCCTTTGATCAGCTGAGGGTTCACGCCTTCGGGTATCGGGTCAAACTGGTAGGTTTTGCTTAACCGCAGTGAATTGTATACCGGCGGTTCCATAATAATATCGCCCTGCATGAAATCAATGTACACATGGCTGTTGGGACTCATCACCACTTCATGTCCCAGTTTGGCGGCAGCAATGCCCCCTTTGGCGCCACGCCAGCTCATCACGGCAGCGCCGGGCGCCAGTCCGCCTTCCAGGATTTCATCCCATCCGATCATCTTCTTGCCTTTGGAACTGATGATCTTTTGCACGCGCTTCACAAAATAGCTTTGCACCTCGTGCATGTCTTTCAGCTTTTCTTTTTTCATCAATGCTGCAATCTGCGCGTTCTTTTCCCAGAAATTCTTGGCGCATTCATCACCGCCCATATGAATGTATTCGAAGGGGAACAGTTGTGCTACTTCCGTAAACACTTTATCGAGGAACTGGTACACTTTCTCATTGGCCGGACACAGGGTGTTGTCAATAAGCGCAGAAAAACCGGCGCTGCCCACTCCCCATTCCATAAATTTTTCTCCGCTGTTTACCTGGTAATTGCCCGGCGTGCAGGACAGTTCGGGGTAAGAAGCCACCGCAGCCAAACTATGACCGGGTATATCCACTTCGGGTAAGATATTTACAAAACGATCAGCCGCATACTGCACCAGTTCCCTGATATCATCCTGCGTGTAGAAACCGCCGTAGGTACGCGGTTCATCAGGTGTGGGAGGAGAAAAAGTGCCAAAGCGGCCATATTTCTCTACGCGCCAGGCGCCCACTTCGGTGAGTTTGGGCAGGGATTTTATTTCAATACGCCATCCCTGGTCATCGGTAAGATGCAGGTGCAGCAGGTTGTACTTGTATTGCACCATATCATCAATGAACCGCTTCACCTCTTCTTTGGTAAAGAAATGGCGCACCACGTCAAACATCAAACCTCTCCAGGCAAAGCGGGGATAGTCTGTGACAGATACGGCAGGAATGGTCCAATGCACACCTTCCACCACGGTTTTACCTGCAATTTCCTTTGGCAATAACTGGTACAAAGTCTGCACGCCATAAAACAAACCGGCGGCCTTGTTGGCGCTGATCACCACGCGTTCCGGCGATACATCCAGCGTATAGCCCTCATCGCCCAGTTGCTTATCGGCCGTTTTCTTCAGTTCAAAACGGATCACATTGCTGCGCACATTGTTGCCGCCAGACAGTTCTGACAGCGCAAATCCGGATGCCTGCCGGACATCATTTTTAAAAAACTGTACTACCCGCTGCACAGCGGCATCGGTCGTGTTTACTTCAATACCTGTTGACGCGGTCAGCGTAAATACCCCTGATTTTTTCTGTAGTTGTACGGGTTCCGGAATAATAGCTATGTCCTGCGCTACTCCTGCAAAAACCAGGAAAAACGCCGGCAAAAGCAAGCCTGCCTTCTTCATAATGAGATAAACTTTTTATTGAAAGATAAATATAGACCAATCAGCAGTAAGAACAAGTCCCCCCTTGTTCCTTTTTCATTCCCTGTTTTTTCTTCTTTCATCTTTTGTATCTTTCAGTTAAAACCAACTGATAATGAAAAAATTTCTCGTTCCGACTGACTTTTCTGAAACGTCTAAAAACGCGGCCCTGTATGCAGCGCAAATGGCTGCCCAGGTACCCGGCTCCAAAGTGATACTGATTTATGTTTCCGACAAGTTCACAGGTGGTTCCGACGGTTCCCCGCTTACAGAAACAAAAAAAGACAGACGCACCATCCTTACCCAGGCGTTGCAACAGCTGAAAGATGAAATGCTGAGCCTGGCCAAGGTTGCTATAGATTTTGCTCTTGAAGAAGGCTCTTCGCTGGTGGAAACTTCCACCCGCTATGTACGGCATCATGGCATCAGTATGGTGATCATGGGTATTACCGGCGCTACGCGACTGGAACAATTGTTCATTGGCAGCAACACCCTCGATATGGTGGATGCCGGCGTTTGCCCGGTGATGATCATTCCCCCGAATGCAAAATACCGCCCCATTAAAAACGTTATGTTCACCAGCGACTTCAAAGAAGTGGCCACCACCGTGCCGGTAGAACCGCTGCGCTCTGTGCTGGATATGCTGAATGCCAGCGTGCATGTGGTGAACGTAGACAGCGAACACTATGTAGACATTACCGACGAGTACAAAGCAGAAAAGGCCAAGTTGGAAAAGATTCTCCAATCCTACAACCCGGAATTTTATTTCATCCGCCAGTATGATTTCCTGGATGCGGTAAGCCAGTTTGCTACCGACAAGAACATTGACGTGATTGTAAGCATCCCCAAAGCGAAATCTTTCCTGAGCGGATTGTTCAAATCCAGTCATACCAAAAAGCTGGCGTATCACAGCACCGTGCCGATCATTGCAATTCATGAATAAAGTGCGGAAGCAGGAAAGACCGAAAGCCAGGAAGCAATTGTCACGCATACTTCCGCTTTCGGTCTTCCGCACTTCCCGCCTTTCCGATGGAATGAACTATGCTAAGTTTCAGCCATGAAGTATTTTTCGAAGTGGCCAGGAATCTCAGCTTTTCCAGGGCCGCAGAGGCTTTGTATATCAGTCAGCCTGCCATCACCAAGCATATCCAGTCGCTGGAAAAGCATTATAAGGTGAGCCTGTTCGAACGCAAGGGTAACTCCGTATCATTGACTACCGAAGGAAAAATACTGCTGGAACACCTGGTGAAAGCGCGGGAATTGCAGCGGCAGCTTGAATTTGATATCACGCGACAAAAAAATCTGCACCAGGCAAAAGGTTCGCTCACCCTCGGCACCAGTACTACCATCAGCCTGTATGTGATCCCGCCTGTATTCTCTGCTTTTCATCAGCAATATCCCAATATAGACCTCAAACTGGTCAACCGCAATTCGGAGAATATCCTGAAAGCATTGCTCGATCATGAAATTGACCTGGCGGTGATGGAAGGCAAGAAAAATATCACATCCGTAAAACACCAGTTCTTTCTTACCGATGAAGTGATTCCTGTCTGCAGCGCCAAAAGTGACCTGGTAAAAAAGAAAACCATTCATCCGGAAGAACTTAAAAATATCCCGGTAGCCCTGCGCGAAAGAGGCAGCGGCACACTGGCTGCGGTTGCAGAAGCATTGGAAAAATGTAAAGTCAGTATTGCCGACATCAAACACAAAATTGTGTTGGGCGGTACAGAGGCCTTAAAAAACTTTTTGCTGGACGATACCTGCCTGGGTTTTCTCCCCCTTCGTTCCGTTGCGCGCCAGTTGAAAAACGGCGAACTGGTACGGCTCAACATTACCGGTTTGCACATTCACCGCGCCTTTTATTTTGTGCAGCGGCGCGGTTCCGAATCCGACCGCATCAACCAACTCTTTATCAAACTGGCCATCAGTCATTATAACAAAAAGTTATAGCGTATAAGTAATCGGTATTGCATCCGTTGCAGCGTGCAGTTAGTTTTAGTGTGTCATATCTGTACGTATGAAACTGGTCCATCAACACACTTCTTTGTCGCATCTGGTATGTGCGCGCTGCGGAAAAACCTATAGCATTTTCGGGTTACAGACATATGCGGATTGCTGTCACCAACCGCTGCTGGCGCAGTATGAATTGCCGGACACTTTTACGCGTGAATCGCTGGAAGGGCGCCCTGCCACCATGTGGCGTTACCAGGAAGTGCTGCCGGTATTTGAAGAAGACAATATTGTGAGCCTGGGAGAAGGGATGACGCCCTTACTAACGCTCAACAACATGCGCAATTCATATGAATTGCCTGCCTTGTACCTGAAAGATGAATCCAAAAATCCCACCGGTTCTTTCAAGGCAAGAGGTTTGAGTGCGGCGGTATCCAAAGCAAAGGAACTGGGCGCCACTACCTGCATCATTCCCACGGCGGGCAATGCAGGCGGCGCACTGGCTGCGTATTGCGCATCAGCCGGTATGGAAGCCATTGTGGTGATGCCCCGCCATACACCTGCCGTGTTTAAGGACGAATGCAACCTGTATGGCGCCCGGTTGGTTTTGGTAGACGGCCTCATCAGCGACTGCGCCAAAGCAGTAGCGAAAATAAAAGAAACCACCTCCTGCTTTGATGTATCTACCCTCAAAGAACCTTACCGCCTCGAAGGCAAGAAAACGATGGGCTATGAAATTGCGGAGCAGTTCAACTGGGAGCTGCCCGACGTGATCCTCTATCCTACCGGCGGCGGTACGGGGTTGATCGGTATGTGGAAGGCGTTTAAGGAAATGCAGCAAATGGGCTGGATCGGGAAAAAACTGCCACGAATGATTGCGGTGCAGGCAGCCAATTGTCAGCCGGTGGTGCATACCTGGCAGGGCAGACAGCCCAATGCAAAAACATATGTTGGCAAACCATCACTGGCCAATGGACTGGCGGTGCCGCATCCGTTTGCCGAAGATCTGATTTTGCAGGTACTGCGGGAGTCAAACGGACTACCCATTGCCGTTAGTGATGAAGACATGATACAATCGGTAAAAACCATTGCGCGTAAAGAAGGCATACTCGTGGCGCCGGAAGGGGGCGCTTTGTGGAGTGCGTTGCTGCAGTTACTCGATACAAACATTATCCGGCGCCATGAGAAGATATTGTTGCTGAATACGGGCTCGGGCTATAAATACCTGGAGAATGTTTGATCAGCAACCGGCAAATGTGAAAATCAGCAAATGTGCACATGATGAATGCAGCTGATTTTACTGCTTGCTGATTTTCACATTTGCTGCATTGCTTATTGATTATTGCACATCCGGTTCCTGCTGACTGAGACAATGAAAACTTCCCAGTCCCCAGATAATTTCCGTTGAATCAATCCCCACTACTTTCCGGTCAGGGAAACATTGCTGAATAATGTTCAACGCTTTTTCATCCTGTTCACAGCGATAGGTAGGAACGATCACGCTTTTGTTGGCGATATAAAAGTTGGCATAGGAAGCCGGCAGGCGCTGGTCTTCATACACCACCGCACCGGGCATGGGCAATTCAACAATGTTCAGCTGGCGGCCGTTGAGCAACCGCATTTTTTGCAGCTGTTTCAGGTTGTGCTGCAGCAAGGCGTAATTCTCATCGTTTTTGTTCTCTTCCACCACGGTAAGCACCGTATCCTCATTCACAAAACGAACGGTATCGTCAATATGGCCATCGGTATCATCCCCCACGATGCCTTCGTCCACCCACAATACCTGTTCTACTCCATAATAATGCATGAGGAAAGTCTCTATCTGCGCCTGGTTCAGATGGGCATTGCGGTTGGGGTTGAGCAGGCAGGCTGTGGATGTCAGCACAGTTCCTTTTCCGTTGAACTCCACCGAGCCTCCCTCCATCACAATGCCCGGATAGTACACCGGCAGATTATACTGCTTGCCAATGAGCGTGGGGATCACATCATCGAGATCATAGGGAGGATATTTATTGCCCCAGGCATTATAGTTCCAGTCTACAATGACCTTTTTTTGCGCTGCACCGGGATTGATGAGAAATGCCGGACCATGATCGCGGCACCAGGCATCGTTGGTAGGATGCAGGAAGAATTGCACCTGGTCCATATCCACCCCGGCTTCCGAAAGGCATTGAATGGCAAATGCCTTCATGGTTTCATCATTCACGTTGATGCACACACGCTCACTCAGGGTCAACTCCTTTACAAACCGGCTATAGTAGGGATAAATCGTATGGATCTTTCCCGGCCACGAAGCTTCCTTGTGCGGCCAGCTCAGCCATGTGGCTACATGCGGCGCAAATTCTGCGGGGAAATAGTAACCCAGTTCTTTGGGCGTGGGATGGTCCGGTATCAAAGTCCGGTAGCCCGAAAGCCCGGAAGTTTGGGATTCGTGCTGGCCGGAAGTATTGGAATCAGGGATTTTGGTCACGCTTGGTAGTTTTTACAAAATTGCCTGCGAACCAGTACGCAGGGTATTCATCATTACGGGTATTGCTGCACTCCTATATGCGGATAAACGATACTTCGTCTTATTGCTCAATCCAAACACCCTTGCCGACTCACTCATCTATAAATCTTTTGGTAATAGGCTGGTAGGAATCAATTCTTCTGTCGCGCAGGAACGGCCAGTGGGTGCGATAACGGTCCGTTTTTTCCGTATCAATCTCCACCACCACCACTTCTTCTTTATCATGCGAAGCCTGGTAGAGTATTGTGCCGAACGGATTGGACACAAACGAACCGCCCCAGAATTTCATGGCGCCGTTCTGTTCCAGTCCTACCCTGTTCACACTCACCACATGCACGCCATTGGCTACCGCATGACTGCGCTGAATGGTTTGCCAGGCATTGTATTGCTCGGTGTTGGTAGCTTCATCCTGCGTAGTGGCCCAGCCGATGGCTGTGGGATAGAATAAGATCTCTGCACCCATCAGCGAGGTGATACGTGCTGCTTCAGGATACCACTGGTCCCAGCAGATCAGTACACCGAAAGTGGCGAATTTTGTTTTGAATACTTTATACCCCAGGTCGCCGGGTGTGAAATAGAATTTCTCGTAGTAGGCCGGATCGTCGGGGATATGCATTTTGCGGTATTTGCCGAGGTACGTACCATCGGCGTCCAGCACGGCTGTTGTATTGTGGTAAACGCCCTGGGTACGTTTTTCGAAGAGGGAGGCAATGATCACCACACCCGTCTCAGCCGCTACCTTGCTCAGTACTTCGGTAGAAGGACCGGGTACCGGTTCTGCCAGTTTGAAATTGTCGTAATCCTCCACATCGCAGAAATAGAGGGAGGTAAATAATTCCTGCAGGCAAACGATCTGCGCGCCTCTGGCGGCGGCCTCACGTACCTTAGTCACTGCTTTTTGCAGGTTTTCTTCTTTGTTTGCCGTGCAGCTCATCTGCACCAGTCCGACTTTGACTTTTGACATGGGCGGGTTTAAAAATTTGCGTGCAAAAATAAAGATAATTAACACTGAAGCACGCAAATCGTTTAGCGGCCCTATGCTTTCTTCCCCCGAACAACTTCAATCCGCTGAAATCCTGCTTTTTCGAAAGCGCCCTCTTCACCACAATCCGTTACTATATACAATTTGTCGCACGAAGCCCCATCCCCCAATGCTACCGCCACCGACCGGATAAAATCCGCCAGCCTGTCCCGGCCTTTGTCATGACAGTACAATCCCGCCATCGAATGGAACACATCATCCGCTTTCTTCACCCACACACATCCCAGCAGCAGATCGCCTTCCACCCAGGTATAAGAATGTTCATCCGCTTCAATACGCTCTTCTGCTGCCGCCAGAAATGCCCGCCGCGAACATCGTTGTTCCCGGTAATCATATGCTATCAGGTCTTTGAGACTGTCTTTGTGTACTGGCAACAAACCTTCAGCAGAAGATTTATCCGGCACCGGCCCCGCCCAGCACCGCGCAATTTTCACCACCGGCTTTTTACGTCGCCCCGGCATGCGGTAAACCATCGAAGTGATCCTGCGTTTGATGGCGCCGGGACTTAAAAAACCAATGCTGCTTTTGAGTTGCTTCAACCCATCACCCTGCTTTACGCCCGTAACTCCTGCCATATACCGCATACACCTGCCCATAACGGACCTCAGTCGCGTTTTTACAATGTATTTATAGTCCCCAACAGAAAGCGTATAGGCGGTGATGTAATCCGTGGCCAGTTGGTCTTTGTAACTGTCGCCGCCGGGTGTGAGGTCAAATACCGCCCGGCCCTCCGCAGCCATCAGTTTTCCCAGCAGCAAAAAATGAATAATGCCCGGCGAATACCGCGAATAGGCAGGCGCATGCGAATTGACGCCCTGCAGACATAATCCGTTTTTAGCACGCACACTTACATTGGAAGCAATAATGGTATCGTTCAACTTCAGCACCGTCACATGCAGATACCCCTGCTCAAACAACGAAAGATAAAATGCTTTGCGGGGAGGATCTTCTTTGAAAGGCAATTTATCATAGAGGAATCCCTTTCGGAAATCAGACATCACGGCAATTTCATCAATAATGGCGGCAAATTCCTTGTAGTCGATCACACGCTCGAATTTCAGTTCGCCCAGTCTTTTCAGCCGGTTTAGTTTTTCTTTCCGGTTTTTCTTTTTCAGTTCTTTGGTGAGCGCTTCATCATTGATAAGCATAAGCGGATGCCGGAAGGTGCGCAATATGCAGCGCCGGTTCCAGGCCGCATGTTTTTTGATCCAGTCGAGCGGTATACCGGCAGGCAGGTATTTCAGGTTCACGCGTTTGCCGGGGAAACGCTTGGCAATTTCCTGCAGGGCATCCCTGATGAACCGGTCGTCATTGGCATCTGCCGTCAGCCAGCACTGGTATTCTGCAATCCGGTTGCCGGCGCCGGTGATCAGTCCACTTTTGTGCTGCGCCAGGGTGAACAATCCCGTTAGCATGCCGCCGCGCTCCCTTTTAATAACAATCGGCAAATATTCTTTGGCATAGAACCGGTACCAGGTGGCCACATAACAATGGCTTTGAAAGAGCGTAGCCCAGGGACAAATTTCCAGCAGATGATCCCATTGTTCAATGAACTGCGCCTCGTCCATGAGGCTTAACACCATATCACCGATCCATACTTCCGTTATTTCGTGGAGGGAGGCATTGGCTTTTACGGTTGTGTACGTTTGAGGCATTTTAGTTGTTGACATAAGCATTGCTTTGTTTCGTACCGCTACCTGTTCATCACATCAGGCGCTTATATCAATGGCAGGATGATGTACAGTCAGATGGCGATCATTCAGCCATCAAACCACAAAGATGTTTTCGCAACAAAAGGTTACGGATGCAGCAAACCGGTAACAACAGGATAAAAATTCCGGAGAAAGGATTGCAGTGTTTTTATGGGGGAGGGATATACTGTTACAGCAGTTGGTATAACACTTATAATTTTATGCCATCTGTTAACCGGTACACAAGTTAGGAGCGAAGGGCATTACGAAAAAAAACAAGTGGCGCGCTTTTCAATTAGTTAGTCAGCATCAATGCTGCATACTTCAGCCAATACTGTAAACAATTTTTCCGAAGCTATGAGAATCATCCTTTCTGCTATGCGATCCCCCAAAAAATCAAAGCCGCACTTCCCATTTAAGTAGCAGTGCGGCTGAATCTATTTTGAATGCTTACAGGTAAGCGTTGCTTTATTGATTACCCATCTGTTTCAGAAATGCCACATGCGAAGCCACCGCATAGCGTACCCTCGGGTATTCGATATAGTGAATGCCATATTCCTGGCAGGCCTGGCGGATGATCTTGCTGATAGCAGGATAATGAATGTGTGAGATTTTGGGGAACAGGTGGTGTTCAATCTGGAAGTTCAGTCCACCCAGCAGCCAGCTTACCAGCTTGTTGTTGGTTGCAAAATTGGCTGTTGTTTTCAACTGATGCACCGCCCATTCATCTTCCATTTTACCGGTAACCTCGTTGGGCAGCGGGAAGGCCGTGTGCTCTACTGTATGCGCCAGTTGAAATACCAGGCTCAGCACAAAACCTGCCACCAGTGTAAAGATGAGAAAACTGATGAGCCAGGAAGAAAATCCTACCATGTAAATGGGCAGGCCAACGAACAAAAAGAGATGGAACAGTTTAAAACCCCAGAACACGATATGGTCTTTTACTGTCATTTTCTTTAACGGCATATTGCCCACTTTGCTGCGGAAGTATTTCTGGTAATCCAATACGAAAATCCAGAACAGGTACAGCAGCGAGTACAATACCCAGAAGTACAGGTGCTGGTATTTATGCAGTTTGTATTTCTTTTGTGTAGCGCTCATGCGGAGCCAGGGTTGGATGTCAATATCATCATCCACCCCATCCACATTGGTATAGGCGTGGTGAATCACATTGTGTTTCATGTTCCAGATAAAACTGTTTCCGCCGAGTATGTTCAGTGAAAAAGCTGCGAGATTGTTCACCCATTTGTACTTGCTGAAACTGCCGTGTGCGCCATCGTGCATTACATTAAAGCCGATGGCGGCTACCAGGAATCCCAGTATAACACTTTCTATTATTTGCCATAAAACGGTGGGGGTAAAGAAAACGAGGTGTACGTAAACGAATACGAAGCTCACCATCAGGATAACTGCCTTCAAAAACAAGCTGTAATTGCCGGTAGTCGATTTTCCAACTTCCTTAAAATACTCACTGATCCTGTTCTTCAGTTCACTGTGAAAGGAATGTGGGATATTGGAAAATTTGGGTACTGCCATGCTGAAATTTTAAAAGTTTAAATAAATGTGAAAAGCAAATGTAACACTCTGAAACTGAATAATTGCAGAAAATGGTGGAAGGTTAGTGGGATGAAATGTTAAAGTTACCGCGCAAGGCACTACAAGCTTATCTGCTAACCATTTAACCATCAAACAATATAAACATTCAACAAGGCAATAATTGCAAAAAAGATGCCATCATGTTTCCACCTGCAGCAGGGCATCGAGGTGGCTGATGCCGATCTTCTTCTCGCACACAAAGCCTTCACCATATTTCACGCCTATGCGCTTGCCCAGCATACGGGCTCTGCCGATGATGCTGTCGAGAAAATCAGGAGTTGAAATATAGGTTTGCGGACCATTGTCGCCACTGTCCGGATTGTAGAATTGTGTAGTATAGGCTTCAATGGCTTTCATGCGCTGTTCAAATACGTCGCTGATATCAACAATGAGGTCGGGTTCGTGGTACCAGTCCTGCAGATAGTGCAGAATGTATTTGGGACGCCAGCGCACCTGTGGCGCGCCGTTGTCATCTTTCGTTTCAATTTTAGCCAATCCGGCAAGGAATGCCGATTCGGCAATGAGGTGTCCTGCGCGGCCATGGTCGGGATGCCGGTCGTGCAGGGCATTGGCCAGGATAACTTCCGGCTGGTATTTGCGGATGGCGCGGATCAGCATCAGCTGGTGTTCTTCATCGTTCCGGAAAAATCCGTCGCGCATCTTCAGGTTTTCACGTACGTGCACGCCCATAATTTCGGCTGCTTTGGCAGCTTCAGCATATCGTGTAGCAACAGTACCTCTTGTTCCCAGTTCGCCCTGGGTGAGGTCAAGGATACCAACTTTTTTCCCCCGCTTCAGTTCATTAATGATTGTACCCGAGCAACTCAATTCCACATCATCAGGGTGAACGCCAATGGCCAGTACATCCAGTTTCATAGACGAAAATTAGTGTTAAGACAGCAAAAGTAAGGGGGAAGTATGAAACATTGCTGTTCATCATTTGTATGTTTTACAGGCTTTCAGACTGCCCTGCATGCTGAGGGCTCCCGATTTTGCTTATTCCCTGTTTTAAAGTAGTTTCGCAGGTCTTTCAAACTCAGTGCAATGGCATAAACGTGCGTGCTGGCGGAGTAAATTCAATGCTAATCTGAAATTTAAAATCATATCTCAATGGCATACGACGTAGTAGTTCTCGGAAGCGGTCCCGGCGGTTATGTGGCTGCTATCCGCGCATCCCAACTCGGATTTAAAACGGCAATCGTTGAAAAAGAAAGCCTGGGTGGCATTTGTTTGAACTGGGGCTGTATTCCAACCAAAGCATTGTTGAAAAGT
>Ga0164243_10010735_pt1 | contig 13131 bp, 8 predicted proteins | sample OricompcompostOP_FD_108781 | JGI IMG/M metagenome (GOLD analysis project Ga0164243, IMG submission 108781) | Organic Plus compost microbial communities from Emeryville, California, USA - Original compost - Organic plus compost (OP) | ecosystem: Engineered > Solid waste > Mixed feedstock >... | reverse complement strand
GCGGGTTCGATTCCCGCCGTCTCCACCAATTACGCAAAACCCAACCCTTTCCAGTTGGGTTTTTTGCTTTCTGAAACGCCAGTTCTGGCACGATTCCGGGCCTTGCGCCGGTGAGCGCCGTGCTGCTGCCGACCTTGTTTCTGTCGGTAAATTCCCCGCATTTCGCTCTCTGTTCTCTGCTTTGCTCGTGAGCGTTCACAGCACCCGATTCAACACCGGCGCCGGTTTCCGGCCTGCCTGTTGCGATTGTAAGTTGCCTGGGCGCAGGCGACCGAGAACAGAGAATGGAGCGCCAGACGAAAAAAAACCGCCCGAAGGCGGTCGTGTCGGCGTTGTTCGCTTTCACATCTGGTGTCTCAATTGCTTGCGCTGCTCATCCCAACTCACTGCGATAGCACGGCGGATCACGTGCTCCAACGCGAGGTTCATCGCCTCGCCGGCCAAGCGGTCCTCGACGATGTCGGGTGCCAGTCGGGTCTGTTGCACGATGCGGCTGGCCTGTCCCCGATCGATACCCTCGACGGCCGCGATCTCGGTGATGGACCGGTATCTGCCGTTGTCCAGCAACCACTGCCAGTAGTGGGCAAGCCCGAGAGCCCGAACCAAGGGCGAGTGTTGTGTCGCTTCCCGTTCGCTGTTCGACCGCCACCTGGACCTTGAATTCCTCCGGAGCATCGATTGGCGTCAATACCTGCCGCTTTACGCCGCGCTTGACCAGGGTCCAGGGGATGAAGGTTTCCATCTGCACGTCGCCTGCCGGGCTCGGGATCTGGTAAGTCACCGGATTGCCGGTCAGCACGCCTTTATCCTTCTTTGCGATGCCTCCTCCTAGTCGAAGGTCGCGATGATGTCGCGTTGCGCCTGCCAATCGACCGGCAGACGATTCCGCTGAAACCACATCAACGTCAGACGTTGGGGCTGCCGACCCGCCATCAGCATTTCAATGATGTCATGCGCCAGCAGCGTCAGCCGCAGCAGCTCGTTCACCGTCGAATGATGCAACCCTTCGTGGCGCGCGATCTCCGAGCCGCTCTTCACTACTCCGCTGTCGAGCAGGTGCTGCCAGTAAAAGGCACGCCCAAGTCCCTCAAGAAACGTCGTATCGTGCGCCGGCGCCGCAGTGGCCGCCAATCGCCGCACGCCACGCCGCTTGAACGTCAAGGGCACGAAGGTTTCCAGCTGGTCATTCACGCCACACCTTCCATTTCCACCAGTTCCGCCCCGATGCTCTCGGGTGAGAATTCCCCGATTAGTTCCTTCCAGCCCAGTTCACGCCATTTCACCCTCAAGCCGCCGGGAGGGCTTCCACCGCGTGCCGAAGGCCGAACCGTGGCGCGCACATCCGTACATCTACCCGGCAGGGTACTGGGCCATCGGGTACGGACATCTGTGTGATCGCAAACACCCGCCGATCACCGAGGCGGAGGCCGTGGTCTACCTTGCCCAAGATCTGAAGATGGCACTGGTCGCCACGCTTTGCTACTGCCCTGTGCTGGCCACCGAGCCAGTCGAACGGCTGGCCGCCATCGTGGACTTCACGTTCAACCTAGGCGCCGGGCGGCTACAAACATCGACGCTGCGTCGGCGGGTCAACCAGCGGGACTGGCCTGCTGCCACGACGGAGCTGCGGCGCTGGGTCTACGGTGGCGGCCGACCGTTAGCGGGGCTCGTCGCACGACGGGAGGCCGAGATCCACCGGACCCGCGCGAACAGGGGCATGACACGTCATCCTACATCCCCGACATATCCCTTTCGGCACTTATCAGCGACTGATACAATTAAAGCTTCTCACCCAGAGTCTGCCTCCTGATGAAGCGCTGTGTGGTCGGTATTGGCCAGTCCGATGGCTCCGAGTGCAACCGTCGAGAGGGCGAAGTGCCTACCGTCTGGTTCGCCACCATGGCATCGCTCGCGGCGGTGCTGTCCGATGACAATCGTGCACTGCTGCGGCTCATTGATGAACGACAGCCCAAGTCGCTGACTGAACTCGCGGCTTGGAGCGGGCGCAAGGTGCCCAACCTGTCGCGCACGCTGCGGACGATGGCGGGCTATGGGTTGGTGGAACTAAAGAAGAACGCCCGCGATGTGCAGCCGATCGCACTGGCGACTGAATTTCTCGTCGTGCTTGACTAGCTAGAGCACGTCGAATAACGAACAAGGAGGCCCCCGTTGTCTGCACCCTCTGACCTGAATCTCAAGTCCGCCGACGCGTCTCAGCGTGTGACAGATCTGTTGCTATCCCTTGTACCCGCGGACGGTTCCCCCATTGGCAATACCGCGCTGCGGCGGGAAATCGAGGCCCAGCTGGCCACCGAAAATCTGACGTTGAGCGAAGACGAATATTGGCGGGCGCACAGCGCGCTGATTGCACAGGGGTTGTTGGTCAAAGGACAAGGGCGCGGTGGCTCCGTGCGGCGTGCCACTTCGCTGTCGGAAAATACTTACGGCGACGAAACCGTCAACGAAGATGACTTGGCTGTTGCCCCGAACGACTTTAATCTGAGCCCTGTGGAAGCGCCGGTCATGGACGCGGCGACCGCGATACCCCGTAAGGCAAGCACTGCAAGCCGTGCGACGGTCAAAACGCGGTCCCGTAGCGCCGGCGACGAATCCACGCAAATACTCTCTTATAGACACAACGACAAACGCGTGAACAATCCTGAGGTGGGGATGGTGACGCCAGCCACCGACCCGAATGAAGGCAAGGCCACCTGGGCTTACGACCCCCACCTCGATCCAGCCCTTCAATTCGACCCGCAACGCGCCCGCATCGAGACGCTGATTGATGACGCACTCGCTTCCGGTGATACCGAGCAGATGAAGGCTGCGCTCGAAGAGCTGAAGCGATTGCAGAGCCCCTACCTCAACTGGTCCGGCAAGGCCGAGCGCACCAGTTTCGAGGTCGATACCGTTTCTTTGCACGTGCACGAGCGTATCGACCCGGCCAGTATCCTGTCGACGGTGCGCAAGGCGATGAAGGGTGAAGGTAAAGCAAAAGGCAAGGAGGAAATCGGGCAATTTCAGTACGGGCTGTTCAATGCCCCGTTCGAAAACCTGCCGCTGCGCGACGCCATCGATTTCTATCGCCATGAAAAAGGTTGGGCCAACCGCCTAATCGCCGGCGATTCGCTACTTGTGATGAACAGCCTCTTGCAAAAGGAAAGCATGCGTGGCCGGGTGCAGATGATTTACATCGACCCGCCCTATGGCATCAAGTACGGCTCCAACTTCCAGCCTTTCGTCGGCAAGCGGGACGTCAAGGACCGCAACGACGCGGACCTGACCCAAGAGCCGGAAATGATCAAGGCCTTCCGTGACACTTGGGAATTGGGCATCCATTCCTATCTGACCTATCTGCGCGACCGACTGCTGTTGGTGAAGGAACTGCTGCACGAGTCGGGCAGCGTGTTTGTGCAGATTTCGGATGAGAACCTGCACCTCGTACGAGATCTTCTTGATGACGTATTTGGCAATGGTAATTTTTGTTCTCTAATCTATTTCTCAACTACTACAGGGCAAGCTAGCAAGCTGTTGCCGTCTGCCGGTGATTACATTGTTTGGTACGCCAGAGATAAACAATTCGTAAAGTATCGCCAGCTCTTTCATGACAAAACAGGTGGTGATTTAGCGAGTTACGCGAATGCAAGACACAACGACGGGCGCATTCGCGCACTGACAAAAGAAGAGCAATCTACTCCAGAAAAACTTGGAAATGAATGGATGGTATTTTCTGCTCAAAATCTACGTTCACAGGGAGGAGGTGACGATGCATCACGCGTCTTTAGTGTGTTTGGCAAAGAGTTTGATTGCGGCTCTAACCATCACTGGAAAACACCTCCAGTACCTGGCTTACGTCGATTGATCAGAGCAAATCGAGTCACTGTCAATGGAGCCACTCCGAATTACATCCGGTTCGTAGATGATCACCCTGTGTATCCGATTAATGATAGATGGCTAGATACGGCAATCGCCGGGTTTTCAGGCGACAAAAAACAGTATGTCGTTGAGACGCCATCTAAAGTCATCGAACGTTGCCTCCTGATGACCACCGACCCCGGTGATCTGGTGCTTGACCCCACCTGCGGCTCTGGCTCCACCGCCTTCGTCGCCGAGAAGTGGGGCCGGCGTTGGATCACCTGTGACACTTCGCGCGTGGCAGTGACACTGGCCAAGCAGCGGTTGATGACGGCGAGCTTCGACTACTACGAGCTGAAGTACCCCCATGAAGGTCTAAAGGGCGGTTTCATCTACAAGACCGTGCCCCATGTGACGCTCAAGTCGATCGCTAACAATCCGGAGATCGACGCGATTTACGAGCGCATGCATCCGGCGATCGATAGCGCGCTCGCCTATCTGAACGCCGTGCTTCGAGCCGCGCCTCCGGCGCCATTCACTGTGACCGAGGGCGGCCGCAGGAGTAAGAAAATCGACTTCTTATTGCCGGAAAGCCAGAAAGAGAAACTACCGTCTGGCGAGGAAGTGTTGGCCGGCGCGCTGCTAGAGTGGGAAGTGCCGTTTGACTTCCCGGAACACTGGCCCGAAAGCGCTCGCACCGCCTTCGATGCGTTCCACGCCGCCCGTCAGGCGATGCAAGAAAAGATGGACGAATCCATCGCGGCCCACGCCGACCAGGAACTGCTGCACGACCAGCCGGCTGTGGCCAAGAACAAGCTGCGCATTACGGGCCCCTTCACCGTCGAGGCCGTACCCTTCCCGAGCGTCAAATCGCTCGATGAAGCGAGCGGGCCGCAGGAAGCCGATGCCAGTATTGCGCGCACTGGCGAGAGCGGCCGCCAACACCAATGGCGTGACGAACTGATCAAGACCGGCATTCGCGGCAAGGGCGGCCAGATGCTGAAGTTCGCCGAGCTGGAGGCACTGCCGAGCGACGCCAACATCCGCAACCTTCACGCCGTAGGCCATCTGGACAGCGGTGAGCGCGTGGTGGTCAGTTTCGGTCCCGAGCACGCAGCGCTCGAGCAGCGCCAGGTTGCCAATGCCTTGAACGAGGCCGGCACGCTGTTCCCGCTGCCGAAGATGATCGTATTCTGTGCCTTTACCTTTGACCCCGAGGCGGCCAAGGACATCGACGCCATGCGTGGCATCACCGCGCTCAAGGCGCAGATGAACACGGACTTGCTGACCGACGACCTGAAGAAGGCCCGCGCCAGCAACCAAAGCTTCTGGCTCATGGGCCAGCCCGAGGTGGAGGTGCGCAAGCGCAAGGATGGGTTGTACGAGGTCGAAGTGCATGGCTTCGATTACTTCGACACGGTCAAAGGCGAGCTGGTCTCCGGCGGCAAGAGCAAGATCGCGATGTGGTCGCTCGATACCGACTACGACGATCGCTCGCTGTTTCCGCGCCAAGTGTTCTTCCCGATGGCGGGCAAGGGCGAGGGCTGGGAGAAACTCAAAAAGAACATCCGCGCCGAGTTGGACGAATCACGCCTGTCTGCCTTTCACGGCACCGTGAGCCTGCCCTTCGAGGCCGGCGACAACCGCAAGATTGCGGTGAAGATCGTCGATGATCGAGGCATTGAATCACTCAAAGTGATCGCGCTGGATTGAGGGACCGGACAATGACATCATCGAAGTCCCTGATCATCAGCTCACCGTTTGAACGCCCGACCCACCACTGGCGGCGCGCCAGCAACAGCTGGCTGGATCTGATCGAAGGCCGCCGTCCTGCCGGCTACGAGATCTTCGACACCCGCAACAACACGGTACGCAGCGTCGAGCTCAAACTCGTCAATCGCATCCGCGAGCGCGTGGACGCCTGGCGCGAGGCGGGCTATCCCGGCGTGACCGCTGTTACGCGCGCGCTACTCGAACACTGGCAGGACCCTCAGGCCAAACGCTTGTATGCGTTCTACTTCTGTCAGTTGGAAGCCATTGAGACGCTGATCTGGCATGTGGAAGCGCCGCCTGAATTCAAACAGGGCATCGCCGTGCCCGGCGACGGCGGCCCCTTCGAGCGTCTGTGTAACAAGATGGCCACCGGCAGCGGCAAGACGACGGTGATGGCGATGATCATCACGTGGCAGACGTTGAACGCGCTGACCTATCCCAAGCGCAACAAAGACTTCTCGCGCGCCATTTTCATCGTCGCGCCCGGCCTGACGGTGAAGGAGCGGCTGCAAGTGCTGCAGCCAGGGCATCCGGAGAACTATTACGACACATTCTCCCTGTGTCCGAATGAAGCGCTGCGGCAGAAACTCAACCAAGTCGAACTCTTTATCGACAACTGGCACAACCTGATGCCGCTCAAGGATCAGGATCGCTCGGTGGTGAAGAAAGGCGCGGAAAGCGACGAGGCCTACGTGCGCCGCGTGCTCGGCAGGCTTGCTGGCTACAAGGATATCGTTGTCATCAACGACGAAGCGCATCACGCCTACCGCAAGCCGGCCGAGGTGAAGATCAGCAAGAAAGACGCCGAGGAGCTGGGCATCGACCTCGATGAGGCGACCCGCTGGATCGAGGGGCTCGACCGCATACACAAAATGCGCCGCATCAATCGCTGCTTCGACCTGTCGGCCACACCTTTTGCACCGACAGGCAAGACCAGCACCGAAGCCGCACTGTACGCATGGGTGGTGTCGGATTTCGGCTTGAACGACGCGATCGAGGCCGGCCTGGTGAAAACCCCGCGCGTGGTGATCCGGGATAACGCGCTGCCCAACGCCCAGACCTATCGCAGCAAGCTCTATCACATCTATCGTGAACCTGAAGTCGCAGAAGACTTGAACCGACGTGGCGCAGAGCCTCATGAGGCTCTACCGCAGCTAGTTCAGGAGGCATACACGCTGCTGGGTGCCGATTGGCGGGAGACGCTGCAGTCCTGGCGCGAGGCCGGCCATGTCTCGCCGCCGGTAATGCTGACCGTATGCAACCGTACCGAGACGGCGGCACGCATCGAACACTACTTCCGGCAAGGTGACGCCTACTGGCCAGAACTCAATGCGCCGGAGCGCACCTTGCGCGTCGACTCCAAGGTGCTGGAAAAGGCCGAAATCGGTGAGGCTGCGTCAAGCGACAAGGCCTATGAGGAAGTGCTGCGCGCCATCGCAGAGTCAGCCAACATCCCTGATACACGCAAAGAGCAATTGCGCGCGATGAAGAAGGAGGAACTACTACGCGCGATCGTCGATAACGTCGGCAAACGCGGCAGTGCCGGCCAGGACCTACAGAACGTGATCTCGGTGGCCATGCTTTCCGAGGGGTGGGACGCAAAAAACGTCACGCACATCATGGGCCTTCGCGCCTTCACCAGTCAGTTGCTTTGCGAACAGGTGATCGGCCGAGGCCTGCGCCGAGTGTCCTATGACACGGAGCCTGTCGTCTGCCCGGACGGACAGACACGAGAGCTGTTCCGACCAGAGTTTGTCAACGTTTTCGGCGTTCCACTTTCCATCTTCCAGCACACTGAGGGCGGGGGCGAGCCACCGCCTCCACCAAAACCGAGTACACAAATCGAGTCCCTCGCCGAACGCGCCGAGCTGGAAATCAGTTGGCCCAATGTTCTGCGCGTCGATGTCATTGTGCGCCCCGAGCTGACAGTGGATTGGTCGAAGATGCCAACGCTCAAGATCGATCCCGCCCAAGTCCACGTCAGCGCCGATTTGGCGCCGGCACTTGGCGGTGCGGCTGACCTGTCCAAGGCGGTATCCATCGACCTTGAGGCGCTTCCCGAGGAATTCCGACTGCAGCGCTTGCTGTTCCGAGCTGCACACAAAGCCTTGAACTCGCTGCAGCATGGTTTCACTGGTGGCCGTGAGTTGCTGATCCAGCAGCTCGTGCGGCTCACCGAGCAATTTTTCAATTCAGACCGACTAGATATTCCGTCTTTGTTCCACCAGGACCCGTTACGGAAACGCATCCTGATCGCACTTTCCATCGATACGATCGTCGGACACGTTGTCGCTCAGATCCAGCAACAGAACAGTGAGCGACTGGAGCCCGTCTTCGACCCCGAGTTCCCCATCGGTTCGACCCGTCTGATGCGCACCTGGTACTCCACAAAGCCGTGTCTGGAGACAGCTAAATCGCAAATCAGCCACGCCGTAGCCGACAGCACTTGGGAGCACTACACAACGTCCATTCTAGAAAAGCGCACTGACGTAGCAGCCTACGCCAAGAATGACCATCTGGGCTTCCAGATCCACTACTTGTGGCGGGGCAGCAAGCGCAAGTTCGTGCCCGACTATCTGATCAGGCTTACTAACGGCAAGCACCTTGTTCTGGAAATCAAGGGCGAGGACTCCGACCAGAATCGCAACAAGCGCTTGGCCCTAGATGCCTGGGTGCGCGCGGTGAATGCTCGCGGCGGCTTTGGTGTGTGGTGTTGGGATGTGGTGAAGGCGGAGCCGTCAAAGGTGAATGACATCCTTCTCCACCATGCCAAGAGTGCAGCGCACAGCGAACCGATTGGTGAGGGGGTGCTGGTGCCCTCGCCAGCGCCGATTGAGATGTCTGAGAGCACATAAAGCGGCGGGAGGAAGAATGATAGACCCGGCAAGCCAGGCCCAACTGAAGGAGGCCATCGCAGACTGTATCGGCACCGATCAAGGGGTGCTGAATGCACTGCGGGAAGAGATCCGCCCTCTGAAAAGCGCCACGCGCCGAATCCAGCCACGGGCGACGACGTCGATCTCGCTCGTCGGCACCGATGGCGGCAACAACCAGCTCCAGTTCGATCCCTTCCTGATCCAGCTGGTCCGGGTGGTGGACAGCAGCAACAATGAGTACTGCCTGGAGGCCGTCTCACCCACGACCCCAGTCCAGAAGCTCAACGAGCGTCAGTTCGCGGCGGATGGGTCAGCACGGACGGCACTCGGCGAGATGATGGCCTTTCTGGGCGTGGATACCCTGCCGGCGCTCTCCCACATGATTCGACCAACTGATAAGGGGAAGCCGGTTTCCCCCAGCTGGGTGCAGGTCTACCGGGAATTGGTTGAGTGGGCAATTTTGTTCGCGATCCTCAAGAAGGATTTTGGCACCGACACCCTAATAGTCTGCGACGGTCTGTTGCGCAGCAAGGTCTTCGCCAAGGACCTGTTTCAGCGACTACTCCAGGGCATGAGGGACCGCATCGACGCGCAGTGGAGCAAGAGCCGGCGTCGGGTGTACCTGGCTGGCGTGGCCAAACACAGCAAGGTCCTTTCCCGGTATCGCCTCGCCATGGCACTGGAAGGCGTCCTTCAGACCGACTACCCGGCCTACGCGGAGGTGCCGCGCGAGGTGGAGGAACAGGCCTATGTCTGGTCGGAGTTTGCGCGAGGCGATGACCGCGCCGGCGAGGGTGGAGAGATCAACAAGTTCGTCGGCGGCAAGATGTTCTTGGTGAAGTTCGGTTCACATCGCCGAGACCCGGTGTGGCCGGTCGACATTTTTGTGCCGCAAGTCGGCGAGGCTCAAACCATCCTCGGTTCGATGCTTGCCGACGCGATCAACGGCTTCCCGGTGCCGCACTACCCGCGTTGCCTACAGAAGGCGCATGAAAACGCAGCACTGGTTGATTTCGATTTCGACATTCTGCAGGACTTCATTTACGAAGGTGTGCGATCGAGTCTCGGTGGCGATGCGGGGACTTTGGACGCGTTTCAGCTTCAAGATGCCGACCCGGCGCAACGCCGGTACGGATAAGGGAGAACAACATGGCAGAAATCCAACTCTTTCCCAGGGAACAGGTCGTCGGCATCTTCCGTGGCTTCCAGCAAGGAGGCATGGAGTTCCACGCCGACCTAGTATTGCCATACCGAAACGAGTTCCAGAACATCCCGATGCACGGGCAGTTCCTCCTCGTCCAATTGGAGACGCCCGATGAAGCAGTGTTGGGCCGCATCGCATCCTTCTCTTCGGAAGGAAAGCTGTCCTTCGGTTCCGGCGAGGAATTCAATATCCGTGCAGTCCGCGAAGACCGACCAATCCCCGAAGACCTGCGCGAGCAATATCTCAAGTACCGGGTCAACATCCGCGTGTTGGGCGTTCTGCGCAAGAACGGGAAGGGGTTAACTTTCGTTCCCTCGCATCGCCGACTCCCCCATGTCGGTAGCAAGGTAGCCTTTCCAAACGATGAGGTGCTGCGCGAGATCGCCGGCCACAACATCGACGGCGCTCCCATCGGCCATCTGGCCTTCGGCGAGTACATTTACGCCGCAGGCAGCAAGTCATTCCAGTCGCAGGAATGGATGCAGGTGGTTGACCCGGAGGTGTTGGTCCGCTTCCCGATCGAATCGCTGGTATCTCGCCGCAGTTTCATCTTTGCCCGCGCGGGCTTCGGCAAATCCAATCTCAACAAACTGCTCTTCTCGAAGCTCTACGAGAACACACCCTTCGTCACCAAGCGTGCCGGAAAACAAGTCCCCGTGGGTACGGTGATCTTCGATCCAGATGGCGAGTATTTCTGGCCTGACGACAAGGGCCGTCCTGGCCTCTGCGACGTCCCCGCTCTTGAGGATAAGGTCGTCGTCTTCACCGACAGGAAAAATCCGAGTCCCTTCTACCAGTCGTTCGTAGCTGGCGGAATCAAGCTCGACATTCGTCGTCTACGTCCGGGCGATGTGATCTCGATTGCGCTCGGACCGGAGCGTCAGGAGCAGCAGAATGTTCGGAAGCTGCGTGGGCTTCCGCAAGATAGATGGGAGTCCTTGGTCAACCTGATCGACACCAACGGCAACACCACGCCGCTTGACGATATCTGCCGACTGCTCGACCTTGATCCTCAGCGGCAGGAGGCCGAAGCCCTAGCGGCCAGAGGCAACATGACGGCCATCGTGAAGATGCTGCATGACAAGAGCAGCCAGCTCATGGACATGCTGGTTCACGCGCTCTCAGAGGGAAAGTTGTGCGTCATCGACGTCTCCCAGATGCGCGGCGGCCAGTCGCTGGTTCTCTCAGGTCTGATCCTGCGCCGCATCTTCGATCGCAACCAGCAGGAATTCACCGCAGCCGATCCAAAGACGATTCCGACGATCGCGGTCGTCGAAGAGGCCCAATCGGTGCTGAACGAAAACGCTCCGGCTGCGGAGCCCTACATCGCCTGGGTGAAGGAAGGCCGTAAGTACGATCTTGGTGCACTGCTCATCACCCAGCAGCCGGGCAGCATTCCTGTCGAAATCCTCAGTCAGGGCGACAACTGGTTCATCTTTCACCTGCTGTCGGCGGCGGATCTCACGTCACTAAAACGAGCCAACGCCCATTTCAGTGACGACTTGTTGAGCTCGCTGCTCAACGAGCCCATTCCGGGCCAAGGGGTGTTTTGGAGCTCGGTGGGCGGCAAGCCCTATCCGGTTAGTCTTCGCGCCCTGTCGTTCGAAAAAATATACTCGATGCGCGACCACGACTACAACCAGCCAGCCGGTAACACCTATGCCCAAACGCTGCGCAGCACTTTCTCCGGAATGAGGCAAATCGTGACGACGGTCCACGTTCCCGAAGCTGAGGGCGCAGGCACTTTGTTTCCTGCAGAGGTCGAACATGAAGAAGCCGAGCCGGTGGACGTCATGGCAAACATCGAGCAGCAGGCAATCGAAGCCTTGCGTGGGAATGCTGACATCAAGCAGAAGCTGGAATCTGCGAATGGCATGCCCTGGTATGGGGTTCAACAGTTCCTGATTGATCACTTGCCAGAACATCTGGAAGACCGTCGTCAGTTTGCCTACAACCTTGTTTCGAAGGCTATGAATGCTGTGTTTGGGTCCCAACCAGCAGCATGGGAAACATTCAAGAATCCGACGACGGGGAAAACTTGGATAAGGGTCCACAAGTGAGCGGTACTCGTCAGCTCAGCGATACCGCTCTAAACGGCATCTGTCCCTACTTCACGATGTTTCCGCTCGACTTCCCGCTCAACATTCTGAAGCGGAGAGCTCGGAATGGTGATGTCGTGCTTGATCCGTTTTGTGGCCGAGGCACCACCAATTTCGCTGCGCGACTTGTCGGCCTCCGTTCCCTTGGAGTGGATTCCAGTCCGGTTGCTGCCGCTATTACAGCTTCCAAGCTCGCGACGACCACCGTTGATGACATCCTTGCCGAAGCACGCAGGATTCTGACCGAACGTGAGGCGCGCAACATCCCGACCAGCGAGTTTTGGCAGTGGGCGTTTCACCCGACCGTGCTGGATGCGCTGTGTCGATTCCGAGAGGCATTCCTGGAGGACTGCACCACGAGCGCCCGGATCGCACTCCGCGGCATTGTCCTGGGTGCGTTGCACGGCCCGAAGCAGAAGACTTTCCCCAGCTACTTCTCCAACCAATGCCCCCGCACCTACGCCCCCAAGCCTGCCTATGCGACACGCTTCTGGCAGGGGCGAGGACTTGTACCTGAGCCTATCGATGTCTTGGCCGTGATTGAACGGCGGGCGAAACGCTACTACGGAACGTCTTCCGAGATCACGGGAGCCGTGCGATTGGCGGACAGCCGGGAGGCTTGCGCGCTCCAGCCAGAGACACCTGAAATCCGATTCGATTGGGTGATTACCTCGCCCCCATACTACGGCATGCGGACTTACATCCCCGATCAGTGGCTCCGCAGCTGGTTCGTGGGTGGCCCCGACGCTGTCGACTACAGCAATCGCGATCAGGTGGTTCATTCCAGTCCTGAGAACTTTGCTGCTGATCTGCGCCAGGTATGGCGCAACGCAGAAAATGTTTGCGCCGAGGATGCCAAGATGGTTATTCGATTCGGCGGCATCACAGACAGGCGAGCCAACCCGCTGGACCTCATCAAGAGCTCCCTTAGTGACAGCGGCTGGCGCATCACCACCATCAAGGAGGCCGGGTCTGCCACTGAAGGCAAGCGCCAGGCGGATGCCTTCCTGCGCACAAAGTCCAAGCCAATGGTCGAGTACGACGTGTGGGCGATGAAGGTATGATGCCCAAGCCGTGAACAGCCCTCTGTCGGCGTGGCCAAATCATCGACTCCACGCCCTCAAGGCTCAAGCATTACTATCTGGATCGGAAAGCGGGTTCGGTTCCCGAATCCGCCACCAAATACCGCGTTAAGAATCCAAAACTTAACGCATCAGACTGTCATTTCCTGTCTCCTGGCTTCAGGAATGCCAACCGGCGACAGTCTCGCTGGCCGCTTTTGTGCGGAGAAAAGAAATGGAACTTTCTTTTTTTCGGGCGGCTG
>Ga0164243_10010734_pt1 | contig 13132 bp, 10 predicted proteins | sample OricompcompostOP_FD_108781 | JGI IMG/M metagenome (GOLD analysis project Ga0164243, IMG submission 108781) | Organic Plus compost microbial communities from Emeryville, California, USA - Original compost - Organic plus compost (OP) | ecosystem: Engineered > Solid waste > Mixed feedstock >... | reverse complement strand
CGCGGAAAGCCTGCCCACAATTTTCCCTCCTTTTCGGGTGCAGAGAAGGCGAGCTTCGGCCCGCCACGCCTTTGCCGTGTGGGCTTCCTGTGCACGATAGTGAAGCCCCCAATTAAGGCCGGCATAGAAGCGGAATGGATCTGACGATCTGCTGGGCCTCGACCCTAAGTGTGGTGTCCCCGGGTTTAGCAGCAACAAATAGCGAATACATATACTAGACATCGTGCTATGGCATTCAGGGAGACTCAAGCGCCCTTGCCAGCGGCCTTTCCGTTCCGAGTGAAGAAGGAATTCTCGTGCCGTTTGGTGAATGAAGAACACCCTAGAATCATGTACCCGGATAAAAAGACCAGTGGCATTCTCGATTATTCTCTTGAAATCCTCGGAAGGCCACATGTCTTCTTCCAGCTCATCGATGGAACGCCAAAGTTTTTTCCCAGCCAATGTCAACGCAATGTTTGCTTCCTGGAGAGTCAGAGGTTCCACTGCCGCCAGGACGATTCGAAGCAGGGTATCGGTAAGTTTTTCGTCCTGGTTCCTCCTCAATATTTCTTCATAAGCTTCGGATATCTCGGTGGGAATACTCTCCAAAAGTAACTGGATACTGGACGACTTTCCATAGGCGCTCATTCTCTTCTTAATAATTCCGAAGATTAGATGAAGCCAGAGATAGGTGCGATTCTTCATTTCCTTGAGCTGCTTCGAAAAACGTTGTCTGTCGCGGTGATGGAGTTTGCCTGCAATTTCCTCAACTTGTCGATCAATGACGAGGTCAATGTCGCGACTGATGTCAACTATCTTTTCGTCTTCCTGGATACGCAACACGGCATTGGCTGGAAACTCTTCAAATTTGGAGATCATGTCGTCGTAAGGGCGGCTAGTTATCAAGACCTTCAAATTAGTTCCGGGCGAGGACTGCTCCTCGCGGCACAAGTAGTTCAAGCTTATCAAGAAGCTGGTGCCTGGTGCTTCTATCACACTCATCAAGGGCATCGACAATGAAGACCATTTTTCCAGCCTCTGGCGATCGAACACATGAGACCAGTATCTGCCACAGAACGGAGAAATTTTGGCACAGCATCTTACCATGCTGCTCATATGCAGGTAGGGCATGTCGAATCAAATTATCACCAGGGCTCTGCGTAAAGATTTGGTGAAGAATTGCGCACAGACATTGGCTGGCCTTGGTCCTCCTTTCGTCACCCTTCTTGAAAAAGAAATGGCAGATTGTTCCCGTTGTTGTGGTACATCCAAGGCGCTCATCCACTAACGTCCGCGACAGAACAGACTTGCCACAGCCTGGGCCCAGCGAGATCCAGAGTATTCTGAAAGGCTCACAGTCCTTCCACTGCTGGAACTTGCGGTCATCAAATATCCACATACACGTCCCTTTCGTTCTTTCCACGTTGACATCTTTGGAGGCCTCGTAATCGGATGACAGTAGCTCGAGAATCTCTCGGCGCTGTGTGTTAGCTGAAGACGGAACACCTCATATTAGTTCTGTCGCTGCCTCAGAGGATAGGACGCGGAGGGACCTGTTTAAGATTGGACTGACCGGATGCTTCCCCTGGTTCATCAATTTGGTTAATCTCTATAATCGGCTGGACGAATTCGAACTAGCCATTTTCCCTTCCTCGCAGATTCTCGGGAGTCCTTACCGAAGCTCAAACTTTGGATAGGGCCACTGAATACATTCCTCCCTGAGTTGAATGTGTGACTGCCTCCCTGTGCATTGATCTGCTGAGCAGTGGCATTATCCGAAACCTTCATACGGGCATGGGCCTGCCCAAAAGCATCGAACGCAGAGTCGTCCAGTGATGGAGGCACAGCCGAAAGCTCATCGATAGCTGTCTTAATAGCTTCAGGATCTCTTGCTGTTGCTAACTTTTCTAGGCCCCTTAAGATAGACTTCATGAGATCAATATAGCGAGCCTTCACGCTCCGCAGTGCAGTGCGATACCACCTATGAACCGAAGCCCACCAGCTTGTCGCACCCGGATCTTCTTTGAATTTTTTCTCAAGGGTTTCAAATGTTCTCTCCATCTCCTTGGCATCTTTGCCGACATTCTTGAATGCTGCCGGAAGATCCGTGATCTTGTTTATCGTACCGTAATATGATGCACTGACAGCCCAGACGATTGCAATTATCAACCCAGCAAGACCGAGAGCCTCCATTTCGTAGAACTTAGGAGTCGTTCGTCGCGTATTGATAGGTAAAGACAATCAGAGCCAGAAGAGGCGCTCTCAACGCAAAGTGAGCGCCTTCACGAACAACTAAGCAAAAGTGAAGAAGGGAGGGAATTTGGTCGGGTGCTGCATCAGAAAGAGGAGGGGCTTTGATTTCATCGCCACTACTGTGGTTCGCCTCCGGGCGGGGTTCGGTCCGCCTCAGCTGTGAAGATGCAATGCGACCATCCTCTAGCAGCCAGTACCCTTCCTCGCTTCATCCAAGGGACTGTGCGGGATCGGTTTTAAACTGTTTAGGGCTAGTTTATTGGGTGCCACTCATGCACGCTTGAGTTGTGGAGTCCAGATGTTGTTTCCAACCCACATATGAAGGGGGAAATCTTGTGTGTGTGGCGGAGGACGAGTCATTTTTCCATGCTCTTCCGAGATATTCTCCGCTGCTCTGCATTGCCAAGCCCCATACCATCATCTGGAATAGCGCGATTGCGGGCTCAGCGCGTTCTCTTGTCAACTGCTTTCGCTCTTGAACCATGATTTCTAGGTAACTATTCTCGGCGTAACATTTCGCTGAATCTAGAAACTACAAGTTCCAACCTGCCTCTCAAGCCAGGATACTATAGAAGCCTCCGCTGGCTTTCAGAGTGCCGCCTTGGTGAGATTTCCCCGCTCACCTGGCTGCTTTGGGCTGCAATTGAGGCGGATCATTAAATGTAACCTGCCACTGGGTGAATAAAGGGAGTTTAGGTTAAAAAGAGTTTGACGCATCGATGAATCTTGACTTTCGATTAAAACATGACACGATCTAGATATTGATCAGGAGTAAGTATTTGAGCAACACTTCAATGGTCTAGCTCAACCAGCTATTCTTGAGGCTCGATTTGGCCAATTTTAAAATATCTAGACGGCCGGTTCCTTCTCAATGTGCTCTGTTTCTTCTCCTCAACATTCTAGTGGTCCTTGATATGAGCCACGTACGGATCTTCGCCATCGAAAAGGTCCGCAATTTCCTCTAGGGTCGGACCATAGTCTCTACAAACTGGAACCAGATGCAAAGACACTCGAGGGCCAAGATGGCGATGGACCTAAAGTAGAAATACCCCTGGAGGTCAGAGACCCTCACCCCGTCCACGTCCTTGTTAAAGGCGGCCAACAAAGGAACAATGGCTAAATTCACGGCGAGACGCTTAGCGCCGATGTTGTATGGGAGAATCTCAGCGCAATGGGCGACTGTCAAACCGGGCCATGCAAAGCCGCCAACCCCATAGAACAAGAACATCTTGCCAATGACGGGACCGCCGACGCCCTTGCTCTGGGCCTCTTCGTACACGGCGGAACACCTGGGTAAATAGTCAGTGCAATGGGTATTTAGTTAGAGGGGTACGATGGAGCAAAGTTGACAACCCCAGTCCAGGTGTTGACGCTGTGCCTCTAACTGTCGTATAATATCGCTTAAAGCTTGAGATCAAAATGTGGGATTTGTCTGTAACCTATCGTGAAGGACCAGCTCCGTGCATGCGACCAGACAAGCAGAAACACCTTCTCAAACTTAACTTAGCACTTACACTTAGCGAGCAGAACACTTTACTCGGTGGGGTTCAAGCGAGCCCATGCCCGTGGGGAGATAGAAGAGGGGGCCAATCAAGACGATCAACCGGACGGGGGTCTTGGCTCTTTGAATCCAGGCTATTGATGGGGGGCGAAGGGGGTACGAAGTAAAGTCCGAGATACGTCCCGTTATGGATGTGGAATATACGGCAGCAAACCGGCTTCCTCGTCCTCAGTTGTCGACGTAAATTATTTAGAACGGCGAAGTAATCGTCACAAGCCACCAGAAGGGTCACTCTTCTCACACATGCCGTACTGGCATCTTCCTTTGACACCGCATCGGCCCTACCTCGAGTTTTTGGGCGAGAAGACGGGGATTGAAGTATTATGGTACTTCTTTAGACAACCCAAGTATGCAGAAGCGTGCTGGCCGGGACGAGAAGTATCATCGGTAAGACACTATCTTACCGACAAGAAAAAGTCCAGCTCGACGGTGCCTGTACATGGTATTAGTGTTTGTCGAGTTTCTAGCCTGTTCGATAACTTATGCCGATTTTCTTTGTTGGTGGGCAAGTTTTGAGTCCACGGAAAGTAGCCCCCTCGGGTGGCTGGCTCATCCGTGTCACCGAAGAGTAGGGCAAATTGATGCGCTGCCACACTTTGGCTTACTAGAACTCTAGGCTTATTATAAGGATTAGACTAAGGAGACACTAACCTAGGCTGTCACTTACCATGTCCCCAGGCTTATAGGGAATTATAAGGTCCAATGCTACGCTTAGGACGTCGCCAACCGGCCCTCAACGATGACGAACCTATCATGATAGAATTTTCACCTACAAGATACTCGGCGAAGACTAGACAAAGCTAGAATTCCGTGTCGCTCACTAGGTTGATCCCGATGCTAAACTGTACTGGAACGATGCGGACGTTGAGAAGCCCGGTCTCAAGGCTGCCGGTGTCATTCGAACTATCCGCATGCTCCAGCAAGAAGGCATCTGCATTGATGGCATTGGCCAGTCTCACATTGATACTGGCAAGGCTGTCCCATGCCCTAACCGATGAATCCATTTCTGCGATTGGTGCTCGCGGGAAGCTTGGTATAGAAGTTACCCTGACCGAGCTTGAGGTTGGTATCGTCCCTCACGTCACAGAGACGGGCCTCCCTCAGCAGAAGCGCGGCCACCATACGGTATGTCTAAGTAGCACTTACATATGTACGCGCTAACACGATTACAGATTGTAAGACGCGCGTGTCCAGTCCACGCTAGTGCTTGCATTGGCGTCACACTGTGGGACTTTTACGCTCCTTTCAGCTAATTGGACTACTACACCAACACCACTCAGGGCTCCCTTTGGTTTGAGAACTTTGAGCAGCACTGCCCTACATACGACGGTGTTATTGATGCTTTGGAGAATGGTGCCTTTAGTGGGATTATCGCTTGGGCTAAGTGTAAGGGTGAGTGCTAGGAGAGGTAGTCATAGACAGACTGTGACCACTTGGTAGACTACAAAGGCAGCATAGTTGAATAGAACTCCTGTGCACATACTACAGAACGCACTGTTTACCAAGTGCCTCGTATAGGAATGGGAAAAGGGCTCGGACGATGTTTTCAAATTTTAACAGCCGCTGTTCCTCCTGAGTCAAAATTCCTGTGAATCTAGAGCAAACCTTGATCCTCATGGGCGTTGCCAGCAGCCCATAGCGGCAGCTCTTCCAACCTCGCCAAGCAGCTCCACAAGCCATGGGAACTTTCCTCGGCGCTCAGTCTGAGCCAGCTCCCGGTGGGAAAAGGGCTAAGCGAAAGTTCAATAACGAGACAACCGAACCTTTTGACTGATATCAGGCTCTTGTTGGAAAGGTAACGTTTCTCCTAGTCGATGTTGCTGAAGCGAACCTGTCTATATAAAACGCCGAATGTTGAGTGAGACAATTTGAGCGGTGCTCAGGCACTCCGTGAGCCCATTACCAATAGCCGAGTGCTCCGCAATGAACATAAACCTACACCTATCAAATATACTACAAGGAAAGAAGATAAAATCGCGGAGCTGGGCACTGATCCGGTCATCGAGGTAGAGCAGTAAACCGAAATATAAAAACTGCGACAACGTTCGGTAGGATATGGGTTTTCGGAATCTAAATACTGAAGTTGACATCGACATGACCAGTCTCCTTGCTGATGTAGCTTTCTTTATCGGGCGCTGTTTTTCCGTACTTGTATCTCCATTTCCGCCAAGAATATTATGTGTAAATACGAATAGTACCTCAGGTCAATCAAAGTCTCGAAGCTAATTTCTCTATAGACCTAAAGCACTCTTAGAATAACTACAGGTACTATTGCAATGGACCTCCTGCTACCTAAAGCCCTGCGTAGGTGCCTACTGCTCTCAAATTTAAGGATTAGCTGGCTGCTGAAACGAAGCTCTGCGGTAAGGACATGTCGAGGAAAGACCAGTATCACTAAGAAAAAGTATTTAGACAAAGAACTTAATTGATGCAACAACTTCAACTTACTCTAAAACTAACTTGTGTGCTCCGAACCCTCCCTTTTAAACCCGACCCAATTCCGATCTACCTCAGCAGCTGAGTCATTCAAGCGGCGGCAATGTGAAGTCTATATCAGGAACTGCAGTGCATTCTGGCTATACCTTATATAACAATGTGGCGCAGGCACCTATGATCCTTACACCAATCAACGCGCTAGTGTTAGGATCGTAACACTGGCCTGAGGGACTAGTAAACCTCGAACTACGATACAGTTATTGCAGTTTCAGGCTCGATGCCTGGCTGTTAGACCCAGGGGATAGCTGGCGATTAGGGAAGTGAGGGCCTGTAGCTCGCTCACTTCAGATTAGATATCAGTTAGTAGATCACTGACAGTGCTAGCAATGCCTACCAACAGTTCGACCCCGCCCGATCGTTCTAGGAGGTTTCCTTCCCTGGTCAACTATTTTCATAGAATATGATGGATAGGATGCGTGAAGAAAATACGAACATAGATATAAAAGCAGTATCATGGAGAGTATCGTTCATACAGTGTCAGTGTATAGGCCGCCTATTCCATCGTCGTAACAAATCACTGCACGGGAATATGTTATTCCATGCCGGTGGTCTGCTACTACGTAGTTCCCGACAGGGCGCCCAGTTCTCTGGATGTTAATGCTCTGAAGAGCCACTTCTAATATCCATTTCACTATCTCTAGTTAGTAAGGAAACGATTTATGGATGTCTTCAGTGCTGTTTCCCGTTGATCAGCAGGCCCAACATCTATATTCCTTCCAAAAACATTATATCGACTTCTTGAGAGGACCGATTCACTAGCTATTTCTTCCTTTTGTCATATGAGTAGTGTTTCGATCAACACGCCGATGAAACTTAAGTATACGGTTACATAGACATCTCAGTAGTATTATTTAAGTTAATGTATTTAAAAAAAATTAATAATATACAAGTATAGTATCTAATGGAATAATATTGAAGCGCTGTGGGCTGGGGTGCCCTATCTGGGAATGCGACGTTATTTGCTATATGTCTTTGGGCTGACTTTTTTATGCTGTAAATATACCCTCAAGGTATTGTATGTCTTTTGTCGTGCACTCAATATTATTCCAAAAGAGATAATCATCGGAACCGACAAAGCCGTTTGACTTGGGTCAAAGAGATCCTTCCACTGTTGAACCATGACACACCAATGATACCGCGATGACGAGTAACGAGGCACCCATGAGAATTGTCGCCCGATTTTCTCATTTCTTTTCTAGAACTCATGGGTATGTTGCGTCGCCCTGGCGGTACTTGGTGTATTTTTCTTCGGAATTTAGGTGTTCTTTAATTTGCGGCATTGACCGAGATGTCTCAAGTGGTCCATGACATCGCCGTCCTCTTGGCCACACGAGCAGCGATAAAAGTTGTTGATCTTGTCCCCTCGGCAACTCCTCACATGGAGCTCGTGGTTTTGCTTGCGAGCGACCGTTTTCTCGCACCTGCATCTGTACCACTTCTTCGGGTCCGAGTTGTGCCTCTCGCGGACGTGGCGTTTCCTGTCCCTGTCATACGTGAAGCTCACTTGGCAGTTTAGCTCCTGGCAGAAGTACCGGCGGGATATCGGTCCCCGCCGCGGCATTGCAAGCGGCGAAGTAGCTCCGCGAGCCGTTAAAGCAGGTGTTGGGCCGGAGCGAGTATCCCGGTTGGGGAAATTGCACGTTGAATTTGAGATGGACGGAGGGCCTGCATGTTCGCTAAGCATACTCGGTCCATCTTCCCCGGTGAAGACAGGAACTTTCGAACCAAAGCTGGGAAGAGGAAGGAAGGAGGCTGGTGTGGAGCTCGTGAAATCACCAGCCGGCCGAGTGACCGGAGACTGGGAATCAGAAATGGGAACTTGCGTGTCCAACCGGGCCTCGACATTGTTCATGACGAGGGTGGGATTGATGGTAATAGCAGGCTCGTGGATGCCTACCCAACCAGGGATCGTGCGGAGATAGTCTTCAGCCTCTTCGGGACCTGAAGCACCTGAGTAACCGCTCAATACAGGATCTCGGTGGGGTTGCTTCCACCGTTGTACTTCCGAATATTGGTCATGGCAACGAGGTGAATTCCCTCTTTGGACCCAGCCGTCGGGCTGACGTCGTGTTATGCGATGATCATATTGTTGGGGATCGATGGGACTTGCGCGAGGGATGTCTTCCCCCGCGCGAGGCCAGGTTTAAGATTCGTAGAAAGAAAAAATATAAACGAGACGCCGACGGATTCCTGAGCCGGTGGTCAGCAAAGTACGAGACTTGATGTTGATAGTAAAAGGTAGAACCAGTCGGGGTGTTGATTAGTCCAATGAACTGCGGAGATTGGCGGGTGCAGATATTGGCATCACGACTCACGAGCACCAAGCCATCATTGATTGCCCACTTACTTGACGTGATCTGCTTCGATGTTAAAATAACGAAGCCATGGAGAGAAACGAAGAGGAAAGGGGAGAGGGAGAGAAAGTATTGGGCTTCCTCTTAAAGGGGAAAAAGTCCGGAATACCAGACGTTCGGTTCAGGGACAACGTCACCCGTTCAGGACTCTCTTTAACACCAGGCTACGCCCTCATGTCAATCTCTTCAGCCACCTCTTGTAAAAGGCGCCCTCCCCTATGTACACTCGACACGACACGTCCCAATATCCAGCATGGCCCTCCGAAAAATATCTCCCCCACTGCTTTAGATTGGTTGGTTCGTGTTGCTCACCTGTAGGCGCCGTGGCTAAACATTGCGCTCCCGGGCCCCGGAACACCTCCCCGAAGCCACCACGGGGCCCACACCACCACGGGGCCGACACAGTACGGCCAGATACCTGGAAATCTCATTAGGCTCACTAACAAATACATGTAATTCGTACAATTGATGTAAATTTTAAAGAGTGGAAATTACTAGATCCCTTTTACCTCAGTAACCGCCGCATTGCTGAACTACCCCTGGGAAATAGGACTTGTCTATGTACCTTCGTAGTCACTCTCCACTTTGGATTCTACGCTAACCCATTTTAATATTCGCCCGCATTGAGGAGATACCTCGAAACAAGTAACATGAACCACCAAGACCACGCCCACTTAACTCAAGCTCGTAGCTTGACCTTCCAAATTCTATACTAATCTATTTCTCATATCATTTTCGCAGCTGTTTGAGAAGCTGAGATATTTTATCCTGTATGAAATGTATTCAACTACCGACACTAGGAATTATACATTATAGGACAGAATGCTCGTTGTGACTTTATTAGTTGAAGGAAAAGATGAGTACTTGAAGTTGAAGTACGATTGGCAACATGTTCCGTTTTGAGAGCAAGACCTCTGATCCTCATGTGGGGGCTGATACCTGACTGGCACGCTGAAATATTCAGCACGGCCATTTGCCAGCAAAATGTGAACCCGGTCAAAGAGAGCTGTGGTTTCGAGCTGATCAAGCAAGAGTCTAATCCCTGCAACAGAACGCTCACAGGTCACATTAAGGTTGAAGGTAAAACCCCTGCCAACCGGCCAACCCTTCGGCTGCCAATTCTCTTTTGAAGGATAATTATGCAATCTGCATTTCTGTATACCATATAGATTCTGCATAATTACGCTGAAAAGCAAAAGTGGCCGGTTGGCTAGGGTCTTGGCTTCGATTAAGTACACCTGGTGAAATGCTGACCGGCTATCACCCCTGTCGAAAAAGCAACAAGCACTTGTCGAAGTCGTAAGAGCATTGTGGAAGGAAGGAACCGAGACCAGGCTGCCTTCACTGCTTCTTGGCAATCACATTCATACAGGTCGATGTCGCAATCTTTGTTGACAAAGTAGTGTGACGGACAATCCAGACTCTAGAGGACCTGGATTTCCTTATCTCGGCATATTGAGATGAGGTGAACGTGGCACCCCCTTTTTTCCAGTTCAGATTCCTACGGTAGATCCGTATTCGTTCAGAGCCGAGCTATTCTCATTCTAAGAGCTGGCTGTCCTTTACGGCTACCCCGCCGCGTGTGCAATTTGTACGACTGAGGAAGGGCGTGGCTGACGGGTTCCTTTGATGTACGACAGGACCCTCGTACCAAAGTGGGCCCTGAATATGAGGATGCGGTGTGCCTTTAAGGTTGGCACCGGGGGACTGCGAGCGAGGTGGTGGTCTACTGGGCACAGTCTGCTCTGTTGGCTTTTAGTGCCGCGGATCGCATTACATTAACCGTACTTCGCTTCGTACAAATACCAAAGATTTGGGGCTCGGACGTTTGGTCTCGCATAGGTATACCTACCCCGTCCGAACTAGTATCCTTCATCGTGCCAAAGTCGACGTCGTACATCCTTCCAATTGGCCTGTACTATTGATCCCTTGCGTTCTGGAACCACCCGCCAATCGGCCGGCGTTGTGGGAAGACGAAGCTGAGGAAGACCCGATTCATACTGCACGCTTCGTCCAGCATGCCGCAGGACATTTTCTGTTAGGCGCGGAGTCCCCAGCGGATGATGATAGAGAGAGAGAGTGGAATAGAACATTGCATTGATGCACTCAAATGACCCAAATGCCTCGTAGGTTGTAATACATAAGTCGAGATCTCTGCCGGTAATTTCAGAACGCATCCTCCAACAATTTATATCTCTTAATGTCCTGACTTCAATAACCAACACTAAAAATATCAATCTTCACCGAACTCTAAGGGCCCTTCTTCTTACACCACAAGCTCCCGGCCGATACATATCCAACTTTGTGCTTTTCGTCAAGATGAGCGACAAGTACTCAGCCAAAAAGTCTCCCGTATGTGTATCCCAATATCCAAGCCTTCGTGCATGCGTTAACCTGAAGATATACAGCAGACTGAAGAGGACCAGACGACGGGCAAGTCAGAGAGGGCACGAGATCCCCAGCGAGACAGCACCTTGACGCAACATCACGAACCTAGGACTGGCCAAGCTACTGGAGTCTGTCTCCAGCGCTGGCTATCGCAGGATATCCGAGAGGACCCATGGAATCCCCTTGTTGCCACGATCCGGCCTCAGCAATTATCAAACAAGAAGCCAGGAGAAACTCGTAAACGACGGGATGGCTTTTAGTCACGCTTGCATGATACAGAGGAGGGTTAAAAGATGTTCAAAGGTAGAAGAGCAGTCCTCACAGGAATAAGCCTGCGACTTCATGTTAGAATTTATGAGACTACTCTACACTAGCCTAACAGCTGGTTTGGGTGGTAAACTCAACATTACCTATAATAAATACAGTCTCGCTATTGTACGGGCATGTATATACTCCAGAACACAAGTAATCTTTTACAATGTCAGTCGGTCACGGTAGTACCCTGTAGACTATCAACCAATCAGGATATCCCGTCCCTAGGAGGACGGGATATCCTGATTGGTTTAAAGATACTGGGATTTCATTGACATCCCGCCAGCCCAAACTCTGCCCCTCACAGCACGACCATCCTGTCGAAAACCTGGTCAGTCTCGAAACAGGAGGGTATCTCGGTGGCTGTTCGAGTTCGGCCTAACACTGATTAACATTGTCCTTAAGTTAATTCTGCCCTTCTCGCACCCACGATTGCCGAGGTACTTTGCACAATAATCCGATCTTTGACCTTTACATGAGCTGAGCATAGAAAACAGCGCGCCACATTTCCTTTCGAGGACAGAACGAGGCCCAAGGTCGTTTTCGACCTAGCGTTTTTCCGCTATCCCGTGAGTGCGACCATTCGGTTGTCCGATCTTGAAGTCCTGTTTCACGACGGTGATTGTCCTCATCTGTATAACATTACTCGTCTCCTTGCAATAATAATAACCGGATAGAGTAGTTATCGTCTTAGAGCCGCAGTATCACTTCACTGTTCTCCTCGCCGCAGATTTAATAAAATCGTCTCTTCTCACTCGTTTAATGAAGATCGGTCTACCGGGGTAAGTAGATCACAGTGATACAATTATAAGATCGTTCCCAATTCCTTATGCCATGACCCCTTCTTAAGTTCTTCTTAAAGCATGCTGCAGAATCTCTGATCATCAAGTGACTTGTTTCAGATGACACACCCTTATCCGGATCGATTTACCATTTCTGCAGCCGAGTGTGTATCGGGTTAATCATGATTCGTGATGAGCTTGTGCTCTGCGTCGATGTTCCTCCCAATCGCCGCCACCGACAGGACTCAGGGTACGCCTTGGTTTGAGAACCTTGAGTACCACCGCGCATATCACGGTGTTATTGGAGCTTCGGAGAATGGTACATGTCGAGTAAGGGTGAGTGCTAGGAGACGTAGTCCAGCTACAGCCACGGCTACGACCCTTGCCATTGCTGGCCAGGCAAGGCAAAGGAGGCCAGCCCGAGAGTACGTCCGGAGGACCAGGGCGCTAGACTGGATCGGAAGAGCGCGAGAGATCTAGAAGCCCCAAATCGCAACCTGGTCTATGCAGAGATGAGATGTACTGAGAGTAAGAAATGAGTAGACAAGTTTAAATAGACAGGCATCAAGATTCATTTTAGAACCTAAGTGATTTTCTAAGCGACATCCGTTCAATTTGCCACACATTCTTTTTCGGCCAAGCACTTCGAGCTTAATATTCAACGAAAGAAATGATGCGACTTACGCGAAACGCTTCCTCTTCATTAGCTTGTAGCCAGTACAACACAATTACCCAAGCAGAAGGAGTGACGATACTTACGGATCAAACTCATCCATATCACCATACTGTTCATCATACATCTGCTCCGCCTGCCGCTGAGCATCCCTCTTCACCCTTTCCCTGTCAAGGTAGTCCATCCCCTTTGTCTCCATCACCTTGTTCACCTCGGCGCCAGCAACGCCCATGAGGAGCTCCTTGGCGAGAGCGTGCTTGACTGGGCCGCCTAGTGAACACGACCTCTAGTCAACATGCTGCTACTGGAAAGGGAAAAGGACCATGAAAAT
>Ga0164243_10010732_pt1 | contig 13133 bp, 10 predicted proteins | sample OricompcompostOP_FD_108781 | JGI IMG/M metagenome (GOLD analysis project Ga0164243, IMG submission 108781) | Organic Plus compost microbial communities from Emeryville, California, USA - Original compost - Organic plus compost (OP) | ecosystem: Engineered > Solid waste > Mixed feedstock >... | reverse complement strand
TGGGAGATCACGACAGCGTCTCCGTCATCCTCACGACCGCTTCGGGAAAGCATTGCTCCATTTCCAACTCGCGTCGCGCCACCTATGGCTACGACCAGCGCATCGAGGTGCACGGCTCCAAGGGAGCGGTATCGGCAGAGAACCAGCGGCCAGTCTCCATCGAGATTGCGACCGCCGATGGCTACACCAAGCCGCCGCTGCACGACTTCTTCATGACGCGCTACACGGAAGCTTACGCGGCGGAGATCGCTTCGTTCATTGCGGCGCTGGCGAGCGGCAGACCTGCCTCGCCGTCAGGTGAGGACGGGCTCAAAGCGCTGGCGCTCGCGGATGCGGCCTACAAGTCGATCCGCGAGGGTAGGGCAGTGAAAGTGGCGGAGGTGCTGGCGTAAGAACGGATCGGGCGGAACCAGCATATTCAGGTGCGATGGGGTGAGGAGGCTATACTAAACCTCCACCCTCCGACCCTCGCGCGCCGAAGCGGCCATTGCGTGGATGACCTTCTCGAACTCCAGCGCTTCGGAAAAATCCGGTGAGGATTTTTCGCCGCCGCCGATCCAGCGCAGGAAAGCGCCGGCCTCGAGCAGCTTCAGGTCGTTGAAGCCGAGTTGGTGCCCCGGCGCGGGGCAGAAGAGGCCGTAGGGCGGGTGCGCCGGGCCGGTGAGGATCGTCTTGAAGCCCTGGAGCGCTCGGTCGCCCTCGTTCTGGTAGAGCTGCAGCTCGTTCATGCGCTCCTGATCGAAGACGAGCATGCCTTTGGTCCCGTGGACCTCCCAGGCGAGTTTGCTCTTGCGGCCCCAGGCCGTGCGCGAGGCCGCCAACGAGCCCTGCGCGCCATTCCGGAAGCGCACGAGCGCCGTGGCGACGTCCTCGTTCTCCACCTTTTTGCGCTCGCTTCCGTCCGGCATGGCGCGCGTCTGATGCACCGTCTGCATGTCGGCGACGAGGCTCTCGATCGGGCCCATCAGGCCGTAGGCCATGGAGACGAGATGGCATCCGAGGTCGCCGAGCGCGCCCAGCCCGGCCTCCTCCAATCGTGCGCGCCACGTCCAGGGCAGGTCCGGGTTGGCCTGGTAGTCCTCGTCCACCCAGCCGCGGAAATGGATGGGCTGGCCGATGGCGCCCTCGCGGACAAGGCGGCAGGCATGCTGGAAAGCGGGATTCTTGATGTAATTATAGCCCACGATGGTCTTGACGCCCGCCTTCGCGGCGGCAGCCGCCATCTCTTCGGCCTCGGCCAAGGTGAGCCCCATGGGCTTCTCGCAGTGGACGTGCTTGCCGGCGGCGATCGCCGCAAGCGCTATTTCGCGGTGCAGGCGGTTGGGCGTGGTGATGGAGACGAGTTCCACGCGCGGATCATTCACCAATTCCCGCCAGTCGTCGGTGGCTCGGGAGAAACCGAACTGCGCGGCCATCTCCCGGGCTCTCTCCGCCGGTGTATCGCACAGAAGTTCCAGCCGGCTCTCCGGCACGTCGCCCAGCACCGCCTTGGCCGCGCGATACGCCAATGCATGCGCTTTCCCCATGAAACCGGTGCCGATGAGTCCAATCCCGATCGCACGCATGCTACTCCTCCCTGGGTAACTGTGGTGGAATTTTTATTCCAAACCGGTTAGAATTGGGACATCTATTTTGTCAAGCTCAGAAAGACCGCGTATGGACGCAACCTCCGCCCCGGGCAATATCGAGGAACTGCTGGACCGTGTCCTCGAGATCTCCGGCGATCTGCCGAAGCGTCTCAAGCAGTGCGCGGATTACCTCGCCGCCAATCCGGACCGCGTGGCGGTTTCCACCGTGGCTGAGATGGCGGAGGGAGCGGGTGTGCAGCCCTCCGCCTTCATGCGCTTCTGCCAGGTGCTCGGCTTCTCGGGCTACTCCCAGATGCAGCGCCTTTTTCGCGAGTCCTACGCGCAAAACTGGCCGGATTATGCCACCCGGCTCGAGAACCTGCGCGAGAGCGGAGCGGGAAGCCCTTCGGCGCTTCTGGCCGAGTTCGTCGTGGCTGGGCGGCTGTCGCTCGAAAATCTTGCCAAGACCATCGACCCGCGCGCGCTGGACGCGGCGATCAAGACGCTCACGGAAGCGAAGATGGTGCATATCGTGGGCATGCGGCGCGCCTTTTCGGTCGCATCCTACCTTGCCTATGCGTTCGAGAAGATGAGCGTGCCCACAATGCTGCACGACAGCGTGGGCAAGCTCGACAGCCGGCACGCGATCCGCGCTGGCGACGCGGTCATCGCCATCACCTTCGAACCCTATTCGCCCGAAACGGTGGACCTTGCCGAGGCCGGCCGCAGCGCCGGGGCGAAGATCGTCGCTATCACGGATTCTCTTGCAAGCCCCTTGCGCGCCGTGACACCGCTGCTCTTGACCGTGCAGGAGGCGGATTTCGGGGACTTCCGCTCCCTTTCGGCGACGCTCTCCCTGGCTGTGGCTTTGGTGGTGGCGGTCGGAACCGCGGATCGCACGAGAAAATAGAATTCCAGATTGATTTTATGCATGAAATGGAACATATCTTCCATTGTGTTCGGTGCAGGGCTGGCACGGCCGGCGCTTGAGAGGGGTCTACGGCTGGATAGGCTGCGTTAAGGCCTTTAGGAATGAGGATGTGCATCGATAGGGAGGAGTGATGTGACGAAACCGCTCGACGTCATCACCATCGGCCGATCATCGGTCGACCTCTACGGTGCACAGGTGGGTGGCCGGCTGGAGGACATGGCCTCCTTCAACAAATATATCGGCGGCTCCCCTACCAATATAGCTGCAGGCGCGGCCCGGCTCGTACTGAAATCAGCGCTGATCACGCGTGTCGGCGATGAGCATATGGGCCGCTTCATCCGCGAGGAGCTTGAGCGGGAAGGCGTTGACGTTCGAGGCGTGAAGACGGACCCGGAGCGGTTGACTGCGCTCGTCCTGCTCGGAATTCGCGACCAGAACCAGTTCCCGCTGATCTTCTATCGCGAGAATTGCGCCGACATGGCGCTCTGCGAGGACGATATCGACCCGGCCTTCATCGCCGAGGCGCGCTGCGTCTGCGCCACCGGCACGCATCTTTCCCACCCGCGCACCGAAGCGGCGGTGCTGAAGGCGCTAAGGCTGGCGCGTGAGAGCGGCGCGCTGACAGCGCTCGACATCGACTACCGGCCCAATCTCTGGGGGTTGGCGGGTCACGGTGCGGGCGAGAGCCGCTACATCGAATCCGAAGAGGTCACGGCGAAGCTGCAGAAGACGCTGCCGCTCTTCGATCTCATCGTCGGCACGGAGGAGGAATTCCACATCGCCGGCGGCTCGACGGATACGATTGAAGCGCTGCGCGCGGTGCGAAAGCTCACCAAGGCCGTACTCGTCTGCAAGCGCGGCCCCATGGGCGCCTCCGCTTTTACGGGCAAGATCCCGGAAACGCTAGACGAAGGTGAGATGGGCGAGCATTTCCCGATCGAGGTCTTCAACGTGCTGGGCGCGGGCGACGGCTTCATGGCCGGGCTGCTCAAGGGCTGGCTTTCCGGGGAAGACTGGCCGACGACGTTGAAATACGCCAACGCCTGCGGTGCCTTTGCCGTCTCGCGTCACGGCTGCACGCCCTCTTATCCTTCCTGGGAAGAGCTGCAATATTTCTTCCGCACCGGCATTCGTGACCGCGCGCTGCGCAAGGATGCAGCGCTGGAGCAGGTGCATTGGTCGACGAACCGCAACGGCGACTGGCCGGAGATGCGCATCTTCGCTTTCGACCACCGCGCTCCGCTGGAGGCCATGGCCGCGGACGCCGGATCGCCCTGCGAACGCATCGGGGATTTCAAGGTGCTCTGCCTGGAAGCTGCCCGTCAGGTGGCGGGCGGCAGGCATGGATTCGGTGTTCTCTGCGACAGCCGGCTGGGGCGCGAAGCTCTCTTCCGCGCGGCCGGCATCGGATTGTGGATCGGCAGGCCGGTGGAATGGCCGGGTTCGCGGCCGCTGCAACTGGAGCCGGAGATCGGGCTGGATATGGGCGGGCTCGTGGAATGGCCGCTGGAGCACGTGGTGAAGGTGCTCTGCTTCTATCATCCGGACGACGATGCGGAGATGAAAGCGAAGCAAGAGGGCTTGGTGCAGCGGCTCTTTGCGGCGGCGCGCCGCAACCGGCTCGAAATGCTCTTCGAGATTATTCCGTCAAGAGTGCGCCCGGCTGACGATCAGGCTACCGCCAGGGTGATCGAGCGTTTCTACGAGATCGGCGTCTATCCCGACTGGTGGAAGCTGGAGCCGATGACCTCGGAGCAGGCTTGGGCCAATGCCTGCGAGGCAATCCAGCGGCATGATCCCTACACTCGAGGCATTGTCGTTCTCGGCCGCGATGCGCCGAAGGAAGAGCTGGAGGAAAGTTTCGCCGTTGCCGCCCGCTTCGGCCTGGTGAAAGGCTTCGCTGTCGGGCGTACAATCTTCGCGGATGCCGCGCGGCGCTGGCTCAAGGGCGAGATGACGGATCAGGAGGCTATTGCCGCCATGGCCGACAACTATCGCAGCCTGTGTGAGGTTTGGGACCGCGCGAGGAATGGGAGGATCGCATGAGAACCATCCGGCTTACGGCCGCGCAGGCGGCGACCCGCTACATCGCCGCGCAGATGAACGAGGACGGCGAGCCCTTCATTGCCGGTTTCTGGGCGATCTTCGGCCATGGCAATGTGGCAGCGCTTGGCGAGGCGCTCTATGCCGTGCGCGAGAAGCTGCCCACCTATCGCGGCCACAATGAGCAATCCATGGCCCATGCGGCCATCGCCTATGCCAAGCAGCTTGGCCGTAGGCGCGCCATGGCCGTGACTTCCTCGATAGGGCCGGGCGCTACCAACATGGTGACGGCGGCGGCGCTCGCCCACGTGAATCGCTTGCCGGTGCTGTTTCTCCCCGGCGACGTCTTCGCGGGTCGCGGCCCCGATCCTGTCCTGCAGCAGATCGAGGATTTTGGCGACGGCACGGTGAGCGTCAATGACTGCTTCCGGCCCGTTTCCCGCTATTTCGACCGCATCACCCGGCCCGAACAGCTTTTGACCGCGCTTCCGCGTGCCTTCCGCGTGATGACCGACCCGGCCGATTGCGGACCGGTGACGCTCGCCTTCTGCCAGGATGTGCAGGCCGAAGCCTATGACTGGCCGGAGAGCTTTTTCGAACCGAAGGTCTGGCGCATGCGCCGGGTGCAGCCCGATCCGGTGGAAATTGAGCAGGCGGCAAAAATCATCGCGGCAGCGAAGACGCCGGTCATCATCGCCGGCGGCGGCGTGCATTATTCGCATGCCTATGAAGCGTTTCGATTTTTTGTCGAGGCGCATCAGATCCCGGTGGCGGAGACCCAGGCCGGCAAGTCGTCTTTGCCCTGGGATCACCCGCTCAACCTCGGTCCTGTGGGTGTGACGGGCTCGTCCAGCGCCAACAAGCGCTGCGCCGAGGCCGATGTGATCATTGGTGTCGGCACACGGTTCCAGGATTTCACCACCGGCTCGTGGTCGCTTTTCTCGCAGCCTGGTCGCAAGCTCATCAGCTTGAACGTCAACGCCTATGACGCGGTGAAGCACGGCGCCGTGCCCGTCTTGGCCGATGCGTGCGTGGGGGTTGAGGCGTTGTGGAAGGCGCTGGGTGACAAGCGCTTCGAGCCACCCGCGCCGAAACTCAAGGCGGAGTGGTTCGCGGCTGCCGATGCGGTGACTGCGGCGCCGAAAGACACCAACGCGCTCCCCACCGACATGCAGGTGATCGGTGCCGTGCAGCGCACGGCGCGGGAGAATACGGTCGTGATGTGCGCGGCGGGCACCATGCCGGGCGAACTGCACAAGCTTTGGAAGGCCGGAAGGCCGATGTCCTATCACATGGAATACGGCTATTCCTGCATGGGCTACGAGATCGCCGGCGGCATCGGCATCAAGATGGCCGAGCCCGACCGCGACGTGATCGTGATGCTGGGCGACGGCTCCTATATGATGATGAACTCGGAGCTTGCCACTGCCGTGATGATGGGCATCAACATCACCGTCGTCATCACCGACAATCGCGGCTTCGGCTGCATCAACCGGCTACAGCGCTCCACGGGCGGGGCCGAGTTCAACAACCTGCTCGACCATGCGGCCCACGTAAATCCCTCGCATATCGATTTCGCGGCGCATGCCGCCTCCATGGGCGCGCATGCGGAGAAGGCGGCGTCCATTTCCGAGCTTGAGGATGCGCTCGCGCGAGCGAGAGAGGCGGATGGACCATTCGTGGTGGTCATCGACACCGACCCCTATCCCTCCACCGAAGCTGGGGGTCATTGGTGGGATGTGGCGGTGCCTGAAGTTTCCGAACGCGATGAAGTGAGGAAAGCGCGCGCGAAATACGAAGCCGGGCTCAAGGAGAGAGTGTGATGGTCCGCTACGGCACCAATCCCATCGCCTGGTCCAACGACGACGATCAGACCATCGGCGCGCACATTCCGCTGGAGCAGTGCCTGCGCGAGACGGCGGAGATCGGCTTTCAGGGCATTGAGAAGGGCCACAAGATGCCTACGGACGGCCAGGCGCTAAAGGCGGTGCTGGCCGCGCACGGGCTCGTCTTCATCTCCGGCTGGCACTCGCTCAACCTGCTCGTCAATGATGTGGAGACCGAAAGGCGGGCGATCCAGCCGCATCTGGACATGCTTAAGGCGAACGATTGCAAGGTCTGCATCGTCTGCGAAACCTCGAACGCCATCCATGGCAATGACGCGGTTCCGCTCGGAAACAAGCCTGTGCTGGAGGAGCACCGCTGGCCGGCTTTCTGCGCCGGCGTCGAGGCGATCGCGCAATACTGCGCGGCACAGGGCATCGATCTCGTCTACCATTACCACATGGGCACGATCGTCCAGACGCGCGAGGAGATCGACCGGCTGATGGCTGGCACGGGCCCGGCAACGAAGCTTCTGCTTGATACCGGCCATGCCTGGTTCGGCGGTTCGGACCCCGTGGAACTTGCCCGCGCCTATATGCCTCGCGTGCGCCACATCCACGCGAAGAATGTGCGGCCCACCGTGCGCAAGGAGGTGGAAGGGCTGGGGCTTTCCTTCCTCGAAGGTGTCAGGCGCGGCGTCTTCACCGTTCCAGGAGACCCGGAAGGCGCGCTTGCCTTCGAGCCGGTTCTGGAGATTGCCGCGGAGCACTGCTACGATGGCTGGCTCGTGATCGAGGCCGAGCAGGACCCGCTGAAGGCCGATCCGGTGAAGTACCAGTCGATGGGACTGAAGGCTCTCAAGAAGGCGGCGCAAATGGCCGGGCTGGACCGCGCCTGAGCACCGTCTATAGTCGCGGGATGAACAAGCTCTTCGATCTCAATCATCCGTTCTTCCGCCCGCTCTGGCGGCGGCTCGCGATCATCGCGGTCTGCTTTGGCTGGGGCATCTTCGAGTTCGTGATGGGCGCACCTTTCTGGGGCACGCTTTTTCTTGGTCTCGGCGTCTACTGCATCTGGGGCTTTCTCTTCGACTTCAAGCCCGACGCCGAAAACAAGACGGAATAGGGAGAAACGCCATGGCAAGCCTGTTGGTGAAGCCCGCAGGAACCTCAGGCAAGGTGCACGACATCACGCCAGGCTCGGCCGGCTGGAGCTATGTGGGCTTCGGTCTCTATCGGCTGAAGGCGGGTGAAATCGCCCAGGAGCAGACCGGCGACCGGGAGGTGATCCTCGTCCTCGTTGAGGGCAAGGCGGAGATTGCGACCGAAGGCAAAAGCTTCGGCGAGCTGGGCGACCGCATGGATGTCTTCGAGCGCCGGCCGCCGCATGCGGTCTATATTCCCGATGGTGCACATTGGTCCGCGAAGGCCACGGCGGATTGCACGCTTGCGGTATGCTCCGCGCCGGGGAAGGGCGGGCACGACGCCCAGGTGATCGGCCCCGCGGGCATTTCGCTGATGGAACGCGGGAAGGGCGCGAACACCCGCTACATCCACAACATCGCCATGGAAGAGCGCGATGTCGCCGATAGCCTGTTGGTGACGGAAGTCTACACCCCACAGGGCAACTGGTCGTCCTATCCGCCGCACCGTCACGACGAGGACGATTTTCCCAATATGTCCTATCTGGAGGAGACCTACTATCACCGGCTGAACCCGGCGCAGGGTTTTGGCTTCCAGCGGGTCTTCACCGAGGACGGCAGCCTGGACGAGACGATGGCCGTCACGAACCATGATGTTGTTCTCGTTCCGCGCGGGCATCATCCCTGCGGCGCACCTTACGGCTACGAGATGTACTATCTCAACGTCATGGCCGGCCCGCGCCGCGCCTGGCGGTTCAAGAACCATCCCGACCACGACTGGATTTTCCAGCGCGATAGCAGGGTCGATTAAGGGTTTCTGCCAGCCAGGCCGCACCTGCGCGATCCCAGGAAGCAGAACGTGCTCTTGCTCCGGAATCGGCGCAACGATGCAGACTGTCAGGCCGCCGATAGACCCATCTTCTAATGCCTCCCTTATGGTTCAGAGCGGATCAACGCTCATCGTGCCGCGGGTTGAAAATGATCCGTATTCATTCGTTTGACTTAATCATTCGAATGGTATATTTTGAGCTCAAGCTGGAAGAGGTGCATGATGTCCCCGCAGATTTCGGGAAGACGGCGCAGCACTCGCGCGGAGCGAGGCGATCCGACGCGTGAGAAGCTGCTCACGGCTTCCATCGAAGTGTTCGGACGCTATGGCTTCGACGGCGCTACGACCCGTGCCCTTGCGGATGCCGCGGGCGTGAACCTGCAGGCGATTCCCTACTATTTCGGCGGCAAGGAAGGGCTCTATCTAGCGGCGGCCGAACACATCGGCGAACTGATCGCATCCCACGTCGGAGAGATGCGCCAAGCGGTGCGAACACGCCTCGCGGCTGCCGATCACGAAGGCGCTCCGCTCGGTAGGGATGAGGCGCAGGCCCTCCTCACCAGGATACTTCAGACCATGGCGGCCCTTTTCGTGAGCGACGAGTCGGCGCCTTGGGCGCGCTTTCTCATTCGCGAGCAGATGGAGCCGACGGAAGCGTTCCAGCGCGTCTATGGCGGAGTGATGAAGCCCATGCTGGAGGTCACCCGCCGTCTCGTCGGCATCATCCTCGGGGAGGATCCGGAAACGGACCATGTGAAGCTCAGGACCTTCACCCTGCTCGGCGGCGTCATGGTTTTCCGCATGGCCCACGCCGCCGTGCTGGCGGAGCTTCAGTGGGAGAAGTTCGGGCCGCGCGAAACGGAAAATGTCCAGGGGCTTGCGGGTGAAATCGTGGCGTCGCTCGCGGCATCGGGAAAGTCGACATGAAACACAAGCTGATCCCTGCGATCGTTCTCCTTGTGGTCGCCTGCGCGGCCGCTGCCTGGTGGTTTGACGCACCTCGCCGCCTCGGCTGGGGCGGTGACGGAGACCAAGGATTCACTCTCTATGGCAATGTGGATATCCGCCAGGTCCAGCTCGGCTTTCGCGTGAGCGGCCGCATCGCCGAGATGCTTGTCGACGAGGGTGACCGGGTGGAAGCCGGGCAGGCTCTGGCACGTCTCGACGCCCAGCCTTACGAGGATTCGGTCCGGGCCGCGGAAGCGCAGGTTGCAAGCCAGCAGGCGAACCTTGCCAAGCTTAAGGCCGGCCCGCGCGAGGCGGAGATCGCCCAGGCGCGTGCCGTGCTTGTGGAGCGGAACTACGATCTCGCCAATGCCGAGCAGGCCCTCGACCGGGCGCGCCAGTTGCGTCCCAGCGGCGCGATCTCGCAGGCCGCGCTCGACCAGGCCCAGGCGGCGAAGGACATGGCGTCCGCCCGCGTGGAATCGGCGCGCGAGGCCCTCCGCCTTCTGGAGGAGGGCAGCCGCGAAGAAGACATCGCCGCCGCTCTTGCAAGCCTCCAGGCCGCGGAAGCCAATCTGGCGACGGCGAAGACCTCCCTGGAAGACACGGAACTGCACGCGCCTGCAGCGGGCGTGATCCTGTCGCGCGTGCGCGAAGCGGGGGCGATCGTCTCGCCTAGCGATGTTGCCTATGCGCTCTCGCTTAACGAGCCGGTCTGGGTTCGGACCTATGTTTCGGAGCCCGATCTCGGCCGTATCCACCCCGGCATGGAGGTCGAGGTGACGACCGACACGGCGCCGCAAAAGCCATATCGCGGCCGCGTGGGCTTTATCTCCCCCGTGGCCGAGTTCACGCCGAAATCGGTCGAGACGCCGGAACTCAGGACGGACCTCGTCTACCGCCTTCGCGTCGTGGTCAACGAGCCCGATACGGCACTTCGCCAGGGCATGCCGGTTTCCGTGCGAATTCCGGAGGAGACGGTCCGCACTTCCGCGGTCGATTGAGGAGTCCACCCCATGGTCGGGGACTTTGTCCGCATCATGGACGTCACCAAGCGCTTTGGAAGTGCCTCCCCCGCCCTCGATGCGGTGTCCGGCTCCATTCAAGGCGGCGAGATCACGGGGCTGGTCGGGCCTGACGGTGCCGGCAAGTCGACGCTGATCCGCCTGATGACCGGCCTCCTTCTGCCCGATAGCGGTTCGATCGAGGTCCTTGGCTTCGATACTCAGAGGGATTCAGCGCGGATACAGGAATCCATCGGCTACATGCCGCAGCGCTTCGGGCTCTATGAGGATCTGTCGGTCCAGGAAAATCTCGATCTTTACGCGGACCTCCGCGGCCTGCCGCTGGCGGAACGACCCACGGTGTTTGAAGAGCTCCTTGCCTTCACCGATCTCAAGCGTTTCACCGGCCGGCTCGCCGGCAAGCTTTCGGGCGGCATGAAGCAGAAGCTCGGCCTCGCCTGCGCGCTTTTGAGGAAGCCGCGGCTGCTGTTGCTCGATGAGCCGGGCGTGGGCGTCGATCCTATCTCCCGCCGCGATCTCTGGACCATGGTTGAGGATCTCACGAAGGAAGGGATCGGCGTTGTCTGGTCGACCGCCTACCTGGATGAGGCGGAAGCCTGCGACCGGGTGCTTTTGCTCAATCAGGGAAAGCTCCTCTTCGCCGGCACGCCCGCCGAGCTCACCGGCCGCGTGGCCGGGCGGGTCTACAGGCTCTCCGGTATAAAGGGCCGCCGCCGGCCGATCCTCACCAAGGCACTCGACGAGGAGAGAGTGCTGGACGGCGTGATTCAGGGCGAGGCGATCCGCCTTGTGATGAAGCCGGGGGAGCACGAAGAATGGCAGGTCGCAGATGTTGCCGGCCCGCAGGCGAAGCTTGAACCCACGGAACCGCGCTTCGAGGATGCCTTCGTCGACATGCTGGGCGGCGGTCCCGGCGGCCGATCGAAACTTGCGGAGGCGGCTACCCCGCTTGCGGCCGAAGCCGACCGTCCCGTCATAGAGGCGAGGGGCCTAACCAAGCGCTTCGGCGATTTCACGGCCGCTTCCGACATCACCTTTGCCATTCCCCGCGGGCAGATTTTCGGGCTTCTCGGTCCTAACGGCGCCGGCAAGTCCACCACCTTCAAGATGCTCTGCGGGCTTCTGAAGCCGACCGAAGGCGAGGGGCGCGTCGCGGGATTCGACCTCCGTCGCGATACCGCGGAAGCCCGCAACCGGCTGGGCTACATGGCCCAGAAGTTCTCGCTCTACGGTGATCTGAGCGTCGCACAGAACCTCGCCTTCTTTGCAGGGGTCTATGGTCTGAGCGGCCGGCGCAAGCGCGAGCGCATCGAGCTCGTGACGGAGATCTTCGATTTCGGCCCGCATCTTTCCATGTCGGCCAAGGACCTGCCGCTCGGCCTGAAGCAGCGCCTGGCGCTCGCCTGCGCGATGCTGCACGAACCGGAGGCGCTCTTTCTCGACGAGCCGACGTCCGGCGTCGACCCGATCACCCGGCGCGAGTTCTGGACGCATATCAATGGCCTCGTGGAGAAGGGCGTCACCGTGCTTGTCACCACCCATTTCATGGACGAGGCCGAATATTGCGACCGCATCTCGCTCATCTATCGCGGCCGGTCCATCGCGATGGGATCGCCTGACGAACTCAAGGCGAGCGTGGCGGGCGCCGACAATCCTGACCCGACCATGGAAGACGCCTTTGTCGCGCTGGTGAAAAACTCCGAACGCGCGGAGGCGGCATGAGTACGATGGACATCACCGCTGAGGGGAAGGCAAGGTCCACCGGGCGCGCACGCCGCTTCGCGGCGCTTGTGCGCAAGGAGAGCCTGCAGGTGATGCGAGATCCGAGCAGCATCCTGATCGCCTTCGTGCTGCCGCTCATCCTGCTCGTCATATTCGGCTACGGCGTCTCGCTCGACGCAACCCGAACGCGGATCGGCCTTGTGATCGAGAATTCCACTCCGATTGCCCAGGATTTGGCCGCGAGTTTCAAGGCTTCCCGTTATTTCGATGTGGTCGTCGGCCGCGACCGCCGCGCGTTCGTGGAGGATCTCGTATTGGGCCGCATCCGCGGCATTCTCGTCATCCCGGCCAATTTCGTGGAGGAAGGGGCAGGCGGAGGCTCGCCGCAGATCCAGGTCATCGTTGATGGCTCGGATCCGAACACGGCCAATTTCGTGCAGAATTACGCGCAGGGCGTGGTGGGCACCTGGATGGCGCAGCGCGCCGCGGAAGTGATCGCGCGCACCCCGCCGATCGTGGTCGAGCAGCGGTTCTGGTTCAATCCGGAACTCGCCAGCCGCAATTTCCTGGTCCCCGGCTCGATCGCCATCGTCATGACGCTGGTCGGCACGCTGCTCACCTCGCTGGTGGTGGCGCGGGAATGGGAGCGCGGCACGATGGAGGCGATGATGGCCACGCCTGTGACGGCGGCGGAGCTTTTGGCGGGCAAGATCCTACCCTACTTCATCCTAGGTCTCGCCTCCATGACGCTCTGCGTGCTGATCGCCGTCTTCGTCTTCGGCGTGCCGTTCCGCGGCTCGGTGCTGGCGCTCTATGCGCTGTCGGCAAGCTTCCTCATGCCGGCGCTGGGGCAGGGGCTGCTCATCTCGGCGGCGACCAAGAACCAGTTCCTGGCGTCCCAGCTCGCGCTGCTCTCCGCCTTTCTGCCCGCCTTCCTGCTCTCGGGTTTCCTGTTCGAAATCGCTTCGATGCCGCGCATCATCCAGTTGATCACGGTCATCGTGCCGGCGCGGTACTTCATCCCGAGCCTGCAGAGTGTGTTCCTCGCGGGGGACATCTGGCCCATGTTCCTGCAAGCCATCGGCGTGATGCTCTTCATGGGCAC
>Ga0164243_10010731_pt1 | contig 13133 bp, 12 predicted proteins | sample OricompcompostOP_FD_108781 | JGI IMG/M metagenome (GOLD analysis project Ga0164243, IMG submission 108781) | Organic Plus compost microbial communities from Emeryville, California, USA - Original compost - Organic plus compost (OP) | ecosystem: Engineered > Solid waste > Mixed feedstock >... | reverse complement strand
TGCTCGTCGGCACCGGGCCCTTCGGGACGGGGATGTTGGAGCGGTTGGCGTCCAGCGCCTTGAGCCGGAAGAGGACGTCGGTCATCTCCCCGCCCTTGAGCTTCTTGCCCAGCTTGGTGACGTGCTTGACGAGCTTCGGCAGGGGCACCTCGCCCTCGCCGTTGCCACAGACGACCTCGTGGATGGGGGTGTCGGCGGCCACGCGCTCGTGCTTGCGCCGCTCGGTGGCGAGCAGATGCTGCACGCGGGAGGGGCTGCCCTCGCCGACCAGCACGATCCCGGGCGGGCCGACCACCCGGTGCACCACGTCCTGCTGCTTGGTGAACGCGACCGCCGAGTCGACCTTCCAGCCCCGGCGCAGCATGCTCAGCGCCGCTGCCGCCGCGCCGCGCTGCCCGTCCATCTGGTTGTAGGCCGCGCGCTGGGCCCGGCGTCCGAAGATGATCATCATCACCAGAAGACCGACGAGCAGGCCGCCGAGCACCGGGAACAGCCAGATGGGACCGGGCAGGAAGGCGAAGAGTCCGAAGCCGACCGCGAATCCGAGGAGGAAGCCGCCCAGCATCCACAGGCCGAGCCTGGTGTCGGTCTTGCGGGCCATCCGGTAGGTCTGGACGAGCTGCTGGCGACGACTGGTCTTCTCAGGGGTGGGCGTGGACATGGCCTGCTCTCTGGGATCGTGCGGGGTTGCGAGTGGGGACGACGTGCCTCAGGCCTGCGCGGAGGCCGCGGCCCTATTCTCCAACGCCTGACGGTACAACCGACCGGCGCGGTAGGACGAACGCACCAGCGGGCCGGAGAGCACGCCTGAGTAGCCGATCTCCTCGGCCTCGGCGGCGAGCTCGACGAACTCCTCGGGCTTCACCCACCGCTCCACCGGGTGGTGCCGCAGGCTGGGGCGCAGGTACTGGGTGATGGTGATGAGCTCGCAGCCGGCCTCGTGGAGGTCGCGCAGCGCCTGGGAGATCTCCTCGCGGGTCTCGCCCATGCCGAGGATCAGGTTGGACTTGGTGACCAGCCCGAAGGCACGCGCCTGGGTGAGCACATCGAGGGAGCGCTCGTAGCGGAAGGCGGGGCGGATCCGCTTGAAGATGCGCGGCACCGTCTCGACGTTGTGAGCCAACACCTCGGGGCGCGACTCGAAGACCTCGGCCAGCAGGTCGGGCTGGCCGTTGAAGTCGGGGATGAGGTTCTCGACGCCGGTGTCGGGGTTGAGCTGGTGGATGGCGCGCACCGTCTCGGCGTAGAGCCAGGCGCCGCCGTCGGGCAGGTCGTCGCGCGCGACGCCGGTGATGGTGGCGTACTTGAGCTGCATCTTCTGCACCGACTCCGCGACCCGGCGCGGTTCGTCGCGGTCCAGCGGCTGCGGCTTGCCGGTGTCGATCTGGCAGAAGTCGCAGCGGCGGGTGCACTGGTCGCCGCCGATGAGGAAGGTGGCCTCGCGGTCTTCCCAACACTCGAAGATGTTGGGACAGCCGGCCTCCTGGCACACGGTATGAAGCCCTTCGGACTTCACCAGGTGCTGCAGCGCCTTGTATTCGGGCCCCATCTTGGCGCGGGTCTTGATCCACTCCGGCTTCCGCTCGATCGGGGTCTCCGAGTTGCGGACCTCCAGGCGGAGGAGCTTGCGCCCGGCTGGGGCGGTGGGGGACTGGTCGGCAGGGGTGTGCGTCACGGGTTCAACTCTACGCGCGCCGCCCACCGTGCCCCGGCCCGGTCCGGGGCGATCAGCCGATGTCACGGCGCCGGAAGCTGAGCACAGAGCCGAGCGCGGCCACCACGATCACCGAGCCGACGTACGTCGCCCCGCGGGTGAGGCTGAGCACGCGGTCCTCGTAGCACAGCTCGCCCGAGGCGCTCGGTGGCGGACAGCTCACCTCCACTGCGTAGGTGGCGCCGTTGGCGATCACCGCCCACAGGTTGAAGGCCGGGTTCCACAGGTCGGAGACGCCGACCACGGCCAGCACCATGCCGCCGGCCAGCGCCACGCCGAAGACGATGCCCAACGTGGCGACGGTGCTGCGAAAGAGCATGGTGAGGGCGAAGCCCAGGATCGCGGCGGCCGCCGCCACGGCGGCGGCGCGGAGGCCGAACTGCAGGCAGTCCGCCAACAGGGCGCCGCCGTGGGGTTGGTCGCGATGGTCGGCAAGGGCGTTGAGGCCCAGCCAGTAGCCGGTGTGCACCACAGCGGCGGCGACGAACGAGGTCACCAGCAGCGCGACGGCCTTGGCCGCCCAGAGCCGGCCGCGGCGCGGCTCGAAGAGCACCTGGTTGGCCACCGATCCGCTGGACCAGTCGTGGCCCGCGAAGGTGGTGCCGGCCACCATGAGCAGCATCGCCACGACGAGCGCCACCAGGATGCCGCTGCCCTCGTCACGTTGCTCGGCCAGGTCGAGCGGCTGGAACCAGAGGTACCAGTCCAGCTGGGGCAGGGCGGTCGCCTCGCACTCCTCGCGAAGCTCGGCGTCGCCGAGGTTGACCGCGATGCCCCACTCCTGGGGATGCTCGATGCAGCGGCGCAGCTGCCGCTGCGTCTGCTTGGAGTCGAGGTCGCGCTCGAGCTGCTCGGTGGCGACGGCGACTTCGTCGTCGCCGGGCGGGCGGGTGTCGACCCCGACGCCGACCGCGATGGCGAGGGGCAGCAGCACGGCTGCGGCGAGGAGCACCAGCACGGCGCGGCGGTGCAGCAGGCGTCGGAGCTCGACACGGATCAGGCGCAGCACGTCAGGCCCCCAGCTTGTCGGCGTCGGTGAGCTGGAGGAAGAAGGTCTCCAGGTCGGGACGAAGCGGCGTGAGCTCGGTGAGCCAGATGTCGGCTTCACCGAGCGCCCGGGTGATGGCGCCGGCGTCGTCGGCCTCCACCCTCAGTACGCCGTCGCTCGGCGTCACGCTGAGCCCTGCGGCGCCGAGCACAGCGGCGGCTCGCTCCGGATCGGGGGTGACGACGCGATGGAGGCTGCTCGTGCCGAGCAGGTCGTCGACAGTGCCCGAGGCGAGCAGTCGACCGTTGCCGATGATGGTGGCCGAGGTGCAGACCTGCTGCACCTCGGCGAGGATGTGGGAGCTCAACAGCACCGTGACTCCGGACTCCCCGAGCGAGCGGATGGTCTCGCGGATCTCGCGGATCCCCGCCGGGTCGAGGCCGTTGGTCGGCTCGTCGAGGATCAGCAGGTCGGGCTGCTTGAGCAACGTGGCGGCGATGGCCAGGCGCTGCTTCATGCCGAGCGAGTAGGACTTGTAGCGGTCACCATCGCGCCCGGTCAGGTTGACCATCTCCACGGCGGCGTCGACGGCGCCGCGTGGCGCTCCGATGGCACCGGCGAGGAGCTCGAGATTGAGCCGACCGGAGAAGTTGGGGGAGAACTTGGGTGACTCCACGACCGCGCCGACGCGACCGATAACCTCCGGAAGGTGATCGGGCACGGACCGTCCGAAGAGAGCCATGGTGCCGGCCGTCGGGCGGGCCAGGCCGAGCAGCATGCGGATGGTCGTCGTCTTGCCCGAGCCGTTGGGCCCGAGGAAGCCGTGCACTCCGCCGGCCGGCACGGCCAGGTCGAGGTTCTGCACCGCGACCCGCAGGCCGCCCTTCCGGCCGTGGAACTCCTTGCGGAGCCCGGCGGTCTCGATCACCAGGTCGCTCACCCGGGGATCCTTGCAGGCCGGGCCCCGAATCGGCGCGCGAAGCGCCGAGGAGTGGGTGATCGCGTCGGTGCGGTGCTGTCGTCGTAACCGGTCAGGCCGGAGCGCCGGGGCGCACGAGCTGGATCCGCGGCGGCTCGGGGCGGGCCTCGTAGTCGGGCGTGGCGTCGTAATCGCCCCAGCCGAGCAGCTCGGTGAAGTGCCGTCGTACCGACGGCAGCACCTCGGCGACGGTGACGTCGCGCTCGAGCTCGGCGGAGAGCGAGGTGACGCCGGCGTCGGCGATTCCGCACGGCACGAAGCGGTCGTACCAGCCCAGGTCGACGTCGCAGTTGAGCGAGAAGCCGTGCATGGTCACGCCGCCGCTGACCCGGATGCCGATGGCGGCGATCTTGCGTTCGGGGCCCCGATCGTCTGCCTGCAGCCACACTCCGCTGCGTCCGGGCACCCGGGCAGTGCGGACGCCGAGATCGTCGCAGACGCCGATCAGCGCCTCCTCGACCCGCCGCACGTAGTCGACGACCTTGACGTGGTCGGGAAGCCGGACGATCGGGTAGCCGACGAGCTGTCCGGGGCCGTGGAAGGTGATCTTGCCGCCGCGGTCGACGTCGATGACCTCGGCGCCGCCCGGGTCGAGTGGTCGCTCGTGGGGATCGGTGCGCTTGCCGGCGGTGAAGACCGGCGGGTGCTCCAGGAGCAACACACGGTCGTCGCCCCCCGCCACGACCTCGGCGTGGTGCTCGCGCTGCAGGTCCCATGCCGCCAGGTAGGGCACGGCGTGCTCCCCGAGGCCGGCGATGGTGAAGTCAAGGCTCACGACCACGAGGTTACGCCTCGGCTGTGGATGACCGGATGCGGCCCTGCCGCCGCTGGCGCACAGTGGGGTCATGGGTGCGCAGGGCAGGGCGACGGTGATCGCGGGGGCCGTCACCGCCTTCACCGTGCTGTGCTCGCTCGGCCTCGTGCTCTGGGTGGCGACGGCCGAGGCACCGGACTCCGATGAGTCCGGTGCCTCGGCGCCGCCCTCGGCCTCCGTGCCCGTTGTCGGGGCGCACGACGCCGAGCCGGCTGCGATCCGCGACTATCGAGCATGGCAGCGGCGGCGCGAGGCGGCGTGGGCCGCAGGGGACCCCGCTCGCCTCCGGGCGCTGTACGTCGACTCGCGGGTCGCGCGCGCCGACGTACGCCTGCTGCGTGCCTGGCTCGCGCGCGGGGTGACCGGGCTGGAGCTCACCCACCAGCTGCTGGCCTACGAGGTGTTGACCGAGGAGCGCGACCGGATTCGGGTGCGGGTCACCCAGCGCCTCGCCCGCGCGGTGGCGGTCTCCGCGGGCCTCGACCGGACGCTGCCACGCGACGCCGCGCAGACCCAGGAGGTGGTGCTGCGGCGCGTGGACGAGGAGTGGCTGGTGGCGCGGGTGCGCGCCGTGCCGGTCGGCTGAGCACCGGCCCGGAGACGCCGAAGCGGCGCACCCAGGTGCCGGGTGCGCCGCCTCGCCGTGTGCTCAGACCTCGAAGGATCCGGTCTCCAGGCGCTGCTTCACGTCCTGCAGGAAGCGGGCGGCGTCGGCACCGTCCACGATGCGGTGGTCGTAGGTCAGCGACAGGTAGGCCATCTGGCGGACGGCGATCGTCTCGCCGAGGTTGGGGTCGTCGATGACGACTGGCCGCTTGACGACGGCGCCGGTGCCGAGGATCGCGACCTGCGGCTGGTTGATGATCGGCGTGTCGAAGAGCGCGCCCACGCTGCCGGTGTTGGTCAGCGTGAAGGTGCCGCCGGAGAGCTCGTCGGGCAGCACCTTGTTGTTGCGGGTGCGGTCGGCGAGGTCGGCGATCTTGCGGGCCAGGCCGGCGACGTTGAGGTCGCCGGCGTTGTGGATCACCGGGCTGAGCAGGCCCCGCTCGGTGTCGACAGCGATGGCGAGGTGCTCGGCGTCGAAGTAGGTGATCTCACCCTTCTCGGCGTCGACCTGGGCGTTGAGCGCGGGGTGCTGCTTGAGCGCCTCGATGGTGGCCCGGGCGAAGAACGGGAAGTAGCTGAGCTTCACGCCCTCCCGGGCCAGGAACTCGCCCTTCACCTGGTCGCGCAGCCGGCCGATGTTGGTGACGTCGACCTCGACCACCTGGGTGAGCTGGGCCGAGATCTGCAGCGACTCGACCATGCGCTTGGCGATGACCTTGCGCAGCCGGCTCATCGGCTCGGTCTTGCCGCGCAGCGGCGACGGGTTCACCGGCACCGGCGCGGCGGAGGAGGGCGCGCTCGCGGGCGCGGCCGGCGCCGCGGCCGCGGACTCCTTGGCCTTCGCGGCGTCGAGCACGTCCTGCTTGCGCACCCGGCCACCCACCCCGGTGCCCTTGACCTGAGCCAGGTCGACGCCGTGCTGGTTGGCCAGCTTGCGCACCAGCGGGGTCACGTAGCCGGTGTCGCTCGCGGGGTTGCTCGGCGCCTCCGCGGCGGGCGCGGCGGCCTGCTGCTCAGGCTGTCGGCTCTGCTCCTGGCGCGGCTGCTCCTGCTCGGTCTGCTTGAGGTCGGCGTTCTGCGCTGCCGCCTCCTCGCGCCGCTCCTCGGTGCGGGGGCTCTCCGGCTCCGGGGCCGGCTTCGCCTCGTCGGCCTGCTGGGCCTGCTCGGGCGCGGCCTGGGCGGGAGCCGACTCGGCGGGCGCGGCGCCCTTGTCGCCGATCACGGCCAGTTCGGCGCCGACCTCGACGGTCTCGTCTTCGCCGACCTTGACCTCAAGCAGGGTGCCGGCGATCGGGGAGGGGATCTCGGTGTCGACCTTGTCGGTGGAGACCTCGAGCAGGGGCTCGTCGACCGCGACCTCGTCGCCGACCTGCTTGAGCCAGCGGGTCACGGTGCCCTCGGTCACCGACTCGCCCAGTGCGGGCAGGGTGACCGGGGTGCCCGATCCCGAGCCGCCCGATGCGGCGGGGGAGTGCTGCGCGGGCTGCTCCGCCGGTGCCTGGGCCGGAGCCTCGGACTGAGCGGGTGCCTGCTCCTGGGCAGGCTCCTCCTGCTGGGCCGGCTCCTCCTGCTGCGTGGACTCCTGGGCGGGCGCCGACTCGCCACCGCCCTCGCCTTCCTCGCCTACGACAGCCAGCACAGCACCGACCTCGACGGTGTCGTCTTCGTTGGCCTTGATCTCCAACAGCGTGCCGGCGACCGGCGACGGAATCTCCGTGTCGACCTTGTCGGTGGACACCTCCAGCAGGGGCTCGTCGACCGCGACCTGATCACCCACCTGCTTGAGCCATCGGGTGACGGTGCCCTCGGTGACGGATTCGCCAAGTGCGGGGAGAGTGACTTCGCTGGCCATGAATGTCCTTCTGCAAGTGGTGTCGGGTGGTGGTCTTGTCAGTCGTGGGGCGCAGCGGGGGACCGACGCGCGGGCCGCCCCAGGTCATGGGCCGGTCCCGGCGGCTCGCCGGTGACTCCATCCTCCGCTCCGTGCGGCACGGACCCATCTTTGCACTACGGCGGTGGGCGTGGTCCAGGCATCCCATGCGTCACACTTGTGCCCATGGGATTGTTCGACAGATTTCGTCGCCGCGCCGTTCGACGGCCGCAGGGCGACACCGCACGCACCGGATCGACGACGGTGCGGGCCTCGGACGCGGCGGACGAGAAGCACCTGCTGGAGTTCGTGACCACCCGGCGCGGCGTGGAGGGCTTCGTGGAGCCGCGGACCGCCGTCTCGGACGTGACCTTGCTGCTGGTCGCCCACGACGGTGAGTGGACGCGGCGCCGGGTGCCGTCGGTGCAGTGGGCGCACAACTTCGCCAACAAGCATCGGGTGCCCTCCTACGACGCCGCCGTCGTGGGCGTCCCGCAGCGCATGCGCGACTGGAACCGGCGGCAGAAGGAGTGCTGACACCGCCGACAGTCCTCAGGCCTCGTCGGTCACGCCGGCGCGAGCGCTGAGGTGGGCGACGAGTGTCGCCACGGCGCAGCCGGTGCCTCCGTTGGGCACGTGGCCGCTGGGGCCGCCGGAGTTGAAGGACGGCCCGGCGATGTCGAGGTGGGCCCAGGGCGTCGCGCCGGTGAACTCACGCAGGAAGGCCGCCGCGAAGAGCCCGCCACCCCAGCGGACCCAGTCGTGCTGGGCGATGTCGGCGACCTTGGAGCTGCGCACCCGCTCCTTCATCTCGGTCGGGATCGGCATCGGCCAGACGGCCTCACCGGCGGTGTCTGCGGCGGCGCGCAGGTCGGCCACCAGCTCGTCGTCGCCCATGAGGCCGGCGATCTTGTCGCCCAGCGCGACCACCATGTGACCGGTGAGGGTGGCGACGTCGATGATCTCGTCGGGCCCCTCCTCGGCGGCGAGCACGAGCGCGTCGGCGAGGACCAGGCGCCCCTCGGCATCGGTGTTGGTGACCTCGACCGTGCTGCCACCGCGGATCGTGAGCACGTCACCGGGACGCATCGCGGAGCCGGAGACCATGTTCTCCGCCAGCGGCGCCCACGCGGTCACCTTCACGGGCAGCCCGAGCCGGGCCACGTGGAAGAGCGTCTGCACGACCGCGGCGGCGCCCGCCATGTCGCTCTTCATCGTGTGCATGGAGCCGGCCGGCTTGATGGTGTAGCCGCCGGAGTCGTAGGTGATGCCCTTGCCGACCAGGGCGACATGGCGCTCCGCGCCCTTCGGGGCCCAGGTGAGCTTGACCAGGCGCGGCGGCGCCTCCGAGCCGCCGCCGACGCCGAGGATCCCGCCGCAGCCGTCGGCGGCCAGCCGCTCCTCGTCCCACACGTCGAGCTGGATCTTCGGGGCGCCGCGGCCCTTGGTGAGGGCGCGGTGCTGCTCAGTGGCCAGCTCGACGAAGCGCTGCGGGTCGAGCTCGTTGGGGGGCAGGTTGACCCAGTCACGCGTCGTGTTGACCGCCTCGGCGAGCTGGCGAGCCCGATCGAAGGTCTCGGTCGCCTCGGCCTGGCGTGCCAACGGGCTCAGCACGATCACCTCGCCGACGCCTGGGGTGGAGGGCGCGCTCTCCTCCTTGTAGCGGGTGAACGCGTAGCCACCCAGCACCGCGCCCTCGGTCAGCGCGCGCAGCAGGGGCAGCGTGTCGGCCGGGAGGGCGAGCGCCAGCGTCGCGGCGTTGGGGATCGAGCGGACCGCGGCACCCGTGGCTCGGCGTACGACCTCGGGGGTGACCGCGTCGACGTCGCCGAGGCCGAGCAGCACCACCAGGTGGGCATTGACCACGCCGGCGGACGGGATGCGCGCGACCTCGCCCACCGAGCCCTTGAAGCCGAGGCTCTCCAACAGGGGGCGCAGCCTGCGACCCCAGGCCGCCCCGACCTCCTCCGCGCCCGCGGCGACCGCCAGGCCCTTGGGCGTCTTCACGATGCCGACCACGACGGCGTCGCTGCGGGTCTTGGCCGGGTTTCCCTTGCGGAGCACGTACGACGTCACCCGAGGCACTCTAGACGAGCCTCCCGTCGCGCCGGGCGGGCGCGATAGGTTCCGGGCATGAGCGACGAAGTGGAGCAGGACGGCCGGGCGGCGCGCGACGACTCGGATGCCCCCAAGAGGTCACCGTTGCACGACCGGCACGAGCAGGCCGGGGCGAAGTTCTCCGAGTTCGGCGGCTGGACCATGCCGCTGGAGTACCCGACCGGCGTGGTCAAGGAGCACACCGCGGTGCGGGAGGGCGTCGGCCTCTTCGACGTCAGCCACCTCGGCAAGGCGATGGTCTCCGGGCCCGGCGCGGCGGACTTCGTCAACCGGACTCTCAGCAACGACCTGGGGCGGATCGGCCCGGGCCAGGCGCAGTACACGCTCTGCCTCGACGCCGACGGCGGGATCGTCGACGATCTGATCGCCTACCTGCACGATGACGAGCACGTGCTGCTCGTGCCCAACGCCGCCAACGCCGCCGAGGTGCTCGACCGGCTTGCCGCCGAGCTGCCCGAGGGCGTGACCATCGCCGACCACCACGACCACTACGCCGTCCTCGCCGTCCAGGGTCCTCGCTCCGACGAGACGCTCGCGGCACTCGACCTGCCGGTGGGCCACGACTACATGTCCTTCGTGGAGGCCGAGTTCCAAGGCGCTGGCGTCGTGGTCTGCCGCACCGGCTACACCGGCGAGCGCGGGTATGAGCTGATCGTCCGCAACGACGCCGCGCTCGGGCTGTGGGACGCGCTGATCGAGGCGGGCACACCCCACGGGATCGTGCCGTGCGGCCTCGGCGCTCGCGACACGTTGCGCACCGAGATGGGCTACCCGCTGCATGGCCAAGACCTGACCCGCCAGACCACGCCGCTGGAGGGCCGGGTCGGCTGGGCGGTCGGCTGGAGGAAGCCCGAGTTCTGGGGCCGTGATGTCCTGCTCGCAGCCCGGGAGCGGGGCGCCGACCGGGTTCTCCGCGGCCTGATCGCGACGGGGCGCGGGATTCCGCGTCCGGGGATGCGCGTGACGCTGACCGCCGACGTGCCGCTCGGCGAAGTCACGTCGGGCACGTTCTCACCGACGCTGCGCAAGGGGATCGGCTTGGCGCTTCTGCCGCCCTTCGTCGAGGACGGAGCCGAGGTGGGCGTCGACATCCGCGGCCGCCGGGAGATCTTCACCGTGGTGAAGCCACCCTTCGTCGACACCTCGGTGCGCGAGGACTGAGCCGCAGGGCTGCCGGTCAAACCGCAGAGCCGAGCGCGACCGTGACGAGAGCGGCGGTGAACGCCGTCTCGACGGCCGCACCGTAGACGTCGCCCGTCACGCCGCCGAAGCGTTCCTGCGCGGTGATCGCGCGCACCAGCCCGGCGAGGATCCCCAGCGGCCCGCCGGCGCACAGCCAGAGGATCCCCTGGCCGCTGAGTCCCTCGTGTGCGGCCATCATCCCGACGGCGACCACGGTGGCGGCGATGAGAGCGAGGCCCACGGTCAGCCTCCCCGCGGTCACGCTCTGCGCGACGGTGCGGCCGAGTCCGTCGTCGCGGGCCGGGGCATAGCCGCGGGTGCCGAGGAGCACCATGGTGCCGCGACTGCAGACCAGCGCCGCCACGAGCACCAGGCTGGTGCCCATGCCGCCGTAGGCGAGCACCACCTGGCTGAGCGCCGCCACCTGGAGCAGCACGGTCAGCAGGAGCGTGACCACGCCGAACGGCCCGATGTCGGAGCGCTTCATCACCGCCAGCGCGGCCTCGGCGGGCTTGCCGGAGCCGAGGCCGTCGGCCACGTCGGCGAGCCCGTCGAGGTGCATGCCGCGAGTGAGCCACGCGAGGGCACCGACCATCAGGACGGCGACCAGGAACGGCGAGGCACCTGGGAACGCGTGTCGCGCCACCGTCCAGCCGGCCACCAGCACGCCGGCCAGCGCGGCGCCGGAGACGGGGGAGAGGGCGAGCGACCAGCCGGCCACGGAGCGGTCGACGCGGGCCGGCATCGGCACCGGGATCCGGGTCAGCGTGCCAAGCGTCAGCCACAGCGCGCTCACAGGTCGACCACCCGGCCGGCCAGCACCAGGCGTACGTCGTCGCTCGCCGCGGCGACGGCGGCGTTGAGCCGTCCCATCTCGTCGCGGAAGCGTCGGGTGCCCGCCGACTCGGGCACCACGCCCTGACCGACCTCGTTGCTCACCGCGATCACCCGGCGTCGCGTCGCCCGCCAGGCCTCGACGAGCCCGGCGACCTCGTCGGCCACGGCGTCGGCGGCGCGTTGCTGCCAGCTGGCGTCGTCCCAGGCATCGTGCCGGTCCATGACCCGGGTGAGCCAGAGCGTCAGGCAGTCGATCAGGAGGGGGCCGCCGTCCTCGCTGAGCAGGCGGGTGAGGTCGAGCGTCTCCTCGGTGCGCCAACGTGCCGGTCGCTGCGCGCGGTGCCGGGCCACCCGCTCTTGCCATTCGAGGTCCTCGCCGGGCGGATAGGACGTCGCGACGTAGGTGACGTCGTCGGCGTCGGCGAGCATTCGCTCGGCCTCCCGCGACTTGCCGGAGCGGGCGCCGCCCAGCACGAGGGTGCGTCGTCGAGTCGGGGCGGCCATGCCGCCGGGCAGCACCTCCGCGCCGTCGGGGAGCAGGTCGACGCCCCAGTCCGCGAGCCTTCGGGCCAGCTCCGGCGTGGGCGGGTTGTGGTGGGAGAGGTGGGTGGCCACCACCTTGGTGCGCTCGACGACCGCCCCGACCTCGCGCAGGCGACGTATCTGCACCGGGAAGGTGGTCAGGTCGAGATGGTGCGTGCCGTGGTTGGTCCGGTCGCCGAAGGACTCCTCGAGCACGACGGCGTCGTAGGCCGCCCCGCCGACGGCCGCGACGGTCTCCTCGGGGAGCGGGCCGGTATCGGTGGCGTAGAGGATGCGCGTGGCCGGGGACGCGACGTCGTAGAGCACGGCCTCGGGTTCGCCGTCGCGGCCCAGGCGGGTGGGATGGTCGGCGGCGAGGGCGCGCACCGTGTGGTCGCCGTGGGTGAACGTGTCGCCGGGGCGGACCGCACGGAAGGTGACCGCGGCATCGTCGGGGAGCCACTCCCGAGCCGCACGCACCACGCCGGGCGGGCCCGCGACCGTCAGCGGTCGGTCGGTGCTCCACGATCGATACATCAACGTCGCCGGGCTGAAGTGGTCGCTGTGCTGGTGGGTGAAGAGGATCAGCGTGACGGCGGAGAGGTCGACGCCCAGGCGCTCCGCGGCGAGCGGCGCGCTCGGCGGGCAGTCCAGCAGCACCGTGTCGTCGAGCAGGGCGCATGCCTGCGCCCGCACGCGCCCACCCGCCCGCTCGGCGGTGCACGAGGAGCAGCGGCAGAACGCGGCGGGCCACCCGTCGGCGGCACCCGTCCCCAGCAGGCGAAGTGTCACGCCGACACCCTAGGGCGTGTTCCTCTAGGCTGGCTCCATGCTGCCCGACCCGCCCGCCACGCCGTCCTCACGCCCCGCCCCCGATCAGCCGTGGCGCTGGCGGCTGCTGGATGCGAGCGGCGCCCCCGTCGAGGTCGACAGCGACCTGGGCGGGCAGAGCTTCGCCAGCCAGGGCGATGCGGAGTCGTGGCTCGGCGAGTTCTTCCCCGAGCTTGCCGAGGCCGGCGTCGACCAGGTGGTCCTGCTCGAGGCCGACCGCGAGGTCTACGGCCCGATGTCGTTGCACCCCTGAGGAGGCACGCCATGCAGCAGTACCTCGACCTGGTCCGACGGATCCTCGACGAAGGCGTCGACAAGGCCGACCGCACCGGCACCGGCACGCGCAGCGTCTTCGGCCACCAGATGCGCTTCGACCTGCGCCAGGGGTTCCCGCTGGTGACGACGAAGCGGATCCACACGCGGTCGGTGTTCGCCGAGCTGCTGTGGTTCCTCCGCGGCGACACCAATGTGCGCTGGCTGCAAGAGCGCCGCGTGACCATCTGGGACGAGTGGGCCGACGACAATGGCGACCTCGGCCCCGTGTACGGCGCGCAGTGGCGCTCGTGGCCGACGCCCGACGGTGGCCACATCGACCAGCTCGCTCAGGTGATCGCGCAGATCCGCGCCAACCCCGACAGCCGGCGGCACATCGTCTCCGCGTGGAACCCGAGC
>Ga0164243_10010729_pt1 | contig 13134 bp, 11 predicted proteins | sample OricompcompostOP_FD_108781 | JGI IMG/M metagenome (GOLD analysis project Ga0164243, IMG submission 108781) | Organic Plus compost microbial communities from Emeryville, California, USA - Original compost - Organic plus compost (OP) | ecosystem: Engineered > Solid waste > Mixed feedstock >... | reverse complement strand
TGCTTGGCCAGGCGGGGCCAGTGATTGCGTTGCAGTCTGGCGCGCGGCGCAGCATGGGCGAAGTGCAGGGGCTGGGTCAGCTTCTCGCCGATGCCGGGTACCGCGTGTTGCTCAACGACCGGCGCAACACGGGCAATTCCAGCGTATCGATCGAAGGCGAGGGATCCGAATTCGAGATATGGGCCGCCGATCTGCTCGCGTTGCTCAAGCATCTCGGCATCGACAAGGCCATCGTCGCCGGTACGTCATCGGGTTGCCGCTTGTCGACCATTTTCACGCTGCGATATCCGCAGGCCGTGTCGGCGCTGGTGATGATGCGGGTGACCGGCGGTCTGTTCGCGGTCGAGCGCCTCGCTTATCTTTACTACACGCAATATATCGAGGCGGCCGAACGCGGCGGCATGGCGGCGGTGTGCGACACGGACCACTTCAAGGATCTGATCGCACGCGACGCTCAGGTGCGCGAGACCATGCTGGCGTGGCCCGTCGCCCGCTTTGTTTCGGTCATGAAGCGCTGGCGGGACAATCTGGAGCTCGGCCGCGATACGCCGATCCTTGGCGCGACCGAAGCCGAGTTGCGGTCGATCAAAGCGCCGGTGCTCGTACTGCCCGGCAACGACAAGACGCATTCGCTGGCAAGCGGCCGGCTTGCGGCTTCGCTGATTCCGGGTGCGGAGTTGCACGAACTGCGGAGCGATCAATTGGAGGTCGACCTAATCAGCCTCAACGAATGGTCGCCGGACGCCGCCATTGCGACGGCGATCGTAACGTTCCTTCGCCGCAAGGGGCTGAAGTAGACTTACGCTCTTGTGCGAAGACGCCGCGCAACGTGCTGATCCGAATGGATGCGCGTTGCGCGGCCCCGCAATCGCTTTGAAAGTCGGCGTTACTGCGTCGGGATTTTCGCCGCCTTTACCAGATCGAGATTGTCGGCAACGTCCTTTTTGAAGAACGTGCCGAACTCGGCGAGGGTCATCGGCATCGGATCGACGCCGACCGCGACCAGCTTCTCCCGAACGGAGGGCACTGCCAGCGCTTTCATCACCTCGGCATGGAGCTTTTCGGCGATGGCGTGCGGTGTTTTGGCCGGAAGATAAGCGCCGGTGTAGAATGGGTAAACCGCGTCGCGTGTGAGGCCCGCTTCTTCCATCGTCGGTACGTTTGGCAGCGACGGTGTGCGCGTCGAAGAACTGATGGCGAGCGGAGTGAGTTTACCGTCGCGGATGAGGGAAATCGCACTCGTCACGGGTGGTACCGCGAATTCGATGCGGCCGGCCATGACCTCCGCCAGCCATTCGCCGCCTTTGAAGGGAATGTGCTGCGCCGTGAAGCCAGAACTCACCGCAAGCCGCTCGGCGCCAAAATGTGCGGAGGAGCCGACGCCGACGCTTGCATAATTCAGTTTGCCGGGATTGGCCTTTGCCGCAGACACCAGTTCGCTGAGCGTTTTGAAGCGACCGGGAGTTGCGACCACGACCAGTGGCGTTTGGCCGAATACCGCGACCGGCGTGAAGTCCTTGAGCGTGTCGTAGGGCAGCTTGGTGTAAAGTGCGTTAGCTGCCGCAATCGATCCCCAGACCAGGACGGTGTAGCCATCCGGCTGTGCTTTGGCGACGAGATTGCCGCCAATGGTGCCACCGGCACCCGGCCGGTTCTCGACGATGAAAGTCTGGCCGACTTGCTTTCCGACCTGCTCGAAGACGACGCGCGCGATGACATCGCTCGCGACACCGGCAGGCACAGGCACGATGACCGTGACGTTTCGCGATGGCCAGTCTTGCGCTGCGGCGGCTGTAAGTGTGGTGAGCGTCAGCAATGCGCCGAATGCGGCGCGACGTAGCATGTTTTTCATTTTGTGTTTCCTCCGGCGCGCACATTGGAAGAAAGTGATAGCTCCGTCAATGCAGCGCGATGGACGGAGTAAGAAGGGCGAATGTCACTCCTCTCTATGCCGACGATAAGTATTTGTTCTGACGCAGATTGCATCGTTGATGCGCGGCGCTCGTTGCCGTGCGGAGAGAGCGACTTTAGTCCGTTCCTCGCCGCGGCGCTTGGCGTGACATCCCGCCAGCGCTAATCAACGACAAAAAGCTCCTCAAGAGGCACGTGCCGCGGCGCTAGATGTTGTTCAACAAGATAGTTCGAAAGGGTCTCCCAAACGCTGTGATTGGCCTTGGCGCCGTAGCGCCAATAGTCGTGGCCGAGTGTTCGACGAGCCTCGTCAATTGCATCAATCAGCCATGGCACCGTGACTCGCAAGGCATCGGTGTCGTAGAGGTCGGCTATTGCCCGATCGCGAGCGGTACAGAAGGCCGCATAGAGCCGAGGAGCGATCGTAGGATCGGCGGCATGCACATCAGCGCGAATTGCGATTGTATGCATGATTGGAAAGACGCCGGTGCGGCGAAAGAAGTCCTGCTCGACGAACTTGAAGTCGGGGAACAGCCGGCGCGCTTCGCGGGCCCCTTCGAGGAACAGAGAGGGGATATGGTTGGAAATGATGACGTCGATTTTCCCTGTCTTAAAAGCGCCTACGAGTGTTTGCTCTGCGCCGAGCTCCTCGACAATCCCATGGCCTGTTGGCGGTTTCTTCGCTTTTGCAGGTGCCTCGAGGCCGCCTACCACCCATTGGATGCGATCTGGCGTTACGCCGTAGTCGTGTGACAGCATGCCTTTAATGAAGACGACCCCGGTGGAATCGAGCTGGGCTACTCCGACGCGCCGGCCCACCAAGTCTTCAGGTTTGTGGATGTCTGCATCTGCTCTCACATAAATGCAGGAATGACGGAACATGCGCGACAATGCGACCGGGATGCCGACAAAGCGGGTGTCGCCCTTGGCTTTCAGCTGCATATAGTTGGCCAGAGAGACCTCGGCGACGTCGAATTCCTCGTGATCGAGCATGCGCGTGAACGCTTCGCGTGGCCGCATCACCGAAATCAGAAGGTCGATCCCTTCGGGTCGGACGCGACCATCGATCATCGGGCGCGTGCGGTCGTAGTCCCAACAGGCAAGACGTAGGCTCTTTTGGTCGCTCATTGATCAGCCTTGCTTCAGGTAGTGATAGATGGCCCGGACATTGGATGGCAGCCATTCGCGATAACGAGGCAACGACGCATATTGCGGTAGCGCGACTTCCCGCATCGCCGCTTCCTCGGAGGCGCCGTTCGTCACTTTCGTCTTCACCGCGTTCAGCATGGACATCAAGAGAACCCTGAAGTCGTCGACTTCTTTTAACGTGCTGACATCGCCATGCCCCGGGACGACATGATCGATATCCAGGGACCTGATTTTTGCCAGACATTCGATCCATCCGTGAAGAAAGCAGTCACCGAGCCAGGGGAAGCGTCCGACAAACATAAGATCACCGAGAAAGGCAGTCTTCTGTTTGGGCAGATGGATGATCATTTCGCCGTCGCAATGGGCCGGTCCGACATAGTCGAGGCGAATCTCACCGTAGGTTCGGTCGAACGTGAGCTGCTCGCTGAACGTCTCGTTCGGCGCGATGAGTTCTAGATCTTCCAGGCCGGGACGTTGGACGCGCGCCGTGAACCATTCATGCAGCGGGTCCTGTGCCGGCACGAGCTCGTCGAAGTTCGATCCGAAAAACAATCGCAGCCGCTGGTCGATTTGATCGACGCGCCAGTGCCTCGCGTTCTTCGTGCCCATATATTCATTCATCAGCGCAGGCGTTCTCTCTTGCGCGACGATGGGCACATCGGCGAAGGCGATGTTGCCCGCGGTATGGTCGAGGTGAAAATGGGTGTTGATCAGACGGGCCACAGGCTGCTCGGCGGCCGCTTCTATTGCGGTTCGGAAGGCGCGTCCTTGCGCGGGGCTCTGTTGCGCATCGATAGCGATCAGCCCTTCCGACGTCGTAACGGCGCCGGAGTTGGAGTCGCCATTGGCGCTGATCCAGGCATACACACCCCCTGTGATCTGTTTGAGGACAGGTTGTGAAACGACTCTTTCTGTCACGACATTCCTTCCAACGACGGTATTTGTATCGCTATACATTTTCACGGAGCAGGCGAGACATGCACGTTGCGTCTTGCGTCCCGCTTTTTGACAAGTAGTCTGCGCGCAGAAAATGGAGAGCGCGATGACAGTGAAAAAGAATCCAATCGTCGCATTGGAAGAGCACTATTGGGACCCCGATCTTGTTGCGTTGTTTCCCGGGCGCGAGGGCAAGCGTGCGTCCGAGCTCGAGCGTCGGATGTTCGATATGGGCGAGCTCCGCTTACGCGAGATGGACGAGGCGGGCATTGATATCCAGGTGCTGTCGCACGGTGCGCCGGCGACGCAAAAGCTCGATGCCGAGACCTCCACCCGGATGGCCGTGCAGACCAACGACCGTCTCGCGGTTTTCGTCGCCGGTAAGCCCGATCGCTTCGCCGCGCTTGCCGCCCTGCCGACACCAGATCCAAAGGCCGCCGCCGTCGAACTCGAACGAACGGTAACGAAGCTCGGATTCAAGGGGGCGATGATTCATGGCCTCACCAACGGGCAGTTCATCGATGAGCCGCAGTACTGGCCCATCTTTGAGCGCGCTCAAGCACTTGACGTTCCGATTTATCTGCATCCGTCGTTCCCGCATCCGGCAGTGATCGAGGCTTATTACAAGACCTACGCAGCGGAGTTCAGTTGGCTGATCGGTCCGGCGCTCGGCTTTACCGTTGAGACAGCGACACAATGCGTTCGCATGATCATCAGCGGTGTGTTCCAGAAATATCCCAAGCTTAAGGTCGTCGTCGGCCATCTGGGCGAGGGCCTTCCGTTTCTGCTATGGCGCATGGACCATTTCCTCTCGCGTGACGATCGTCCGTTCCGTGAAGTCTTCGAAGAAAATTTCTATCTGACGACGAGCGGCAACTTCTCCGACATCGCACTGAATGCCTCGATTGCCGCGCTGGGCGTCGATCGCATCATGTTTTCGGTCGATTGGCCCTTTGCCACCAACAAAGAGGGTGTCGATTGGATGAAGGCGACGTCCCTCGATGCAGCCGACAAGGCGAAGGTGCTCGGCAACAACGCCGTGTCGCTGCTGAAGTTGTAGCCAAGCCCGATCAACGAGGCACCACCCGAAGCCAATCCAGCGCAGGTGCCTCGTCACGGGCCGCTCGGGGCAGATAACGACCTGCGGCCGGCTCGACCACTTCGCCATCGCGAGCGGCAATACGGCCGCCTTTGATCGTGGTGACGGGCCAGCCGCGCAGCGTCTTGCCCTCGAACGGCGAGAAGTCCGACATGCCCTTGAGCATCGCCGGGGTGACCGTTTTCTCGAGGTCGAGATCGACGACGACGAGGTCGGCATCGCTGCCGACGGCGATGGTGCCCTTCTGTGGATAGATTCCGTAGACCTTGGCCGGCTGGCGCGTGCAGGGATCGATCAGGGTCTCAAGCGGGACGCCCCGAAGTCTGCCATGGTGCAGGAGCGACGGCAGGTGCGTGCCAAGCACGGCATAGCCGGGCCGCGCACCATGAAGTCCGCCGCCGGGGTTCTTAGCTGCGCGGCTGCGCGATGTATTGTCGGTACCGATGGTGTTGACTGATCCTTCGAGCAGTCCCGTCCACACGGCATCGCCGTGTTCCACGCCGCGAATCGGCGGCACCATCTTCAGCAAAAATTGGTTCGGATCTTCGCTGTTCAGGCACAAATAGGGACTGACGGTCTCGACCGTCATTTTGACGCCTTCGTGTCTGGCGGCTCGTACGGCCTCGAGGCCCTGCGCACTCGATAAATGTACGACGTACAAATGTGCGCCGGCGACTTTGGCGAGATAGGAAGCCGTACGGATCGCCAGTGCCTCCGCCTCGGGAGGATGTGCCTTCTCCCAATCGGCCAAATTGCCTTGCGGTAGCTTCTTGAGATCGGTCCGGGCCTGATCGATCAGCGTGCCGGTTTCGCAATGAACGCAGACGATCGTATCCGGGCCGAGTTCGGCCACGGCACGGAAGCCCTTGAGCAAAAGTGCATCGGAAATGGATTCAACAACACCCGGCAGGCCGGACATATAGAACTTGAAGGAACGAATGCCGAAGTCGCGGGCGTATTGTGGAATCTCTTCGATCTGCTCGGCCGTGAAAATCTGCGGATGGAAGACGGAGTCGACATAGCTCAGTTCGTCCATCGCCTTCCGGAAGCCGGGCAGATGCAGATTATAAGAATCTTTCAAGCTTCGCAGAAATATGCCGATCGTCGTGACGCCGCCGATCAACGCAGCGCGCGTTTCGGTTTCGGCTTCTTCCTCATAAGGGCGCTCGATGCCGATGTGCGTGTGCGGATCGAAGATACCGGGAAGAACGTGCTTGCCGGCCGCGTCGTACACTTGCGCGCTGCCGGCTGTGAGATTCTCTCCGATGGCGGCGATCTTCCCGTCACGCATGGCGACGTCGGCCTTCAACGAGCCGACACCTGGAACAACGACGGTCCCGCCCCCGACAACTAAGTCGAAGTTTTTGCGATTTGGCTGACTCATGAGCGCTCCTTGTCTGGGGTCTTGCTGCCGATGCGGCGTAGCCGTCCTGCAAAGCGTGACGTCAATCTGGCCGGTACTTAGCATGCGCGACAGAAGTGTTCTACAGATCAGTCTTTTTGTATCGCTGGCAAAGTGTTTGTGCGGCTTGCACATAATGCAGGCTGGACAGTATAAAACTGTCATAGCAGGATAAGCATCCGAACGCTCTTGTCTGCGAACGATACAAAAATGGATACAAATAAACGGGGCTCTTCTCAGGTCGCGGCACGTCCGATCCTGCGCCCGCGATCGGCGCCGGCGGCCGTGATGGAAATTGTGCTGTCGCGTTCGGCGGAAGCGGCGTTGTTCGTTCAGGTTCGCGAACAGGTGCGCGACCTCATCCAACGGGGCATCTTGCGTCCCGGCATGCGCCTGCCGGCGGTACGGGCGCTGGCGAGCAAATTGCAGGTCAATCAGATCACGGTGGCTAGGGCTTATCGTGAGTTGGTCGAGACGGGGCTCGTGGAAGGCCGCCGCGGTGGCGGCACCTTCGTGCGAGGCTTCTCTGGCCTGCGTACGCCTTCAGGGAATACGGAACTCGCACCAACTCAGCCGATGATGGCGGAGCGCCTTTATGAGCTCGCGCGAGCGCCCGGCGTCATCTCGTTCAGCTCGAATTATCCACGCCTCGATGCGGCAGGTCTTGCGGAGTTCAAGACCTGCATGGTGGAGGTGATGGACCTGCATCTCGATGCCGCAATGCATTACGAGCTTCCGGCGGGCCGTCCGGAAGTGCGCGAGCAGATCGCGCGGTTCTTATCGACCGAAGGCCTGGATATCGACGCGGGCGATCTTCTCATCACCTCCGGCGCGCAGCAGGCGATCGATCTCACGGTCCGCGCTTTGTGCCCGCCAGGCACGCCCATCATCGTCGAGCAGCCGGCTTATTATGGCGCCATAAATGCATTCCGCCTGGCGCAGGCGAAAATTCTCGAGGTGCCCGGTGACGACGAGGGGCCCGACCTTGCCGCCATTGAGGATGGCTTCAAGCGTGGTCGAGCACGCGTCATCTATCTCAACCCGACGTTTCAAAATCCAAGCGGCGTGACGACGTCGTTGGCGCGGCGGCAGGCGATCCTTGCGCTCGCGGGGCGGTATGGCGCTGTCATCATCGAAGATGACCATGCGTCCGATCTTCGCTTCCGAGGGACGCCCATTGCTCCGATCCGGGCGCTGCCCGGGGGCGATGAACGGGTCATCTATATACGCACATTCGGCAAGACCATTCTGCCCGGTACGCGGCTGGGGTTCCTGGCTTGCCCGCCCGCCTTGTTGCAGCGGCTGCTGCTGATGAAGGCGAACGCCGACCTTCACGGCAACGGCCTGATGCAATTGGCCCTTGCCCGCTTTCTGGAACGGCGGCGCTATCCATCTTTGCTCAAAAGGCTGCGTCAGACATATGGCGAGCGTCAGAACAAACTGTTTTCGGCGCTGAAGGCAGGTCTCCCGCAAGATTGCCGGCTCAATTGTCCTGAGGGCGGGCTCAGTCTCTGGCTGACGCTACCGGACGATGTCGACACGTCGGAGCTCTATTTCCGCGCCGTGCGCCGCGGCGTTGCCTTCGTAGACGGGAGCGTCTTCTACGCGTTCGAACCGAAAACTCGTTCGATGCGGCTTAGCTTTGGTCTGATCGACGAGAGCCAGTTGATCGAAGGCGCTGAGCGTCTGTGTTCGCTGGTCGGTGACCTGCAGCAAGGCGTTCGTTCGCGAAGCTTGGTATTCACCTGACCTGCAAAGGAAATCTGCCGATGGACGAAAAGATCATCATCCAACCAAAGAACATGGCGGAGGCGGTCGGGCCCTTTTCGCGCGCGATTCTAATCGGCAATTACCTGCACATTGCTGGTACGACGGCGCTGAGCCACGTCAAAGGCGACTACTACGAGCGCAAGATGCCGGCGACGATCGAGGAGCAGACGCGGTTGACGCTCGACAATATCCGCAAGTGTGTCGAGGCGGTCGGCGGCACGATGGAAGACATCATAAAGGTCGTAGTGATGTTGAAGAATCCGGCCGAATACAAGCGCATGAACGCGGTGCGTGCGGAATATTTCAAAGTGAATCCGCCGATCAGCACCTGCTTCAAAGCCGATCTGATGAACGAGGACGTGCTCGTCGAGATCGAAGCAACCGCTTACGTCAAAAATCCGGTGGTTCAGTAGCTGACCTGGCAGTTCCCGCCAGGATGCGCGTTGTAGGGGTGGAGAATTAGGATGCTTCTGCGGTTGCTCGTTTGTTTTTCTGCTTTCATCATCGCCGTGCCTTCGTTGACGCTTTCGGCTCGTGCGGCCGAAGAATATCCGAGCCGTGCCATTACTATCGTCGTGCCGTTTGCCCCTGGCGGGGTGACCGACCTGCTCGCTCGCGTCGTCGGTCAAAAGCTGGGCGAGCGCTTCGGCTATCCCGTAACGATCTTAAACAAGGGCGGCGCCGGAACGCTCGTCGCCGCGGTCGCCACCGTAAACGCCCCGCCGGACGGCTATACGTTGATGCTGGCCACCGGCAGCACCATGTCGATCAACACCACGCTCTATAAGGAGCTTCCGTATAACCCGGACACTCAACTGACACCCGTCGCTCTGGTCGCTTCGTCGCCCTTCCTGCTGATCACCAATCCGGAACTGCCGGTGAAGAGTGTCCAGGACCTGATCAAGCTGGCGAAGGAAAAGCCGGGCAAGTTGAACTATGGCACCGGTGGTGTCGGCAGCACGGTGTCGGTGTTGCCGGCGCTTCTGAAGAGCATGACGGGCACCCAGATGAATGAAGTGCCTTATCGCGGCACGACGCCGGCGCTGACTGATATCCTGGCCGGGCACATCGAGTTTATGTTCGTCGATATCGCGACCAGCGAGGGCGTCATCAAGGAGAAGCAGGTACGTGTGCTCGGTATAAGCACGGCCAAACGTTTCGAAGGACTGCCGGACGTGCCGACGATTGCGGAAAGCGGAGTTCCTGGATTCGAAGGCGATTCCTGGCAGATGATCGTTGCTCCCGCCAAGACGCCGAAAGAGATTGTCGCAAAACTAAACGCGGCCATCGCTGACATTGTCGCGATGCCTGAAGTGCGCGACCGGATGATCAAACTCGGTACCGTGCCGGGCCGCAAAGAGACGGCGGAAGAGCTTCGCACTTTCGTCAACGCGGAAACCGTCAGGTGGGGCAAAGTTCTCAGCGACGCCGGAGTGGCGCACTCGCAATAAACGCGCGCAGCCGCGTTCGGTGTCGTTGCCAGGAGGGAGCCCGCGTGTTGTCCGAAGTCAGCTCTGAGGCCAAAAGCCGCCAAGGTTCGGACGACGCCTTCGTCCGCATCGATGATGTGGTGAAGTTCTTCTCATCGCACAGTCGCGACGTCAAAGCCGTCGACGGTGTGTCTCTGGCCATCCGGCCGGGCGAATTTGTGTCCGTCGTTGGTCCGTCGGGGTGCGGCAAAAGTACGTTGATGATGATGGTGTCCGGGCTTATCCCCGTGTCCGCCGGCAGGATCGAGGTGCGCCAGCAGAAGGTTGCCGCGCCAGTCACAGATGTCGGGATCGTGTTTCAGCGCGATGCTCTTCTTGAGTGGCGAACTGTTCTGGACAACGTCTTGTTGCAGATCGACGTTCGTGGGCTCGACCGGACCGCCTATGAAGCCAAGGCGCTTGCATTGCTCAAGCAGGTCGGTCTCAGCGGATTCGAACAGAGTCGTCCATGGGAGCTTTCGGGTGGCATGCGACAACGCGTTTCGATGTGTCGCGCCCTCATTCACAATCCGTCGATGTTGCTTATGGATGAACCGTTCGGCGCCCTCGACGCTCTTACACGCGAGCAGATGAATCTGGACCTCCAGCGCATATGGATGGAGGACCGCAAGACGGTTCTGTTCATTACCCATAGCATCTGGGAGGCGATATTTCTCGCGGATCGCGTGATCGTCATGAGTCCGCGGCCGGGTCGAATCGCGACGGAGATCACCGTCGATCTGCCGCGTCCGCGGCGTCTCGCGGTTCGAGAGTCAGCCGAATTCGGTCGGTACGCGGCGCAGGTCCGCGAACAGTTCCAGAAATTCGGTCTGCTGGTCGAAGGATGAGGACATGAGTGCGATCGAAATGTCCGGCTCTGCCGTTCGAACGGCAAATGAGGCGAAGAAGTCGCCGCGCGCGCGCGCCCCTTTCGTCTATGGCGTCGGGGCGAGTTTGGCGTTCCTGGCCGCGTGGGAGCTCTTCGTTCGCTTGGCTCAGGTCTCGCCGCTTCTGCTGCCCGCGCCCAGCGAAGTGCTGATCACCATCGGGATGAATTTCTCGCTGCTCCTGCAGATGAGCGCCGTAACCGCGGCCGAATTCCTGCTCGGCTTTCTGCTCGCGCTCATTGTCGGCATTCCCTTGGGCGCATTCGTGGTCTTCTCGCGACCGGTTCGGTTGGCGGTGTATCCGCTTCTGGTCGCGTTCCAGACGATACCGAAAGCGGCAGTGGCGCCTATCTTTATCGTCTGGCTCGGCGCCGGCATGACGTCGAAGGTACTCATCGCCTTGGCGATCTCCTTCTTTCCCATCGTCATCGATACCGTGATCGGGCTCCGGTCTGCCCAGCCCGAGACCATCTATCTCGTCCGGTCGATGGGGGCGGGGCCGCTCAAGGTGTTTTGGTATGTGCGGTTTCCAGCAGCACTGCCTGCGATATTCGGCGGCCTCAAGGTGGCCAGCACGCTCGCGGTCGTCGGCGCGATTGTAGGCGAGTTCGTCAGTGCGGATCGAGGTCTCGGCTATCTCGTTCTGGTGGCAAACGGTGAGCTCAATACCCGGCTCGTGTTCGGCTGCGTCGTTATGCTGACCGTTCTTGGCACGTTGTTTTACGGTTTCCTTGAAGTCGCAGAAAAATTCGCTGTGCGTTGGCACGTGTCGGCGCGGCAGCTCGAAGGGCTCGATACCGGACACTGATCGCACACAAATTCGGGAGTATCTCATGGCTATGCGGAATGAACGTTCAACGTTGATCACCTCCCGCCGCACGTTTGTGCAAGGAGCCGGTGCCGGGGCGATGCTGTTGTCTGCCCCTCGTATCCTCCGTGCCGCGCCGTTGACGAAGATCACTTTCCAGTTGGATTGGATCGCTTACGGGCGTCACACGCCGTATTACGTCGCTCTCGACAAGGGCTATTATTCCGCCGAGGGGCTCGACGTAAACATCGAGCAGGGCACCGGGGCGATGCAGGGGTTTCGCTACCTCGCGTCGGGGGGCGCACAGTTCATCTTCCAAGACATCGGATCGATGATCGCCGTTCGGGCACGCGAAGGCATAAAGTTCAAAGCGGTGGCCTGCATCTATCAAAAGGCGCCCCATACTGCCTTTTATATCAAGGACAAGGGGATCTCTTCGCCCAAGGACCTGGACGGGAAGCGGATCGCATATTCGCCCGGCAATTCACCCAAAGTGATGTTTCCGGCATTCGCTGCGTCGAACAAGATCGACGAAGCCACTTTGAAGTGGCTTTCGGTGGACCCGAACTCGATGAACTCCGTCCTGCTGAACCATCGCGCCGATTCGATCCTGACTTACATCTTCACGCAGCCGGTTTTGCAGAAGGCAGCGCAAGGCGGAGATCAAGTGGGCACGTTCGTGTATTCCGATTACGGTGCGGACTTCTATGCGAATGCGCTGATCGCGCTCGACGACTATATCGAGAAGAATCCGAAGATCGTCCGCAGCTTCACGCGGGCGACGCTCAAGGGCTTCGAATACGCGATCAACAACGCTGAAGAGTCCGCCGCGATCATGAAGAAATACCAGCCGCAGCTCGATACGGAAATCGCCGCCAAGGAAGTGCCGCTGCTGCGGCAGCTCGGAATTTCCGAAGACACCAAGAAGTTAGGTCTTGGCGCCATGACAAAGGAGAAGATGGAGCAGACCGAAGAGCTCACGGTCAAGTATCTGGATCTTGGAAAGCGGCTTTCCGTGGCCGACCTCTACACGAACGACTTTTTGACGTGAGTGGGCGCCTCATCAGGATGCAACAAGTGGCAGACATTATCACTGAACCCCTTGCAGCGGCGCGCCGGATGGCAAGAGTTCCGGTTCTGTCCTCGCTCGCGGAGAAAGTCGACCCGACGCATACGGCGCTGCTTGTCATTGACATGCAGAACGATTTCTGCGCACCGGGAGGTCTTGTCGACCGCGGTGGTCGTGATGTGTCGGGTGTAGCCGATATGGAGCCGCGTTTGGCGCGGCTGATCGCCGTCGCGCGCAAGGCGGCCGTTCGCATCATCTTCGTTCGGTGCTCTTACTCCACCGACACGAATGTCTATTTATCGGACGTTTGGCTTGAGCAGGCGGCGCGCCGCCAGGGGAGCGGCTACACGCTTTCGCCAGTCTGCCAGGATGGGACGTGGGGCTGCGATTATTTCGGGGCCGTACACCCGGAGCCAGATGACATCATTGTCGTTAAGCATCGCTACAGCGCATTCCATGGGACCGATTTGGAACTGATCTTGCGCGCCAATGGTGTGCGGACGGTCGTCTTAACTGGTGTGTCTACGCATGTATGCGTCGAGACGTCGGCACGTGACGCCTTTGTGCGCGACTTCTACTCGGTCATCGCGAGCGATGCGACGGCCGCCTATTCTTCGGAAGAGCACGAGCGTGC
>Ga0164243_10010728_pt1 | contig 13136 bp, 22 predicted proteins | sample OricompcompostOP_FD_108781 | JGI IMG/M metagenome (GOLD analysis project Ga0164243, IMG submission 108781) | Organic Plus compost microbial communities from Emeryville, California, USA - Original compost - Organic plus compost (OP) | ecosystem: Engineered > Solid waste > Mixed feedstock >... | reverse complement strand
GAAGCGATCCGATCACGCCGCCTGCGGCACTTGTGATCCTTGATGCAGATCACCCCCGTAGGGGGTGACCCCAACTTTTTTGTTTGAAACTCATCTCAGTGCGAACGAAGCCCCCAGCCGGTCCGAGGCCCCAGCCCCCTAGACTTTTGACCTGCCCCCGGTCTTGAGTGAAGGTATGGACAAGCCCACTAAGACCTTCGGCCTCGCCGACCCCATGGCAGTGCTCCTAAAGCTGGAGTTCGACTTGGAGCGGTTGAAAGCTGCCCAATACACTCGAGACCAACAATATGCGGCGCTGGACTGCTCAATCTGGGCCTTCCATATGATCGATTGGGTACTCAATGCGATAAGCAATGACGACCACGTACGGCTTACTGGATACGCCCGGAATAACGGTAAGGCGATCGACGGGTTTATTACAACGAACGAGAAACGACTGCCGTTACTCAACGTCTGCAAACAGATTGCTCTCACCAGCAAGCACCGGGTTCTCACGCGGACTCGCGACGATCCAGACTTGTTGACAAGTCACTCAATCGAATTTGACCCACCTTTCGACGGCCCGACATGGGAGGGAGCGGCCCGAGCGGTGGCTTATCTTCGAGTGGAGAGTACCGGGGAACAGGTCGAAGCATATCATTTCTTCGAGGGCGTAGTGGCTCAATGGCGAGGCTTCCTAAAGTCCGAAAAACTTTTCGATTGGAGCTATGGCTACGAACCGGAATGACGGTTCCATGGATGATCGCCCACCGGCCGACCGTTGATGTCAACAGGGCCTTTCTCGGCGCCGCCATGCTCAAGCCGCTGGACGACGATATCGTGATCGTCGTGGCAGAGCGGTTCCCAGTTCGCGCGATCCCAGAACAGCGCTTGGTCGCCGCGGTGCGGAACCTTATGGTTGACCACGAGGCCGATGCGGCGAGGGTTGGTCTCGATGCTGCCGTCCATCCGCATCGTGCCCGGGTTGAGCAAGCCGCGCTGTCGGCACTTCATGCAGAAGGCGTTCGCTGGATCGGCAAGGAACGCCGCCCGCGCCTTCTGCCATGCAGCGCCATAGCCTCGATCGCTGGCTGATCCCCGGCGCTGGTCGTAAGCTCGGCGATGATCTTGCCGGCTACTCAGGGCAGACGGTGGCTTGCTGGGCATGATATGTTCTTGTTGCAGCTCGCAACTGATCTGACAGCCTCCTGGGGACCAAATGCCAAAGCCATTTTCAGACCAGCTTATGGAAGCTGCGGCGCGACTTGATGAAATCTCTCGAGAAGAGATCGCGAGGTTGCTGATGAAGGCAGCGGTCCGCTTGCGTGTTATCCAGGCAACCGGAATCAAACTCGAGCACATACCGGTCTACGCATACCATCTGCTGCGGCGTATCTCGCAAGGACCGGTTGAAGTCGCCACACTATTCGGCAGAGACGATGAAGGTGCGGTGGATTATCTTCTATCTCGCGGTCTCGTCACCGTCTCCGAGGATGGCAAGCTGCTGCGAATAACACCTGCTGGCGAAGAGCTGGGAGAAATCGCCGATGAACGGGATTAGTCTATCGGGTCGCCCATAAGCCTAACCGGTCGATGAAGAGCCCCCGCGAAGGGGACAACCTGCACGCCGTAGCGACCCGACACGCGAAGTTAACACCTTCCTTCGGAATCTCCTAATGACACCGACACAACCGAACGCGCTACTGCTGCGCCAAGCCGCTAAAGCCTGCTCATCGAACCCGTGCAATTTCTGCATAAGTTGGGTGAACAGGCCGACCGCCGAAGCGGTCGACCACATTTCGACTAGGCTCCGGCGCCGCTGAACGACGCCCCGCTTCCCGCAGACATTGCCACAATCGGCACGTCAACCATCTCGTCAAGCTCGCTGAGCGCAGCCTGAATATCATCGATGGAGACTGCCGGCCCGAAGGCATATGCACGGAGCGCCGGTGCGTTCCGAACGGCATGGATGTCGGATGCCCAGAAGGCGAGAAGCTGCCGCTTTCGAGCGATGGTCAGCATCGGGTCGCGAACGATATCCCTCGGCCTGTTGAAGCCGATCAGATCGCTATCGCAAACGGTGGCATCGTCATCAAAAGAGAAGTCGAGGTCTGTCCTCATAGCTACATCCTCATGTTGAGCAACATAGGTACGAGGGGATGGCGTTGGTGACGCTATCCCCGGACATGCCAACTCACTTGAGCAGTTGGGCAAATCCGGATTTTGGTATCGAATGGGTTGCTGTCAAGATGAACACGACCGCGCCGGCGGCTTCATGGGCATGGTGCTTTATGCCTTCCGCCGCGCTACTGCTGCGCCAAGCCGCTGAAAATGTCCTGAAGTGCATCGGGCCGCCCATAAGCCTGACCGGCCGGTTGAAATCTCCCGCGAGGGAGACGGCCTGCGCGCCGTAGCGACCCGATTCGTGGAAGGCTATCAGCTTTATGCGGATAGCCCTAATCGGCGTCATTGATGATAAGGTGACGCTCTCCGACAATGAGGCGCCACCCATGGCTACCGTCTATCTCGTGCAGGCGTTCACCGCGAAGGGCTCGAAGCTCGTCGCCGATCAGCCGAAGCCCTGCAAGACCGAAGCGTCAGCCATCACCACCGCCGAACGGCTACAGGCATCCAAGGCCGGCGTCGTCGCCTTCTCGCAAGAGGTGGACGTCGAGACCGATACCTATGACGAGCCGAGGGTGCTGTTTAAGGCCGGCCGGGTGCCGCCGGGGCTGTTCGAATAGCGGGAACGAAAAAGCGCTCGACGGTTGCCCGGAGCGCTTCGGCGCAATGCGCCAACTTAACCAGATATGGGCTAAGTCGTTCCCCTCGTCAAGTACCCTCACTTGTTCCCCACAGCGGCGAAACCCATGATTTCTGCCAGCGCCTCGATGGCATCCCAGACCTGTTGCGCGACCACCGCCACCGCCTTGCCGTGGACGGTTGAAGGCGTCTTGCCGCAATGCTCGGCCGCGATCTGGCGAGCAGAGACCCGGCCGACGATCACCCGCTCCAGCAGCGTCCGGCGTTCCTCGCCCAGCGCCTTCTTGATCGAGTGATACTCCTCTCGAGCTTCGGCACCGAAATCGGAGACGTCCCGACTTCCCGGCGTCGAGGTATCGACGAAGGGCTGCGACATGTCGGTCGCCTTGGCGCCACCGAGCTGCGAGCGATCGTACAGCGACAGGAAACGCGATGCCGCCATTTCGTGGTGAGGCTTGCGGCGATCGGCGGGGAATCGGGAAAAGCCTCCGATATACTCGTCCATGGAGAAAAGGGCCTTGGACTTGTGGACGTTCACCGCGTTGGGATCGAGTTCCTTCAGGTGAAGGTACTCCGCATCCGTTAGCAGCGGCGCATCCACTTCGCGCTCTTCGAGTGCCGGCGGAGCGGCGCCCAGGTCGACAACTGCCCGCAGGCGATCAATCACTTGCTGGTGCTTTTTCAACTCGCGATCGGTACGCGCCAGCGCCTTGTATGCCGACGAGAGTTCGTCGTGCGCGGCGTGGAATGCGGCATGCACGCGATGGTATTCAGCGAGCAGGTGCTCCCGCTTCGATACAGCCGCCGGCAAGCGCTTGACGGCCTGCTGGTAGGTGACCGGCTTTTCGGTCTTGGCCTTCTTCTTCGCCATTCGGTTACCGGCTCCGATCCAGCGGGTGATCGTCGAGAATGCGGGTGATGACGCGGCCCCGCTCGCCTTCGAGCCGTTCCTCGCGTTCGAAGATGTGTGCCGGCAGGCGACGGACGCGGAGCCGGGCATTGTAGTTCCGAACCGATGCCCAGGCCTCGGCCACCTTCTCGGTGAAGGCATCAAGCGGGGCGTTGGCGGCAACATCGGCGCCGGGCGTGAAAGCCCACACCCTTTCGACGCAGCCGGCGTTCAGCGTGTCGCCGGCGTGTCTGAGCAACTGGCGGGCATCCATGTGTGTCTGCACGATGTAGGCGATCTGCCGCTTGGAGTGCATCGCCGCCTTGAACGGATAGCCGCGAAGGGTCCGGGCAATCGCCTTCGCCTCACCGGAACAGCGCTCCAGGTCCCAGTTGAACGCCACCATGAGGACGAGCACCGTCCTCGGGGTGCGGGTCAAATCCGATGGCAAGCGCCAGTCGGGTACGGGACGCCGCCCGAGTTCCATATCGGCCGCAGGGTCCATTCTCGTCATATCATCATGCTCCGGAAAATTTCGGGGATGCTGGACAACGGGACAAACCGGACACCCCTAAAGGGGGGTGTCCGTCCTGTCCCACTTGTCCCAGCCTTTTTCCCTTGCTGGACAAATCCGTTTTGTCCCACTTGTCCCAGTTGTCCCATTTGTCCGAACTGCCTCATGCGTCGTTGGTTGTGACCAGCCAAATCCACTCGACGCCGTTGTGTTCGTCGGTGGCATACTTCGCGGGAAGGTTTCTCATAGCGCGTTGGAAAGCCTTGCGTTTTGCGTCAACGCGGGTTGCCTCATTTTGTGCGTCGGTCTTCTTCGGATCGTCTTCTCCGGTCTGGTACTTGGCGAAGAAAATGTCCTTCAGGGTTGGGACAATCCGCACCGCGCGCACTGTCGGACCGGTGCCGTTGAAGGTCTTGTAGGTCTCGCCGGCGATGATCGCCTCAGCAAAGGCGTCGTCGAATGTCCGCTGTGGTTTTGTCCCAGCGGGCTTCTTCCTGGCCGTCTGCATCGTAGGCGGCAGATCGAGCCTCGGCACGACGACGAGGCTGCCCCAGGGCTTGAGATTTTCCCGCAGGCCCAGTTGAACGAATTCGAGCTCGAATGGCCCTATTGGGCCTTCGGGGCCGCCGCGGTTCTTCGCCACCGCCAATTCTCGGATGGTGACGTCACCGGTGACCTCGTTGCGGTCGGCCAGCACTGAAAGCAGCTGATCGATGCCACCGCGCCAAGCCGAGGCGCCGCGCAGGCCGGTTTCGGCTGTCTTGCCGTAGTGGTGGACGAGCACGATGGTGATGCCGAGTTCGTCGCGCATTTCCTTGGTGAAGCGGATCACGCGGCTGGCTTCGGAATTGTCGTTCTCGTCTTCCATGTCGAAGGTGGCGGCGAGCGTGTCCATGAACAGCACGCCCAGGGGGATGGAGAACTTCTCCCGCATGCGAGCATCGATATTCTTCAGGGCCTCGACGACGCGCTTTCGCTCGGCAGGGTCCATCAGGTTCGGCACGGGGCCGAGATAGGTGAAGGGGAGGTTCCCCTGAATGTCGTGCGCCTTCTTGAGCGCCGCCAGCCTGCCGGTGAGGGTTTCATCGCCCTCCGGTGCCAACACCGCCACCCCGACCTTGCGGGTGACGTGCCGCCCGAAAAATGCGGTGCCGATCATCAGGCACCGCGCCATTTCCATCAGCAGGAACGACTTGCCGGCGCCCGACTGCCCGCCGATGAAAACGACGGCACGCTCGCCGATCGTGTCCTCGATAAGCTCGTCGGGCGGGGCAGGTTCCCGGTCACCATCCCAGACGAACTGGGGAAAAAGAGGCGGCTTTGCAGCGCCGTCACCTTGCTGGGGTGGCGGTTGAAATTCGCGGACCCGGTACGGGGCATCGTCCAAGTCGCTCAAGCCGCCTTCTCCTGCAGGATCTGATTGAAGTCGGCGTCGGTCTTCTTCGGCGTAAACAGCAGCGTCGAGCGACCGGCGTCATACCACCGCGTGGCGCACTTCTCTGCGGCCCGCTGCCCTGTCCCGCCGGCATCGTTGTCGACAAAGATGGAAAGGCACTCGATACCCGCTAGAACGGGGAAGGATGCGATGTTGCCGGCGTCCAGCGCCGCCCATGCCGGTGTCTGCCCAGTGAGCAGCGCGCCGGAGATCGTGGATTCGATGCCTTCACCGATGGAAAGCCCAATCGTTACGGCTTCATCCGGATAGAGGCGCACCACGCCTTTCGGACCGAGCATCTTCCGGCCGATGCGCTGGCCGTTGGCGTCGATATAGGTGCGGTGGATGCCGGTCGACTTGCCGGTCACCGGACCGGTCATCAGGGCGATCATGGCACCGATGGCGCCATCAACCTTTTCGTCAGCATTCCACCGGAGCGCGCCGCCGCGATAAACCGGATCGGGGATCGCGAGGCCTTTGAGCCTCGTCTTCACCACGTAAGCCTCGGCCGGACTGCCCCGGAACGGCGATGAGGTCGACCAGATATCGGCTGCCAATTCTACGCGGCGCCGGGTTTCGCGCTCGGCTTGGGCATTTGCCTTCTCGCGCTCCCGCTCGCGCTTGGCATAATCGACGGGCTCGACACTGCCGCCGAACCAGCGCTCGATCCATTGCAAGGCCTCGGCACGATCAAGGCCAAGCTCGGCCTCGATCATGTCCATGGCGTCACCGCCTACCTCGTCCTTCCAGTCCCGCCACTTGCCAGCGCGCGGACCAGTGAGGGAGAGGGAATAGCGGCCGTGGTCGCCCCAGCGCAGTTCGCTTCGGCTGGAGAGACGCTTGTTCGGTTCACCCATCAGGTGCAGGGCGATGGCGGTAGCGTCGTCACGCGCCCGCTGGATGAGGTCGAGGGCCGCTCCCATCAGACCACCCGGCCGGCTTTGTCAGCCTCGAAAATGGCCTTGTTGGCCTCGGCCTCGGTCTCGAAAGTACCGAGCTTGCCGGCCGCTTCCGACATCGCCTGATAGCCGTCGGCGGTGACCTTCACGGCGCCGGTGTGGCGTGTGCCGGCGTAGACGTCGTGCACGGCGCCTATATCGCGTGGAGCCCGCTTCATCTTTTGCCGCCTGCTATTGGGATCGGAGGTCACAGCGGCGCCCCTATCCGCGTTGGGCACCGGCCGGCTCATACGCGCGCCTCAATCGAAGGCTCGACGCGATGAGGATCAGGTGACGAGGGGTCGGGCGGGTAAAAATCCGGCCGTAGCAGATGCCGGCTAACGCCGGTGGCGGCCTCGACTGCGAGTACCCTGCCGACGGGCACAATGTCCCACTGGCTGATAGCCTGCGGCTTTACGCCGATCCGTTTCGCCAGTTCGCGGCGGGTTCCAGGCTTGCCCGGCGCAGGGCTGGCAAGCCGAACGGCCTCTTCAAAAGCTTCTTCGGGGGTGAATGCGGGGGTGTCCATGGCCCGCAAATCAAGCATAGCTTAACCAAAAAATCAAGCATAGCTTGGTTGAATGCATAAAGCCGTGCTTTATGCTGCTGAGAAACAAAAGGAATTTTTGTGCAAATGTCTCTGGGCATCAAGATCAAGCACGAGCGCCGGGCGCGGCGCTGGACGCAAAAGCGATTAGCGGCCGAACTGGATGTATCCGTCCAGGCGATTTCGCAGTGGGAGAACGACGTGACGTTCCCCACGGGCGAGAAGTTGCTGAGCCTCATTAAGCTAGGCTTCGATGTTTGGGATGAGGAGAGGCGATGGGATTTAGTACCCTCTCCGTCTGCGGGGGAGGCGGTGCCAGTTCCACATGTCGGAACCGTCGCAGCTGGCATGTTCCAGCTGGTGGAAGATATCGATCAGTCCGAGCCGGAAATCTCATACCTGCCGCCCGATCCTCAGTTCCCAAATGCCAGGCGGATGATCTTCGACGTCGAGGGTACCAGCATGAACGCGCTTCAGCCCAGGCCGATCCTGCCTGGCGACAAGGCCGTGTGTGTGGCCTACGAGGATATTGCGCATGCGATGCCGCTCCGTGACGGCATGGTTGTAGTGGTGCAGCGCACGAGGGACGGCGGCCACCTTAGGGAGTGGTCAATAAAGCAGATCGAGTATTACGAGGACCGGATCGAGTTTCATCCAAGATCCACTGATGCGAGCTATAAACCGATCGTTGTGCCCCACGACTATGATGCGGATGAGGGGACAGCAGTCGAAATCATCGCTCTGCTGAGGATGACCATGACAGCCTATCCCATCTTCTAGTGCAGCGCCTTTGCTGAGGTTCGCTCGAACTGCCTTAGCGCTTCCCTGATCCGAACAAGCGTGAAAGTCGGAACCGGCTTGCACATGTGACTTTTGCCATCATCCCCGACAAAGTTCATTACCGGCAAGACGACGAAGTCGTCGTCTTCGCCCACCGGCGCCATTTCGATCAGCCTGAACTCGAATTCGGGGAACTGGCCTCGCAGGTAGTGGGCGAGCCTTTCGCGGCTGCGAATGATCCGCTGCCGACGCGATAGCGGTGGGGCGATGATGAACTCGCTTACATCATGCGGCGTCACGGCTATGCTCCATTGTTACGGCCGTCAGCGTGGCGATTGAGCTATCGCAATCCGGGCAATGAAATTTCTGGCTCGCCAGCAAGGAGCTTTCGAGAAATTCCTCGACATCCTGCGGCGCATCGTCGGCATCGGCCGGAACAGGCACCACCCAAGACCTGGCCCGCATGCAATTTGAGCAGCAGGCGTGCACCCGGAAAGCCGTCCCCTCGTGCATTTTGTTCTCCATATGTTCACGTTCTGCCATATTCCAAACAGAACGCGCGGCAGGAGTCGAGTCCGTTTTCTCCTCAAATTGCATGTTAAGCACGGCTTGACAAACATGGTTAAGCACGGCTTTACTATCCATCAGATCGAAACGAGATCGATGGAGTTACCGCATGCCCTTATCCCTTCTCAACCGCCGCGCTCTTCTGGCTGGAGCCGGCACAGCAGTTGCCAGCACTGCGCTGGCTGTCCCCCTCGCCTCTGCTGCACAGCGGCTCACCGCCGACGCTGACCTCGCCAAGCGGTTGGAGCCCATCGAGTGGCCTGAGGATCGGGTCAATATGTGGGAACACCCGCCTCTGACGGCCGATCAGCGTGTTGCTCACCACCTCAGCCAACTCAAGCTGGCAATGCCGAAGGCCGGTAAAGGGCTGCCTCTTGCTGCTGAACTTGGGGAACTTGCCGCGCTCGCGATGTCAGAGCCCGGCATCCCCGGCCGGTGGGAAATGGCGATCGTCTCTGGTGACGCCGAACAGCGAGTTGGGTTTCGCCAGATTGATTCCCTCGGCACCGACCCCCTCGTTGACGCGGTCGCCAACTTCCGCGCGGGCATGGATGCATTCAACCATGGCCCGAGCACCGATGACGAGGAGGAAGAGGCCGCAAGGATCGAGGCGACATACGGCCCGCCTCTTGAAGTGATGAAGGAATGGACCCAGCCCGCCCACACCATTGAGGGCGTAGTCGAAGCCCTGCGGCTGGCGGCTGACGAAAACTATCAGTTCTCCGGCTCTGATGTTGCGCAGAACATGGTACTGGCCGCGCTCGGCTATTTCGATCCCGACTATCAACCCGCCTGACCGAAACAAATCGGCTCAGGCGAGCGCTGGAACCGCCCTGCCTGAGCCTTCCACCAACCTTGGAGGGTCTTATGGACACCGATACCAATACCGCAAACGAAGGCGCGATGGAACTGCGCCATGACTTCGAGGACTGCAAACCGGAATATCGCCTCGTGTATCGGGGCAACGAGTTTGCCCCGGAGTTCAACGACGGCGACGAGATCGTGTTTTCGACCGAACTCGATCATAAGCATGGCGACGTCATCGCCCTGTGGCTGAAGCCGGAAGCGTTGAACGGGCGCCCGCAGGTGAGCGTGTGGCGCGTCGAAATGGCATTGCCATCTTTCTGCAAAGTGCCGTTCACCCCTCATCCGAAAAGCGAAGCTCATCCGGTTCTCATCGTACGCTCCGCCGGGGACGGCAAATGCCGCGCGATCAAGGGCCAGGACATCCTTGGTGTCCATCCCAAGATAGGATTGTTCTACAATCAGCAAATTGCTCGCGATGAGCAGGAAGGCGAGGCCGCATCATGAGCGCCGTCGCTCTCCCAAATAACGAGTATCGCGGCTTCACGATTTACGACCGCATGCCCGCTGGCTGTTTCGCTTTCCCGATCATCGATCACTATTCTCTGCCGCATCTTCGCATGGGCGAGTTCGTCGTGGTCAATCCATCCGACATCGAGCCTCGCAACGGCGAAGTCTACGTCATCCAGTGGGATGGCGGGCGCCGGTGCGTCTGTCAGGCCCGCATATGCAATACCAAGTCGCTCTATTACCTGGGCGAGGAAACATGGATGGTCGGCAGCATCCGCCGCCCCGACATGGATCGGTTTCTCGCTCAGGCCAGTGAAGCGGCGAAGCGCGGCGCGATCATGGTCTATCCGGGATGGTCGGAAGGGCCATTCCGCGGGACTGACTATCTCAAGACCAAGCTGGTTGGGCGCGTGATCGGTCTTTTTGTCGAGACCGCTGAAGGCCCAATGCGTGATGTCACGCCGGCAGGGAGGTCGTGATGTCGGTCGCGATCCCCGAACTGGTTCAGGCGCTCACCCATGCCATAGAAGTCGAAACGGCCGCCTATCGCGCATCCCCCGACGACGGCCCGCCCGACGAGGTTGCGAACGCCGTAGGCGCCGCCGTCAACAGGATCGAACGACAGCTGCTTGCCATCCCCATGGAGACGGTCGCGGCCGACATGGCAACGAGCGGTGACATGGACTATGTCCAAGCCCTTGCCCTGTCCCGCCGCCGCTGGCTGATCATGGAAGGCGGCTACGCCGGCCATGAAAAACAAGCCGAATGCAGGCTGGTCGATCTCCTGTTGCGCGGGTCGCGCTTCGACGACGTGAACATGCTCTGGCATGTTGATGGCAAGGTTCGTCCTGAGCGCCCCCGCGAGGCCGAATTCGAAGCCCTCAGAGAGCGAGGCCGGTCATGATCGACGCACAGGCCCCGTTCAACCCCTTCGATCTTGAAGTGTCCGAAGGCGTGAAGGTGCGAGACCTCAAGTCTCGCGCCGACTGCGCCAACGCAATCGACCAGATCGAAGCCAGGATCAGCGACATGCTTTCGCAGATCGGCCGGTCCGAAGCCGATCCCGAATATGCATCGAACCGGCCCGGCTGGCGCACCCGTGTGCAGGGCGCCATCCGCTGGAACAAGCAGGTTCGCAGGGCGATCGTTCGATGGGCGGAAAAGCTGCCGAGAGAGGTAGTGCCCGCCCGCGAGCAACGCGCTCAAATCCTGCTCGAAGTCTTCCGCGACGAACTCGGCAATGCCGAATTCGACAGGATCAGGGACATAGCCCGGTCAAGATACCCGGCCGCGTTCTCGGAGGCGACGCTATGAAACCCTACGACAACCTCCCCCAGAGCGTCCGCGACGCGCTCGATTACCTGAAGACTGGAGGGCTCGGCGAAGTCGCCGGGCTCACCAGCGCCGCGCTGCACTCCGGCCACCGGAAGATCGCCTCCGATACCGACATGGCGATGGCGCTGTGCATTCTCGCGCAGGCCGGCCCCGACTGCGCGGCAGCGCTCGACCAGGCGCAGAAGGTCGTTGATGCCGTCACCTTCGATGATTCCGGCAGCTTGATTGCCGGCGTCTGGAAAGGCGGCAATGGCGGTCTGCTGTCGCGTGAAACCCTCGTCGAGGTCGATCTCCTGCGGCGCATGCTGATCGGCCTCAAGGCCCGCAAGAGGCCCGCCGATGGATGAAATCGACGACGACACGCCTATCACCCTTAAGGAAGCGTGCAGGATTTTCTTTCGCGACACGATCAAGCCTGCTTCATTAAAGGGCGAGGCTCGGCGAGGAAAGCTGACGATCGTTCGGATCGGCAGAACCGATTTCACAACGCCCGCCTCGATCAAGGGATTGATGTTGAACAAATGCCCCGAAAGCGACAACCGCCCAGGCTCTACCTCCGCGAGGACGAGCAAGTCTGGGTCATCCGAGACGGACCGACAACGATCCGCACAGGCTGCAGCGCGAGCGACAGCCGAGGCGCTCAAGAAGCACTCGCCGAATACCTCGCGACAAAATTCCAACCAGCAGTCCGCGAGCGTGATCCCTCTGCCCTCTCGGTCGACGAGGTCCTGACGGCCTACGGGCGCGAGTATGCCCCGAGCACCGCCGACCCGGCACGCATCGGCTACGCCATTGCAGCGCTGCTGGATTGGTGGACGGGCAAGACCCTCATGGATGTACGCGGCGGCACCTGCCGGAGCTACGTCGATTATCGGACGTCGAGCGTCCGTGCCAACCAGAAGAAGGCCAAGACCGAAGCTCGGCGAAAAAAGACCGTGACCGAGGCCACCGCCAGGCGCGAGCTTGGCGTTCTATCAGCAGCCATCGGCTATTGGCACCGCGAGCATGGGCCGCTGCTGTCCGTGCCCGTCGTGACCTTGCCGCCGAAGCCTGAGCCCAAACCCGACGATCTTACCCGTTCGGAAATGGCCCGGCTGCTCGCTGGCGCCTTGGGGTGGTATCAGCTTTCATGGTCCGATGTCGCGACGCGAAGGGTTACGAAGCTCTGGAAGCGCGATCATGCTGCCATCAACCGCCATACCGCCCGGTTCATCGTGATCGGCCGCTATACGGCAAACCGCCCTGGCGCCACCCTCGGGCTGCACTGGATGCCGAACACTGTAGGCGGGTGGCCCGACATCGAGCGGGAACTTCTTTACCGGAAGGGCAGGGGCGTTTCGGCAACGATCAAGCGGCAGCCGTCAGTTCGCCTCGGCAGTGCCGCGCTCGGTCACTTCCGGCGCTGGAAAGCGATAGATGAACGCGCCCGAGAAGAGTTGGAGAAGGAAGCAGGAGAGACGAACCTGACGGCGTTCCTGCGCGTGGTGCATTGGAACGGCGCCGCGATGAAGGACATCGGAAGGAGTTTCGCGACCGCTCTCGACTACGCCGGGCTGCCACGCAACTATACGCCGCATATCCTTCGGCATAGTCGCGTGACGTGGTGGGTGGAATCTGGCCTATCTCTTGAAGAGGTGGCCGACGCCGCCGGCATGACCGTGCAAATGGTTGAGGACGTCTATTGGCATCGAAGCCCGCATTTCCAGAAGCGGGCAGCGGAGGCAGGTTGATGATAGGAACTGCGTTGGCCTTTGTGGCCGGATGGATCGTTCTGGCCGTAGGTGCCTTATTCCTGGGGACGGCTATGTCGGTGTCAACTCGCCGTCGACAACTTGACGAAGAGCATCGCTCTTTATGGATGCTTGCTCATCTGACCGACAGCAATATGTGGCTTTCCACCATCGTGATTCTGTTATCTGGCATCCTCGCCGCCTTGGCGCTCATTGCCTATCTTTTGGCGGAAGCCCTTTAGGTTCCTGTGCGGAAACTGTGCGGCCGAGAAATCCAGACTGAAAAAGTCCTTGAAAACTGGCGCACCCGCCGCGATTCGAACGCGGGACCTCTGCCTTCGGAGG
>Ga0164243_10010727_pt1 | contig 13137 bp, 10 predicted proteins | sample OricompcompostOP_FD_108781 | JGI IMG/M metagenome (GOLD analysis project Ga0164243, IMG submission 108781) | Organic Plus compost microbial communities from Emeryville, California, USA - Original compost - Organic plus compost (OP) | ecosystem: Engineered > Solid waste > Mixed feedstock >... | reverse complement strand
GGCACGAGGCGGCGGCGCGCCTGCTCGTCGGTCAGGCCGGCGCATTTGAGCACGACGGTCTCGCGCAGGAAATCCAGGAAGCCACCCAGTTGCTCACGCTCGGCGCCGACGCCGACCGGTTCCGTCCTGATCATCCCGACAGCGTCGCACATCACCTTGAGTTGCCCGCAATCGAATTGGGCGCTACGTTGTCTGTCGGGGCCCGGTTCGGCGGGCTCCGCCCCGACGAAAGGTGGACAACATGCCCAGCCGCGACGCCACGACCCACTGGGAAGGCGGCCTGCAGGCCGGTAAGGGACACGTCACGCTCGACTCGTCGAACGCGGGCCAGTTCGAGGTCTCGTTCCCGACTCGCGCGGGCAATCCGGACGGTCAGACCAGCCCGGAGGAGCTCATCGCGGCGGCGCACTCGTCGTGCCTGGCGATGAACCTGTCCGGCGTGCTGGAGTCGGAGAACCTCGCCGCCGACTCCGTCGACGTGAGTGCCGAGGTGACCCTGGGCCCGGCGAAGGGTGGCGGGTTCGAGATCAGCGGTATCGCGATCACGCTGCGCGCCACGGTGCCCGGAGTGGACGCGGCGAAGTTCGCCGAACTCGCCGCGACGGCCGAGCGCACCTGCCCGGTCTCGAAGGCCCTGTCGGGCACGACGATCACGCTCGACGCCGCCCTGAACTGACCCCGGCCAGGGGCGGCGGGCGACCGCCGTCCCCGGCGCCGGCGGCGGGGACGGCGGGGGACGCCGCCGGCGCGCCGGGTCAGGACACCGTGGGCAGCTCCGGGCTGATCACGTCGAAAGTCTGCCCCTCGCGGGTCATCAGTACCGCCAGCACCCGCGCCTTGCGCTCAGCCTGGCTCGCGTCTCCCCAGCGCACCGTCTTCCCGTCGGCGACGGTGAACTCCACCCCGCCGGGGGTCGCCGCCCGCACCGCGGTGATCTGCCCCTTCAACGGCTGCGGCACCGCGTCGAGCACCGCAACCACCGACCGCGTGACCGCGTCGTCCGCAGACATTGTCGCCAGCTGCAGCTCCGGCATGCCCTCCGGCTTATTCTGCACCGTCTTGTAGTCCACGCCGTCCGCGTCGACCAGGTGGAAACCGTCGGTGGCCGCGGTGAACCCGATCGGCGCCCGTTCCGTCACCGCGATCTCCACAGTGGACGGCCACGACCGGGAGACGTCCACTGTGGCCACACCGGGGATTCCGGTGACGCGGCGTGCGATCTCGTCGGTGTCCAGCAGCAGCATCGGCTCGAGATCGGGCACCGCGGCGGCGGCCAGGATCTGGTCACCCGGCACGCTGCGCGCCCCGTGTACCTCCACCGACCGCACGCCCAGCAGCGACGTGAAGAACACGAGGTAGCCGAAGGCCAGCACCGTCAGCACGCTCAGCACCGCGACCCACCGCCGGCGCAGCGCGCGCCGACGCGACACCCCCGTACCGGTGCGCTTGCGCGCGGTCAGCGGTCGTCGTCCCCGGCGGCTGCGCGCCGCCGCGGACGACGACCGCCGCGTCGACGGACGGCGGCGTTCCGTGCTCCGCTCCCGGGTCGCCACTCAGCCCCCGGCCCGCCGGTCCAGCTCGGCCAGGATCTCCGGGCCCAGCTGGGTCACGTCACCCGCGCCCATGGTGACCAGCAGGTCACCGGGCTTCACCAGGTCGGCGGCCAGGGTCACGGCCCGGTCGAACGCGGGCTCGTAGTGCACCCCCGCCCCGGTGATCCGCTCCGCGATCAGCGCACCGGTCACGCCCGGCTCCGGCTCCTCGCGTGCGCCGTAGACGTCGAGCAGCACCACCTCGTCGGCCAGCCCGAGCGCCTGCGCGAACTCGGTGGCGAACAGCTTGGTGCGGGAATACAGGTGCGGCTGGAACACCACGACGACCCGGCCGCCCCCGGCCGGGTGCCGCACGGCTCGCAGCTGCGCGGCGACCTCGGTGGGGTGGTGGGCGTAGTCGTCGTAGACCCGCACGTCACCCGCGCGGCCCTTGAACTCGAACCGCCGCCGCACCCCGCCGAACGCGGCCAGCCCCTCGGCCAGGCCGGTCAGCGGCGCGCCCAGCTCCAGTCCGGCCAGCAGCGCGGCCACCGCGTTGAGGGCCATGTGCTCGCCCGGCACCGCGACCCGCACCTCGGTCTCCGCGCCGTCCAGCGCGAGACGCACGATGCCGCCGCCGTCGCCGGGCCGGTAGTCCAGCACCCGCGCGTCCCCGGGTGCGGTGGCCGACCGGCCGTACCGGCGCACCCGCAGGGCGTCCGCCGCGGCGCGGTCGCCGAGCGCGGTCGCCGCCGCGTCGTCGGCGCACACCACCAGCAGACCACCCGGCTCGATGCGGTCGAGGAACCGGGTGAACACCTCGGTGTAGGCCTCGGCGGTGCCGTGGTGGTCGAGGTGGTCCGGCTCGATGTTGGTGACCACCGCGACCGACGGCCGGTAGCTCAGGAACGACCCGTCGCTTTCGTCGGCCTCGGCGACGAACACCCCGCCGTCGCCGTGGTGGGCGTTGGCGCCGGACTCGTTGAGGTCGCCGCCGATCGCGAACGACGGGTCCAGGCGGCAGTGCTGCAGCGCGACGGTGAGCATCGACGTGGTCGAGGTCTTGCCGTGGGTGCCCGCGATGCAGGCGACCCGGTGGCCCTCCATCAGCAGCGCCAGCGCCTGCGCGCGGTGCAGCACGGGGATCCCGCGCTCACGCGCGGCCACCAGCTCCGGGTTGGTGTCCTTGATCGCCGTGGACACGACCACCGCGGACGGGCCGCCGGGCAGGGCGTCCAGGTTCTCCGGGCGCTGCCCGATGCCGATTTCGGCGCCCTGCGCGCGCAGCGTCAGGAACGCGCGGGAGTCCTTGGCGTCCGATCCGGACACCCGCGCGCCGCGTGCCAGCAGGATCCGCGCGATGCCGCTCATGCCCGCACCGCCGATCCCGATCAGGTGGGCGCGGCTCAGTTCGGCGGGGACCTCGGTCATTTCCCGCACACCTCCAACACGATGCGGGCCAGTACCTCGTCGGCCTCGCGGTGCCCCAGCCCCACCGCGGCCGACCCCATCCGCGACACCCTCGCCGGGTCCGTCACCAGCGGGACGACCAGGTCGGCCACCGTCGCCGGGCTCAGGTCGGCGTCGTCCACCATCAGCGCGGCGCCCGCGTCGACCGCGGGGCGCGCGTTGACCGCCTGCTCGCCGTTGCCGTGCGGCAGCGGGACGAACACCGCGGGCAGCCCGACGGCGGACACCTCGGCCGCGGTCATCGCGCCCGAGCGGCACAGCACCACGTCGGCCGCCGCGTACGCCAGGTCCATCCGCTCCAGGTACGGCACGGGCACGTACGCGGGCCGCCCCGGGAACTCCTGGACGACGAGACTGTTCTTCGGGCCGTGCGCGTGCAGCACGCCGACACCGGCCTCAGCCAGTTCCCTGGCCGCGCCGGACACCGCGTTGTTGATCGACTGCGCACCCTGCGAGCCACCGAACACCAGCAGGGTCGGGGCGTCCGGGTCGAGACCGAAGTGTTCGCGCGCCTGCGCGCGCAACCCGGCGCGGTCCAGCGACGTGATCGAGCGGCGCAGCGGGATGCCGACGACCTCGGCGCCCGGCAGCGGGGTGTCCGGTACCCCGACGGCGACGCGTTCGGCGAACCGCGCGCCGACCCGGTTGGCCAGCCCCGGCGACTTGTTGGCCTCGTGCACCACGATCGGCACCCGGCCGCGGGCCGCGAAGTACGCGGGCAGCGACACGTAGCCGCCGAACCCGACCACGACGTCCGCGCCGACCCGGTCGAGCACGGCGCGGGTCTGCTTCACCGAATCGCGGACGCGCATCGGCAGCCGCAGCAGATCGGTGGTGGGTTTGCGCGGCAACGGCACCGGCGGGATCAGCTCCAGCGGGTAGCCACGGGCCGGCACGAGCCTGTTCTCCAGACCGCGGGAGGTGCCCAGCGCGACCACCGTGGCGTCCGGCCGCAGCCGCCGCACGGCGTCGGCCAGGGCCAGCGCGGGTTCGATGTGTCCGGCCGTGCCGCCGCCCGCCACCACCACGGTGGGAGCCACGCCGGTAACCGCCTTGCTCACTTGCTCCTACGTCCCTCTCCGCACTGAACTTCCCCGCCTGCCCGGCGCGGCGCGCCTGCGCTCGGGTGCCTTGCCCGATCGTGCCCCGCGCACCGAGGGCCGGTCACCTCGGGGTGCCGACCTGCCGCTGCCGCGCCGCCGGGTGGGTGGCCGGTACACGTCGGGCGCGGGCAGGCGCAGCAGACGGCCGAACTTCCCGGGCCCCTGCGACCGCAACGCCGCCACCGACTCCGGTTCGTGCCGCGCGGCGTTGGCGAGCAGGCCCATCAGGAACATCGTCACCCAGATCGAGGTGCCGCCCGCCGAGATCAACGGCAGCGTCACACCCGTGACGGGCAGCAGCCCGACGACGTAGCCGATGTTGATGCCCGCCTGCGACACCGTGAACACCGTGAGCGTGCCCGAGGTGATCCGGATCCACGGGTCCAGGTTACGCATGGCGATCCGCAGTCCGACGATCGCGAGCCCGACGAACAGCCCGATCACCACGATGCAACCGATGAACCCGAGTTCCTCGCCGATCACGGCGAAGATGAAGTCGTTCTGCACGTTGGGCAGGTACGACCACTTCGACGGGCCCTGCCCCAGCCCCTTGCCGAACAGCCCGCCGTCGGCGAGCGCGTACTTCGCCTGGGTGGCCTGGTAGGCCGCGCCGCTGGTGTCCGCCGCGGGCGACAGGAACGACAGGACGCGGGACAGCCGGTAGGACGCGGTCAGCGCCAGCACCACCGCGCCGGCCAGTCCGCCCGCGAGCACCACCGCGAACAGCCGTTTCGGCGCGCCCGCGAACCACAGCAGCGACAGCAGCACCACCCCGAGGGTGATCGTGCCGGACAGGTTCGGCTGCGCCATGACCAGCGCGAACATCAGCAGCGCGACCGGCACGACGGGCACCAGCAGGTGTCGCCACTGGTGCAGCACGTGGTACTTGGTGACCAGCACGTGCGCACCCCACAGCGCGAACGCGACCTTGGTGAACTCGACCGGCTGCACCGAGAACCCACCGATCACGAACCAGCGCTGCGCGCCACCGCCCGCCGAACCGAGCGGGGTCAGCACCAGCGCCAGCATCGCCAGGCACACCACCACGGCCACCGAGGCCAGCGCGCGGGTCCGCTTGAGCGGGACGCGCAGCGCCACCCAGAACACCGCCGCGCCGGTCACCACGAAGATCAGGTGCTTTTTGAACAGCGAGTACACGCCGGAGCCGGTGTCCGGGTCGACCGAGGCGACGGAGGACGCCGACAGCACCATGACGATGCCGATCGAGGTGAGCAGCCCGGTCAGGGCGAGCACCAGGTGGAAGTCGGCCAGCGGACGGGACAGCCACGCGGTCAGCGCGGTGAACGTGGCACGGGCCGGGCTCTGCCGGTCGCGCCTGCGTGCCGCGCGCTGCTGCTTCTGGTCCGGTTCCTCAACGACCGTCATCGGCAGACCCCGTCGCACGGGCCAGGACCGCGTCGGCGAAGGCGTCGCCCCGATGGGCGTAGTTGCGGAACATGTCCAGGGACGCCCCGGCGGGCGCGAGCAGCACCACGTCACCGGGCCGGGCCAGGTCGCTGGCCACCGTGACCGCCTCGTTCATGGCCTCATCGTCACCCGAAGCGACCCGGTGGACGGGGACATCCGGCGCGTGTCGCGCGAGAGCCGCCGCGATCACCGGCGCATCGGCGCCCATCAGCACCGCTCCGCGCAGACGCCCGGCGACCACCTCGACCAGCTCGTCGACGGCCGCCCCCTTGAGCTGACCGCCCGCGATCCAGACGACGCTGGAGTGCGCGAGCAGCGATCCGGCGGCGGCGTGCGGGTTGGTGGCCTTGGAGTCGTTCACGTAGCGGACCCCGCCGAACTCCCCCACCTCGACGGAGCGGTGCGCGCCGGGCCGGAACTCGCGCAGCCCCTTCGCCACACCCTCGGGTTCGATCCCGTAGGCGCGGGCCAGTGCGGCCGCGGCGAGGGCGTTGGCCAGGTTGTGCGGTCCGGACGGGCGCACCTCCCCCGCCGAGATCAGTTCCTCCGCGCGGTGCCGCGGATCAGGGCCGTAGGCGCGGTCGATCAGCAGGTCCTCGACCAGGCCCAGCTCGCCGGGCTGGGGGGTGTCGAGCCGGAACCCGACGCGCCGGGCGTCGTCCGGGGCGTACTCGGCGGCCAGCCGCACCGACCACGGGTCCTCGGAGTTGTGCACCACGACGCGCGAGTGCGCGTGCAGGCCGCCCTTGGCGGCGGCGTACTCGGCCATCGAGCCGTGCCAGTCGAGGTGGTCCTCGGCGAGGTTGAGCACCACCGAGGCGTGCGGAGCGAGCGTCGAGGACCAGTGCAGCTGGAAACTGGACAGCTCCACGGCCAGCACCTCGTACCCCTCGAACACGGCGTCGAGCACCGGCAGGCCGATGTTGCCGCAGGCCAGCGCGTGCGCCCCGCCCGCGCGCAGCATCGATTCGAGCATGCCGACGGTGGTGGTCTTGCCGTTCGTGCCGGTGACGGCGAGCCACGTCGCCGGGTTCGGCAGGTCGCGGGAGGCGCGCCAGGCCAGTTCGACGTCACCGATCACCTCGATGCCCGCCTCAGCGGCGGCCACCAGCAGCGGCGCGGTGGGCCGCCAGCCGGGGCTGGTGATGACGAGGTCGGTGCCCGCGGGTGGTGCGGTCAGGCCCGGTACCAGCTCGGCGCCGAGGCCCTCGAGCTCGGCGAGGCGGTCCGCGTTGCCGTCGGTCACGGTGACGCGCGCGCCGCGCTCGGTGAGGGCCCGCACGGCGGAGCGCCCGGTGACCCCGGCGCCCGCGACGAGAACGTCACGTCCGGCGAACATCCTCAGCCCCCGGCACCCAGTTGTTCGGAGTAGAAGAGGCCGAGGCCGAACATGCAGCAGATGGCGGCGAGCAGCCAGAACCGGATGATCACTGTCGTCTCGGCCCAGCCCGCCAGTTCGAAGTGGTGGTGGAACGGCGCCATCCGGAACAGCCGGCGCCGCGTCGTGCGGAACACCGCGATCTGCAGCACCACCGAGATCATCTCGACCATGAACAAGCCGCCGATGACGATGGCGAGCAGCTCGGTGCGGGTCAGGATGGACAGCCCCGCGACGAGACCGCCGAGGGCGAGCGACCCGGTGTCACCCATGAAGATCTTCGCGGGTGCGGCGTTCCACCAGAGGAACCCGACGCACGCGCCGGCCGCGGCCGCGGCGACCACCGCCAGGTCGAGCGGGTCGCGCACGTCGTAGCAGGCGGCCTGCGGCGTGACCACGCACGACAGCCGGGCCTGCCAGAACGCGATCACCACGTAGGTGGCCAGCACCATCGCCGAGGTGCCGCCCGCCAGGCCGTCGAGGCCGTCGGTGAAGTTCACCGCGTTCGACCACCCGGAGATCACCACGTAGCAGAAGATCACGAAGACCACGCCGGGGAAGGTGATCAGCGCCAGGTCGCGCACGTAGCTCAGGTTCCGCGACGCGGGGGTCAGCCCGTAGCGATCGGCGAACTGCAGCGCGAGGACGCCGAACGCCACCGCGACCACGAGCTGGCCGACCAGTTTCGCGGTCTTGTTCAGACCCAGGTTGCGCTGCTTGCGAATCTTGATGAAGTCGTCGAGGAACCCGACCACTCCGAGCCCGACCGCGAGGAACAGCACCAGCAGACCGGACGCGGACGGGCCCGTTCCGGTGTCCGAGGTCAACCAGATCATCAGGTGCGCGGCGAAGTAGCCGACGACCATCGCGATGATGATGGCGACCCCGCCCATCGTGGGCGTGCCGCGCTTGGACTTGTGGCCCTGCGGGCCCTCCTCGCGGATCTCCTGGCCGAAGCCCTGCCGGGAGAACACCCGGATCAGGTAGGGCGTGAGCAGGATGGAGACCAGGAGACCGATCGCGGCCGCGATCAGAATGCTGATCACGCAACACCTTCCTTGAGCAGTGCGTCGGCGACGAGCCAGAGCTCGGCGACCTTCGATGCCTTCACCAGCACGACGTCACCGGGCTCCAGCTGCTCGCGCAGGAGATCGATCGCGGCGGCGGCGTCGGGCACCAGCACGGACTCCTCTCCCCACGAACCCTCGTGGCTGGCGCCCTGGTGCATCGCGGCGGCCTGTTCCCCGACCACCACGAGCCTGCCGATGTTGAGCCGGACCGCGAGGCGGCCGATCTCGTCGTGCGCGGACACGCTATCGGCACCGAGTTCGCCCATGACACCGAGTACCGCCCACGACCGCCGTCCCCGGCTTGCGGAGGCGAGCGTCTTGAGCGCCGCGCGCATCGACTCGGGGTTGGCGTTGTAGGAGTCGTTCATGACGACCACGCCGTCGGCCCGGGTGGTGACCTCCATGCGGCGCGCGGAACGGCGCTGCGCGGCCGACAGCCGCTGTGCGACCTCCTCGACGCTCGCGCCCAGCTCCAGCGCGATCGCGGCGGCGGTGAGCGCGTTGCCGACGTGGTGCTCGCCGTGCAGGGACAACGTCACCCGCGCCGCACCGGACGGCGCGACCAGGCGGAACGAGGGCCGGGCCTGTTCGTCCAGCGTGATGTCCTCGGCGCGCACCTGCGCATCCGGGTGCTCGCCGACGCCGACGACGCGGGCGCGCGTGCGGCTCGCCATGGCCGCGACCAGCGGGTCGTCCAGGTTGAGGACGGCCACGCCGCCCGCCTCGGCCGCGGGCAGCGCCTCGACCAGCTCGCCCTTGGTCTGCGCGATGCCCTCGCGGGAGCCGAACTCGCCGACATGGGCGCTGCCGACGTTGAGCACCGCCCCGATGCGCGGCGGGGCCACCTCGGCCAGGTGCGCGATGTGACCGGGCCCGCGGGCGGACATCTCCAGCACGAGGTGCCGGGTGTTCCCGTCGGCCCGCAGCGCCGTCCAGGGGTGCCCGAGCTCGTTGTTGAACGACCCGGGCGGCGCGACCGTCTCGCCCATCGGTTCGAGCAGCTGCGCGATGAGGTCCTTGGTGGAGGTCTTGCCGGACGATCCGGTGACCCCGACGACGGCGAGCCCGCCGCGGGACAGCTCGGTGACGACGTGGCGCGCCAGCGTGGCCAGCGCGGCCAGCACCGCGGCGCCGGACCCGTCCGTGTCGCCCGCCAGTGCGACCGAGCGCTCGTGCGCCTGGCCGGGCGGCAGCGGCGGCACGATCACCGCGGGCGCGTCCACCTCACGCGCGGCCAGCACGCCCGCCGCGCCGTCCTCGACCGCCTGGGCGGCGAAGGTGTGCCCGTCGACCTGCTCCCCCGGCAGGGCGACGAACAACCCGCCCGGGGTGAGGCGGCGCGAGTCGAACTCGACGCTGCCGGTGACCGTCTCGCGGCCGTCGGTGCGGTGCAGGCGGCCGCCGGTGACGGCGGCGACCTGCTCCAGGGTGAGCGGGATCAACGGGTCTCCTGGTTCTCTTCGAGCCGGTGCCGGATCGCCGACGCCAGCTCGTCGCGGTCGGAGAAGGGATGCACGACGCCCGCGACCTCCTGGCCGGCCTCGTGGCCCTTCCCCGCGATCAGCACGACGTCACCCGCGCGGGCCAGCTCGACCGCCTTGACGATCGCCGCACGCCGGTCACCGATCTCCATCACCTCGCCCGCACCGGGCCCGGCGGCGCGGGCGCCGGCGAGCATCGCGGCGCGGATCGCGGCCGGGTCCTCGGATCGGGGGTTGTCGTCGGTGATGATGACGATCTCGCTGCGCTTGGCCGCGGCCTCGCCCATCACCGGGCGCTTCGCGGTGTCGCGGTCACCGCCGCAGCCCAGCACCGTGATGATGCGCCCCTCGGTGCGGGCCCGCAGCGCGTCGAGCCCCTGCGCCACCGCGGCGGGTTTGTGCGCGTAGTCGACGACGGCGGTGAAGTCCTGGCCCTCGTACACCCGCTCCATCCGGCCCGGGACCTCGACGTGCGCGAGACCGGTGACGGTCTCCTCCAGCGACACGCCGCACGTCTCCAGGATCGCCGCGGCCAGCAGGGCGTTGGCGATGTTGAACGTGCCGGGCAGCGGCACGGTGGCGCGCGCGGTGCGCCCGGACGGCGCGTGCAGCGTGAAGGACTGCTCGCCGGTGGCGGTGGTGGCGAAGTCGGAGGCGGTCCAGCTCGCGTCGACGCCGGGCTCGGTGGTCACCGTGATCGTGTGCGGCGTGACCAGCGCCTGACCCCACGCGGTGTCGATGCACACCACCTCGGTGGTGGAGCGGCCGTCGAACAGCAGCGACTTGGCGGCGAAGTACTCCTCCATGTCGCGGTGGAAGTCCAGGTGGTCCTGGGAGAGGTTGGTGAACGCGCCGACCGCGAACCGGGTGCCGTTGGCCCGGCCGAGCGCGAGCGCGTGGCTGGAGACCTCCATCGGCACGTGCGTGACGCCCTGCTCGACCATCACCGCCAGTAGCGCCTGCAGGTCGGGCGCCTCGGGCGTGGTGAACGCGCTGGCCAGCCGCTCCCCCGCGATGCGGGTCTCGATGGTGCCGATCAGGCCGGTGACGTGGCCCGCGGCGCGCAGGCCGGACTCGACCAGGTAGGTGGTGGTGGTCTTGCCCGAGGTGCCGGTGATGCCGAGGACGGCCAGTTCCAGCGAGGGCTCGCCGTAGATCCAGGCGGCCATCGCGCCGAGCACCCCGCGCGGGTCCTGGTGCACCAGCACCGGCACACCCGCGTCGAGCAGCGCGGGCCGCTGCGCCCCCGCCTCGTCGGTCAGGATCGCCGCCGCACCGGCCGCGATCGCGTCCGCCGCGAAGTCGGCTCCGTGCACCCGCGCTCCGGGCAGGGCCGCGAACAGGTCGCCGGGCAGGACGTGCTGAGCACGCAGCGTGGCCCCCGTGACGACCGTGTCACCGGGCCAGTGAGGCTCGCCGACCAGGCGCGCGTCCGCGCGCGCGACCAGCGTGGTCAGCGGGACCGGCTCGATGCGCTGCGGCCGCGGCGGCGCGACCGCCGCCTTGACCGGGCTGTCCGGGACCCGCCCCTTCGCCTCCTGCGACATGGTGCTGTTTCCAGACGCTTTCACCGACACAGCACGGAAGGTTACCGAGGCAGTGTTCCCCGTCCGCGAGCCGGTACGCCTAGCGCTGGTGTCTCGATTGGACAGCGTGCGCGCGCAGACCGCGCGCACGGCTACGGCAGGACCAGCGGCACGTACGGCGCAGGGCCGTCGGACAGCGGGATCTGGTAACGCTGCGCCAGGTACGAGGCGATGTCGTGGAACAGTGGCGCCGCCGAGTGGCCCGCGGGCAGCGTGGTGTCCGGCGCGTCCAGGCGGATGCCCACCACGAACCGCGGGTTGTCGGCGGGCAGGATGCCGGCGAACGTGATGTTGTAGAGGCTGTCGCTGTACGCGCCGGTGGCCGGGTTGACCTGCTGGCCGGTGCCGGTCTTGCCGGAGATCTGGTAGCCCTCCAGCGCCGCGGTCGGCGCGGTTCCGCTGTTGCCGTTCCTGCCGGACTGCGTGACCGCGCGCATCATGTTGCGCACCGTCGTGGCGGTTTCCGGGCTCACCACCTGCGTGGTCTGCGGCTCGGCCCTGGGCACCACGGTGCCGTCCGGGCGGATCTCCTGCTTGATGATGCTCGGCTGCACACGCACGCCGTCGTTGGCGATCGCCTGGTACATCGCCGCCATCTGCACGACCGTCATCGACAGGCCCTGCCCGATCGGCAGGTTGCCGAACGTGGTGCCGGTCCACTTCTCCCGCGGCGGTACGTACCCGCGGCTCTCCCCGGACAACCCGAGGCCGGTGCTCTGCCCGACGCCGAACCGCTTGAGGTAGTCCAGGTACTTGTCCGGTCCGAGTTGCTGGGCCAGCAGCAGCGTGCCGATGTTGGACGACTTGGCGAAGACGCCGGTGACGGAGAAGTTCTGGGTGCCGTGCGTCCACGCGTCGTGCACGGTGTGGTCGGCGACCTTGAGGGTGCCGGGCACCGGCAGCACCGATTCCGGCGTCACCAGGCCCTGGTCGATGGCCGCGGCGGCGGTGACGATCTTGTTGACCGAACCCGGTTCGTACGGCGTCGACACCGCTTCCAGGTCCATCAGGGCCTGGGTGTAGGTCTTGTTGTCGTAGGGGTCGAACGTCGAGTCGTCGGCCAGCGCGAAGATCTCACCGGTCTTGGCGTCCATCACCACCGCGCTCGCGCCCTTGGCGTGCGACTGGCGCACGTAGTCGGCCAGCGCGTTCTGCACGTAGTACTGCACGTCGGAGTCGAGCGTGAGCACGACGTCGTTGCCCGGGGTGGCCGGCTGCACGTCGCGCTCGGTGCCCGGGATGATCACATTGTCGTTGCCCTGCTTGGTGTCCGCGACGAAACGCCCCGGTGCCCCTGCGAGGTCGGTGTTGAGCGTGTACTCCAGACCGGACAGGCCCTGCAGGCTGTGCTTGGACGGGTCCGGGTCGTCCATCCGCCAGTTCGCCAGGCCGATGACGTTCGAGGCGAGCGTGTCACCGGGGTACTCGCGCACCGCGCGCACCTCGGCGGCGATCTCCGGGAACTCGGAGGTGATCTCGTCGGCGATCGACGGCTCGACCCCGTCGACGAGGTAGGTGAACGACGACGTCTTGTGGAAGTCGGCGAGCAGCTCGGCCTCGGTGACCCGGCCGGGCAGCTTCTCGGCGATGAAACGCGCCGCGTCGGCGGCACGGGTCTCGTAGTTCTGACCGCGCGCGGGGTTCTTCGCCGCGACCTCGTTCCACGCCTTGCGCATCGCACGCAGGTTCACCGACAGCGCGCGCGTCTCCACGGTGAACGCGAGCTTGACGTCGTTGCGGTCCACAATGGATCCGCGCTTGGCCTGGATCGGGATCACCGTGCTGCGCTGGCTCTCCGCCTTCGCCGACAGCGCAGCAGCCTGGAAACCCTGGACCTGCACGAGCTTCAGGCCGGCCAGCACGAGCACGGCGACGAGCACGATGCGCACGCCGACGTACCGTCCGCGGCCGGTGGCGGCGTTGGGCTGACCGGCCACCTGCCGCATGCGGGCGCCGTAGCTGCGACGTCCCGACCGTGCCATCACTGTCCTCCCGTAGTCTGCTGCCCGGGTGCCCCGCCGGCCCCGTCGGCGGGCGCCCCGTCGACGGGCGGCGCATCGGCAGGCGGTGCGTCAGCAGGCGGTGCGTC
>Ga0164243_10010726_pt1 | contig 13137 bp, 10 predicted proteins | sample OricompcompostOP_FD_108781 | JGI IMG/M metagenome (GOLD analysis project Ga0164243, IMG submission 108781) | Organic Plus compost microbial communities from Emeryville, California, USA - Original compost - Organic plus compost (OP) | ecosystem: Engineered > Solid waste > Mixed feedstock >... | reverse complement strand
GCGGGAGGGTGACGGGCGGTTCGTCGTCGCCTCGCGCCAGCAGGCGTACGGCGGTGCCGGCGGCCGTCGGCAGTGCCGGCACGGCCTGGAGAACTCCCCCCGTGACGGTCACCGCATCAGCTCCCGCCGGTGGCGCCGGGGCCCTGGACGTCGGCCGCGCGGGCCAGTTCGAGGTCGAGGGCCTCGCGACGGATGCGCTGGTCGATGTAGAGGAGCACGGTGACGCCGGCGGTGATCGGGAAGGTGATCGTGGAGCCGATGACCGAGCCGATGCCGCTGATGATCAGAAAAGTCCAGCCGATGTCCCCGCCGGCGGTGCTCATCAGGCCGGTGATGCCGTCGCCGCCGAACGCGGCGGCGAGGAACGTGAAGGGGATGACGATGATCGCCGCGACGACGTAGGCGATGATCGCGGCGAGCAGCTGGATGCCGAAGACGCGCCACCAGGAGCCGCGCACCAGCCGGGCGGAGCGGCGCATCGCCGTGAGGATGCCCTGCTTCTCCAGCATCAGCGCGGGGGAGGCCAGGGAGAGGCGGACCATGAGCCACGCGGCGAACACGGCCGCCGCGAGCAGGCCCAGCACGGTCAGTCCGAAGCCCACCTCGGCGCCGGCCGAGATGCTGACGAGGATGCCGGGCAGCGCGCCGACGGCGGCGATGCCCACGGCGACGAGCGCCAGCAGCAGGATCAGGCCGAACAGCTTGAGGATCTGCGGGCGGGCGTCGCGCCAGGCCTCGCCGGTCGTCACGGGACGGCCGAGCACGGCGCGGCTGGTGACGGTGGTGAGCAGGGCGGTCGCCGCGACCGTGCCGATCAGGGTGATGCCGTAGAGGGCGGCGGAGCTGAGCAGCAGGTCGCCCATGACGTCGGTGAGCTCGCCGAGGGTGGCGCTGGGGTCGTTGAGCACCTCGGTGTTGGCGTCGTCCAGGACGAGGCCCTGGAGCAGCACCGCGGCGATCTCGGTGAGGACGGCGAGGGTCAGCGAGATGCCGAGGACCGTGCGCCAGTAGGTGCGCATGGTCGACACGGCGCCGTCGAGGAGTTCGCCGACGCCGAGGGGGCGCAGCGGTATGACGCCGGGCTTGGCCGCGGGCGGGGGACCTCCCCAGCCGCTGCCCCAGCCTCCCCAGGGGGCCTGGCCGCCGGGTCCGCCGGGCGGCGGGGCGCCCCAGCCGGGGCCGGGGGGCGGCGGCGGGGCCTGGCCGGGGCCGCCCGCGCCGGGGGTGCCGGTGGGCGCGGACCACCGGTCGGCCGGCGGCTGCTCCTTGGACCACTTCACGCCCGGCTCCCGCGGGGCGTCACCCGACTGCCGCGGCCGGTCGGCGGACCGGTCGGGTTCCGGACGGCCGTCGGACCCGGCGGGCCCGGACGCGCCCGGCTCCTGCCCGTCGGACGGGGCGGATCCGGGCGAGGCCCAGCCCGGAGTGTCGTTCATCGTCGCTCCTTCACGGTGCCCGGCCGCGGTCGCGGTGGCGGCTCGGGCAGCCATCGTGCCATGCGGTGCTTCCCGGTGGACCTGCCGAGGTCGGGGCTGCTCGCCTTCTATTGTCCGCGTGACAGGGGGCAGACTGGCGGCATGGCTGATCAGTACGCGCACAGCGGTGACGAGAAGCGGCCGACCGGGATGCCGGCACTGCGCTGGGAGGAGCCCCCCGAAGGCCCGGTGCTGGTCCTGCTCGACCAGACGCGGCTCCCGGCCGAGGAGGTCGAGCTGGTCTGCACGGACGCGCCCGCCCTGGTGGAGGCGATCCGTTCGCTCGCCGTGCGCGGCGCCCCTCTGCTGGGCATCGCGGGCGCGTACGGCGTCGCGCTCGCGGCCGTGCGGGGCTACGACGTGGACGACGCGGCGGCGGCCCTGGAGAGCGCCCGGCCCACGGCGGTGAACCTGGCGGTCGGGGTGCGGCGGGCGCACTCCGCGTACCGGGCGGTGGTGGACGGCGGCGGCGATCCGCGGCAGGCGGCCGGGGCGGCGCTGGCCGCGGCGCGGCAGCTGCACCGGGAGGACGCCGAGGCGAGTGCGAGGATGGCGGAGCACGGGCTGGCGCTGCTCGACGAGCTGATGCCCGGCGGCGGGCACCGGATCCTCACCCACTGCAACACCGGTTCGCTGGTGTCGGGCGGCGAGGGGACGGCGTTCGCGGTGGCGCTCGCGGCGCACCGGGCGGGAAGGCTGCGGCGCCTGTGGGTGGACGAAACGCGTCCGTTGCTGCAAGGTGCTCGCCTGACGGCGTACGAGGCGGCCCGCAGCGGCATGGCGTACACCCTGCTCACCGACAACGCGGCGGGATCGCTGTTCGCGGCGGGCGAGGTGGACGCGGTGCTGATCGGCGCGGACCGCATCGCGGCCGACGGTTCGGTGGCGAACAAGGTGGGGAGCTATCCGCTCGCGGTGCTCGCGCGGTACCACCATGTGCCGTTCATCGTGGTCGCTCCGGTGACGACGGTGGATCCCCGGACGCCGGACGGGGCGTCCATCGAGGTGGAACAGCGTCCCGGCCATGAGGTGACAGAGATCACGGCGCCGCAGGTGCCGGTGGCCGGAGCGGAGGCGGGAGGCGGAATTCCGGTGGCCCCGTTGGGGACGACCGCGTACAACCCGGCGTTCGACGTGACACCGCCGGAGCTGGTGACGGCCGTCGTCACCGAAGAGGGCGTCGTTTCGCCCGTGACCACCGAGGCTCTGGCCGCCCTGTGTGCCAGGTCACGCCAGGTAACGATTAGCTAATGGGATGATGTCGTTTATGAAGGGACGAGTCCTTGTCGTCGACGACGACAGCGCACTGGCCGAGATGCTCGGCATCGTGCTGCGCGGTGAAGGTTTTGAGCCGTCTTTCGTAGCCGACGGCGACAAGGCGCTGGCCGCTTTCCGTGAGACCAAGCCGGATCTGGTCCTGCTGGACCTGATGCTCCCCGGCCGCGACGGCATCGAGGTGTGCCGCCTGATCAGGGCGGAATCCGGGGTGCCGATCGTGATGCTCACGGCGAAGAGCGACACCGTCGACGTGGTGGTGGGCCTGGAGTCCGGGGCCGACGACTACATCGTCAAGCCGTTCAAGCCGAAGGAGCTGGTCGCCCGGATCCGTGCGCGGCTGCGCAGGTCCGAGGAGCCGGCGCCGGAGCAACTCGCCATCGGCGACCTGGTGATCGACGTGGCCGGTCACTCCGTGAAGCGGGACGGGCAGTCCATCGCCCTGACCCCGCTGGAGTTCGACCTGCTGGTCGCCCTCGCGCGCAAGCCGTGGCAGGTGTTCACGCGTGAGGTGCTGCTGGAGCAGGTGTGGGGCTACCGCCACGCGGCGGACACCCGCCTGGTCAACGTCCATGTGCAGCGGCTGCGCTCCAAGGTCGAGAAGGACCCGGAGAAGCCCGAGATCGTGGTGACCGTCCGTGGTGTCGGATACAAGGCAGGACCGAGCTGACATGTCCGGAGACAGTGCCGCTTCGGCGCCCGGCCGGTCCGGGGGCCGTCCGGGGCGGCCTGTCGGCCCAGGGACGGCCGCTTCCCGCTGGCGCCATCTCTTCGACGGCGACCTGCTCCAGGGCGGCGTCCAGGGCAGCCCGGTCGTCCGCCTCGTCATGCGCTGGGTGCGCCGCCCGCTGCTGCCCGTCATGCGGCTGTGGCGGCGCAACATCCAGCTCAAGGTCGTCGTCACGACGCTGCTGATGTCGCTGGGCGTCGTCCTGCTGCTCGGCTTCGTCGTCATCGGCCAGGTGCGCAACGGCCTGCTCGAGGCCAAGGTGAAGGCGTCGCAGAGCCAGGCCACGGGCGGTTTCGCCGTGGCCAAGCAGCAGGCCGAGCAGGCCGTGAGCGTCACCGGCGAGGAGGGCACCGCACCCGACGGCCGTCCCTCGCAGAGCGTCATCCAGTGGATGAGCGACCTCGTCGCCTCGCTGTCCAGCGGCGGCCAGGGCGCCTTCGACGTGGTGACCCTGCCCGCCGGCGGCGACAGCGGCAGCGGGCGCGGACCGCGTGCCTCCGGCGGGGTCAACCCGGCCGCGAGCGTCCCCGCGGCGCTGCGCGAGCGCATCGGCACCGGCACCGGGGCCGCGCAGAGCTACACGCGCATCGTCTACGCCGAGAAGGACAAGGGGTCCCAGCCGGCCCTCGTCATCGGCAAGCAGGTCAACGACCCCAACGGCGACCCGTACCAGCTGTACTACCTCTTCCCGCTCACCCAGGAGGAGAAGTCGCTGAGCCTGGTCAAGGGCACCCTGGCGACCGCCGGGCTGTTCGTGGTCGTGCTGCTCGGGGCGATCGCCTGGCTCGTGGTGCGGCAGGTGGTCACGCCGGTGCGGATGGCCGCCGGGGTCGCCGAACGGCTGTCCGCCGGGCGGCTCCAGGAACGGATGAAGGTCACCGGCGAGGACGACATCGCCCGGCTCGGCGAGGCCTTCAACAAGATGGCGCAGAATCTCCAGCTCAAGATCAGCCAGCTCGAGGACCTGTCCCGGATGCAGCGCCGGTTCGTGTCGGACGTGTCGCACGAGCTGCGCACCCCGCTGACCACCGTGCGGATGGCCGCCGACGTCATCCACGAGGCGCGCGAGGACTTCGACCCGGTGACCGCGCGCTCCGCGGAACTGCTCGCCGACCAGCTCGACCGGTTCGAGTCGCTGCTCGCCGACCTGCTGGAGATCAGCCGTTTCGACGCGGGCGCGGCCGCCCTGGAGGCGGAGCCGATCGACCTGCGCGAGGTGGTGCGGCGCGTGGTCAGCGGCGCGGAGCCGCTCGCCGAGCGCAAGGGCACCACCATCAAGGTCGTCGGCGACCAGCAGCCCGTGGTCGCCGAGGCCGACGCGCGGCGCGTGGAGCGCGTGCTGCGCAACCTCGTCGTCAACGCCGTCGAGCACGGCGAGGGCCGGGACGTCGTCGTCAAGCTCGCCGCGGCGGGGGGCGCCGTGGCGGTCGCCGTGCGCGACTACGGCGTCGGGCTCAAGCCCGGCGAGGCCACGCGCGTGTTCAGCCGCTTCTGGCGGGCCGACCCGGCACGCGCGCGTACCACCGGCGGTACGGGCCTGGGGCTGTCCATCGCCCTGGAGGACGCCCGGCTGCACGGCGGCTGGCTCCAGGCGTGGGGCGAGCCGGGCGGCGGTTCCCAGTTCCGGCTGACGCTGCCCAGGACGGCGGACGAGCCGCTGCGCGGGTCCCCGATACCCCTGGAACCCAAGGACTCGCGGCGCAACCGCGGCCTCGACGACGCGGGGCTGCAGCGCGGCGGCGACGGCGAGAAGCGTGCCACGGTGCCGGTGAACCGGTCCGGCGCCGAGGACCGGGCGCAGTCCGCCCGCGACCCGCTGGGCCCCAGGCCCGGCGCCACGGCGCCCACGGCCGACCCCACCGCACTGCCCGGCAACGGCGCGCGCGTGGTGGCCCGTTCGGGCAGCACGCGGATGACGCCGGGCGCGGCGCCCGGCACGAGGGGCGGGACCGGCGACGGCGCCCCGGACGGTGCGGACCTGCCGGCGGCCGGCGGCGAGGGCGGGGACGGCGCACCGCGCGGTGCGGAGAAGGACGGGGAGGCCACACGTGGGCGGTGAGCGTGTGAGGCGCGGGCGGGGGACACCGGCCAGGACCGCGGTGTACGCGGCGTGCGGGGCGGTCCTGCTGGCCGGGTGCGCCTCGATGCCGGACAGCGGCGACCTGCGCGGGGTGGAGTCGACACCGCGCCAGGACACGCAGGTGCGGGTGTACGCCATGCCGCCGAGCGACGACGCCACCCCCACCCAGATCGTCCAGGGCTTCCTGGAGGCGCTGACCAGCGACGACGCCGACTACAAGACCGCGCGCCAGTACCTGACCCCCGAGGCGTCCAAGTACTGGCGGCCGGAGCAGTCCACCACCGTGCTCTCCGACGGGCCCGGCGCCCGCGCCGACCGGGAGATCCGTGAGGACAGCACCGCCCTGACGTACACGCTGACCGGCACCAAGTTCGCCACCGTGGACGCGCAGCAGGCGTACGCGCCCTCCTCCGGCCACTACAGCGAGCTGGTGCGGCTGGTGAAGGACGACAAGAGCGGCCAGTGGCGCATCGACGCGGTGCCGCAGGGCGTCGTCATGGGCAAGTCGGACTTCCAGCGCAACTACACGTCCTTCAACAAGTACTACTTCGCCTCGAACGTGGACGTGAACGGGTCGTCGCTGCCGATGGCGGTCGCCGATCCCGTGTACGTGCGCCGGCACGTCGACCCCACGACGCGGATGGTGCGCTCGCTGCTCTCCGGCCCGACGAACTGGCTCGACCCCGTCGTCCGGTCGAGTTTCCCGACCGGCACCCAGCTGAGGAAGGGCACGGGGCCGCTCACCCCGGACGACCGGGGCAAGCTCACCGTGCCGCTCAACGACCGGGCCGCCGAGGTCGGCACCGGCCGCTGCGAGGAGATGGCCGCCCAGCTGCTGTTCACGCTGCGCGAGCTCAGCCCCGCCGTGGACGAGGTCGAACTGCGGGCCGACGGCGGGCAGCTGTGCTCGCTCACCCAGGGCGGCGCCGAGACCGTCGCCACCCGCGGCGCGCTCAACCCGCCCGACTACCTGTACTACCTCGACGAGGACCGCAAGCTGGTCCGGACCGCCGCCGGCAGCCGCACTCCCGACCCCGAACCGGCGCCCGGCGCGCTGGGCCAGGGCGAGCAGCGCCTGCGCTCGGTGGCGGTCGCGCGGGACGAGCGCACGGCGGCCGGCGTCGGACTGAACGGGCAGGACCTGTTCGTCTCCGCGCTGGCGCAGGGAGCCACCCTCGGCGAGCCGGTGCTGCGCAGCCAGGGCAAGACCGAGCAGGACCGCCTGACCCCGCCGAGCTGGGACGCCCAGGGCGGCCTGTGGGTCGCCGACCGCAACCCCGCCCGCCCCGGCCTCTACCTGCTGGAGGAGGGCGCGGGCCGGCCGCTCCAGGTGCGCACGCCGGGCCTCGAGGGCCGGATCCAGGCGGTGCGGGTGGCCGCCGACGGGGTGCGGATCGCCCTCGTCGTGGAGAAGGGCGACCAGCGGTCGCTGCTCATCGGACGCGTCGAGCGCAGCGGCCCGGACGATGCCGGGTCGGGCGAGCACCCCACGGTCACCGTGGTGGAACTCCGCTCGGCGACGCCCGAGCTGGAGCAGGTCACGGCCATGTCGTGGGCCGGGGACAGCCGGCTCGTGGTCGTCGGCCGCGAGCACGGCGGCGTGGAGCAGATGAAGTACGTCGAGGTCGACGGCTCCACCCCGGACGTGCCGCCGCCCGCCGCGCTGACCGGCGTCAAGGCGCTCACCGCCGCCGGTGACGAGAGCGCGCCGCTGGTGGCGTTCTCGGTGGACGGCATCGTGCGGCTGCCGTCGGGGGCGCAGTGGCAGAAGGTGGCAGAGGTGACGGAGGCGGCGGCGCCGGTCTATCCGGGCTGAGGTCACGCGGAGGGCTGTCGCGCCGGTGTTCGAGTGGTTCCGGCGCTGGTCACACGGTTGTCCACAGGGGTGGCCGGGTGGCCGGGGCGTTGGCACAGTGAGCCCATGCGGAGCTGGTGGCGGGACCTGGCCGACCTGGTGCTTCCGGCCGAGTGCGGCGGATGCGGCAGGCCCCGCGCCGTGCTGTGCGACCGGTGCCGTACGGCGCTGAGCGGCGGCGCGCCCCGCCGGGTGCGGCCGGCGCCCGAGCCCCGCGGACTGCCGCCCGTGCACGCGGCCGCTCCGTACGCCGACGAGGTGCGCGCCGTGCTGCTCGCCCACAAGGAGCGCGGTGCCCTCGCCCTCGCCCGGCCGCTGGGCGAGGCCCTGGCGGGCGCGGTGCGGGCGGGACTGGGAGCGGCGGCGCGCGGGCGGCCCGGCAGCCGGGGCGGTACAGGCACGGCCGCACACGCCCCCGTGCTGCTCGTCCCCGTGCCGTCCGCCCGGCGGGCCGTGCGGGCGCGGGGGCACGATCCCGCGCGGCGGATCGCGTACGCGGCGGCGGATGAGCTGCGGCGGACAGGGGTACCCGCGGCCGTACTCGCCGCGCTGCGGCAACGGCGGCCGGTGGCCGACCAGTCGGGGCTCGGCTCGAGGCAGCGGACGGCCAACGTCGCGGGCGCCCTCGGAGTGGTTCCGGGCTGCGCCCGGCTGCTGCGCCGGGGCCGGGTCGTGCTGGTCGACGACCTGATGACGACCGGGGCGACCCTCGCCGAGGCGGCGCGCGCGGTGAGAGCCGCACAAGGGCCGCCCGGCCCGGAAACGGAACCGGCCGAAAGGGGCCGGAAGGCATCGAGCAATTCGCGGCCCGCGTTCGTGTACCTGAGTGAGACAGGGGAAGGGTCAGGACAACGGCGGACACCGCCGCCGGCGTGGAGTGGAGCGGACCGGCAGCCCGGCCGTACGGCGAAGGAGGCGGGCGGAGAACACGTCGGGGCGGCGCCCGGCGTGGTGTGCGCGGCCGTCGTGGCGGCGTCACCGGATGCGTTCGGAATACACCGAAACTGACTGAGAACTTACGTCGTTGCAGGTAATCAGAGGGTTAATTCCCCTGAATGGAGGTACGTCGCGGTAGAGGGTGACGCCATCCGTCCGCGCGAGATATGTTCGTTTGTGAGGGAAAGCCGCAGGCCACACCCCTCTGATCGGAATGCGGTGGTGCGGGCCTTTTCGACATCACCCGCACCGGTGGACTGGAGATCTCTCGCACGGGGGAGGAGGTGGGCGTCACCGAGTCCGAGGCTCCGGACGACACCGGGGCCTGGTGCAAAAGGGAGACACATCCGCAGCGAAGCGGAGTGACCCGGGAACGGAGTTCTGCGTGGACATCGTCGTCAAGGGCCGCAAGACCGAGGTGCCCGAGCGGTTCCGGAAGCACGTGGCCGAGAAGCTGAACCTGGAGAAGATCCAGAAGCTCGATGGCAAGGTGATGAGCCTCGACGTCGAGGTGTCCAAGGAGCCCAACCGCCGACAGGCCGACCGCTGTGACCGGGTGGAGATCACGCTCCGCTCCCGCGGTCCGGTGATCCGGGCGGAGGCGGCGGCGAGCGACCCGTACGCGGCGCTCGACCTGGCAGCGGAGAAGCTGGACGCCCGGCTGCGCAAGCAGCACGACAAGCGTTTCTCACGGCGCGGCGCGCGCAGGATCCCCGCCGCCGAGGTCCCCGACCACGTGCCCGGCGTGGCCACCCTCAACGGGACCGGCGCGAGCACGGCGCGGGAGGAGGAGCAGGCGGTCCCCACGAAGAAGATCGGCTCTCTGGAGGTCCAGGGCGACGGGCCGCTGGTCGTCCGCGAGAAGACCCATGTGGCCGCCCCCATGACCCTCGACCAGGCGCTCTACGAGATGGAGCTGGTCGGGCACGACTTCTACCTCTTCGTCGACTCCGAGACCAAGGAGCCCAGCGTCGTCTACCGTCGCCATGCCTACGACTACGGCGTGATCCACCTCAGGACCGACACGATGGTCACCGAGAACCACTCCCCCGAGGCGGGCGGAACCCTCGGCGGCTGACCCGCCGGCGACAGCACAGCAGGTGCCCCTGGTGCGCGTGTGCGCCCCCAGGGGCACCGGCGTGCCACCACCCGGCGTCCACACCGGCACCCCGCTGACGGTGCGGCATGGAATCATGGCGGCAGCGGCCCAACCGGTGGGCCGTTGCCTTGGGTTGGCGATGGTCAGGACCACAGGCCACGGCCTTCAAGGGGAGGAACGCGATGGCGGACAGCTTCGGACCGATGCGGGACGAGGATGCCGACGACGGCGTCGTCGGCATGGGCCCGGACGCGGACACTCCGCGCAAGGAGCCGATCAGAGTCCTTGTGGTGGACGACCACGCGCTGTTCCGCCGCGGTCTGGAGATCGTGCTCGCCGCCGAGGAGGACATCCAGGTCGTCGGCGAGGCCGGTGACGGCGCCGAGGCCGTGGAGAAGGCCGCCGACCTGCTGCCCGACATCGTTTTGATGGACGTGCGGATGCCCAAGCGGGGCGGCATCGAGGCCTGCACCTCCATCAAGGAGGTCGCCCCCAGCGCCAAGATCATCATGCTGACGATCAGCGACGAGGAGGCCGACCTCTACGACGCCATCAAGGCGGGCGCGACCGGCTATCTCCTCAAGGAGATCTCCACCGACGAGGTCGCCACCGCCATCCGCGCCGTCGCCGACGGGCAGTCGCAGATCAGCCCCTCCATGGCGTCGAAGCTGCTCACCGAGTTCAAGTCGATGATCCAGCGCACCGACGAGCGCCGTCTCGTCCCCGCGCCCCGGCTGACGGACCGCGAGCTGGAGGTCCTCAAGCTCGTCGCCACGGGGATGAACAACCGGGACATCGCCAAGGAGCTGTTCATCTCCGAGAACACCGTGAAGAACCACGTGCGCAACATCCTGGAGAAGCTCCAGCTGCACTCCCGGATGGAGGCCGTGGTCTACGCGATGCGGGAGAAGATCCTCGAGATCCGCTGACGTCCGCCGGCCTCATCGGCCTCCGGGGACGCGGGACCGGGCTCAGCCGAGCAGCCGGGCCAGCTCCGCCGTGAGCGGCTCGCGCAGCTCCGGCGCGTCCACCCGCTCCACGCGCACGTCCGCGCAGTTCACCCAGCCCGCCGCCTCCACCAGCGCCTGCGCCACCTGCGGCACCGCCGTGCGCCCGGCGAGCGTGACCTGCCGGGCGACCAGCGTGTGTCCCTCGCGCGCCGGGTCCACCCGGCCCACCAGGCGCCCGCCCGCCAGCACCGGCATCGCGAAGTAGCCGTAGATCCGCTTGGGCTTCGGGACGTAGGCCTCCAGGCGGTGGGTGAAGCCGAAGATGCGCTCCGTGCGCGCCCGCTCCCAGATCAGGGAGTCGAACGGGGACAGCAGCGTCGTGCGGTGCCGGCCGCGCGGCGGCGTGGCCAGGGCCTGAGGGTCCGCCCAGGCCGGCTTGGACCAGCCCTCGACCGTGACGGGCACCAGACCCGAGTCGGCGATCACCGCGTCGACCTGCTCGCCCTTCAGCCGGTGGTAGTCCGCGATGTCCGCGCGCGTGCCCACCCCCAGCGCCCGCCCCGCCAGCCCCACCAGACGGCGCAGGCACTCCTCGTCCGACGGCTCCTCGGTCAGCAGCTCGGCCGGCACGGCCCGCTCGGCCAGGTCGTAGACCCGCTTCCAGCCGCGCCGCTCCACGCACACCACCTCGCCGTACATCAGGGCGCGCTCCACGGCGACCTTGGTGCCGGACCAGTCCCACCACTCGCTGGTGCGCTTCGCGCCGCCCAGCTCGGTGGCGGTCAGCGGCCCCTCGGTGCGCAGCTGCTTGATCACCTGGTCGTACACATCGTCGGGCAGCTCGTGGTTCCAGTGCGGGCGGGCGCGGTAGGCGCGGCGGCGGAAGGCGAAGTGCGGCCACTCCTCGACGGGCAGGATGCACGCGGCGTGCGACCAGTACTCGAAGGTGTGGGCGGGCCGGTCGCCCTGCTTCCAGTACGCCTCCTCCACCGCGCGGCGGCCCACCGCGCCGAGACGGGCGTACGGGATCAGCTCGTGCGAGCGGGCGAGGACGGAGATCGTGTCGAGCTGCACCGCGCCGAGGTGGCGCAGGACGCCGCGCACACCGGCGCGGCGGTCGGGGGCGCCGAGGAGTCCCTGGGCCCGCAGGGCGATGCGGCGGGCCTCGTCGGCCGAGAGTTCCGTGGTCGGACGCGGCAGGGTCGTCATACGTCCGCACCCTAGAGGGCCCCACTGACAACGGCGGGCGCCGTGGCGTCAGCCCCGGGCCGGCACGTACGGGGTGGTCGAAGCAAGGCCCAGGTCGGAGGGGAGGAGGGAGCCGACCCAGCCGTCGCGCAGCACCCCCTTGTTGACGAGCGAGGAGCGCAGCACGCCCTCGATCGTGAAGCCGGCCCGCTCGGCGACCGCGCGGGAGGCCGTGTTGCCGACCTCGGCGCGCCACTCCATGCGGTCGACGGACATCTCGGTGAAGGCCCAGCGGCACGCGGCCACGGTGGCCTCGGTGATGTAGCCGTTGCCGCGGTGCTCCTTGGCGCTCCAGAAGCCGACCTCACCCGTGGCGAGCGAGCGCATGGTGATGCCGAGCATGCCGGCCAGCTCCCCGGAGGGCAGGAAGACGCCGAAGGTGAACATCGTGCCGTTCGCCCAGCCGTCCGGGACCATCTGCTCGGTGAAACCGCGCGCGTGCTCGGGGAGGTACGGCGAAGGGATCGTGGTCCAGCGCTGGATGTCCGGGTCCTGGCAGATCCGGTACACCGTGTCGGTGTCCTGCGGGCCGACGGTGCGCAGGAACAGACGGTCGGTGGTGAGCGTGACGGGTTCCATCGGGCGATTCTGCGCACGTCGCGGCGGCGGGCGCCATACCTTTCCCCAGCGGTGGTCCGATGATCACCCTGCGTGTGATTCGCCGTACGCCTGCGGCACCATCCGGGCGCCTGGGACGTTGTCCGTGTAGCAGCCGTGCCACGGTTCGGCTGCGGCGGACGGTCACCGCCCCGGCAGGCCTCCCGGCGTGACGGGGTCCTCGCATACGATGGCCGTTGCTCAGTCAGTGAAACGGAAACCGACCGTCCCAGGCCCGACCGGCAAGGAGACCAACCCCCGTGTCCGTCCTCTCGAAGATCATGCGTGCAGGCGAAGGCAAAATCCTGCGCAAGCTGCACCGCATCGCGGACCAGGTCAACTCCATCGAAGAGGACTTCGAAGGCCTCTCCGACGCCGAGCTGCGGGCCCTCACCGATGAGTACAAGCAGCGCTACGCCGACGGTGAGAGCCTGGACGACCTGCTGCCCGAGGCCTTCGCCACCGTCCGTGAAGCCGCCCGGCGCGTGCTGGGCCAGCGCCACTACGACGTGCAGATCATGGGCGGCGCGGCCCTGCACATGGGTTACGTGGCGGAAATGAAGACCGGTGAGGGCAAGACCCTCGTCGGCACGCTTCCCGCGTACCTGAACGCCCTGTCCGGCGAGGGCGTCCACATCATCACGGTCAACGACTACCTGGCCGAGCGCGACTCGGAGATGATGGGCCGCGTCCACCGCTTCCTGGGCCTGAGTGTCGGCTGCATCCTCGCCAACATGACGCCGGCCCAGCGCCGCGAGCAGTACGCGTGCGACATCACCTACGGCACGAACAACGAGTTCGGCTTCGACTACCTGCGCGACAACATGGCGTGGTCGAAGGACGAGCTGGTGCAGCGCGGCCACAACTTCGCCATCGTCGACGAGGTCGACTC
>Ga0164243_10010725_pt1 | contig 13139 bp, 11 predicted proteins | sample OricompcompostOP_FD_108781 | JGI IMG/M metagenome (GOLD analysis project Ga0164243, IMG submission 108781) | Organic Plus compost microbial communities from Emeryville, California, USA - Original compost - Organic plus compost (OP) | ecosystem: Engineered > Solid waste > Mixed feedstock >... | reverse complement strand
TGGGACGACCGGCTGGCGCTGCGCCACCGCTCGCTCGTCGGCATCACCGTCGGCACCGGGATCGGCAGCGGGATCGTGCTCGACGGCCGGCCGCTGCACGGCGTGCGCACCTCCGCCGGCGAGCTGGGCCACCTGACCGTCACCGCCGATCCGCGCGGCGGCGCGCCGCCGGGCGGGCCGGCGCCGCTGCCGACGTCGCTGGAGCGCTGGGCCAGCGGACGGGCGCTCGACGAGCTCGCGCGCGACGCCGGGTTCGCCGACGGCCCCGCCGCCACCGACGCCGCCCTCGAGCGCGACGACCCGCGCGCGATCGCCGTCCTGCGGACGATCGGCGAGCGGGTCGGCGTCGGCATCGCCGCGGTCGTCTCGCTGCTGGAGCCCGAGGCGGTGGTCGTCGCCGGCGGCGTCTCGCGCGCCGGCGAGCTCCTGCTGGGTCCGGCCCGCGACGCCGCCCGCCGCCTGCTGCTGCCCGGACTGGGCATCACCACCGACATCCGCGTCGCCGACCACGGGCCCCGGGCCGGGGTCCGCGGCGCCGCCCTGCTGGCCCGCCTCCAGGAGGAGGAGAAGGAGCTCCGATGATGACCAGCACCAGCACCGACGGCCCCGTCCCCGCCCTCCGCTGGCGCCTCGACGACGAGCAGCGAGGACTGGTCGAGGCGCTGCTGGCCCGCGCCGAGGCGGACCGCGTCGTCGAGCGGCTCCACGCCCGGGACGACACGCTCTGGGGCCCGGCGGGCCAGGCGGAGGTCGCCGACCGGCTCGGCTGGCTCGACGCGCCCGCGCGCGCCCGCGAGCAGCTGGACGAGCTGCGCGCCCTCGCCGAGGCCGTCGTCGCCGACGGCTACACCGACCTCGTCCTCGCCGGGATGGGCGGCTCGTCGCTGGCGCCCGAGGTGATCTGGCGCTGGCGGCTGCACCACGGGCAGGATGCCGGTCGGGGGCTGCGGCTGCGGCTGATCGACTCGACCGATCCCGACGCCGTCGCCACGATCGACGCGGCGACCGAGCCCGAGCGCACGCTCGCCCTGATCTCGACGAAGTCCGGGGGCACGGTCGAGACGCTGTCGCTCTTCCGCCACCTCTGGGAGCGCCGCCCCGACGGGCGCGCGTTCGTCGCCGTGACCGATCCCGGCTCGGGCCTCGAGGCGCTCGCGGCCGAGCGCGGCTTCCGGGCCACGATCCTCGGCGATCCCGAGATCGGCGGGCGCTTCAGCGCCCTCTCGCCCTTCGGCACCGTGCCGGCGGCGCTCGTCGGCGCCGACCTCGACGCGCTCGTCGGCAGCGCGGCCGACGTCCTCGAGGAGGCCCGCCGGCCGCTGGAGGAGAACGCCGCCGTGCGGCTCGGCGTCGCGATCGCGGCGCTGGCGATCGCCGGGCGCGACAAGCTCGTGCTGCGGGTCGAGGACCCGGCGCTGGCGTGGTTCGGCCTCTGGCTGGAGCAGCTCGTCGCCGAGTCGACCGGCAAGCACGGCCACGGGGTGCTCCCCGTCGTCAGCGACCCCGCCTCGCACGGGTTCGCGATCCGGACGGCCGCCGACCGCCAGGTGCTGGCGCTGCGCGGCGGCGAGGCCGATCCGGCGCTGGACGCCGCGCTCGCCGAGGCCGAGGCCGCCGGGCTGCCGATCCTCGAGCTCGACGCCCGCGGGGCGCTCGGGGCGGCGTTCGTCGCCGCCGAGGTCGCGACCGCCGTCGTCGGCTGGGCGATGGGCCTGAACCCCTTCGACCAGCCCGACGTCCAGGCGGCGAAGGACGCCACCCGGGCGGTGCTCGCCGAGGTCGCGGAGGGCGAGCCGCTCGAGCCCGCCCCCGAGGCCGGTGCCGCCGCCGTGCTCGAGCTCGTCGACGGCCTCGCCGCGCCGGAGCACCTGGCCCTGCTGGCGTACCTGCCGCCGAGCGACGACGCGGCCGCCGCGCTGGGCCGGCTGCGCCACGTGCTGGCGCAGCGGACCGACGCGGTGATCACGATCGGCTTCGGGCCCCGCTACCTGCACTCGACCGGCCAGCTGCACAAGGGCGGCCCGCCGACCGGCCGCTTCCTGCTGCTGGAGCACGACCCGCGCGCGAGCCGCGCGATCCCCGGCGAGCCGTACGACTTCGCGACCCTGCTGGGCGCCCAGGCGCTCGGCGACCACCGCACGCTGCGCGCACGAGGACGGCCGGCGCTCCGGCTCGGCCTCGGCAGCGACTGGCGGGAGGCGCTCGACGCCCTCGTCGACCAGATCCAGGAGGACTCCTAGATGCAGATCGCGTTCGTCGGCCTCGGGAAGATGGGCGGCAACATGGTCCGGCGCCTGCGGCGCGCCGGCCACGACGTCGTCGCCCACGACCGCGACGCGGCGCTGACCGCGGCGCTGGCCGAGGAGACCGGCGCCCGGCCGGCCGGCTCGCTGGCCGAGCTCGTCGCCGCCCTGGAGGCGCCCCGCCACGTGTGGGTGATGGTGCCCCACGGCCCGCCGACCGCCTCGACCGTCGACGAGCTCGCGGGGCTGCTGGAGCCCGGCGACGCGGTGATCGACGGCGGCAACAGCCGCTGGACCGACGACGGCGTGCGCGCCGAGGCGCTCGCCGGGCGCGGCCTGCACTACCTCGACGTCGGCACCTCGGGCGGCGTCTGGGGCCTCGACAACGGCTACTGCATGATGGTCGGCGGGCCCGACGACGCCGTGGCGCGGCTGGCGCCGATCCTCGACGCGCTCGCCCCGGAGACCGCGCAGGACGCCCGTCACGTGCTCGGCGACCGCGGCTGGGCCCACGTCGGCCCGTCCGGCAGCGGCCACTTCGTGAAGATGGTCCACAACGGGATCGAGTACGGGATGATGCAGGCGTTCGCGGAGGGCTTCGCGCTCCTGCGCAAGAACGACCCCGACCTCGACCTCGCGACGGTCGCCCACCTCTGGGAGCAGGGCTCGGTCGTGCGGTCCTGGCTCAACGCGCTCGCGGCCCGCGCCTTCGAGCAGGAGGGCACCGGCCTGGAGGCGCTGCAGCCCTGGGTCGACGACTCCGGCGAGGGCCGCTGGACGATCGAGGCCGCGATCGACCACAGCGTCCCGGTGCCGGCGATCACCGCCTCGCTCTTCGCGCGGTTCGGCTCCCGCGGGGAGGACGACTACGCCAGCCGCGTGCTCGCGGCGCTGCGCAACCAGTTCGGCGGCCACGCCGTCAAGCGCGTCGACTGACCCGCCCCCGCCGAGGATCTCGCCGCCCGTGAGCACGCCCACCGATCCCTCGCCGCTCGTCGACCCGGCCGCGCTGGCCGAGGGCCTGGACCAGCTGCCGCCCCCGTCGTCGGTCCTCGTGATCTTCGGCGGGGTCGGCGACCTCGCCCGGCGCAAGCTGCTGCCGGCGCTCTACAACCTCGCCCACGAGGGCTCGCTGCCGGAGCGGTTCAAGCTCGTCGCCGTCTCGCACACCCCGCTGTCGGACCCGGAGTTCCACCAGCAGATCACCGACGCGGTCGTGCGCTTCTCGCGCCGCGAGCCGGACCGCACGGTGCTGGACGCGCTCTGCCGCAACGCCTCCTACGTCCACGGCGGCTTCGAGGACCCGACGACCTACGGCACCCTCGCCGCCCTGCTGCAGCGGCTGGAGAGCGAGGTCGGCCAGCCGCTCGGCCGCGTCCACTACCTCTCGACCGCCCCGCGCTTCTTCGGCCCGATCATCGAGCAGCTCGGCGCCCACGGCCTCGCGAAGCCGGAGCACGCCGAGACGCGCGTGGTGATCGAGAAGCCGTTCGGCACGACCCGCGACGAGGCGCGCGAGCTGAACCGGCGGGTGCTGGAGGTCCTCGACGAGGAGCAGATCTTCCGGATCGACCACTACCTCGGCAAGGAGACCGTCCAGAACCTGCTGGCGCTGCGGTTCGCCAACGGCCTGTTCGAGCCGATCTGGAACCGCAACCACATCGCGTCGGTCCAGATCACCGCCGCGGAGGCCGTCGGGCTGGAGGGCCGCGCCGGCTACTACGACGGCTCCGGCGCGCTGCGCGACCTGGTCCAGAACCACCTGCTGCAGCTGCTGGCGATCCTCGCGATGGAGCCGCCGACGGCGTTCGCCGCCGACGACATCCGGACGGAGAAGGTCAAGATCCTGCGCGCGATCGACCAGGTGCCGCCCGACCGGATGGCCGAGCGGGCGGTCCGCGGCCGCTACGGGGCCGGCTCGGTCGGCGGCGAGGTCGTCCCCGCCTACCGCAACGAGCCGGGCGTGCCGGCGACCTCGACCACCGAGACGTTCGCCGCGCTGCGCGTGCACGTCGACAGCTGGCGCTGGGCCGGGGTGCCGTTCTACATCCGCACCGGCAAGCGGCTGGCGCGCAAGCTGACCGAGATCGCCGTGACGCTGCGCCCGGTGCCGCACATGGCGTTCCACGGCGTCGGCGCGGTCGAGCCGAACCAGATCGTCTTCACGATCCAGCCCGACGAGCTGGTCCGGATCAAGCTCGCGGCGAAGGTCCCCGGCAGCGGGATGCACCTGCGGCCGGTGACGATGGACTTCTCCTACGGCACGGCGTTCCTCTCGACGTCGCCGGAGGCCTACGAGCGGCTGATCACCGACGCGCTGCGCGGCGACGCCCTGCTCTTCACCCGCGCCGACGAGGTCGAGGCGCAGTGGTCGGTCGTGCAGCCGATCCTCGACGCGTGGGCGGCCGACGCGGCCTCGCCCGACGAGTACCCCTCCGGCAGCGACGGGCCGCGCAGCCAGCAGCGGATCCTGCTGCCGGGCGACCGCTGGCGGGCGCTGTGAGGCGGGGGCCGGGGCGATGAGCGAGCCGCAGGAGCACGTCGACACCGTCTGGGAGCAGGACGACGTCGACCCGGCCGGGGTCGAGGAGGCGATGCGCGCGCTGGAGCGCGAGCGCTACCTGCGCCAGGACGCCGCGCTGCCCGCCCGCGCGCTGAACCTCGTCACGGTCGTCGAGGCGGCCTACGCGGGCGAGGTCGTCCGGCGGCTGGAGGCCACGGGCGGCAACGCGCCGTCGCGGTCGATCCTGCTGCGCGTGGAGCCCGGGCGCGAGCGGCTGGCCGCGCGGGTGCGGCTGGCCGGCGGCGCCGGCGGGCGGCCGGGATCGCCGATGCACGAGCTGGTCACCTTCGACGTCGGCCGCCGCCACCTCTCGCGGCTGGAGTCGATCGTCGACCCGGTCGTGATGAGCGACGTGCCGACGCTGCTCTGGTCGCCCCACCGGGTCCCCGGCGTGATCGACGCGCTCGCCGCCCTGGCGCAGACGGTGCTGCTGGACAGCTCCGACCTCGACGACCCGGGCGAGGCCTTCGCCGCCGCCGAGGAGCTGGCGCAGCGCCACGACGTCGCGCTCGTCGACCTCTCGTGGCTGCGCACGCTGCCGTGGCGCCAGCGCCTGGCCTCCGCCTTCTCGGAGCCCGGCCGGCGCGAGCGGCTCGGCGCGATCGCCGAGGTGGAGGTCCGCCACGAGCCCGGCTCCGAGGCTGCCGCGTGGCTGTTCCTCGGCTGGCTCGGCTCGCGCCTCGGGTGGCGGGCGGACCGCGACGCCGGGGCGGTCGTCGACCGCGCCGGGCGCAGCGTCGCGCTGCGGCCCACGGTCGGCCGCGCCGGCGTCGTCGGGCTCGCCGGCACGACGGTGACCGCGCTCGACGGCACCGCCTTCTCGCTCGACCGCAACCCGGGCGGGCTCCGCGCGCGGGACCACTTCCCCAAGGAAGAGCACCGGGCCGAGCGCGTCTGGACGATCATGGGCGCCTCCCGCGGCGAGGCCGGGGTCCTCTCGGCCGCGCTGCGCCGCACGCTCGTCCCCGACGACGGCTACGGGCGCGCCCTCGCGACCGCCCGCGAGATGATCGGCGTCCTGCGGTGATCGCGGACGGCGGCGACGCGTCCTACCATGCGCCGATGCCCACGATCCCGCGCGGCATCGACGCCTTCCTGTTCGACATGGACGGCGTGCTGACCGACACGGCGCGCGTCCACGCGGCGGCCTGGAAGCAGACCTTCGACGAGGAGCTCGAGCGGCTCGCCCGGGAGCAGGGCGCGCCGTTCGTCCCGTTCGACCTGCGCACCGACTACGAGCGCTACGTCGACGGGCGCCCGCGCTACGACGGCGTCCGCGCGTTCCTCGCCTCCCGCGGCATCGAGCGGGCCGACGTCGCCGACCCCCGCGGGCCGTCGGTCCACGAGCTCGGCGACCGCAAGAACGTCCTGCTCCAGCAGCGGCTGCGGACCGACGGCGTCGACGTCCACGAGGACTGCGTGACGCTGATCCGGGCGCTGCGCGCCCGCGGCCACGGCACCGCGCTGGTCTCCTCCAGCGCCAACGCCCGGACGATCCTCGAGGTCGCCGGCGTGCGCGACCTCTTCGACGTCGTCGTCGACGGCACGTCGCTGGCCCCGCGCGGCCTGCGCGGCAAGCCCGCGCCCGACAGCTTCGTCGCGGCCGCCGGCGACCTCGGCGCGCCGGTCGCGCGCGCCGCCGTCCTCGAGGACGCCGTCGCCGGGGTGGCCGCCGGCCGCGCCGGCGGCTTCGGCCTGGTCGTCGGCGTCGCGCGCCACGGCGAGGTCGACCAGCTGCTCGCCAGCGGTGCCGACGTGGTCGTCGAGCGCCTCACCGACCTCGAGCTCGAAGGGGACCCCGAGCATGCATGACGTCACCACCGGGATCGAGCCCTGGGGGATCCGCGAGCAGGGCCTCGACCTGGGTCGGATCGCCGTCTCGGAGTCGATCTTCGCCCTCTCCAACGGCCACCTCGGGCTGCGCGGGAACTTCGACGAGGGCGAGCCCCGCGCCCAGTCGGGCACCTACCTGAGCGGCTTCTTCGAGTCCTACCCGCTCTCCTACGGCGAGCGCGGCTTCGGCTTCGCCGAGGACGGCCAGTCGGTGATCAACGTCACCGACGGCAAGCTGATCCGGCTGCTGGTCGAGGACGAGCCGTTCGACGTCCATCGCGGCTGGCTGGAGCAGCACGAGCGGTTCCTCGACTTCCGCAACGGCGTGCTGGAGCGGCACGTCGTCTGGCGCTCGCAGGCGGGCCGCGCGGTCCGCGTCACCAGCAAGCGGCTGGTGTCCTTCACCCAGCGCAGCGTCGCGGCGATCCTCTACGAGGTCGAGGCGCTCGAGCAGCCCTCGCGGATCGCGCTGCAGTCCAACCTGCTGGCCAACCAGCCGCAGGAGGCCGAGTCGCTGGACCCGCGCAAGGCCGCGGCCCTCGGGCAGGTGCTGGAGAGCGAGCTGCACACCGGCCACGACCTGCGCGTCGTGCTCGGCCACCGCACCCGGCGCTCGGGCCTGGCGGTGGCCGCCGGCATGGACCACGTCGTCGACCGCACGCACGGCGCGCCGAAGGAGCTGATGCAGGTCGACGCCGACCTCGGGCGCGTCACCATCTCGACGCTGCTGGAGCCGGGCAAGCCGCTGAAGATGGTCAAGTACCTCGCCTACCACTGGTCGGGGCGGCAGTCGATGGACTGGCTGCGCGACCAGGTCGACGCCAGCCTCGAGAACGCGATCGGCGCCGGCTTCGACGGCCTGGTGGCCTCGCAGCGCCGCTACCTGGACCGCTACTGGCGGGTGGCGGACTTCCAGATCGACGGCGACCCGGAGCTGCAGCAGGCGGTCCGCTTCGCGAAGTTCCAGATCCTCCAGGCCAGCGCGCGGGCGGAGACCCGCGCCGTCGGCGCCAAGGGCCTGACCGGCACCGGCTACGACGGCCACGCGTTCTGGGACACGGAGAGCTTCGTCCTGCCGCCGCTGACCTACACGAAGCCGGACCTCGTCCGCGACCAGCTGATGTGGCGCTCGCGGACGCTGCGGCTGGCCCGGGACCGCGCCGCGCAGCTCGGCCTGCGCGGCGCGGCGTTCCCCTGGCGGACGATCCACGGCGAGGAGTGCTCGGGCTACTGGCCCGCCGGCCTGGCCGCGTTCCACGTCAACGCGTCGATCGCCCACGCGGTCGTGCGCTACGTCGAGGCGACCGGCGACGAGGGCTTCGCCCGCAGCCACGGGCTGGAGATCCTCGTCGAGACCGCCCGGCTGTGGGAGAGCCTCGGCCACCACGGCCCCGACGGCACGTTCCGGATCGACGGCGTCACCGGCCCGGACGAGTACACCGCGCTGGTGGACAACAACGTCTACACGAACCTGATGGCGCAGCTGAACCTGAGCGCCGCCGCCGACGCCGCCGAGACCTACAACGACGTCGCCCACGCGCTCGACGTCACCGACGACGAGATCGCCCGCTGGCGCGTCGCCGCCGCCACGATGTACGTGCCGTTCGACGAGCGGCTCGGGATCCACCCGCAGGACCAGGACTTCCTGACGCACGAGCGCTGGGACTTCGACGCCACGCCGCCGGAGCACTACCCGCTGCTCCTCAACTACCCCTACATGCAGCTCTACCGCAAGCAGGTCGTCAAGCAGCCCGACCTGGTGATGGCGCTGTTCACGCGCGGCGACCACTTCACCCAGGAGGAGAAGGAGCGCAACTTCGCCTACTACGAGGGCGTCACCGTCCGCGACTCCTCGCTGTCGGCGTGCGTGCAGGCGATCGTCGCCGCCGAGGTCGGCCACGTCGACCTCGCCTACGACTACCTCGCCGAGGGCGCCTTCACCGACCTCCACGACCTCAAGGGCGACGGCGCGGAGGGCCTGCACATCGCCTCCCTCGGCGGGGTGCTCGGCGCGGTGATGTTCGGCTTCGGCGGCTTCCGCGACCACGGAGGCGTGCTGCGGTTCCGGCCGCGCCTCCCCCAGGCGCTGACCAGGATCGCGTTCCCGATCGTCTACCGCGGCCGCCGGATCCGGGTCGTGATCGCCCCCGGCAAGGTCACCTACACGCTGACGACGCTCGAGGACGGCGACGACGAGCGCGAGCTGGAGCCCGTCCGGATCGTCCACGAGGACGAGGAGCTCGAGCTCGTCGCCGGCGAGCCGATCGAGCGCCCGCTGGCGGAGCTGCACCCGACGTTCATCCCGACCCAGCCCTCCGGTCGCACCCCGCACCGGCGCGCCTTCCGGCCGACGGCATGACGGGCGCGCGGCAGGAGCCCGAGCTGCTCGCCGTCCCGGACGCCGCCGCGGCGGCGGCCCGGACCGCGGAGCTGCTGACCGACGCGATCACCGGCGCGGTCGCCACCCGCGGCACCGCCCGGGTCGCGCTCTCGGGCGGGACGACGCCGCTGGCCGCCTACCGCCTGCTCGGGCCCGCGGTCGGCGACTGGGCGCCGGTCGACGTCGTGCTCGCCGACGAGCGCTGCGTCCCGCACGCCCATCCCGACAGCAACGCGCGGGCGATCGAGGAGGCGCTCGGGCCGGGCGCCCGCGACCTGCGCGTGCGGCGGCTCGTCGAGTCGGGAGCGCCGAGCGACCGGGCCCGCGCCTACGCCCACGACGTCGGCGACGCCCCGCTGGACGTCGTGCTGCTGGGCCTCGGCGAGGATGGCCACACCGCGTCGCTCTTCCCCGCCCACGGCGCGCTCGAGGCGGAGGGGACGACGGTCGCGGTGCTCGACGCCCCGAAGCCGCCGCCGGAGCGCGTCACGCTGACCCTGCCGACGCTGCGCGCGGCCCGGCGGCTGGTGCTGCTGGCCACCGGCGAGGGCAAGGCGGAGGCGCTGCGGCGCTCGCTCGGCGAGCCGAGCCCCCACGCCCCCGTCAGCCTGCTGCCGCCGGACCGGCTGACGGTGATCGCCGACGCCGACGCCCGCGGCCGGCTCGGCGGCTGAGCCCCTTCCCGGCCGGAGCGCGGCTGTGGGGTGCTCCAACCCCCGGCCGGGTGGACGTCGGCCGCCCGCTGGCTGGCTGGCCAGCCACGGGATAGATTGGCCGCATGGCTCAGATCGAAGGCAGCAGTGCGATCGTCTCCGGCGGTGCGTCGGGGCTCGGCGAGGCGACCGTCCGGCGGCTCCACGCCGGCGGCGCGTCGGTGACGATCGCCGACCTCCAGGAGGAGCGCGGCGCGGCGCTCGCCGCCGAGCTCGGCGAGCGGGCGCGGTTCGTCGCCACGGACGTCACCGACGAGGATGCCGTCGGCGCCGCGGTCGCGGCGGCCGCGGCGGACGGGCCGCTGCGGATCGCGGTCTCCTGCGCCGGCATCGGGACGCCGCAGCAGATCTACCACCACAAGAAGGGGCCGCTGCCGCTGGCGACCTTCCGCAAGGTGCTGGAGGTCAACCTGTTCGGCACCTTCAACGTCCAGCGGCTGGCGGCCGAGGCGATCGCCGCCACGGAGCCCAACGACGACGGGGAGCGCGGCGTGCTGATCAACACCGCCTCGGTCGCCGCCTTCGACGGCCAGATCGGCCAGGTCTCCTACTCCGCGTCGAAGGGCGCGATCGTCGGGGCGACGCTGCCGATCGCCCGCGACCTGGCCCGCTACGGGATCCGCAACGTCACGATCGCGCCGGGCCTGTTCGACACGCCGCTGCTGGCCTCGCTGCCCGAGGACGCGAAGGCGTCGCTGGGCCGGCAGGTCCCGTTCCCGCCGCGGCTCGGCGACCCGTCGGAGTACGCCGAGCTGGCCGCCCACATCGTCGTCAACCCGCTGCTGAACGGCGAGACGATCCGCCTGGACGGCGCGATCCGGATGGCCCCCAGCTGATCGGGCGTGGCCGGTCGGGCCGCGGGCCCGGCCGGCGGCCGCCCCGCGCCGGCTGGCCGTCGCGGCCGCGGCGGCGTAGCCTGGCGACCATGCGGCTCCAGGTGCGCGCGCCCGACCCGCGGCTGCGCGGGATCGCGACCCGCTACGTCGACTTCGCGGGCCGCCCCGGCGTCGCGGAGGAGACGGCCGAGGTCCCCGGCCGCACGGTGACCGTCATGATCGACCTCGACCGCGGCTGGACCGTCGAGGGCGAGCCGCTCGGGTCGTTCGTCGGCGGTCTCTACGCGCGGCCGGTCCGCGTCGCGCACCCGGGCTCGTTCCGGGGCGTGCAGCTGGACCTGGAGCCGCCGGCGCTGCGCCGGCTGTTCGGCCTTCCCGCGGGCGAGATCGCCCGCGCGACGGTCGGGCTCGAGCACCTGCTGGGCGCCGAGGCGGCCCGCTGGGAGGCCCGGCTGCACGAGGCGCCGACCGCCGCGGCGCGGTTCGCGGCCCTCGACGCGCTGCTGCTCCGCGCCGCCGGTCGCGCCACGCCGGAGCGGCCCGACCTGGAGCGCGCGTGGGCGCTGCTGCGCGGCAGCGGCGGGCGGATCCGGGTCGAGGCGCTGGCCGAGCAGCTCGGCTGCAGCCGCCGGACGCTCGCCACCCGCTTCGCCGAGGAGGTCGGACTCGGGCCGAAGGCCGCCGCCCGGGTGATCCGCGTCGAGGCGGCGCGGCGGTGGCTCGGCCGGGCGCCGCTGGCGCGGATCGCCGCCGAGCACGGCTTCGCCGACCAGGCGCACCTGGCGCGCGAGTTCCGCGCGATCACCGGCCGCGCCCCCTCGGCGCTCGCTCCAGCACCCGAGCCGTCCTGAGCGTCGCGGACTTCCCAGACCTTCAAGACCTCGCGGTCGCGGCGTCCTAGGGTCGACCCATGGCCCAGACGCTGTTCCCCACGATCCGCTTCCGCGACGCGCGCGCCGCGATCGCCTGGCTGGAGGCCGCGCTCGGCGCCGAGCGGCTGGCGCTCTACGAGGACGACGCCGGCCGCGTCGCCCACGCCGAGGTCCGGATCGGCGAGAGCACCCTGATGTGCGGCGACCGGCCGGAGGGCATCGCCACCGCGCCCGGGGCGAGCGTCGTCTACGTCGTCGTGCCCGACGCGGACGCCGCCCACGCGCGGGCGCGCGCCGCGGGCGCCTCCCCGACCGAGATCGTCGAGCAGGACTACGGCTCGCGCGACTTCTCGCTCACCGACCCGGACGGCAACCGCTGGGCGATCGGCACCTACCCGGGCGTCGCGGCCGCCGACGCATGAGCGACGTCGTCGTGCCTGCACGACGCGGCACGCCCCGCCGGACGCCCGCCCCTTGCCGTTTCGTGCACGTCCCACCTGCATGACGCGGCACGCCCCCGCGGGGCGCCCGGGCCTCGCCGCGTCGTGCACGGCCGCCGCGGCGCGCGATCGGGTCAGGTGGCGAAGGTCCGCTCGAGGGCGGCGACGACCCGCTCGCCCGCGCGTCCGTCGCCGAACAGCGGCGGACGCGCGTCCGCCGCGGGCGCCGGGGTCGCGAGAGCGTCGACGGCCGCCTGCGGGTTGAGGTCGACGAGCACGTTCCAGCCCGCCTGGACCGTCTCGGTCCACTCGGTGGTGTCGCGCAGCGTGATGCAGCGGACGCCGGCGAGGTAGGCCTCCTTCTGGACGCCGCCGGAGTCGGTGAGCACCGCGTCGGCGCCGACGAGCAGCGTCGCGAAGTCGAGCGGGCCGACCGGGTCGAGCAGCCGCACGCCGGGCGCGTCGCGCAGGCGCTCCTCCTCGCCGTGCTCGCGCAGGCGCGCGGCCGTCCGCGGGTGCAGCGGCAGGACCAGCGGGCGCTCGGACGTCCCGACGGCGACGAGGACGTCGACGAGCGCGGCGAGCCGGTCGGGGTCGTCGACGTTGCCGGCCCGATGGGCGGTCGCCAGCAGGTAGCCCCCCGGCGCGAGGCCGCGCTCGGCCAGCCAGGAGCCCGCCCGCTCGCGAGCGCTCGGGTGCACCAGCAGCGTGACGTCGGTCATCACGTCGCCGACGTCGACCGCCCGGTCGGCCAGGCCCTCCCGCTCGAGGTTGCGGATCGCGGTCGGCGTCGGCACCAGCAGCAGCTGCGCCAGGTGATCGGTGACGACCCGGTTGCGCTCCTCCGGCATCCGGCGGTCGAAGGAGCGCATCCCCGCCTCCACGTGGGCGAGCGGGACGCCGAGGTCCGCCGCGACCAGGGCGCCGGCCAGCGTCGTGTTGGTGTCGCCGTAGACGAGGACGGCGTCGGCCTCGGCCTCGGCCACGAGCGGCTCCAGCGCGCCGATCATCCGCGCCGTCTGCTCGAGGTTGCTGCCGCCGCCCAGCGCCAGCTCGACGTCGGGCGCCGGCAGGTCGAGCTCGCGGAAGAAGACCGCCGACAGCGCGTCGTCGTGGTGCTGGCCGGTGTGGATCAGCCGCTCCTCGTGGCGCGCCCGCAGCGGCCGCGAGACGGCGGCCGCCTTCACGAACTGGGGCCGGTTGCCGACGACCGTGACGATCCGCATCGCGGCGGATGCTCTCAGGGATGGCCAAAATTG
>Ga0164243_10010723_pt1 | contig 13142 bp, 11 predicted proteins | sample OricompcompostOP_FD_108781 | JGI IMG/M metagenome (GOLD analysis project Ga0164243, IMG submission 108781) | Organic Plus compost microbial communities from Emeryville, California, USA - Original compost - Organic plus compost (OP) | ecosystem: Engineered > Solid waste > Mixed feedstock >... | reverse complement strand
TTCCGGTAATCACAACGGCCAGTACCACGCATATGACGCTCCACAACATGACCGAACCGGACTCGCCGGTCAGATAATATAGTGCCTCGCCCGACCCTTTGATCGTATATGACTCATAAAAATGCCCCAGAATCACGCCTCCGATTGCGAGCAGTATCGGATAGTATTTCCAGACCAGCGCATATCCTTCGAATATCGTATGTCGCTTGATATTCATCAGTTGATAGTTAGCAATGATGCTGACGAGCATATAGCGAACAATCAGAGCAAGCGCCAGTCCCCACATGAGCGTATAGCCGTAGTGAGCGCCAGCCACCGCATTATCCACCAGATCACCGGCGCCCAGCCAGGTAAGTACCAGGACAATACCGGGGCCAAAGGATTTTACATAGCCCCAGAAGGTGGTGGGAATGGGGGCACCCTGTTGCACCGAGTCGTTCAACGCAGCCGCCTCGTCCGAAGAAGGTGGCGCGAACGGCTCGTCCGACACCTTTATATCAGTCGCCTTTGTACTCATAATATTGTCTCTTCCTATTTATCTTTATATACATTTGTCGTCAGGCCGCGGCACCGGCCGCCGTGGGCTTCGGCAATACAATGTTTCTTCGCACCATACGTTTTCCGGACGTTTGCATTGCCATCGGCTTACGCCGCCACGTGTTCAAGATCCAGCGTGGTTGTCCGGCGCAATTCACGAGGATATTTTTTATCGTCAAAGGGCAGACCGCGATGCATGGTCGCCCGGTTGTCCCAAATCACAAAATCATCGACTTGCCAGGCATGCCGGTACACAAATTCGCGTTGCGTGGCATGCTCGGTCAATTCGCGAAGAAGAGCGCGCCCTTCCGGCACGGGCCACTCCACGATATGCGAAGCGTGCGACGCCAGATACAAGGATTTTCTGCCAGAGCGCGGAATCGTCCGCACCAGTGGATGAACGGCGCCGGGCAATTTGGCTTTCTCTTCTTCCGAGAACTCAAAACCCAACACATGGCGGGAATAAACAATGGAATGGAAGACCGTCAGGCCTTCAATCAGTTCTTTATACTCTTCGCTCAGCGAATCGTAGGCGGCGCGCATATCTGCAAACTCCGTGTCTGCGCGGACATCAGGCACAACTTTGGCCGACAGCATCGAATACCGACCTGCCGGATCGTTGAATGAGGCGTCGGTATGCCAAAGTCGGTTACTGAGCGAACTCACCCGCCTGCGGTCATCGGATTTAAGCACCTCGCCCTTGTCATTCACATTTGAAATATCCGTGAGCGCATTGGTACCAAATCGGTTTTTCTCAAGTACCGACAACGATGTTTTCGTATGCAACACGCCATCCAGCCGCTCCGAAAACGCCAGTTGTTCTTCGTTTGTCATGGGCTGACCATGGAACACCAGCACACCGTATTTGTCCATTCCATCCCGAATGGCCTGGAGCGCCTGCTCGTCAGCAGTACGAAGGTCGACATGGCTGACTTCACCTGCAAAGTGCGGATGAATCTGCCGGATGGTTAAACTCATGATGATTCCTCCTGTGAGTTGTTGTTGGAATATGGTTATGGTCGAACGCAAACTGACACACGCCCGGAACACCGAACCCTGCTGGGATGGCGTCGCGCCCGGTGTGTCTGCCGCCAAAATGACTACGTAATCATATTTTGGGGCAAAAACGTTTGGCCGACAACCGCGATTTGATACTGGTTGTTACACTGTCCGGCAATTCATGCATTTCCCGCCCTCTTTTGTCGCCTGAACGGCAAGTGCGGCTAAAATCCTCTCGTTTTCACAAGCAGGGTCCTGGGAAGACAACCTGCAACATCGACCAAATGATCAATAAGGCATTGTTATGCAAAAGAAATTCATCTTGTTTTTGCTATCGGGCATTTTCTTTTGTGTGACTGCATTCGCGCAGTACACCGTCCAGTCGATTCCCAACCCGAAGCGTCTGGGACCAAGCCATTTCGTCAGCGATCCTGACGGCAACTTGCGCAGCGATACGCTTGCTCAATTGAATGCGATCAGCGCGAACATCGAAAAACAGAATAGCAGCGAATTTGCCATTGTGGTTGTCAGTGATTACCAGGGATCCAGCGATTTCAGTTTTGCGCTCGACCTGTTTACGCATTGGGGCATCGGGAAACGGGGCAGCGACAATGGTTTACTGCTGTTTCTGGCGATGGATCGGCGGGAGTACCGGTTTATCAGCGGGTACGGCGTGGAAGGCATTTTTCCGGATGCCCTGCTTAAACAGATTGGGGAAAGCTATCTGGTGCCATATTTGAAAGCCGGCAATACGGACATGGCCGTTCTGGCCAGCGCCCGGGCCATCGAAAGCGTTTTCCTGTCTCCCGGCAATAAACTGGAGCTGGCCGGCCTGCAGGCATACCAGCCCACTTTCTGGAACCGATACGCCAGGACTTGGGAGCAGACCCTATGGGTTATGGCCGGATTCACGGTGGGATTTGCCTGGCTGAGCTGGGCACGCGAGCGCGCAAAGAAAAAGTACGCTGCCTCCAAAACCCGCTTCAAGGGAGCGGCGGTCTGGTATGCGTTCTTTACCTTTCTATTTGTCCTGTTTGCCAGCTCATTTATTTTCGTGTTCATGGAAAAGGTTGATGCCGTTTACCGGTTGATCAATTTGCCTTACTTTATTGCTGTTTTCGGCGCATTGGTCCTGCTTTTCCATTATTACGAAAGCGTCCGCTTCCTCAGGCGCAGCACGGCAGATCCCAAAACCGGGCTCGATATGCAAGTGTCATTTGCCCGCACCAGTCTGCTGCCGCTCCTGTTGTCGCCATTTGCCTACAAGGCCTTTTACGATCTGGTCAAAAATGCAAAACATGCCCGCTTGCGAAACACCCCACCCGATGGCGGGCCGTGGACCCGTCTGAACCGGGATACGGTTCAGGCGCGAGTGCTCAACAAATATCTGGGCAAGCGCAGGCTGAAAGAAGAAAAGATCGGTGCCAAATCCTATGAAGTCTGGCTGGACAGCGAAAGCGGACAGGTCCGGCTGATTGATTTCGCTGGTGATCATGCCGGTGAATACAGCCCGTGCCCCGAGTGCGGCGGACAGACATTGAAGGCCCCGGCGACGATCGTCCTGAAACGGGCCACGTACACCAAGACCGGCAAAGGCGAACGCATCCAGCGTTGCGCTTTTTGCAATTATCAAAAGTCGCTGGGTCTGATCGTCCTGCCGGTACGAGAACGCAGTTCGGGATCAAGTTCAAGTTCGGGCTCAAGTGGTTCGAGTAGCGGAAGCAGTTCGTCGGGGGGCAGCTTCGGAGGCGGCTCCAGCGGCGGCGGTGGCGCCGGGGGCCGTTGGTAACCCGTGCAGGACAGGTAATCCGTCAGACAGACAACCGGATTCCAGGCAAAAATATTATTCCACTTGTATTGTCATCAGTACATGTATATGATTTAATACATCCTTTCCATGCACAAATACCAGAGGAGACTTTTGCATGCGCCACTCAACCCTACATGCTGGCCTGCTCGCCGTTATTCTTGGCTGCAGCGCCATTCCGCCGGCACTGGCAGCCAGCGATAAGCCGCCGCTCAAACTTGTCGTGGGCGCCACCCCTGGCGGCACGACCGATCGCGTGGCCCGTGGCATCGCCCACGAAATGAGCAGCATCCTGGGTCAGACCGTCATTGTCGAGAATCGACCTGGTGCCGGCGGCAACATTGCCGCGGACGTGGTCGCACGCGCGCCCAAGGACGGCAACACCCTGCTGGTCAGCTTCACCAGTTTCACCGTCAATGCCACGCTGTACAAAAAACTGCCGTTTGACCCGGAAAAAGACTTCACCCCCATCACCATGCTGGCTGAAGTGCCCAGCGTCCTCGTTGCCCGAAAAGACTTCCCTGCATCGGACGTATCAACGTTGATTGATATGGCCAAGAAAGAGCCTGGCAAATATTCCTTTGCGATTGGCGGCATGGGATCATCCCTGCACATGGCAACAGCCAGCTTCGAGATGGGAGCCAACATCAAGGGCCTGACGGTTCCCTATAAAGGCACCTCTCCTGCCATGCAGGATCTGGTCGGCGGACAGGTCGACCTTATGTTTGCCAGCGCGGTCAATGTGATGCCGCTGGCCGGTGGCGATCGGATCAAGATTCTCGGCGTGACCAGTCCCGAACCCATGAAGCAGTTTCCGTCAGCCCCTCCTATCGGCGATACCGTCAAGGGCTTCTCTTCCAAAGCCTGGTTCGGTATGTTCGGTCCTGCAGGCATGCCCAAAGCGCGTCTGGAACAATTGCATAAAGCCGCGGTAGAAGGGGCCAAACACGAGAACTTTGTGAAACTGGTCGAACCTGAAGGCGGGACAGTCGTGACCAATACGCCAGAGGAATTTGCCCGATTCGTGTCTGAAGACATCAAACGCTATGCTGACGTCGTAAAATTCACCGGAGTAACCGCCGACTGACTGCCCATATGATTGACAACCCCACGCCTCGCTATTACAAAATTTATCGCCTGCTCAAGCAGGCCATAGAAAATGGTCAATATGACCATCAGGAGGCGATGCCGGGAGAAAATGTGCTTGCCGAGACATACCAGGTCTCGCGCCTGACCATCCGTCGGTCACTGGATCTGTTGCAAAGTGAAGGTCTGGTAGAGCGCCGCCAGGGCGCGGGTACATTCCCTTTACCGCGTAATGCTGCCACGCTGCCCCTGGCGGCAGATATCAACAAGCTGGTCGCGCACCTGAATAAAATGGGAACCGGCACCCAGGTCCGTGTGCTTGGCTTTGAATACGAAAACGCCAACCAGATTGTGGCGCATCAACTCGCCCTGCCAGCCAACAGCAAAGTGCAAAAGGCGGTTCGCGTTCGCTATCATGACGGCAAGCCTTTTTCCTATCTGGTCACTTATGTACCCGAGGACCTTGGTCGGCGCTACACAAAAGACGATATGACTCAGCAGTCATTACAGGCGCTTCTGAAGAGTCAAGGGGTCCGGCTGGGTTCCGCCGAACAAATTTTCACTGCTACGGCAGCAGACGCCCATCATGCCGAAGCGCTGGGCGTGAGTATGTCTTCTCCATTATTGTGCATCAAACGCCTGACGCGCGATAAGCATGGTCGTCCGGTCGAATACCTGATCGCTGTCTACAACCCGGAACGCTTCGAATATCATATGGCCTTGTCCAATAAACGCGCCGGAGGTGTAGACGGCTGGATCGTAGACGAATCGCACGCCACATAATCAACAGCGGCGTATCACATACGCAATCATGCTGCTTTCATGCGACCATCCTCCGATCACCCGCATTTATTACTCGTAACGCGCCGCCTGTTCAAGCAATAATGGCGTGCCGATCAGCTCGTTAAGCTGATCAAAGTCCAGCATCGACCCGCGCGAGGCGGCTGTCGATCCATTCTGATGCAACTGGCCGTAAAAGGCCTGCAGTGAATGCGCGACGGCACGCGCAGCCGCGCCGGGAAAAATCACGATACTGAATCCAAGCTCACCCAGTTCGCCGGCCGAATGGATCGGCGTCATCCCTCCTTCCACCATATTGGCAAGCAAGGGTACACGACCTTTGAACTGCGCGCATGTCTGACGCATCTGTTCGTCACTGCGTACCGCTTCAATAAAGAGCACATCTGCACCACAATCCAGATATGCCTCGGCGCGTTCCAGCGCGGCATCCAGACCTTCGACAGCCACCGCATCCGTTCTTGCCAGAATCAGCGTCTGCTCGCTGTGCCGGGCATCCAGCGCCGCTTTGATTTTGCCGCACATTTCCGCGACCGGCACAACTGATTTGCCAGCCAGATGTCCACAGCGTTTGGGAAACGTCTGATCTTCCAGTTGAATCATCGAGGCACCGGCTTTCTCGAAACCGCGTACGGTGCGCATCACATTCATCGCATTGCCAAAGCCGGTATCGGCATCGACAACAATAGGCAAACGGATGCGATCTGCAATGCGCGACAGCGTCTGCTCAACCTCGGTATAAGTGGTCAGGCCAATATCGGAGCGGCCCAGTCTTGTGTAGGCAATCGATGCACCCGATAAATAGACAGCCTGAAAGCCCGCCTGCTCGGCGATCAAAGCAGAAAAGGCGTCATATACACCGGGCACCAGCAGGCAGGAAGAGGAATTCAGAAGCGTTTTAAATGAAGTCATGTTGATTGTGAGTTGGAGTCGTTCAGGCCGAAGGCATCATGCCCGGTGCGAGTGTGCAAGTTTGGTCTGTAACTGCGGCAGCAGGCCCCCGGCCGCGGCCATGTCGACCAGAAACTGCGGGATCGGCTGGCAGGCATAACTGCCCACTAATGTCCCCGGGTTATCAGCTGCAGTGCTTGCGTTATAGACATGCAATTGCGATTGTCTGGTATCAATTTCGATGTCGCTGCCTTCGGCAATGGATTCGGCTTGCGGACAGACAATGGCCAGCAGCCCAAGATTGAACGCATTACGAAAATACAGGCCGCTGAATGTCGGCGCAATGACTGCCTTGACGCCCAGTTGAACCAACACCCCCACCGCCTGCTCACGGGAAGAGCCGATCCCGAAGCCGGGACCTGCAACCAGCACATCGCCTGGCGCCAATTTTGCGGACAATCCCGGATAACGTGTTTCCAGGCTATGCGCGGCCAGCACCGGCAAGTCCTGCTTCATATAGGCGCCGGGCGCCAGCGCATCCGTATCAATATTGGCGCCCACACGCCACACACGATGCTTGTTCATAGTTTCACCTCCGCCATTGCGATGCGCGGATCGGTGATCCGTCCTGTGAGTGCCGACGCGGCAACGGTATAGGGCGAGGCCAGATAGACCTGTGTCTCTGGCGAACCCATACGCCCCCTGAAATTGCGTGCCGTGGTGGAAATCACATTGGCCGCGCCTTTCAGGGCATTGCCATAACCCGAGCACGCGCCGCAGGAAGTTGCAAATAACTGCGCACCGGCATCAAGCAGAATCTGCAAAGTGCCGTCATCCTGCGCATCCTGCTGATCACGCAAGGTTGCAGGCGCAACCATCAGTTGTACACGTGGATCAATGCGCCGGCCTTTGAGTACAGACGCGGCCGCGCGCAAATCTGCCAGCTTGGCGCCGGTACAGGCGCCAATATAGGCCAGTTGCACTGCCGTTCCATGCAGCGCGTCCACCGCATGCACGTTATCCGGGCTATGCGGCGCCGCCACCATGGGTGACAAAGCTCCCGCATCGAACGATCGTATTTCGCGCAAGGCGTCTTCATCGGTTCGCCAATATTCAAGATCGATCTCGGCTTCGACACCCACGGCTCTCAGGTAATCCATTGTGGTCTGGTCGGGGGCAACGAGTCCTGCCTGCGCGCCCATTTCGGCGCTCATATTGGACAGGGTCATGCGCTCCTGCATGGACAGCGCCGTTACCGCCGACCCGGTATATTCAACAGCGCCGTAATTGGCGCCGTTCGTGCCGTATAAACCGATCATATGCAGCATCATGTCTTTTGCCGTCACCCCTTTGGACAGTTGACCCGACCAATCCATGCTAATGGTGTGCGGCGTCTTGACCCAGATTTCTCCGGTCACCACCACGCCGAGCATCTCGGTACTGCCAATTCCGAACATATACGCGCCGAACGCGCCACCTGTCGGCGAATGCGAATCGCCGCCAACGCAGAACATGCCAGGACGCAAGTGCCCTTTTTGCGGCAGCACGACGTGACAGATGCCGATGGAGTCATAGACATGGGGAAGCTGTTGTTCGTAGGCCCAGTCACGCGCGATTTTCAGAATAGCCCGTGAATCCTCGTCTTCTTCCGGGACATAATGGTCCATGACCAGCACGACTTTTGATTTGTCCCAGATTTGCGCGCCGATTTTTTCCAGCATCGGTTTCAGGCGGCGCGGACCACTGGAATCGTGAAACATGGCCAGATCGACGGCGCAGGTCACGATCTCGTCCACCGCCACCTGCCGGCGGCCGCATGCCCGGGCAATGAGTTTCTGCGCTAGCGTCTGAGGCACCATGCCAATTCCTTTCGAAGAAAAATAGAAAGCTTTCCTTCATTATAAAGATGTACTTACAACAATACAAGTTATAAAAAATCATCTTTATAAAAAGACACCTTAACCTCGAAGTGTGTTGCACGCTTGATGCCTCGGGCGCCACGGGGCGCCAGTACTTTTCAAATCAGAAACACCCCCCGGCTGTTTATGCCTTGCTCATTGTGTCCGGTGTTTCAAACATCTTCAGCCGGCCACCCTGTTCAGCAACGTCCTCCCACGTATTCACATCAAAATCCATCACCGTCAACGAAGCGGGTGGAAATCCCGTTTGCAGGCGTGCCAGGGTCTCGGCTTCGCCTTGCCCGCACAGAAACTGTGTCGTCAGGGCAAGACCCGGATTATGTCCGATCAATAACAGGCTACGTGGGCCAGGGCTGGTGTCCTGGATGACCGTGATGATATCGGCCACCGACGCTTCATAGATCCGGTCCTCTGTGATATGGGCCACGGGCTTATCAAAGGCAGGGAGGATGGCCTGCCAGGTCTGTTGCGTACGGGTGGCGCTGGACACAACAACCTGTTCTGGTAACAAGTGCTGCTCCCGCAGATAATGCCCGACCCGCGTCGCCTGACGAAAACCGCGCTCCGTGAGCGGACGCTCAATATCTGCCACACCAGGGATCGTATCTGATTTGGCATGACGCAACAGCATGAGTCTGAGCATGAAAAACCTTTACCTGATGACTGAAATTTCCATCATACAATACCCCGTTCACAGGTGTATGACGATCTGCACTGCGGCATCAACGTCTGTCAACATGCAGGCTTCAGGACTGGAGGGCGCCGTCATGAGTTTCGTTGACCGCCAGCACATACCCCTGGCCGCGGAGATTTCGGATCATCAACGCGGATGGATGCGCACCTGCACCCAATTTGCGGCGCAGACTGCTGATATGCGTGTCGATACTGCGATCATAAGCGGCAGGCATGCGGCCCAGCGCGAAAGCGCCGATACTGTGTCGTTGCACAACACTGCCGGCCGAACGCATCAGTATCTCAAGAACACGTTGCTCGGCGCCCGTCAGGACAACACCGCTGCCGTGCAGGGTGGTCTCACCGGTGGCCGGATTCAGCGACAACGGGCCGGCTATCACCAGCGCGCTTGCCTCCGCCCGCGCCGATCCAGTGCTAACGGGCTCATCAAATCTTGAGCCTCGATACGAAATGCTCCGATAAGACCCCGCGTGATAAGAGCTTTCATGGTGAGCCGGTTGCAGACCCGTTTGCGCGGACCAGGACAGATCGGTGCCGTGACGACGCAACAGTGCGTGAATTCTTGCCTTCAGCTCCGACATCTGCAGCGGTTTGGCCAGGCAATCGTCCGCCCCTGACTCCAGGGCACTGACAACATCCGCATCAGAGCCGATTAGCAAAATCAGCGGATTGTTCGATTGCCGGCGGTAACGTTGGAGCCATTCCAGCCCGGATACGTCCGGCAACTGCGCATCAAGCACGGCCACATGATGGCATCGGCGGCGCATCAGGCGATCAGCCTGATAGCCGGAGTGCGCCAACTGTACATCATAACCGTGGGATTCCAGATATTCACAAAGCGTTTTGGACAAGGCTACATCGTTTTCTATCAGAAGAACGCGTAGAACCTGCTTCTTTTCTGTGCGCATGTTTGCTGTGGCACTCCCTGTCACGAATGTCATGGCAAATGACCTGGCTGAATATCAAGAAGTGCAAAGATATCAAAAGTTAAGGAAAAAATGTTGCTGAATATAAGCTGACAATATCTAATAGCTAATAATTCTCATTTAGAAAATAAAACTTAAAGAGAATCATTTTCATTCTATCATCACAGAGAGGTTATTTCCCGATGTTGCCCGTCATTCCGGTATCAAAACGAGCTGCAGCTCGGCATCACTTCACACGCCGGATCAATATGTTATGTGCATTGGGGCTGAGTACGGCCCTGCCGCCCATCGCGTTCGCCCAGACAGCAGACGACGTAGCCAGCGTGGCCGCGCTCAATCCCATCGTCGTGACCGCCAGCGGTTTTGAACAGGACATTATTGATGCACCCGCTTCCATCAGTGTCATTCCACGGGAAAAACTGGAAAAAGGCGCCTATCGCGACCTGACCGATGCCTTGCGCGATGTGCCCGGCGTGATCATGACGCCATCTGACAATAATACATCTGACATTACGCTGCGCGGCATGAGCGCCAACTACACCCTGATCCTGGTGGATGGCAAACGGATGAGCACGCGGGAAACACAGACAAACGGCAGTACGGGGACAGATCAGAGCTGGGTGCCGCCGCTTGAGGCGATTGAGCGTATTGAAGTGGTGCGAGGGCCCATGTCGTCGCTTTACGGTTCCGATGCCATGGGCGGCGTGATCAACGTGATTACCCGCAAGGTGCCCAAAAAATGGGGCGGCTCGATCCGTCTGGACTCGACGCTGCAGCAGCATTCTGCGTCAGGAAACAACTCCCAGGGAAATTTTTATATTGCCGGCCCCATCAAAGAGGATCTGCTGGGCTTCAGCCTGTATGGCATCTACTCGCACCGCAGTGAAGATGATATTGAAGAAGGCTATAACCGCCATACCAACCGCGGCGCCACGGCCAGGCTGTCGCTGACGCCCACGCGCGATCACGACATTGTGCTGGAAGCGGGTGCATCAAAGCAGGTCTATAACTCAACGCCAGGCAAAACGCTGTTGCCTTCGGAAGAGGAAAGCGAACGGGAATTCAAGCGCCAGCATTTTTCGCTGACCCATGATGGACGCTGGTCTTTCGGCACTTCCAACACCTACGTACAACGGGAAGAAACCGAGAATCTGTCGCGTGATATGACCATTCGCAACACGACGGCCAGCACAAAATGGAGCATGCCCCTTTTTGACCGCCATGTGACCACCGTGGGTGCTTACTACAGCATGGAAGACCTGAAGGACTCGACCACCAACCAAATGTCAGATCGCTCTACCGTTGATCGCTGGCAGTATGCTTTTTTTGCTGAAAACGAATGGCAAATCACCGATTCATTTGCACTGACTGGCGGATTACGCCTGGATAACGAAAAAACCTCGGGCACCCATTGGAGTCCACGTCTGTATGCCGTCTGGCATCTGAATGATAACTGGACGCTCAAAGGCGGCGTCTCAACCGGCTTCCGGGCACCGTCCCTGCGCCAGACCCTGCCGGATTGGGGTGCCTCCAGCCGCGGCGGCAATATGTATGGCAATCCCGACCTGAAACCGGAAAAAACACTGACCAAAGAAATCGGGCTGATCTATAACGACGAGAGCGGGCTGATGGCAGGAATCACCTTGTTCGACAATGAGTTCACCGACAAAATCACCCGCATTCCCTGCCCCGAATGTGGTCCGGTCAATGCCCAGGGGCGCTCGGCAACAACCTATGTGAACGTGGATGAAGCCATTACCCGGGGTGTCGAAGCGACCCTGACCGCTCCGCTGAGCGACAAGCTGTCGCTGACATCCAGCTATACCTATACCTACTCCAAACAAAGAAGTGGTCAATATGAAGGCAACCCGCTGAACCAGATGCCCGAACATATGTTCAATCTGGGCCTGGACTGGAAACCGACAGACAAGCTCAACACCTGGATGAAGCTGACTTACCGTGGCAAGGAAAGCGACCCCACGCAAGGCATTTCAGCCAGCTCGACGATGGCCCCCTCGGCCACGTACGTTGATCTGGGCGGCTCTTACGACGTGAACAAGACCCTCACCGTGTATGCCGGCATTTATAACATTTTCGACAAGCAGGTTCGATATGACGACTATGGTTACGTTGAAGACGGACGTCGCTACTGGCTTGGCATGAACGTTAAATTCTGATTTATGAACAACGACAGGCACCTGACTGCCATCCCCATTAACAAGGGCATTACAAATGAAATCGACACAAAATAGGAAAAAATGGTCTGCCTTTTTGCAGACAGCGCTGGCAATCGGGATAGCCGGATTCACTGGCCACGCCCTGGCTCAGAACGCACAGGTAGAGGTGCAGCACGCCAGAGGGCAAGCCGGCATCACCGCACAACCGGCCAAAACGGTTGTGTTCGATCTGCCATCACTGGACATCATGCATGTTCTGGGCGTACAGGCAGCGGGCGTGCCCAAATCCCGGTATCCTGACACATTATCCGCATACAACGACGACGGCGTACCAAAAGTTGGAACACTGTTCGAGCCCGATCACGACGCACTCAAAAAAGTGGCACCGGACCTGATCATCGTCGGCGGACGCTCGCGCGCCAAATTCGACGATATGACCAAGCTTGCGCCCACCCTGGATTTGAGTGTCGACACGGACAAACCACTGGAAAGCATTGAACGCAACACAAACACACTGGCCGCGATCTATCAAAAAGAACCTCAGGCGCAAGCCGCTTTGAACAAACTGAACGAGGCGCTGGCCGCCCTGAAAACGAAATCGTCCAAAGCCGGCAATGCCATGCTGATTCTTGCCGTGGGCGAGAAAACCAGCACGTTCGGCCCCGGCTCACGCTTTGGCCTGATTTATGATGTCTTTGGCTTTACACCCAATGATGCCGTCAAAGACCTGTCTGCCAAAGACCGCCATCCGGTCAAGCTGGAAGACGTGGCAAAAACCGACCCCGACTGGCTGTTTGTGATCGATCGTAATGCAGCGACCGGCCGCGAGGGCAAGCCGACCCGTCAATTGCTGGAAGAATCGGCCATCCGGGACAGCAGTGCAGCTAAAAACAATCGCATCGTTTATCTGGATCCGTACAACTGGTACATCATGGGCAGCGCTGGCCTGACGTCCATGCAGCAGAATATCGAACAGATTTCTGCCGCGCTGGATGCTGGGCAGGGAGTGAAATAAGTAATTACAACCGCAATAACAGATCGGGAAAAGACTGCAAGACGCTTTTCCCGATTTCGACGACCCTAGCAAAACCGAGTTAACGCATACGGCCGGGCATCAAACCCCGGATCTACATTTGTCATAAGATCGGCCAATAATTTACCCGTCACCGGTCCTAACGTCAAACCGTGATGAGCATGACCAAGCGCAACCCACAGGCCAGCATGACGGGGAGCGGTTCCGATTGCGGGAAGCATATCCGGAAAACAAGGCCTGGCGCCCATCCAGGGGCGTTCCTCTACAACATTTCCG
>Ga0164243_10010722_pt1 | contig 13144 bp, 11 predicted proteins | sample OricompcompostOP_FD_108781 | JGI IMG/M metagenome (GOLD analysis project Ga0164243, IMG submission 108781) | Organic Plus compost microbial communities from Emeryville, California, USA - Original compost - Organic plus compost (OP) | ecosystem: Engineered > Solid waste > Mixed feedstock >... | reverse complement strand
TCCGGCAATGCAAGTGAAACGAGGGGTCGAGAAGCAATCGCCTGCGACATGAGGCCTCCATGAACGTGTTTGTTCGAGTTCGCGTTCTTCTATATTCGCTTCCATGACCGGCATCAACGCCATCAAAGCGAGGAAGGAATCGGAATGGCACTCGAATTCGATGCGCGTTTCGATCCGCGCTACGGCGAGACTGTGGAAGTCTTTCCCGCGGTACGGCGGCTGACGGTGAAGAACCCCAGCCCATTCACTTTTCACGGCACCAATTCATACATCGTCGGCAATACGGGAGCCCTGGCGGTGATCGATCCCGGCCCGGACGATCCGGAGCATCTCGATGCCCTGTTGCGGGCGCTCGGCGGCAGACAGGTCAGCCACATCTTCGTAAGCCACACGCACAGGGATCACTCGCCGCTGGCGAGCCGGCTTGCAGAAATCACCGGCGCGAAAACTGTCGCAGAGGGGCCACACCGCGCTGCCCGCCCGCTGAGGATCGGGGAGAGCAACCCGCTCGATGCAAGCGCCGATTTCGATTTTCGCCCTGACATTGTTCTTGCCGATGATGCGCTCATCGAGGGCGATGGCTGGGCAATCCGGGCCGTCCATACGCCCGGCCACACCGCAAATCACTGCGTGTTCGCGCTGGAGGGAACCGGCGTTGCGTTTTCCGCCGACCATGTGATGGCCTGGTCCACGACGATCGTCTCCCCGCCGGATGGAGCCATGGCAGACTATATGGCCTCGCTCGACAAGCTGATCGAGCGAAGGGACCGCCTGCTTTTGCCCGGCCACGGCGGCCCCATTGCCAAACCCCAGCAATTTCTGCGCGGGCTGAAGGCGCATCGGAAAATGCGAGAGCGGGCTATCCTGGAGCGGCTCGCTGCTGGCGATCGGACCATTCCGGAAATCGTAGGCGCGATTTATCGCGACACGGACCCTCGCCTGCATGGCGCAGCAGCGCTCTCCGTGCTTGCCCATCTGGAAGATCTCGTCGCCCGCGGCCGGGCGCGCGCGGAAAGCGAGCCCTCCATCGACGGGGTATACTACCCGGCTTGAATTCTACGATCCACGCGGCGCCTGCAATCTCTCGTCGAGATCGTCCAAAAAGCGCTCGATTCGCTTGGCGTTCTCACCCATGTCATGTTCTCCATAGCGGGACGCCGAGCGCATATCGACATAAGTCGCATCGGAGCGATCCTCGATCCGTATCGCGACATCGGATGGAAAACCGAGCAGAAAAGAATATCCGACTGCTTCGATCGTGACGCTCTGGCCTGCATCCGCGGTGGGCATCGGCGAAAGCATCGTCCAGTGGCGCTCCGCAATGAGCTCGGTGACTGCCAGCACCACATTTTGCTTGTCGTACTCGTAGCGACGGCCCGTGAGGTCGGAATAGGCGTCGGCCTGCAGCGAGGCCGCCCGCTCCCCCGTCGTGTCCAATGTCTCCATCGGCGGTTCACGCAAGGCAGCAGCCAAAGGCATTGCCAGCGGACGGGCGGTGTCGGTCGTAATGTCGCTCAACCGAGGATGGGTGAGGAAGCCATAGACCGAAAAGGCGTAGGGAATGAGAACGATCACGGAAAAGAACAAGCCGAAAGCCGCCGAGCCCGCCCCCAGGAAACCGCGCCTCCATATCCGAACGGCTGCGGCGAGCGCCGATATGAAACCGAGGACAGCCAGCAGGAAGCAAAGGCCGAGCAACCAGAGAAAAGGCGGTGTCTCGATCAGGCCGAATCGGTGCGAGAGGGCTGATGTGAGGAACAGCACGATGGAGAATGCGCCGATCCTGCGGGACCATTCCGCAGTCTGCGAGCGCCGCTGTTCGAATCGCCCCCTCATCCAGCCTCCAGAAAACCTTCATCTCTTATAAATTCATAAGACGGCGGTCAAAGCCCGTCGCAGCCTATCACTGCTAAGCTCTTTTCCCTGTCGAGATTGCGCAAGCGCAAAGGCGTCGCTAGGTTGATTCATTCGGAACCTTTTGGTTATCCGTGCATTTTCCGAAACCAAGGGTGGGGGACGGATGGTGGCAATTCATGACAACAAAAGCGGCGGAAAACGCCAGTGCTGCGGTGCTGTCCCTGGAGATCGTCGAGCTTGAACTGGCACTTCGTCATCAGGATCTGATCGAAAACGGCTTTGAAGGAGCGGTGCGCCAGGCTTTGAGCCAAGTCGGAGGGACTCTCCTTTTCCAGATGCGCATGGATGGCGTGGACGGATGCGATTGGATCGCGGCGGTCGCGCTCAACGGCGAAGACGATCGCAAGTTCGCAATCATCGCCAAGCCAACCGATGGCGGTCCGCTGAAAGTGGAAGACGCCGAAACGAGCGATATCCCCATCGCCCGCCTCGCCAATGCCTATGCAAATGTGATGGGCAAACTCGGCGAGAGCGCCTGAACTTCCAACAATTGTTTGTTTAAACGTAAGGTGCCGCCGGGGCGGCACCCGGTTTCAGCTTGGGCTCGAGCCGGTAAGGTCTCCGCTCGCCCCGCCGGCTTCAGCGCCCGCGGCAGGCAGCTTGAGCGGCCGCGAGACGCGCGATCGGCACACGGAAGGGAGAGCAGGACACGTAATCGAGCCCGACCTCCTCGCAGAAGGCGATGGATGCCGGATCGCCGCCATGCTCGCCGCAAATGCCGAGCTTCACATCCTTGCGGGTTGCCCTTCCCTTTTCCGCCGCCAGACGCACCAGCGCTCCGACGCCGTCCACGTCCAGGGTCACAAAGGGGTCCTGCTCGATGATGCCTTTCTTCCGGTAGATTTCCAGGAAGCTCGATGCATCGTCGCGCGAGATACCGAATGTGGTCTGGGTCAGGTCGTTGGTGCCGAAGGAGAAGAACTCCGCTTCGCCGGCGATCTCACCGGCATTGATCGCCGCGCGCGGCAGCTCGATCATCGTGCCCACGAGATACTCAATTGCCGTGCCCCGCTCTTCCTGCACCTTCTTCGCCACATCGTCGATGATCGCCTTCACGAAGGAGAGTTCGGAAGCCATGCCGACGAGGGGTACCATGATCTCCGGCACGACCGGCGCGCCGGTCTTTGCCGCCGCTTCAACCGCCGCCTCGAAAATGGCTCTGGCCTGCATCTCGGCGATCTCCGGATAGGAGACCGCAAGGCGGCAGCCGCGATGGCCGAGCATCGGGTTGAACTCATGGAGGCTTTCCGTGCGCTGGCGCAGCTTTTCCGCGTCGACCCCCATGGATGCCGCCACTTCCGCGATCTCTGCTTCCGTCTTGGGCAGGAACTCGTGCAACGGCGGATCGAGCAGCCGGATCGTCACGGGGAGCCCCGCCATGATTTCGAAAAGCTCCACGAAATCCGCGCGCTGCATCGGCAGGAGCTTCGAGAGAGCCGCGCGCCTTTCGTTCTCGGCGTCGGAAAGGATCATCTCGCGCATGGCGAGAATGCGCTCGTCATCGAAGAACATGTGCTCCGTTCGGCAGAGGCCGATGCCTTCGGCCCCGAAGGAGCGTGCGGTCCTCGCGTCTGCCGGCGTCTCGGCATTGGCACGCACCTTCATGCGCCGCAGCTCGTCCGCCCAGCCCATAAGTGTGGAGAAATCTCCGGACAATGTCGGCTGCAGCATTGGCACGGCTCCCGCCAGCACCTGGCCGCTCGAGCCGTCAATGGTGATGAGATCGCCGCGCCTGAAGACCCGGCCCATGGCGGACATGGTGCCTTCCCGCTGATCGACCCGAAGTGTGCCTGCTCCGGACACGCAGGGCTTTCCCATGCCTCGGGCCACCACCGCCGCGTGGCTGGTCATGCCGCCGCGCGTTGTCAGGATGCCTTGGGCCGCATGCATGCCGTGAATATCCTCCGGGCTCGTCTCCACCCGCACGAGGATTACCTTTTTCCCTAGCGCTGCCATCTCCTCGGCCTCGTCGGGCGAAAAGACGATTTCGCCCGTGGCGGCGCCCGGCGAAGCCGGCAGGCCGACCGCGATCGTGTCGCGCTTGGCGCCCGGGTCGATTGTCGGATGCAGAAGCTGGTCGAGCGAAGCAGGCTCGACCCGGCAAACCGCCTCCGCCTTCGAGATCAGCCCCTCGTTGGCCATGTCAACCGCGATCTTCAGCGCTGCCTTGGTGGTGCGCTTGCCCGAGCGAGTCTGAAGCATCCACAGCTTGCCGCGCTCGATCGTGAATTCGAGATCCTGCATGTCGCGGTAATGGCCTTCGAGCTTCTGCGCGATGTCCACAAACGCCGCGAACGCTTCCGGCATGAGCTTTTCGAGCGATGGCTTGTCGGAGCCGGCTTCGCGACGCGCCACCTCCGTCAGGTTCTGCGGCGTGCGGATGCCAGCCACCACGTCTTCCCCCTGGGCATTGATAAGGAACTCGCCGTAAAGCGCCTTCTCTCCCGTGGAGGGGTTCCTCGTGAAAGCCACGCCCGTGGCCGAGGTCTCGCCCATATTGCCGAACACCATGGCCTGCACGTTAACGGCCGTCCCCCAACTTTCAGGAATGTCGTGCAGCCTGCGATAGGTGATGGCGCGCGGGTTCATCCAGCTCGAGAACACGGCGCCGATGGCACCCCAGAGCTGTTCTGCAGGCTCTTGCGGGAAGGGCTTTCCGAGCTCGCTTTCCACCCGCTCCTTGTAGATCGCGACGACCTCTTTCCAGTCGTCCGCGGTGAATTCCGTGTCGACATCGTAGCCGCGCCGCGCCTTCTCGTCGGACAGGATTTCCTCGAACACCTCGTGATCGAGGCCAAGCACCACGTCGCCATACATCTGGATGAAGCGGCGATAGCTGTCATACGCGAAGCGCGTATCCCCTGCGTCCGCCGCGAGCGCCTCCACCGTCTCGTCGTTGAGACCGAGGTTCAGAACCGTGTCCATCATGCCCGGCATGGAGGCACGGGCGCCCGAGCGTACGGAAACCAGCAGCAGCCGCTCGGGATCGCCGAAGCGGCGGCCCGCAATGCGTCCCACCTCCTCCAGCGCCGCCTCCACCTGCGCTTTCAGCTCCGGCGGATAGGTGCGGCCGTTCGCATAATAATGGGTGCACACCTCGGTCGTGATCGTGAAGCCGGGCGGCACAGGCAGGCCGAGATTGCACATCTCAGCCAGATTGGCTCCCTTGCCTCCCAGGAGATTCCTGTCCGACGCCCTGCCCTCTGCGCGGCCGTCCCCGAAGCTGTAAACCCACTTGGTCATGGCATCCCCACGAAGGATTGCGCGGCATTCCGCACCGCAAAAAGAGCGATAAGGGCCGCTCGCAGTTCTGGCAAGGCATCAGCGCCGGCAGGTCCTCAACTCAATCGATTTGGTTCTTTGAAGCCGGCCTTGACGTTGCACGATTGGCACGCCACTATGAGAACATATGTCGAACAAAGGAGAAGGCCCGATGCGCGAGACCGGAAAGCTCGACTATCTGGAAATGCCAGCGACCGGCGGTACGCTCGACAATGTGAAGGCTTTCTACGCCAATGCGTTTTCCTGGACCTTCACCGATTACGGACCAACCTATTCCGCCTTCAGCGAGGGGCTTGACGGCGGGTTCTACGGAAGCCCGCTGGAAGGGACAGACAAGCCCCTGTCCGTGCTCTATTCCGATGCGCTGGAAGAGACGCTGAAGCGCGTGGAGGATGCCGGCGGGCGCGTGGTGAAACCGATCTTCACCTTTCCGGGCGGACGCCGCTTCCATTTCCTCGATCCGGCCGGCAACGAGCTTGCGGTCTGGAGCGAAAAATAGCTAAGCCGCCTTTTGCGGCAGCTTGGCAAGGACCTGCCGCAGCCCTCCGGTTGCGAGCGCCACATCCGGCGCATTCTGCAGCGCGATCAGGTAACGGAGACGGAATTCCGAATCCTCTCCCTCCTCCTCGCCGAGCATCCGGGCGACTTCGCCGCGAAACGGAAAAAGATCCTCGAAAGAGGAGATTTCATCTTCGGCAAGCATCTCGTCCAGCCGCACGATGAGTTGAGAGAGGCCGCTGGTCCAGGAAAAGCGCGGATCGCCGATGACCGCGAAGAGCAGCGTGTAGGGATTTTGAAGTGTCGGATCGTCGCCGGCTTCCGCCAGGATGAGCGCCCGGTGAAACGCCTTCAGCGCCAGGGAGAGCTCGCCGGCAAGAGCCGGAACAGTTCCGGTGGGGTCTTCCAATGTACACTCCTTTCGCCGAGGCGAACCATTCCGGGATCCACGCCCTAACTAGGGCGTTGGCGGTCCGAAGCAAAACGAATGCGGGAAGGTGGGGGTTGCATTGGACGCGCTCATTCTCCCCCATCGTGCCGCTGCCGTCTCGCTGCAGCGCCCCTACCGCTTCGCCTGAGCAAAGGGTGCGTTGAACGCACCCTTCTCACGGAAACATCGAGGACCGCCGCTCAGCTCGCCTCGCGCATGCGCTCGGCGGTCTGCAGGTCCACCGAGACGAGCTGGCTCACGCCCTGCTCGGCCATGGTGACGCCGAAGAGCCGGTTCATGCGCGCCATAGTAATGGGGTTGTGCGTGATGACGACGAAGCGGGTCTCGGTCGAAGCCGCCATCTCATCCATCAGATTGCAGAAGCGCTCCACATTGTGGTCGTCGAGCGGCGCATCAACCTCGTCGAGCACGCAGATGGGCGCGGGATTGGTGAGGAATACCGCGAAGATCAGGGCCATGGCCGTCAGCGCCTGCTCGCCGCCCGAAAGCAGCGTCATGGTCTGCGGCCTTTTGCCGGGCGGGCGGGCAAGGATCTCAAGCCCCGCTTCCAGCGGATCATCGGATTCGATCAATTGCAGTTCCGCCGTGCCGCCGCCGAAGAGATGCGTGAACAGGCGCTGGAACTGGGTGTTGACGACGTCGAAGGCGGAAAGCAGGCGCTCGCGCCCCTCGCGGTTCAGGTTCTGGATGGCCTGCCGCAGCTTGCGAATGGCCTCGATCACGTCCTCGCGTTCCGAGACGATGGTGTTCAGCCGTTCCGAAAGCTCGTTCTGCTCCTCCTCCGCGCGCAGGTTCACGGCACCCAGCCGCTCGCGCTCGATCTTCAGGCGCTCCAGCCGCTTTTCGACCTCGGCTGCGTCGGGGAGAGGCTCGTCCGGCTTGAGCTCGGCATGGCGGATGACGAGATGCGGCGCGACGCCCAGCGCCTCCTGGATTCGCGCCTCCGCCTCCCGGCGGCGCTCCTCGGCGGCCGCCTCGCGCTCTTCCGCACGCACGCGGGTTTCGCGAGCGGACGCAAGGGCCTGGATCGCCTCGTTCGCTTTTTTGTCCAGCTCCGCCTGCCGGTTCTCCGCTTCCTGAAGACGGTCAGCCGCGGCCTTGCGCAGGGCTTCCGCCTCGGAAATCTGTGTCAGCAGGGCGCGGCCGCGCGCCTCGATCTCGTCCGGCGCCTCCATCAGCGCCTCGAGTTCGGCGGCGGCTTCCGCGCGCCGTTCGCTGAGGGCTGCGATCTGCTGGTCGGCATTTTCCGCGCGGGCGGTCCAGCGGTTGCGCTCCTCGGCGATCGCCGCCAGCCGGCGTTGCCGGGCTTCGGCTTCACGCTTCAAGCCTTCGTAGGCGGCGCGGGCCTCCGCCGCTTTTGCTCTCGCCGAGGCGACCTCGGCAGTAACGCGGTCGAGCCGGGCCTGGAGATCGACCATGTCCGGGGCAGTGACGAGAGCCGCCTCAGCCTCGGCCACGACGTTGACCGCTTCCTCATATTCCTCGGCCAGGCGTCCGCGGGCATCCTCCAGGGCAGCCCGGCGGCTTGCGAGCTCACCCGACGCCTTCTCTGCAACGGCGAGCGCATCCCTGGCCGCAACGACGGCGCGCTGCACCTCGCGCAGGCGATCCCGTGCCTCACGCTCCGCCTCGGTGCTGCTCTTCACCGACGCCTCGGCTTGGGCAAGGGCCTCTTCAACCGCGCGAAGCTTGCGCGTCGCCTCCACGGCCTCGCTGTCGAGCTCGGCCAGCCGATTCTTCTGCGCAAGGCGTTGCGCCGCTGCGGTGGGCGCATCGGCACTCGCCATGAACCCATCCCAGCGCCAGAGAGCCCCCTCGCGGCTCACCAGACGCTGGCCGGGCTTCAACTCTTTTTGAAGTCGCGCGCCGTCGGCCGCATCAACGACACCAATCTGGGCGAGACGGCGGGCCAGCTGGCGCGGCGCGCGCACCACCTCGGCCAGAGCGGGCACGCCGGGTGGAAGGGCTGGATCGTCCCCGGCCGGCTCGACACTGCCCCAATGGGCAGGCGCGGCAGGATCGAGCGGCGCGTCCAGATCCTCGCCCAAGGCCGCCCCAAGTGCCGTCTCGAAGCCGCGCTCCACACGGACCTGTTCAAGCACAGCCGGGAAGCGATCGTTGCCGCCGGCATTCAGGATCTTGGCGAGCGTACGCGCCTCCGTCTCGATGCGCTGCAGTTCGGCGCGGGCCTCGGCGACCGGCGACCGGGCAGCGGCTTCCGCTTCACGCGCTTCGGAGACGGCCTGCTCAGCCGAGGCCACGGCCTCTTCGGCCGCCTCCTGGGCGGCGATGGCTTCTTCCAGTTCGAGACGCTTCTCTGTCGGATCGGGCAGCCGGCCGATCTCGGCGGCGATTTCGGAGAGCTGACGGTCGGCGGCTTCCAGCTGCCGCATGAGCCGATCACGCCGCTCCGCCCCCTCGCGGACGGCCCGTTCGGCCTGGGACCGGATGGCGGCGGCCTCGGCCCGGGCAGCCGTTAGCGCCGTCAATGATTCCTCGTGGCGGGCCAGTTCCTCGGCAGCTTCCGCCACGGCTTCGGCAAGTGCTGCCTCGCGCTCCTCGCCGCCGGCCTCGGCATCGCGCAGGCTCTCCTCCTCCAGTTCCAGCCGCTTCAGGACATCCGCATTGTCGCGGACCATCTGCTCCTCGCGGGCGATGTCGGCATCGAGCTGCTCGATGCGCTTCGTCAATTCCGCGACACGGCCGCGCATGCGGCGGGCCTCTTCCTCCATCTGCGTGCGGGCGATGGTGAGGCGCTGGAGCGCGGCTGCGGCAGCGGCCTCCGCTTCGCGCAACTCCGGCAGTCGCCTGGCCGCGATCGCCTGTTCCTTCGCAGCCTCCATCTGCGCGCTGGCATGTTCGGCGACAAGGGCAGTGGCCTCAGCCAGGGCGGACTTGGCTTCGGCCTCCTGCTCCTTCGCGTGGGTCCAGCGCAGATGAAGGAGGATGGCTTCCGATTTGCGGATATCGGCGGAAAGGTTCTTGAAACGGGAGGCCTGGCGTGCCTGGCGCTTGAGGCTGTCGATCTGGGTTTCGAGCTCGCGCACCACATCGTCGAGCCGTTCCAGATTCTGCTCCGCCCCGCGCAGGCGCAGCTCCGCTTCGTGCCGGCGCGTGTGCAGGCCGGAGATGCCGGCCGCTTCTTCGAGCAGCGCGCGGCGGGCCTGGGGCTTGGCCTGGATCAATTCGCCAATGCGCCCCTGCCCGACCATGGAGGGCGAGCGCGCACCGGTGGACTGGTCGGCGAAGAGAAGCTGCACGTCACGCGCGCGCGCCTCCTTGCCATTGATGCGGTAGATGGAGCCTGCCTCGCGCTCAATGCGGCGGGATACCTGCAGTTCGTCCGCGTCGTTGAAGGCGGGCGGAGCCGTGCGGTCCGCATTGTCCAGGAAAAGCGTGACTTCCGCCGTGTTGCGGGCCGGCCGCGTCGCGGAGCCGGAGAAGATCACGTCGTCCATGCCGGACGCGCGCATGTTCTTGTATGAGCTTTCGCCCATAACCCAGCGCAGCGCCTCGACAAGATTGGATTTTCCGCAGCCGTTCGGCCCGACGACACCCGTCAGGCCCGGCTCGATCACGAACTCTGCCGGCTCGACGAAGGATTTGAAGCCGAGAAGGCGGAGCTTCGTGAACTTCATGCCCGCGCACCCCGGCGCGCGGGACAATCACCGCTACCGGCTACATCAAAGCAGAGGATCGATAATCGCCGACATCTGCTCAATCGACATTGCTCCCGGGTACTTCTTCCCGTTGATGAAGAAGGTGGGCGTCGAATCCACGCCGAACTCGGCGCCACGCGCGCGCACAGCTCTCACATCGTCCAGAAGCTTCTGGTTCGTCAAGCAAGCCTCGAAGGACTCCTGTGTAAAACCGGCAAGTTTGGCGATGTTGAGCAGCGCGGTACGCGCATCTTGTACCGGCACCCAGTTTTCCTGCTGCTTGAAGAGCACGTCGATCATTGGGAAATACTTGCCCTCAGCGCAGCGGGCGAGCATGAAGCCTGCCTCGGCGCGGGGATCGAACGGGAATTCGCGCAGGATGAAGCGCACCTTCCCGGTGTCGATGTACTTCTCCTTCAGCGCCGGGAACGTGGCCTCATGGAAATGAGCGCAGTGCGGGCAGGTCATCGAGGCATATTCGACGATCGTGACCGGCGCGTCGGCGGCCCCTTCGGCCTGGTCCGGCAGCGCCCCTTCCTCCAGCAGCTTCGCCATGTCGACCGTGCCTTGCGACTCGGGCGCGCCCACAGCGCCGGTGGTCAGGTTCTCGTCGGCCTCGGCCGCGCTGTCGCCGCCGTCCGTGCAGGCGGAAAGCAGCGCCACGGCCGGAAGGGCGGAGAGGGAGAGAAGAACGCGCCTGCGTGTCGTCGGTTCGGTCATGCGAATCACCAGAACTCCTGCGATGGTTGCCTGCGTAGATGCAGCGTCAGTTGAACTGAAATAAGGCAAGGCGACGCAGACGCCAAATCCTAAATTTCACGGCAGTTCACGACTTCGCGAGGGTGGTTCCGCGCGCGATGATGCTGGCGCCCAGCCGTTCCAGGCTTGCGCGCAGCCCCTCGTCCTCTATCCCGGCGGTGAGCCGCGCAAGTCTGTCGCGCTCGGCCTCGCTCAAGGCACGAAGCCGCGGCTTCGTGTCTGCCTTGGCGGTGGACACCGGTTTCTGCACGATCTTGATACGGCCGATCGCGGCAAAGCCCAGAAAGGAATTGGCGCGGGAGATGATCTCGCCCGTCTCGTGCTGGACATGAAGCGCTGCCGGGCCATCGCAGGCGATGATGAGGGTCGCCGGCTCAAACGGGTCATCCTCGTGGAGCCGGCGCGGCCAGGCGATCCTTTCCGGCCGGGTGCGCGAGGCGAGCCGTTCGCCCACGATCTCCGGCCAGGATTGTACCAGATCGATGGAAAGGCCCGCCCGGCGGCGGAGCACGGGGTCGAGCAACTCGCTGGCCAGATCGCTCACCGGTACGGGATTGCCTGCGCGCATCTTCCCTGTCATGTCCTGTGCCTCGTCGACGACAAACTAACGCATCGCGGCCGGATATGACACAGCGAATGACGGCGGAAGAAAGATCGGCGGTGGATGAGCCGTCCATCGCCGAAGCACTGCTTTCCTGGTACGACCGGCATCATCGCCGCCTGCCCTGGCGCATGCCGCCGGACATGATCCGGCAGGGGCGGCTGCCCGATCCCTACCGGGTCTGGCTTTCCGAAATCATGCTGCAACAGACGACGGTCGGCGCGGTAAAACCCTATTTCGACAAGTTCATCGAGCGCTGGCCCACCGTTGAGGCATTGGCCGCCGCCGAGTTCGACGATGTGATGAAAGCCTGGGCCGGCCTCGGCTATTATTCGCGGGCCCGCAACCTGAAAAAATGTGCCGAAGCGGTGGCGCAGCGCCAGGGCGGCAGGTTTCCCGATACGGAGGAGGGCCTGAAAGCCCTGCCCGGCATCGGCGACTATACCGCCGCGGCGATCGCCGCGATCGCCTTCAACCGCCCCTCGGCGGTGGTGGACGGCAATGTGGAGCGCGTGGTCACGCGGCTCTGTGCGATCGAGACGCCTCTTCCTGCCGCAAAGCCGGAGATTCGGGCGGTCGTGGAAAGCATGCTGCCGGAAGCCCGGCCTGGCGATTTCGCACAGGCGATGATGGACCTGGGCGCCACCATCTGCACGCCACGCCGGCCCTCATGCATCCTTTGTCCGGTTGCCGGACATTGCACGGCGCGAGCGCTGAACGCGCAGGAGCGGTTTCCGCTCAAGGCCGCCAAGGCGGACAAGCCCCTTCGCCAGGGCGCAGCTTTCGTCGCAGTGCGCGCGGACGGGGCGATCCTTTTGCGCCGGCGGCCCGAGAAGGGCCTGCTCGGCGGAATGACGGAGGTGCCGACCACTGCCTGGACAGCGCGTCGGGATGGCGAAAGCACCGCGGCGGCAGCCCCCTTCGACGCCTCATGGAAGAGCTGCGGCGTCATCACCCATGTCTTCACCCATTTCGCCCTTAATCTTTCCGCATTCGTTGCGGAAGTCGCAGAGCTTGAGGCGCCGGCCGGCCATTGGTGGTCGGCGCCGGAGGAATTGCCTGGGGAAGCGCTGCCCACTGTCATGAAAAAAGTGATCGAGGCGGCTATACCCGGCGCGACAAAGATGTGGAGACAAGATACCGAATGAGCGAAATACGGCACATCGTTTTCGATATCGGCAAGGTCCTGATCCACTACGATCCGGAAATTCCCTATTCACGCCTGATCCCGGACGCGGAGGAGCGGCGCTGGTTCTTCGAGAATGTCTGCACCCATGACTGGAACCTGGAACAGGACCGCGGCCGGACATGGGAAGACGCGGAAGCGATGCTGGTCGCGCTTCACCCGGCGCACGAGGAAAACATCCGTAACTTCCGGCGCTACTGGCACGAAATGATACCGCATTCATATGAGGATTCCGTCGCGATCCTGGAAAGCCTCATCGAAGCCGGCCACGACGTCACAATGCTCACCAATTTCGCCAGCGACACCTTTGCGGAAGCGCGCAAGCGCTTTCCCTTCCTCAACAAGCCGCGCGGCGTGACCGTCTCCGGCGAGATCAGGCTGATCAAGCCGGATCGGGAAATCTATGAACATCACGCGGCAAGCTTCGGGCTGGAACCTTCCGCAACGCTCTTCATCGACGACAACGCCGCCAATGTCGCCGGGGCAGAGGCGGCAGGCTGGCGCGCCGTGCAGTTCACCTGCGCCGAGAAGCTGAGGGAGGATCTGAAGCGGTTCGGTGTAGAGGTTTAGAGCAATTCCAGGAAAAGTGGGAACCGGTTTTCCGTCCGGAATTGCGTCGGAACAAGGACTTAGATCATTTCAGTGTTTCCATGAAATACTGAAATGATCTAGAGTCGATCTGATTTAGGTTTACGCATAGCCAGCGTTGCGAATGTAGTTTGAGCATTCGTTTGGCGAGAAGCAGTCGAGCAGGGAGCCGATGCGGCGCCATGTGGCTTCGACGGTTCGCT
>Ga0164243_10010721_pt1 | contig 13144 bp, 14 predicted proteins | sample OricompcompostOP_FD_108781 | JGI IMG/M metagenome (GOLD analysis project Ga0164243, IMG submission 108781) | Organic Plus compost microbial communities from Emeryville, California, USA - Original compost - Organic plus compost (OP) | ecosystem: Engineered > Solid waste > Mixed feedstock >... | reverse complement strand
TACGGGCCACCGCCCTGGCGCGCATGGCTGAGCGGCGATCGCGTGGTCATCGGCGGCGGTATCGTGCTGCCAATCGTGGTTCTGACCGGTCTCTTCATCTACGGGCTTCTGGTCATGCAGGCTGGCGCGTTGCGCAGCCAGGAAGCGGGCGACGCGACCGTCACGATCACGGGGAAACTGTGGTGGTGGGAAGTCGCCTATACGGGATCGGACGGCGAGGAAATCGTAAGCGCCAATGAACTGCGCCTTCCCGTCGGACAGCCGGTAAAGCTGCGACTCCTCTCCGACAACGTGATTCACAGTTTCTGGGCGCCGCAGATCGGCGGCAAGCTCGACATGATTCCTGGCCGCGCCAACGAGGTGGTGTTCGAGGCTACCGAGGCCGGCATCAGCCGCGGCCAATGCGCCGAATATTGCGGCGGCGCCCACGCGCTCATGTCCTTCTACGTCGTCGCCATGCCGCAAGCCGAATACGAGGCCTGGCTCGCCCACGAGGCGCAGCCCGCGCCCGAGCCCTCCACACCGGAGGAAAGGCGAGGGCAGGAGCTCTTCCTCGCCAATGGCTGCGGCGGCTGCCATCAGGTGCGGGGCACGGAGGCAGGCGGCCGCATCGGACCCGATCTGACGCATGTGGGAAGCCGCCTTTCGCTCGGTGCGGCGATGCTGCCCAACGATGCGCAGGCCTTCGCCCGCTGGATCAGGGACAATCAGCACATCAAGCCGGAAAACCAGATGCCGCCCTTCCGCCAGTTCTCCGAAGACGAACTCGCCGCCGTCGCCGCCTACCTGGACAGCCTGGAGTAGCCGATGACGCAGATGAGCGAGCTGCCGAACAAAGGACCGCGTCCGCCCCAGGAACTCGAAGAACTCAAGCGCGCGTGGAAGATCCCGACGGGCTTTCGCCTGATCACGGCGGTGAACAACCAGGTGATCGGCATTCTCTATGTGGGGATCGCCTTCCTGTTCTTCCTGCTCGCCGGCATCCTCGGCCTCATCATCCGCACCCAGCTTGCCGTGCCGGAGAACGATTTGGTCAGCCAGGATTTCTACAACCAGATATTCACCGTGCACGGAACCACGATGATGTTCCTCTTCGCAGTGCCCGTGGTGGAGGCGCTGGGCGTTCTCCTCCTGCCGCAGATGCTGGCCGCGCGCGATCTTCCCTTCCCGAGGCTCTCCGCCTTCGCCATCTGGGCCTATATTGTGGGCGGTCTCGTCTTCTTCTCCACCATCCTCTACGACCTCGCGCCGAAGGGTGGGTGGTTCATGTATCCCCCGCTCACGCTCAAGGAGTATTCGCCGGGAGACAACGCGGATTTCTGGCTGCTCGGCATCGGCTTCATCGAGATCTCGGCTATCGCGGGCGCGATCGAGATCGTCGTCGGCACGCTCAGGACCCGCCCGCCGGGCATGTCGCTCGCCAAAATGCCGATCTTCGCCTGGGCGATGCTGATCTTTGCCGCCATGATCATGATCGCTTTCCCGGCGGTGATCCTCGCCACCATGCTGCTCGAGATCGAGCGCTCCTTCGGCTGGCCGTTCTTCTCGGCGGAAAAGGGTGGTGACCCGCTTTTATGGCAGCACCTGTTCTGGTTCTTCGGTCATCCCGAGGTCTACATCATCTTCCTGCCGGCGGCGGGGCTCGTCTCCATGATCGTGCCCACCATGGCGCGGCATCCGCTGATCGGCTACCGGCTGATTGTCGTGGCGCTCATCGGCACGGGGTTCTTCTCCTTCGGCCTATGGGTGCACCACATGTTCACGACGGGCATCCCATCGCTCAGCCTCGGCTTCTTCTCCGCCGCGAGCATGGCGGTGGCAATCCCCTCGGGGATACAGGTTTTTTCCTGGATCGCGACGATTGCGGCGAGCAAGGAGCGTTTCCGCATCACCACGCCCTCACTCTTCGTGCTCGGCTTCCTCTTCATCTTCACGCTGGGCGGGGTGACGGGCGTGATGGTGGCGCTTGTCCCAGTCGATTTCCAGGTTCACGACACCTATTTCGTGGTCGCCCATTTCCACTACGTCCTGATCGGCGGGATGGTCTTCCCGCTCTTCGCCACCTTCTATTACTGGATTCCGGCCTTCAGCCGGAACATGCTTTCGGAACGGCTGGGGCGTTGGGTGTTCTGGCTGATGTTCATCGGCTTCAACGTCACCTTCTTCCCGATGCACATCACCGGTCTTCTCGGCATGCCGCGTCGGGTTTGGACCTATCCGGATGGTCTCGGCTGGAACGCCCTCAACATGGTTTCGACCGTTGGAGCATATATTCTCGCCGCCGGCGTCGCACTTTTCGTCATCGACCTGTTCCTGCGGTTCCGGTCGACGATAGGCGACAGCGTGGACGATCCGTGGAAGGCCGGAACGCTGGAGTGGCTTCCGACCGGAGCCTATTCCGCGCGCAGCATTCCCTTCGTGACGAGCCGCGACCCCTTGTGGGAGCAGCCCAATCTTGCCCACGAGGTGGAGGAAGGGCTCCATTTCCTCCCCGGTGCGCCAACGGGAGGCCGTGAAACCATCGTCACCAGTGCCGTGGACGCGAAGCCGCAATATATCATCCGCATGCCGGGTCCGGGCTGGGCGCACCTGGTCGCGGCTGTCTTCATGGCCGCGGCCTTCCTGCTCCTGACGGTCAAGCTCGTCACTCCCGCAATCATTGCCGCCGTCATCTCGATCGCGGCATGCATTGTATGGGGCTGGCAACTCGACCATGGCCCCGGCAAGGGGAGGGTGGATATCGGTGCGGGAATCAAGCTGCCCACCTACATGGCGGGGCCGAAATCCCATGCCTGGTGGGCGATGATGGTGCTCGTACTGGTCGCCTCGTCGCTCTATATCTCCTACGTTTTTTCATACCTGTACCTCTGGGTGGTTTCACCCGAGGTCTGGTCGCCGCACGGTTCGCCGCCGCTTCCGGGTCTCGGCTGGCCGTTTGGAAGCGCCCTGCTTCTGATCGCAGGCACGGCGTCGATGGCGCTTGCCCGTTGGCTCCTGCCGGAGCCCGGCCGAAGGGAGCCCGCGGCTCCCCTGTTGCTCTTGCTCGCGGTTATTTGCCTTGCGGCTGCGTTTCTCGCTGATCTCTGGGGCCACTGGTCGACCGGCCTCCGTCCGGCGCAAAACGCCTATGGCGCGATGGTTTACATGGGCAGCGTCGTCAACTTCCAGGTCGTGTTCGCCTGCGTGGTGCTCGCGGGCTTCGCCGTCGCGCGATATCTCGCGGGAAAGCTCGATGTGGAGCGCCGCGTTTCCTTCGAGAATGCCGCTCTCCTCTACTATTACGCCGCCGCGCAGATGTTCTTCGGACTCCTGCTGCTGCACGGCTTTCCGCGGCTGGCGAACTAGAGGTGCTGTGATGACGAAGCTGAACGACATGCGCCGTCCCAGTGAAGGGATGCAGACCCTGCCGATGATCGTCTATCTCGCGGTCGGTCCGCTTTTCTGGGCGCTGCATCTGACGGTGGTCTACATGGCCCATACGGCGGTTTGCGCGCTTGCAGGTTCCCCCTTCGCCGCAACGACCTTCATAATTGCGGCGACGGCGGCGATCATCCTTCCGCTGGTGCTCATTCTCTTCAACCAGCGCCGTTTCGGATCAATCCTCGGACTGGACGAAGTCCTTTCTGATCGCGCAATCTATGAGGGCATTTCGCTATTTGCGAATATCCTCTCGCTTGTGGGAATCCTGTGGTTGGGCACCGCCGCCGTGGTGCTTTCCTCCTGCGTTCCGGGCCGCTGACAAGCGCGGGAATCTTTCCCTCCGGGACGCGGAACCAAGAGCCGTCCGGCGGATTGGAACAGGAAACATCCCTTTGCGGCCTAGCGATCCGCAGGAGAAAAAGATGCCGAACCGGGAAAGAAAAATAGACCGCTTGTCGCGGGAGCAAACGAACGAATACCTGCGCCGGTCCTCGATCACTTATCTTGAATGCTGCGTCAGCCTGATGCTGACGCATCTGAGCCGCGAGGAGGTTGCCTCCATCCTGGAACAGGAGGCTCAGATGGTGCGTGAACTCGGCTAATGCGGCTCCGTCCGGCGCCGGAGCTCTTCAGACAAGCATTTCTCGTTCGGCTTGAGCCCTGCTGAAATTCCAAGGCAAGGGAACACCGTGCCGAGGCGTCTGTTGGACTCGGAAGGTTGGAAATCCGATCCAGCCGGAAGATCCAGCGAAGACAGAGGAGGTCAGTCATGAGAGTGAGCGAGGTGATGACGCGCGATGTGCAAGTGGCAAGCCCCGAAAATACGATCCAGGAAGCAGCCAAAATGATGGCGCGACTCGATGCCGGCTCCCTTCCTGTTGGCGAGAACGACCGGCTTGTGGGCATGCTGACCGACCGCGACATCGCGGTGCGCGCAGTGGCCAAGGGCCTTGGTCCCGATTGCCCTGTCGGAGATGTCATGACGCGCGACATAAGATACTGCTTCGAGGACGAGGACACGGATCATATCGTGCACAATTTGGCGGAACAGCAGATCCGCCGTCTTCCCGTGGTCAACCGTGACAAGCGGCTGGTCGGGATCCTGTCCCTGGGCGATCTCGCGATTGCCGAAGGCAAGGAGCCGGCCGGTGAGGCACTGACCGGGATTTCGCGGCCCGGCGGGCTGCACAGCCAGACGGGCGACGGTGCGGCTCGGTTCTAGCCGTTGGCTCCCCCTCCATTTCCAAGGAGACCCGAAATGAACGAGAACCGGAAACGGCAGGCTCCCGAGGACGTCCTGGACGAAGCGCCGAAACGCGTCAAACGGAACTGGGACGAGGTGAGGGGCGTGCAGACCATCCCTGAGGACGAGGCGGCCGAGAACGTGCCCTTCGATCAATCCGGCCGGGTGGATACGGACGAACACTATGGGGAGGGCCAGGACAACCCCTACATGGAAAGCGATTCAGCCCTGCCCGACGATGAGGAGGAAGACGTCCTCAAGCGCAACAATTCGCGCGAAGGCGGCCGTTTCGACGAGGTCTGAAATCAACCGCCCGCGGGCGGTTGATTTCATTCGCCCAGTTCTCCGAGACGTTCCCGCGCGTCGCGTACGATGCGCCGGAACTCGCGGTTCGCCGCAGCCTCGATGGCAAATGCGCGGCCCGAAGGCACCGCGCCGGGATCTTCCTGATGGTCCTGGAAGAGCGAATGCTCCTCAAGAGCCTCCAAGATCTCAAGGGCGTTTTCGCTATCCCGCGTTTCCATGTGAATAAGACGCGCGACGAGGAAGGCTAGTGCCTCGCGCTGGGCTATAAGCCTGCCCTCGATTTCCTCGTTCGGCAGATCAGACACGGATGATCCTCCCATCGCTCTTCATTCAGCGGCTGCAAGCAGCGCTTGCCGGCCATAGATCCGGTCCAAGACCTGCGCCACTTCCACGAATTGCTCCGCCTGCGGATCGAAGCGCCCGTCTGCCGCCAGGCGCACTGCCCAGTCGACTGCCGCGCGTCCACCCCACTCGTCCGGAGGAGAAGCAAGCGTCTCCAAGGCCGTTCCGCGATAGCGTTCGGCCACGAAATCATAGAAAGAGCCGTTCACATTGCGCAGGGCAACCCCGCCCTCGGTGCCGTAGAAGGCGGCACCGATTTCGGCATCCTTGCCGGCATGAAGCCGCCACGAACAGGCAAGCCTCACCGCGGCGCCCGTGTCGAGCGTCAGCGTGGCGATGGTGAAATCTTCCACCACCGACGGGTTGGCGGGCAGCGGCTCGCCTTGGGCAAAGAGGTGACCGGATACGTCGACGACCTTGGGAAAACCCAATGTCCAGAGCGCAAGATCGATCAGGTGAACGCCCAAGTCGATCACACAGCCTCCGCCGGAGAGCTCAGGGTCGTAGAACCATCGCTTGTCGGGGCCATAGGCATTGTGGAAGACAAGATCGACCGCGTGGATGCGGCCCAATCCGCCATCGACCACGATCGGATGGATCTGCTGCATCGCCTGCGTATGGCGGTAGGAAAGATCGAGGCCCAGCAGGCGGTCCGCCGCCCTGGCGGCGTCGACCGCCGTCCGCGCCTCCGCTGCGTTGCGTCCGAGCGGCTTCTGGCAGAACACGGCGACGCCGCGGTTGAGCGCCTGAATGGCCTGATCGGCATGTTGCGCGCTGGGCGTGGCGATGACGACGCCGTCGACCTCCTCCTTTAGGAGGTCCTGCAGGTGTTCCGCCCGTTTTGCCGACGGCGCGATCTTCGCTGCTTCCTCCATGCATTCCGGGGAAGGATCGGCGATGGCGGCCGCCTCTATCAGGCCCGAGTCCATGAGAGCTTTCATCCGATGCCGCCCGATCCAGCCAACGCCGAGAAAACCCAGTCGCGGCTTCCTGAGCATGGTCTTGTGGGGATGATCGACGACCGTGGTGCTCATGCCATCCTCACCACAGCTTTCAGGAAACCGTCCGGCCGGTCGCGCGTGGCATTCAAGGCATCGTCGAGCCGGGAGAGCGGGAAGGTATCGGTGATAAGCGGCATCGGGTCGAGCCTGCCGGAGAGGATGGCGTCTATCGCTTCCCGCATTCCCTGCACGTAGGTGGCCGGGTTTCGCTCATGCGCGTTGATGACGTCGATGCCGCGCCAGTTCCAGAGCTGCATGTTGATTTGCCTCGGCCCGTCCTGGTGGTATCCGGCAACGATGAGCCGCCCGCCTTCCGCGGTGAGCTCGCCCGCCAGGTCGAGCGGCCAGGCCTTGCCGGTCGCTTCCACAACGCGCTCGCAGAAGCGGCCGCCGGTGAAAGCGCTCACCTCGTTGATGATGGCGTTGTGATCTTCCATCGGGATCATGCTCCCCGCGCCCATCTTGCGCGCGATCTCCAGCGCGAAGGGCCGGCGCGAAATAGCGATGACGTTTGCGCCTGCCTGTGCGGCAAGTCGGGTCAGGATCGCGCCCAGGAAACCGATGCCGATGATGGCCACCGTCTGTCCGGCCTCGATGGCTGCCCGGCGGAAGATGTTCATGGCGCAGCCGAGCGGCTCGCCCGGCAGCGGCATGTGCGCCAGCTCGGGCGGCAGCGGCACGGCCTGTGTGGCATCGCCAACGTCGAACTCGGCATAGCTCTTCTGGAACAGGGTGGCGACGGGCTGGCCCGGCTCCAGCCCGGTCACGTCGGGGCCGATTGCATCGACGATACCCCAGCCTTCATGGCCAAGGGCGCCTGGCTCGGTCGGGAATGTCATCCATTCCGGCCCCGCCCAGGGGCCCAGATTGGACGCGCAAACGCCGCATCCCGTCAGCCGCACCCGGACCTGGCCGAGCCCCGGTTCGGGCACCGGAACTTCCCGGATCGCGATCGTCCCGGGACCGTTGACGACGGCTGCCTGCATGGTCGTGGGCGTTGAGAGGGAAATGGGGGATTTCGCGCGTTCGAGCGTTCTGGTCATTCCTGCCGCCTGGCGGTTGGGAGGTTTGCCCTTCATGAACAAGAAGAACGCGCGTTGGTTCCGCTCGGGTGCAAGCGCGAGCGCAACACATGGTTCTCTTTAGGAATTGAAACTGCCCGCACTTTTGGATGTTCCGTCTGCGGGAGCGGCCGCGGAACAATGGATCGCCCCGTGAGGTTCTAAATTGCAACCCATAGGAGCGACCATGGCCAACAAGAAGAAGCCGGACCCGAGTGCCCGCGAAGGCGAGGCGAGCGACCGAGCAGTCCTGAAGCGGGCGGGCGAACCCGTCTCGGCAGATGTGCCGGATGCCGGCGAGTTCGAAGCCGGCAAGAAGATCAAGGCCGTCGATCTCTCGCTCCATGGCGACGGCATCAGCGATTGGCAGGACGAGCCCATCTCGGTTCCGAAGAAGAGCCGAGACCGGGAGGCAAAGGGCTAACCGCGTCAGCGCCGGGTCCGGCCAACCATCGTGGCGATTTCGGTGTAGGCCGCGGACGAGTCGGGTATATCCCGACGGTTCGCCTCGCGAAGAAAGCGCAGCGGGAACAGTGCAGCCTCCACATTGGCGCGCGAAAGCTGTTCGGGCCGCCGGCTATCGCTTGACAACACGCCTTCCGCTTCCGCCAGCGCGGCGTCGATCTCCGTCGCGTCGGCGATGCCTTTCTGGCGTAACAGGCGGCAGAGCGTCGCCATCGCCATCAGCACCCCCTCCATCTGCAGATTCGCGGTGTTCATTGGCGGCTTCCTTTCCGATCCTCCAAGCCCTGCCCCTTCGTCAAAGGGCAAGCAAAGATATCACGCATGACCCGGTGCGGCCACGCGACGATCCCACGTATCGATGGAGGAGATGCCGCCACGCTGCCGGGCGGGCGTGGACGCGCGACCGATGGCGAAATAACGCAGACCGTGTTGAAGCACGGCGCGCGGCTCGAACAGGTTACGATAGTCGAACAGCACGTCACCTGAGAGAAGGGCGGCAATACGGGCAAGATTGAGCCGCCGGTACTCCTCCCATTCCGTCAGCACGATCACCGCTGAAGCGCCCGTGCAGGCCTCATAGGGGCAGTTCGCCCAGGTCACGTCGTGAACGTGCTGCCGGGCGTTCAGGATGGCCTTGGGGTCATGGGCCGTCACGCGAAGCCCGGCTTCCTGAAGGACCGGGATCATGGAAAGGGCCGCTGCTTCCCGCACGTCGTCGGTGTTCGCCTTGAAGGCAAGTCCCAGGACCGCCACAGTATTGCCCGGCTGCAGGCGCGCGTCCTTGAGAACCCGTCGCGCAAGCGCCGCCTTGCGCTGGTCGTTGCGGGCGATAAGCGTCTCGATGAGCTTCTGCGGCGCGCCGAACTGCCGCCCGGTGGCGGCGAAGGCGCGCGTGTCCTTGGGGAAGCACGAGCCGCCGAAGCCCGGGCCGGGGGCCAGGAAGCTTTGGCCGATGCGCCGATCCAGCCCGATGCCGCGCGTGACTTCCCGGATGTCGCCCCCGGTCTTTTCGCAGAGATCTGCAACATCGTTAATAAAGCCGATCTTGAGCGCGAGGAAAGCGTTGGCGGAGTATTTTATCAGCTCTGCGTTTCCCGTGGTCGTGATCACCATCGGCACGCCGCCTTTTTCGAAAGAACGATAGATCGCGCGCAGGATGTTGCGCGACCGTGTATCGTCCGCGCCGAGAACGATGCGGTCAGGCTCCATGAAATCAGCCATGGCTGAGCCTTCGCGCAGGAATTCCGGGTTCGAGGCCACGCGTATGTCGAAGGCGCCTCGTTCACGTGCGATGATCTCGCGTACGCGCCGTGCCGTACCCACCACCACAGTGGATTTGACGACGACCAAGGCTCCCCGTTTCAGGTGTGGCGCGATCTGCTTGGCGGCCGAAAGCACATGCGAAAGATCGATTCCCCCATCGGCACTCGACGGCGTGCCCACCGCTATGAAGACGGCGTCGGCGTCCGCCACGCTTTCCTTCAGCCGCGACGAGAAGCTCAGCCGTTCCGCCGCTCTTGCTTGGCGCATGGCTTCCTCCAGTCCTGGCTCGTAAATGGGAAGATCAAAGCGTTCCAGCCGCACGATCCGCGCGGCATTGATGTCATAACACCGGACACTGTGGCCCATGTTCGCCAGGCAGGTGCCGGTCGTCAGGCCGACATAGCCAGCGCCTATCATGGTGATCTTCATGCCGTTCTCCTGTGGCGGTCTCACGCCAGCCTAACAAATAAACGTATGTAGTTGTTCCCATAGAAGAAGAAGGTGAAATCGGATAAATTGTTAATGTATGACAGTAATTCTCTATGCGTCGAAGCGGAGAATTTTGAGTTCTCCGCTTTTGTATTTAAGAGCCGCGATAGATGGATTTCGGTTATCTGTCGACGAATTTATTGAAGCGGCTGGTTCCGCCGCCGCCTTCTTCCTGATAAAGGAAGGCGAGCTTCCGATCGTCGAAGATCTGAAAGAAGTCGTCCCATCCGATTTCCTCCAGGTTTTCGTCCGGCTCTCCGAAATCGATGCGCAAAATGCCGCCGGACCCGCTCGTCTTCACACGTGCCGGGCGCCCGCCGCGGGATTCTGCCCATTTGCGGATGGTGTCATGGTCGGTCGTGGTCTTCCCCTGCGACATCGTGTGCTGTCCCGTGCTCTGTTTCGACATGCGGCCCAAACGTTGTGCCGCTGGCCTGTCGAACCGCCCGCCAGCAGAAATGTTCCTGAGCCTGCAGTTTGCCGGCTCACCTAAGCTACGCGGGAGAAGCAGGAACAAATCAGGAGCTGGATTGTTTGTACCTCGCGACGCCTTCTTCATCATCATCCTTAGGAGCAGCCGTGAGCAGGAAAGCACTGATCACCGGGGGCTGCGGCTTCATCGGCCGGCAAGTCACGAAAGAACTTCTCGAAAATGGATATTCCGTGTCGGTTCTCGACAATCTGGTCGAGCAGGTGCACGGGGAGAATGCGCCGCCAAGGGACGAGCGGGCCGATTACCACATCGGTGATGTACGCGACCCTGAACGCGTGAAAGCGGCGCTCAAGGGCGTGGACGTGGTCGTTCATCTCGCCGCAGAGGTGGGCGTCGGCCAGTCCATGTACGAGATCGCCCGCTATGTGGGCGTAAACGATCTTGGTACCGGCGTCCTGCTGGAATGCCTAATCGACAATCCCGTCGAGCGCATTGTCGTCGCCTCCTCCATGAGCGTCTATGGGGAGGGCCTCTATACGACGGCCGATGGCAGTCGATTCGATCGCGCGAGGCGGAGGAAGGAGAGGCTGCAGACGGGGCTCTGGGACCCCATAGACGCTGAAGGCCGGCCTCTTTCGCCGATCGCAACGGATGAGGAGAAGCCCGTCGAGCTCGCCTCTATCTATGCGCTCACCAAATACGCGCAGGAGCGTGCGGTGCTCATCTTCGGTGAAGCCTATCCGGCCGAAGCCGTCGCGCTCAGGCTTTTCAATGTGTTCGGGCCGGGCCAGGCGCTCTCCAATCCGTATACGGGGGTGCTTGCGAATTTCGCCTCCCGGCTCGCCAACAACGAGCGCCCGCTCATCTTCGAAGACGGCCGCCAGAAACGAGATTTCGTGCATGTGCGCGACGTGGCACGTGCCTTCCGCCTGGCGCTCGAAAGCAAGGATGCTGCGGGACAGGTCATCAATGTCGGCAGCGGCAACGCCTATACGATCCGCCAGGTGGCAGAACTTCTCGCGGAAGCGATGGGACTGCCCGAAACCGAGCCCGAAATCCTCAACAAGATGCGGTCCGGCGACATCCGGCACTGCTTCGCAGATATCTCGAAGGCGCACGACCTGCTCGGTTTTGAGCCACAGCACCGGCTTGAGGATACGGTCGCCGAGTTTTCCGAATGGGTGCGCGAGACGGGCGCGGTGGACAACGCAGCAAAGATGCGAGAGCAGCTTGAGGAGCGGGGATTAGTGACATGAGCCGCGCGAAGCCGAACGGAACCGCGGCGCCCGCTCTCGGGGGCAAGGCGGCGCCGGTCGTCATCACCGGGGGAAGCGGCTTCATCGGCTGCAATCTGGCCGAAAGCTTTTTGCGCGACGGTGAGGACGTCGTTGTCGTGGACGATCTGAGCCGCCCCGGCGTCGTCCAGAACCTTGAGTGGCTGAAGTCGGACTTCGGGGAGAAGGTTCATCCCATCGTCGCCGATATTCGCGAACTTGAGGCAATCCGCCCGGCTTTCCTTCAGGCGAAGGCCGTGTTCCATCTTGCAGCCCAGACCGCCGTCACCACCAGCCTGGACGATCCGGTCGGCGACTTCGAGGTCAATGCGCGGGGCACGCTGAACGTGCTGGAGGCCGTCCGCGCATCCGGTCGGACCGTGCCGGTGATCTTTGCGAGCACCAACAAGGTCTATGGCGCGCTCGACGATCTTGAGATGATCGAGCTTGAGGACCGTTATATCCCGGCGTCTATCGAAATCCGCCAGAACGGCATCGGCGAAGACAGGCGGCTCGACTTTTGCACGCCCTACGGCTGCTCCAAAGGCGTGGCGGATCAATATGTGCTCGATTACGCAAAGTCCTTCGGCATTCCGACGACCGTCCTGCGCATGAGCTGCATCTACGGCCCGCACCAGTTCGGCACGGAAGACCAGGGCTGGGTCGCGCATTTCCTGATCCGCGCGCTTCAGGGTGAGCCGGTCTCGATCTACGGCAACGGCAAACAGGTCCGCGACGTCCTGCATGTGGCTGACGCGGTGGCTGCTTACCGCGCGGTGCTCGCGGGGATCGGAGAAGTCAGCGGCCAGACCTTCAACCTCGGCGGCGGCGTCCACAATGCGGTCAGCCTGCGGATGGTGCTGCAGGAGATCCGCCGCGTCACCGGCGCGGAACCCGCGACCCAGTGGAGCGAATGGCGTCCCGGAGATCAATACTACTTCGTGGCGGATACCGCCCGACTTCAGAACAAGCTCGGCTGGACTGCGAAGATCGGCTGGCGTGACGGCTTGAGGAATCTTGCCGATTGGCTGCGCGAAATGCGCGGCCTGGGACGGACGCAACAACAGGAAAGGCTGACGGCATGAACATGCTGAGCGAGCCGTCGCGTGAGGCCGCGCCCCTCGATCACCGCCGTATACTTATGACCGTGGATGCGGTCGGCGGTGTATGGCGTTATGCGATGGAACTCGCACGCGGGCTTCTGACCCACAATATCGGCGTGGTTTTTGCCGGTCTCGGTCCCCAGCCCTCGAAGGAGCAGGCGGAAGAAGCCAGCCGGCTTGGAAAGCTCGTCTGGCTCGACGAGCCGCTCGACTGGATCGCGCCCGACGAGGCCGCGGTAAAGGGCCTTCCTCGGAAGCTCTGCCGGCTGGCGGAGGAGGAGGGTGCGGATGCGCTTCATCTCAACCTGCCTTCGCAGGCGGCCGGGATGGATACGGATCTGCCGGTGCTGGTCGTCTCCCATTCCTGCGTGGTCACGTGGTGGCACACCATGCGCAACGAGCCGCTGCCGCGCCAATGGGAGTGGATGAAGCGGCAGAATGCCGAAGGCATGGCGCGGGCGGATTTTGTCGTTTCGCCGAGCGGCAGCCATGCCCAGGCCATCAGCTCGTGCTACGGCGAGCAACCGAATCTGATGGTGGTGCACAACGCCATCAGCGCTTTTCTGCAGGGCACGGAAAAGGAACCCTTCGTGTTTGCAGCAGGGCGCTGGTGGGACGAAGGCAAGAACGCCCGTGTCCTGGATAAAGCCGCCGCCGGGACATCGTGGCCCATCGTCATGGCAGGGTCCACCCGCGGGCCGAATGGCCAGGAAATCATGCTGACCCATGCCCGCCACCCCGGCG
>Ga0164243_10010720_pt1 | contig 13144 bp, 13 predicted proteins | sample OricompcompostOP_FD_108781 | JGI IMG/M metagenome (GOLD analysis project Ga0164243, IMG submission 108781) | Organic Plus compost microbial communities from Emeryville, California, USA - Original compost - Organic plus compost (OP) | ecosystem: Engineered > Solid waste > Mixed feedstock >... | reverse complement strand
TGCTCGTCTCCTGGATCGTCGTTCGCGGCCGCTCGCCCAGCAGCAGCTCCTGCCCGGCCAGGAGCGCGGCGCCGTGGACGCCGGCGCGGGGACCCGAGCGCGCGATGCGGACCTCCGTGCGCGTCCCGACCCCGGGAAGCGTGAACTGCGCCGCCGTCTGCAGCGCGGGCTGGAGCAGGAGGTCACCGGCCGCCGACACGCCGCCGCCGATCGCGATGACCTCCGGGTCGAACAGGTTGATGGCGTTGGCGATGCCCAGGCCGAGCCGGTGGCCGAGGATCGCCACCACCTCGATCGCCGGCTCGTCGCCGTCCTTGGCCGCCTCGACCGCCGCCACGCCGCTCTCGAACCCACGGCTGCGGGCCAGGCGGTCCAGCGCCCGGCCCGAGGCCAGCGACTCCAGCGAGCCGGGCTGCGGGAAGCGCGAGTCGTGGGCGAAGCGCCCGTCGCCCTCGGCCGACTCGGCCGCGGCGATGATCATGTGGCCGAGCTCTGGCGCCGCGCCCGTGACGCCCCGGTACACGCGTCCGTCGATGATGATCCCGCCGCCGACGCCCGTGCCGATCGTGAACATGACGAGGTTCTGGATGACGCTGCCGTCGGGCTCGTGCGCCTCGGCCAGCGCGGCGACCGACGCGTCGTTGTCGACGAACACCGGCACCCCGAGGCGCTCGCGCAGCCGCTCGCGCAGCGGGACGTCCTGCAGCGGGATGTTCACCGACGACCGCACCGTCCCGGTCTCCCAGTCGATGACGGACGGCACGCCGACCCCCACCGCCGTGATCTGCTCGCCGCCGCCCGCGGCCTCGATGCCCTCGACGAGCTGGTCGATGAGCGCCTCGGCCGATTCCAGGGCGGTGGGCTGCAGGCAGGGCTCCGACAACGTGGTGCCGGAAAGCGTCGCGATCGACACCTTCGTGCCGCCGACGTCCACCCCGATCAAGCGCTGGGCCACTTCACTGCTCTCTATCACACGCCTCGCCTCACCCGGTAACGGACGAGCAGCGAGCCGTGCGACTCGAGCACGTCGACGGGCTCCAGTGCGACCTCGTCGACGCCCAGCGGGCCGTGCACGGCGGTGAGTGCCGACGTGCCGCCGACGAGCTGGGGCGCGATCACCAGCTCGAGCTCGTCGACCTGGCCGGCGCGCAGCAGCGCGGCATTCAGGGTCGCGCCGCCCTCGCAGAGGATCGAGCGGGCGCCGCGGTCGCGCAGATCGCGCACGACCGCCGCCGGGTCGAGGTCCTCCAGCACCACGACGTGCACCTGGGCCTGCACGTGCTCGGGCACCTTCAAGTCCACGCCGCTGTAGACGACCACCGTGACATCAGCTGCGAACAACGGGACATCCCATGGCACGTCGCCGCGCCGGGTCATCGTCGCCCCGAAGGGCGGGCGCTCCAGGCCGGCCGCGCGGCGCATGGCCCAGCCGTCCTCGTCGCGGATCCACGCGCCGTAGTTCTCGGCGCGCATGGTCGCGGTGCCGACGAGGATCGCGTCGGCGTGCGCGCGCAACGCGTGGAACAGGGCCCGGTCGCCCGGCCCGCCGTGGATGCCGCGGCTGCGACCCTCGACGGTCGTGTGCCCGTCGGCCGACGTGACCATGTTCAGCAGCAGCACCGCGCGCCCGGACAGGTGCGCGGCGGCCTGCGCCGCGGTCACGTTCCCCGGCTCGGGCAGCAGCTGCCGCAGCTGCAACTCCTCCGTCATGCAGCGGGACGGTAGTGGGTAGGTTTCGGCCGGATGCAGGCGCTTCGAGGTCCCGCGCGCAGAATCGCGATTGCCGCCGTCATCATCGGGGCGTTGTGGATCGCCACCGTCGTGGTGGCGCTGGCCCGGTATGACGCGGCCGTCGACGAGTACGCCGACGCGGGCCGCCAGGCGCAGACCCAGCGCATCCTGGGCCTGATCCGCGAGAACCTGCTCGACCGCGTCAACGTCACCGACCAGGCCCTGCGCGCCGGGGAGGAGCAGCCCACGCGCCTCGACGAGCTGGAGGGCGAGTTCTCCAGCCTCGACCAGCGCGCCCGCACCACCGGCGGCCTCACCTCCGAGACGCTGCGCCACATCGACGCGGTCGCGCAGGCCTCGGAGGAGATGAGGCGCGCCGCCGACGCCGCGCTGACCAGCGACGGCACGGCGGACGAGGCCGCGGCGCTGCGCGACTACGACCGGGCCGTGGCCGGGTTCATCGCCGCGGTCAAGAACTTCGGCAACGACCAGAACGTGCGCGTGTCGGACGCCCGCGAGGAGGCGCAGGACACCGCCGACGCGGCGCTCATGGTGACGATCATCCTCGGGGTGATCGCGCTGGTCGTCAGCACGGCGATGATCGTCTACGTCGTGCGGCTGCTGGCGCGGCTGTTCCACCGCATCCGCGAGACGGCCGAGACGCTGACCGAGACCTCCATGGAGATGCGCGCCGCCGCACAGGAGGCCTCCGCGGCGACCAACCAGCAGTCCGCGGCGATCGCGCAGACCGCCGCGACGATCGAGGAGATGACCGCGACCGCGCGCTCGATCGCCGCCGGCGCGCAGACGACGGCCAGCGCCGCCGCCCAGACGAGCGACACGATGGAGGACATGCGCGCGCAGGTCGAGACGATCGCGCAGCGCACGCTCGACCTCGGCCACGGCGCCCAGCAGATCGGCGAGATCCTCGAGCTCATCACCGAGATCGCCGAGCGCACGAACCTGCTGGCGCTCAACGCGGCGATCGAGGCCGCCCGCGCCGGGGAGGCCGGCAAGGGCTTCGCCGTCGTGGCCAGCGAGGTGCGCAAGCTGGCCGAGCGCTCCGTGCGCTCGACGGAGTCGATCAAGGGGATCATCTCGACGCTCCAGGACGACACGAACGCGACGATCCTCGTCACCGAACGCGGCTCCAAGCAGGCCGCGGAGGTCGTGGAGTTGATGCACTCGACCGGCGAGGAGCTCGAGCAGACCCTGCGCGCGACCGAGCAGCAGCGCAACGCCGCCGACCAGGTGTCGCAGGCGATGGCCGAGATCCGCAGCGCCGCGCAGCAGCTCGCCGCCGAGCAGGACCGCCGGCTGGAGACGACGCGCCAGGTCGAGGCGCTCGTCGAGCGCCTGGAGCAGACGCTGCAGGCCGTCGGGCTGGAGGTCGAGGTCTCGGGCAACGGCCGGCCGCAGGTGTAGCGGCCGTGACGGAGGGCGTGCACGTGCGTGTCGGCGTCGGCCGCTACGCCTTCGACGTGCGCGACGTCCGCGAGGTGGAGGACCGCCCGCCGCTGACGCCGGTGCCGGGCGCGCCGGACGGGATCGTCGGCGTGTGCAACCTGCGCGGTGCGGTGCTGCCGGTCGTGCAGATCGACCACCTGCTCGGCCAGGCGCTCGACACCGGGCGCTTCCTCGTGGTCGCCACCGCCGACGGGATGGTCGCCGGCATCGTCGTCGACGAGATCCTCGGGGTCGAGCCGCTGCCGGCCGAGCTGGACGCCGGCTCGACGCGGGGCGTGCGCGGGAGCGCGCTCGTCGGCGGCGAGCTGGTCGGCGTGCTCGACGCCGGCGAGATCCTGCGGTCGCTCGCCGACGCGGGGGAGGGGTAGGGACAGGCTGATGGACGAACGCCTGCTGAGCATCTTCCGGAGCGAGGCGACCGAGCGGCTGGACCAGATGGTGCAGACGCTGCTGGCCGTCGAGGAGGGCAGGGGCGACGCCGAGGCGATCCGCGAGCTGTTCCGCCACGCGCACTCGCTCAAGGGCACCGCGGGGATGGTCGGCCTGGGCGACATCGGCACGGTCGCGGGGGCGGTGGAGGACGTGCTCTCCCAGGCGCGCACGAGCGGCGAGCTCGACCCGGCGCTGGCCGCGCCGCTGCTGGCGGTGACCGACGCGATCCGCGGGGCGATGGCGGGCCAGCCGATGGATGCGCCGGCCCTCGTCGCGCAGCTGCGCGCCGCGCAGCTGCGCGGCGGCGAGGAACCGGCCGCGGCGCCCGACCCGGAGCCAGAGCCGGAGCCGGCGCCGGCGCAGGCCGACGGCGGCGGCAACGGCGGCGCGCCCGTGGCCGCGCCGCCCGCGACGTCCCGTCGCGACCCGCCGCCCGCCGTGCCGGCGCAGGGCGTGCGCACGCTGCGCGTCGCCGCCGACCGCGTCGACGAGCTGCTCGACGTCGCCGGCCAGGCGCTCATGAACCTGCGCCAGTGGGAGCACGCCGTCGGCGAGACGGCCGACGAGTACACCCGTGACGCCCTCGAGGAGGGCGAGACGCTCATGCTCGGGCTGCAGCACGCGGTGCTCGACCTCCGCACGCTGCCGCTGGCCTCGATCGTCGGGCGCTTCCCGCGCGCGGTGCGCGACATCGCCGCGGTCGAGGGCAAGGAGGTCCAGCTCGACCTCGTCGGGGTCGACGCCCAGCTGGACCGCGCGATCCTCGACAACCTGCCGGACCTCATCGTCCACCTGCTGCGCAACGCGGTCTCCCACGGCATCGAGACCCCGGACGAGCGCGAGGCGGCGGGCAAGCCGCGTGTCGGGCGCATCGAGCTGCGCGCGGAGGCGCGCGGCAGCGAGGTCACGCTGACGATCGCCGACGACGGGCGCGGCGTGGCGCCCGAGCTGCTCGCCCGCGCCGACTCCCCGCTCGAGCTGGCCGAGCTGCTGGCCACGCCCGGGCTGTCCACCGCCGACGCGGTCGGCGACCTGGCCGGGCGCGGGGTGGGCCTGGACGCGGTGCGCCGCGACGTCGAGGCGCTCGGCGGCGCGCTGCTCGTCAGCAGCCAGCCGGGGCAGGGCACCGAGTGCATGCTGCGCCTCCCGGCGACCCTCGCGGTGCTCGGGCTGCTGCTCGTGGAGCGCGGCGATCAGATCTTCGGGCTCGGCCTGGCCAACCTCGAGGAGGTCGCCGAGGCCGACCAGATCGTCGTCCTGGGCGACCGCGTGGTGGTCGACCTGCGCGGGGACGCGGTGCCGCTCGTCGACCTGGCCGACGTGCTCGGGATGCGCGACGTGCGCCCGGCGACCGGGCCGGTCGTGATCGTGTCGGCGTTGAACCGGCGGGTCGCGGTGCGCGTCGACGCGCTGCGCGGCGAGCGCGAGGGCGTCGTCAAGCCGCTCGGGCCGTTGCTCGCGCGCGTGCCCGGCTACGTCGGTGCGACCTTCCTGGACGACGGCTCGATCGCGCTCATCGCCGACGGCCGGCACATCGTGCGCCGCTCCACCCGGATCGCCCCGCCCGTGCTCCCCACCGAGCCGGCGGCGCCGGTCCCCGTCGAGGCGTCGCCGAAGGTGCTCGTCGTGGACGACCAGTTCACCGTCCGCGAGCTTCAGCGCTCGATCCTCTCCGGCGCCGGCTACACGGTCCTGACCGCTCGCGACGGCCGCGAGGCGTTGGAGCTGCTCGAGCAGGAGCCCGACGTGCGCCTCGTCCTCAGCGACGTCGAGATGCCGGTGATGGACGGCTTCGCGCTCCTGCTCACGCTGCGCGACGACCCTCGCTGGGCCACGCTGCCCGTGGTGATCGTCTCCTCCCGCGGCAGCGAGGAGGACCGCCGCCGCGGCGCCGAGGCCGGCGCCGACGCCTACGTCGACAAGGCCGAGTTCGACCAGCGCGCCCTGCTGGAGACCGTGCAGCGGCTCGTGGTGGCGCCATGATCCGCGTCGCGATCTGCGACGACTCGCGCACCTACGTGCATGCGCTCACGCGGGTGCTTCAGGCCGACGGTGACATCGAGGTCGTCGGCGCCTACGCCCGCGCGGAGGAGCTGCTGGGCGCGCTGGCGACCCTGAAGGTCGACCTCGTCACGATGGACCTGGAGCTGCCCGGGCTGGACGGCGTCGACGCGACCCGGCAGATCATGCAGACGCGCCCCCTGCCCGTCGTCGTGCTCTCCTCGCACGCCGACGAGCGCGCGGCCGAGGCGCTGGCGGCCGGCGCGGTGGACGTGCTGCACAAGGGCGACGTGACGCTCGGCGACGCGGCCGGCACCGCGGGCACCGCGCTGCGCCGGCGCATCCGCCGCCTCAGCCGCCTGCCCGTGAGCGCGCCGCCCGCCCCGCGCCCGGGCGCGCGGCCGCTGCGCCCGGAGGTCGGCGGGCCGCTGCGGATCGCCGCCGCGCGCGGCGTGCGCGCCGTCGGCGTGGCCGCCTCCACCGGTGGCCCGTCCGCGCTGCGCGAGGTGCTCGGCGCGCTGCCCGCCCGGCCCGACCTGCCGGTGTTCGTCGTCCAGCACATGACCGCCGGGTTCACCGCCGGGCTGGTGCACTGGCTGGACAGCGTGGTCGCCGCGCCCGTGCGGCTGGCGGTCGACGGGACGGTCGCGCGACCGGGCGTCTGGCTGGCGCCCGACGAGCAGCACCTGACGATCGGGGCCGGGATGGTCATGCACCTGGACCGCCGCGACCGGGGCGGGCCGCACCGCCCGTCGGCGGACGCGCTGCTGTGCTCGATGGCCGACACGCTGGGGCCGGCCGCCGCGGGCGTCGTCCTGACCGGCATGGGCGACGACGGAGCCAGGGGCGTGGCGGCGCTCGTCGGCCGCGGCGGCCTGGTGATCGCGCAGGACACGGCCACGTCGGCGGTCGGGGGCATGCCCGAGGCGGCCGCGTCGGCGGGCGCGCAGGTCGTGCTCGCGCTGGACGAGATCGGCCCGGCCGTTGCGGCGCTGCGCGCGTTCGCGGGGGTCGACGGATGACGGCCCTGGACCAGATCGCCCGGCGCGTGCGCGACGACAGCGGGATCGCGCTGGACGGCGCCCGCCGCAGCTCGCTGGCCGCGGCGATCGCGCGCCTGGACGCGGGATCCCCCGCCGACGTGCTGCGCCACCTGGACGACCCGGTCGACGGCCCCGCCCTGCTCGCACACCTGGTCGACGAGGTCGCCGTCAAGGAGACCTACTTCCTGCGCAACGCGGTGGAGCTGGAGGCGGTGGACTGGCGGGCGCTGCACGCCGCCGCGCGCGCTCGCGGCCAGGAGCGCGTGCGCGTCTGGTGCACCGCCTGCGCGACCGGCGACGAGGCCTACTCGCTCGCGATCATGGCGCTGGAGGCCTACGGCGTGGCGACCCCGCCGGTCGACATCCTGGCCACCGACCTGTCGCAGACCGCGCTGGAACGCGCGCGCGCCGGGCGCTACCGCGAGCGGGCGACGGCGTCGCTGCCGGACCCGCTGCGCCGGCGCTGGTTCGAGCCGGACGACCACGGGCTGCGCGTGCGCCCCGAGGTCCGGGCGCTCGTGCGCTTCGCGCGCCACAATCTGGTCCGCGACCCGATCCCGCCGCTGGGCGAGGCGCCGTTCGACGTCGTGACCTGCCGCAACGTGCTCATCTACTTCGACGAAGCCGAGGTCCAGCGGACCATCGCCCGCCTGGAGGATGCGCTGGCCCCCGGCGGGCGCCTGGTGCTCGGCGCCGCCGACCGCCTCAGCGGCGGCACGGCGACGATGGCCGCGGCCGCCGCGGTCGCCGCCGTGCACGAGCCGCGGCCCGCCCTGCGGGCGGTCCCGCCCCCGGCACCGGCGACGACCGAGCGGCCGGACCCCGAGCTGGACGCCGACGTCGCGCTCGTGCTCGGCCAGGCCGCCCGCGCCCGCGGCGATCACGCCGACGCGGTGCACTGGCTGCGGCGCACGCTGTACCTGGCCCCCGACCGCGCGATCGCCGGCCTGGAGCTGGCGCTGGCCTACGCCGCGCTGGGCGAGATCGAGGCCGAGCGGCGCGCGCTGTGGACGGCCCTGCGCACGGCGCAGGCCGAGGACGGCGACGCGGACCTGATCGCCGAGTGCCGCACGCGCTTGGCCGCCCTGGAGCGCGAGGCCTCGTGAGGCGCGTGCTGATCATCGACGACAGCGCGCTGATCCGCGAGGCGGGCGTCATCGCGCTGGAGCTGGCCGGCTGGGAGGTGGCGGTCGCCCCCGACGGCGAGGCCGGCGTCGCGGCGGCGACGGGCGACCCGCCCGACGGTGTGCTGCTGGACATCGAGATGCCCGGCATCGACGGCCTCGAGACGCTGCGCCGGCTGCGCGCCGACCCGCGCACCGCGGCGCTGCCCGTCGCGTTCCTGACCGCCAAGGGCGACGATCCCGCCGAGCGCGCGGCCCTGCTGGCGGCCGGCGCCGACGCGGTCATCGCCAAGCCCTTCCAGCTGCCGGAGCTGGCCGACGCCGTCCGGGCGGCCTTCGGGTGGGACGCGTGAGCGACGACACCGCCGAGATCCTGCGCCGCGTGTGGGCGCGCCGGCGCGACGACGTGCTCGCGCGCGTCGATGCGATCGACGCCGCGCTGGCCGACGGGCGCGACGACGCCGACCGTGAGGAGGGCCGCCGCCAGGCGCACATGCTCGCCGGGTCGGCCGGCACGTTCGGCTTCCCGGTCGCGTCGGAGGTGGCGCGTGCGCTGGAGCGCGCGCTGGAGGCGGCGCGCCCGCCCGACGACGAGCAGCGCGCGCAGGCCCAGCGTCTGCGGGCGATCCTCGAAGGCGAGCCGCAGACGTGACCGGCGACGGGCTGCTGGACGGCCTCGCCGCCGCCGACGCGCACCTCGGCCGCCCCGTGCCGTTGCCGCGCGTGCCGCTGCCGCTGGCGCGCTGGACGGAGGTGCGCGCCGTGGCACCAGAGGGCGTCGAGATCGAGTGGAACCTCGACGATTCGCGCGCGGGCGCGCCCGGCCGGCTGGCGTTGTACGTCGGGCTGGAGCCCGCTCCCGAGCGGGCATGGCCGTCGGACGATCCCGGCCGCGACGTGCCCGTCGACGGCGTGACGGGGCGCTGGCGGGAGGCCGAGCTGGTCGAGGCCCAGCCGTCGCTGCGCCCCGCGGTCGAGCTCACCTGGCAGGCCCACGGCCTGTACCTGCGCCTGACCGCGCAGGGCCCGTGGCCGGCGGCGCGGCTGGTCGAGATCGCGGCGAGCATCCGGCCGCGGCCGGTCGAGTAGTCGCGAGCCGCAGCGTGGCGCCGCTCGTGCGTGATGCGCCGATAGGGTTCGCCATTCAATGAGCGATTCGATTCAGCACCCCGGCCGCAACCTGGCGCTCGAGCTGGTCCGCGTCACGGAGGCGGGCGCCCTGGCCGCCTCGCGGCTCGTCGGCCGCGGCGACAAGGAGGCGGCCGACCAGGCCGCGGTCGACGCCATGCGTCAGATGCTCACCACGGTGAACATGGACGGGATCGTCGTGATCGGCGAGGGCGAGAAGGACGAGGCGCCGATGCTGTTCAACGGCGAGCACATCGGCAACGGGCAGCCGCCCGCGGTGGACATCGCCGTCGACCCGCTCGAGGGCACGACGCTGACGGCCAAGGGCATGCCCAGTGCGCTGAGCGTCATCGCGCTGGCCGACCGCGGCTCGATGTTCGATCCCGGCCCGATCGTCTACATGGAGAAGCTGGCCGGCGGCTCGGACATCGCCGGGCTGCTCGACCTCGACCGCCCGATCGGCGAGGTGATCGAGGCGGTCGCGCGCAAGCGGCGCAAGACCGTCGGCGACGTGACGGTCGTCGTGCTGGATCGCGAGCGCCACCAGGAGGGCATCCAGGCGATCCGCGATGCGGGCGCCCGCGTGCGGCTCATCTCCGACGGCGACGTGTCGGCGGCGCTGCTGGCGGTCAGCGAGCGCTCGCCGGTCGACCTGTTGTGGGGCGTGGGCGGGACGCCGGAGGGCGTGATCAGCGCGGCGGCGATCAAGTGCATCGGCGGGCAGCTGATCGGGCGCCTGTGGCCGCGCAACGACGCGGAGCGCCAGGCCGCCCTGGACGGCGGCTACGACCTCGAGCGCCAGCTCACCGTCGACGACCTCGTGCGCTCGGAGGACTGCTTCTTCTCGGCCACGGGGGTCACCGACGGCGACGTGCTCCAGGGCGTGCGCTTCCACGCCGACCACGCGACGACCGAGTCGCTCGTCATGCGCTCGCGCTCGGGCACCGTGCGCCGGGTGCAGGCCACGCACGACCGCAGCAAGTTGCGGGCGATGGCCGGCGTGCGCTTCGGCTAGGACGGAATGAGCGGGCGCCCCTCCGGGATCGCGTAGTCCCAGGGGCGCCGCCGCTCCACCGCGGCGCTGGCGGCCAGGACGTCGTCGTCGGCGCCCAGGCGGCCGAGGATGTGCATCCCCACCGGCAGGCCGTCGACGAGGCCGGCCGGCACCGATGCGGCGGGGTGGCCGCCGAAGTTGGCGAAGCTCGTCAGGCACCAGCCGATGAGCGGGTCGACCGCGACGCCGTCGATCTCGGTGGGGCCGATCGTGTTGCCGTCGTCGGCGTTGGGCACCGCGAGCGCGCCGGCGGTGGGGGAGACGATCAGGTCGAAGTCGGCGAGGACGCCCTGGACGGCGTCGAAGACCTCGGTGCGGATGTCCTGGGCGTGCGTGAGGTCGGACAGGGTCATGCGGTCGGCCACCTCCAGCCAGCCGTGGACCTCGGGCGGCAGGTCGTCGCGGCGGTCGCCGCGCAGGTCGATGCCCTGGGCCTGGAGGTCGGTGATGACCGCGAGGGTCTGGGGCAGCACGAGCGCGAACCACGCGTCGCTGAGCTCGCGCTGGTCGCGGCGGATGCCCAGCCGCACCGGCTCGACGTGGGCGCCGGCGTCCTCGAAGACGCGGACGGCGTCCGCCACGACCGCGCCGATGCGCCGGTCGACGGCGAACACGTCGAGGTCGGGGCTGTAGGCGATCCGCATGCCGGCGATGTCGCGGGCGGGCGCGCCGAGCAGGTCGATCGGGTCGCGGGCGCTGAACGGGTCGCGCGGGTCGGGGCCGGTGAGGACGGACAGGCCCAGCGCGGCGTCGGCGACGGTGCGGGTGAGGACGCCCTCGTTGAGGAACGGCATCGTCGGGGCGAACGCGTTGGGGCGGATGACGAACGGCACGCGGCCCCACGTGGACTTGAAGCCGTAGGTGCCGCACCACGCAGCGGGGATGCGGCTGGAGCCGCCGGCGTCGGTGCCCTCGGCGATCGTGACCAGGCCGTCGGCGACGGCCGCGGCGGCGCCGCCCGAGGAGCCGCCCGCGTTGCGCGTGGGGTCGAACGGGTTGCGCGTCGGGCCGAACAGGTGGTTGTCGGTGACGAGCCGCATGCCCAGCGACGGCGCGTTCGTCTTGCCGACGATGATCGCCCCGGCGCGCTCCATGCGCTCGGCCCACACGCACGTCAGCGGCAGCCGCTGGTCGCGCAGGGCGGGGATGCCGCCGTAGGTCGTGGGCCAGCCGGGCTTGAAGTCGAACAGGTCCTTCATCGCCACCGGCACGCCGTCCAGTGGGCCGGCCGGCTCGCGCGCGCTCAGGCGGCGCTCGGCCGCGACGGCCGCTTCCCGCGCCTCGTCGAAGGCCTCGAAGACGAACGCGGTGAGGCTGGGGTTGCGGGCCTCGATCCGGGCCAGCGTGGCGTCCATGACCTCGACCGGCGACCGGTCGCCCGTCCGGAAGGACGCGGCGAGCCCAGCCGCCGTGACGTGTGTATGCGCATGCATGGAGATGCGAGCCTACGCATAACTGTCTGACAGTTTCAAGTGCGCCGGTGGCCGGCTACGCCGCGTCGGCGCTGGGATACTTGCCGACCCGCGACTCGGCGAGGTCCAGCTTGGCCAGCGAGCGCAGGAACCCGTGCGTGATGATCACGTGGATGCGCGACTGGGTGTTCTCGTACAGCCAGCGGCCCAGGCGGGAGGCGATCGCCGGGTAGAAGTTGGCCACCTCGACCGCGACGTGGAGGCGGTCCTCCCCGCGGCGGTGGACCTCGATCTCCAGATACCCGTCGCCGCCCCGGCCGCGGCGGGAGACCAGCAGGCCCTTCTCGATGCGCCAGCGCACGATCCCGTGGTCGGGCTCGAACTCGTACTCGGGGGCCTGGAAGGTCAGCAGCGCGAAGGCCGGCCAGCCGAACAGGCAGACGTCGCGGCCGTCGTCGCGGTAGCGCACGCGGATCACGCCGAGGGAGATGCGCGTCAGGAAGCGCCAGTACGTGCGCGCGAGCCGCTCGAGGTTGTGCGCCGACCACAGCTCGACCATCGCGTCGGGCGGGAGCGTGATGTCGGCCGACTGGACCGACCGCACCGCGCCGTCGGGGCCGGTCGTCGTGTGCTCCTCCGGGGAGGAGATCGTGGTTCGCGCCACCGCGCCGCGGGTGTTCAGCAGCCGGCGGGCGTTGGCGAAGAGCGCGCCCAGCAGGGCCAGGAGCACACCGCCGGCGATGGCGAGACGCTTCATGCGCCGTCAGGCTACGTGACGGCCGCCCGGACGGCATCGTCGAACCGCAGCGGGTCGTCGTTGAGCCCGGGCGGTGGGGCCTCGCGCACGACCATCTCCGCCGACAGGCCCTCGACCAGCGGGCGGACGAGGCCCAGCGGCTGGCCGGTGACGCCGGCGACCCAGTAGGAGGACAGGCCGGGCGAGAGGAACGGCGTGGGGAGGACCAGGGGCGGGCGCCGGTGCAGGACGACGGCCACGCGACGCATCATCTCGCGGTAGGTGAGCACCTCGGCGCCGCCGAGCTGCACCTCGGCGGGCGGGTCGTCGTAGGTGGCCAGGGCGGTGAGCGTGGCGACGACGTCGGCGATCGCCACGGGCTGGCTGCGGGTGTCGATCCAACGCGGGGTGACCATGACCGGCAGGCGGCGCACGAGGCGCTCGAGGATCTGGAAGGACGCGCTGCCGGCGCCGATCACCATCGCCGCGCGCACGTGAACGGCCGGCGGGCCCTCCGCGGCGAGGACGTCGGCCACCTCCTCGCGGGAGCGCAGGTGCTCGGAGTCGCCGCCCTCGAGGCCGCCGAGGTAGACGATGCGCCCGACGCCGCCCGCGGCGGCCTTGCGCGCGAAGTCGCGCGCGGCGTCGCGGTCGCGCTGCGCGAAGTCGTCGCCGCCGGCGCCCATCGAGTGCACGAGGTAGTAGGCGACGTCGACGCCGTCGAACGCCTCGGCCACGCCCTCGCCGGAGACGACGTCGCCCGGGGCGAGCTGCGCCTGCGCAGGCAGCTGGCGGCGGGCGCGGTCGGGGTCGCGCACGAGGCAGCGGACCCGGTGCCCGTCGTCGAGCAGGCGGGGCAGCAGGCGGCCGCCGATGGTGCCGGTGGCTCCGGTGAGCAGAACGTTCACGTGCCGGATACGGTCCTCGCCCGGGCCGGGATGACCCGAACGCCTGGGCCGCCCGTACCCCGACCACGCCCATGACACTCGCCATCCGAGACGTCGCCGAACAGACCG
>Ga0164243_10010718_pt1 | contig 13145 bp, 15 predicted proteins | sample OricompcompostOP_FD_108781 | JGI IMG/M metagenome (GOLD analysis project Ga0164243, IMG submission 108781) | Organic Plus compost microbial communities from Emeryville, California, USA - Original compost - Organic plus compost (OP) | ecosystem: Engineered > Solid waste > Mixed feedstock >... | reverse complement strand
CCTTTAGTTCAACATGCAGACGTTGATAGTTATACGCGTAACCCGTTGGTTCGCAAAGCTAGAGTAAAAAATTTATAGGTGCAAGAAAAAAATAGTAAAAATCAGAATTGTTTTAATTATTTTCAAAAATAAACGAATCTTAAAAAAATGAATTTTTCCTTGATAAATTAAAAATAAAGACTTTCCTTTGTCGCGGAAATTTTAATAAAATGAAGCTTGCGCCTATTCCGAAACGTTGATTGAACGGGCGACTAAAGGTTCAGCGTCGTAATTAATAAATGAAAAGATATACGCACATTACAACTACAATTACCACCGGAATCAATACACGGAGGAAGTAATTTATGTTGTAATCGCAAACGGTAAAAAATCATAAAGCGCCTTCCTCGAAAACAGGGAGGCGCTTTTTGTTTCAATCAGGTACAAATGAGGATACTAAAATTTGGGGGTACATCGGTAGGATCGGTCGAAAGCATTCGATCCGTACTCGGAATCGTAAAGAAATCCCATGATTCGGGCGAAAAGCCGATCGTCGTTCTTTCCGCCATGGGGGGCGTAACCAACCTGTTGGCCCGGCTCGCTTCGGATGCAGCTGAAGGCAGGAATTTTACCGACGGCCTCCAGGAGCTGGAGGCGCGTCACTTTTCGGTCGTTAAGCAATTAATTGCGATAAAACACCAAAATCCTGTTTTAACACGACTGAAAATTTTTCTCAACGAACTGGAAGATCTTCTGCAAGGGGTTTTTAACCTGCGGGAATTAAGCCTGCAAAGTAAAGATCTGATCATTAGCTATGGCGAACGTTGCGCCGCTTTTCTGGTCAGTAAGATCGCAGAACAGTATTTTCCCCAATCATTGTTTGTCGACGCTTCACAACTGATTCAAACGGATAGCCACTTTGGCAGCGCGCATGTGAACCAGCCGCTATCAGAACGTAAAATCCAGGCATTCATGGCAGCACACCCGGATAAGCTCCTGTTTGTCACTGGGTTCATTGCGGCCAATGAGCAGGGGCGGATCACCACACTGGGTAGGGGCGGGAGCGATTATACCGCGGCCCTCATCGGTGCGGCGGTCGGCGCCGACGCCATCGAAATATGGACCGACGTGGACGGCATGCTTACGGCTGACCCCCGTATTGTCAAGAAGGCTTTTTCGCTTCCTGTCCTTTCGTATACAGAGGCGATGGAACTCTCGTATTTCGGCGCTAAGGTCATCTATCCGCCCACGATGATCCCTGCTTTTCTCAAAAAGATCCCTATTATAATCCGGAATACGTTTAACCCCGGATTTGCCGGAACGGTTATCCAGCACGATAGTGGTAAAGCGACCCTGCCCATCAAAGGAATTTCTTCCATCGCAGATATCAGTGTCATCAATGTAACCGGCAGCGGAATGGTCGGCAAAGCGGGTTTCAGCGGACGGCTGTTTACCCTTCTTGCACGGGAGCAGATCAACGTGGTGTTAATTACGCAGTCGTCCTCCGAACACAGCATTACCTTTGCCGTCCATCCCAATGAAACCGTCCGGGCCAAGTCGCTGATCGAGTCCGAATTTGAGCTCGAGTTGCAGGCCAATAAACTTTCACCCCCTGAAATCGAAGAAAACCTGTCCGTCTTGGCTATCGTAGGTGAAAACATGAAGCAAACACCAGGCATATCAGGCCGGCTGTTTCATGCATTGGGTAGAAACGGGATTAACGTCCGGGCGATCGCACAGGGATCTTCCGAATATAATATTTCGGTTATCATAGCCAGGTCGGACCTCTCCAAAGCACTGAACGCCGTGCACGATGCGTTCTTTGCGCAATTGAACAAAACCCTGCACGTATTCAGCCTGGGAACCGGAAATATCGGATCAACCCTGTTTAGGCAGATTCAGGAACAATATGCATTTCTTCTGGATCATAACGATATCGAAATCAAGGTGGTGGGAATCAGCAATTCCCGTCAGATGCTGCTCAACAGCGAAGGCATCGCACTGAATGACTGGCAGGAACAATTGCAGCAGGGGCAGCCGGCCGATCTGGAACGGTTTGTCGACCGAATGAAGATGATGAACCTTCCCAATTGTGTGTTTATTGACAATACGGCCAGCGAACTTCCTGTTGCCTATTATGAAGACATATTCCGGTCCAATATATCCATCGTTACGTGCAATAAAATTGCCAACTCCGGGCCCCATAGCCGATACAGGCAGCTCCGGGAAACGGCCAGGCGACATGGTGTGGACTTCTTTTACGAAACCAATGTTGGGGCAGGGCTGCCCATCGTCCGGGTGCTGAAGGACCTGATGCTCAGTGGCGACCGTATTATCCGCATTGAGGCCATCCTTTCAGGTACCATTTCGTATATCTTCAATAATTTCAACGGCGACGCATCCTTTCACGACGTGGTGAAAACTGCACAGCAGTTGGGATTCACTGAACCCGATCCGCGGGACGACCTGAAAGGTACCGATTTTATGCGCAAAATGCTGATACTTGCACGGGATGCCGGCTATATGCTTGAACCGGAGGATGTCCAACTGGGCAGTATCCTGCCGGATGCCTGTATCCACGCTGCATCCGTGGACGACTTTTACCGGGAGTTAAAAACTGCGGACGACTATTTCAACCATCTCAAATCGGAGGCAACCCGGGCAGGTAAGGTACTCCGGTACATCGGTAAGCTGGAAAACGGACACGTATCCATTGCATTGGAAATGGTGGATCATACCCATCCGTTTTTTGCCCTGTCAGGAAGCGATAACATCATCTCCTTTACCACAGAACGGTATAAAGAGCGGCCCCTGGTGGTCAAGGGGCCCGGAGCGGGTGCCGAAGTGACCGCCGCCGGTGTGTTTGCCGACCTGGTCAATGTGGGAGCCTAGTCCGTTATTAACTATGTAATACATCTCCATGTTAAAAGAATACAATTTAAACAGTCCGTCGAAAGAAGATGCTGCAGAAAAAGACAGCGTACATGTGTTTGCCCCCGCAACGGTGGCTAATATGATCTGCGGTTTTGATGTGCTGGGGTTCGCCATCGATGAGCCGGGAGACGAAGTCGTTATGCGGCGCGTGGATCAGCCCGGTGTGCGGCTGGTGAACATCACGGGCGACGAGGGAAGGCTGCCCCGGGAGGCCGAAAAGAATACCGTAAGCGCCTGTGTGCTAACGATGCTTCGACACCTGGGTAAAACCGATGTCGGCGTGGAAATAGAGCTTCATAAACACATGCCCATCGGAAGCGGACTTGGTTCCAGCGCAGCCAGCACCGTGGCCGGATTGTTCGCAGTGAATACGCTGCTGGGCAACCCGCTTTCCCGGCAGGAGCTGCTGCCGTTTGCCGTACAGGGTGAAGCACTGGCCTGTGGCCATGGCCACGCCGACAATGTTGCCCCCGCCCTGCTGGGAGGGGTTACGTTGATCCGTGGGTATGATCCGCTGGATGTGGTTAAACTTCCGGTGCCGCCGGATTTGCATGCCTCTGTCGTGTTTCCGCATGTGGATGTGCCCACCCGTGACGCCCGCCAGATGATCCGTGCCAAAGTAGCACTCAAAGACGCTGTCACCCAATGGGGGAATATCGCCGGCCTGGTGGCGGGACTCTTTACCTCCGATTATGAACTCATCGGACGCAGCATGCACGACGTCCTGATTGAGCCCACCCGCGCCATCCTGATCCCGGAATTCTACGAAATGCGTCGCCTGGCCATGGAAGCCGGAGCGCTGACTTTCGGTATTTCAGGATCGGGCCCCTCCGTTTTTGCCTTTACCCAAAGCCGTGCTAAGGCTGCCTCTCTTACCAATTTGATTCAAGCGCACTTACGGGAAAGCGGCATCGACAGCAATGGATATGTATCCGCCATTAATGCCGGTGGCCCGAAAGAAATACGAAATTAGAAGCCGAAATATGCAATATTACAGTACCAATAACAAGAACTTACGTGTGCCTTTTCAGGAAGCCGTGTTTAATAGTCTACCGGCTGACAGGGGACTCTATATGCCTGAAAAGGTGCCCGCGCTGGATGCGTACTTCATTCAGCACCTCGCTCAGTATTCGCTGCAGGAAATCGCCTATAACGTTGCCAAAGCGCTGATCGGCGCCGACATTCCCGAAGGGGACTTACGGAATATTGTAGAAGATGCCATAGACTTTGACGCCCCCGTGCGTCCGCTGGATGGCGGATTGGCTGTACTGGAACTTTTTCACGGCCCGTCTCTGGCGTTCAAAGACTTCGGCGCGCGCTTTATGAGCCGCGTGATGGCGTATTTTTCAACAGAGAAGGACCGCGTGCTGGATGTGCTGGTTGCCACTTCCGGCGATACGGGCGGCGCCGTGGCACTCGGATTTCTTGGCGTGCCGGGAACACGGGTTACCATTCTGTTCCCGAAAGGTAAAGTAAGCCCCATTCAGGAACTGCAGCTAACCACCAACGGCCAGAACATACGGGCCATCGAAATAGACGGAACGTTTGACGACTGCCAGGCGTTGGTAAAGGAAGCCTTTAACGATGATGAGCTACGCGCTGCATACCGCTTGACGTCGGCTAATTCCATTAACATCGCCCGTCTTATCCCGCAGACGTTCTATTATTTTCACGCCTATGCACAACTGCTGTCGCAGGGAATGCGTGACGTGGTATTTTCCGTCCCTAGCGGCAACTTTGGAAATATCGGTGCCGGTTTACTGGCTTTCAGGATGGGCCTTCCGGCCAAACAGTTTATTGCGGCAACCAATGTCAATGATACGGTACCGCGTTTCCTGGCAAGCGGACGCTATGAACCGCGCCCATCGGTCCAGACCTTATCCAATGCGATGGACGTGGGTAACCCCAGCAATTGGGTACGTATTATGGACTTGTTCGGAGGCGACCCCAATGAGTTAAAAAAGGTGGTTTCATCGTATGCGTTTACGGATGCAGATACCAGAAAAGCCATTCAGGCGCTTTACGACCAATATGGTTATATAGCGTGTCCGCATACGGCCATCGCCTGGTTGGCGGCAGAGGCTTATCGGGAACAGCATAGCGGTAACTTTGCAACGGTGTTTCTTTCCACAGCACATCCCTGCAAGTTCCCGGAGGTATTCCCACCCGAAATCGCTGCAAAGATAGACATCCCCTCGCAGGTCACCTCGTTGCAGGGACAGCAGAAGGAGGTAGTCCAACTGAGTGCGGATTACCGTGAGTTTAAAGCCTATTTGCTGGGTGCGGTGTAAGTCATTGCCAGTCGAACTTCATCCAAACATCCTCATCGCGGCCGAAGACAAAGTAGTTCGGATAGAGAATTTCTGCAAGGACCTCGGCATCGTCTGCAATCAGGGCGCCGGGGGCCCGCAGGTGCGCGCGATGATGGATGATATAAAGGCGGTTTTGTACCAGAGCAGGGTGGTCTGACCAGCGAGACAGGGATTGGGGGAGACCGGTAAGCAGCTCGGATACCGGTTTTTCGCTACGGACGATCAGCACGTCCACATTCCGGTCATTTACTGAGGGCTCCGGCAAAAGCACACCGCCGGCTACCTGTATGAGATTGCCGATATATCCGTCGTTTGCAACGGCCATCGGAGAACCGTCTCCAAAAAGCGCAACGCGGGGTTTATTTTCTTCCGTGATGAATTTCAGCTTGTGGGAAATCAGGTTTATCCGTTCACTCAGCTCCTCAACCAGGCGGTCGGCCCGTTCTGGAATGTTCAGTATGCCGCCGATGGTATGGATAGCATGGAAAATGGCTTGCGGACTTTCAGCACGCAAGAGGTCGGGATAGCCAGGTGCCCGCTCAAGCAGCGGGATACATGCTGTGTCGACTTCCAATGCCTTCAGAATGCTTTGAAAAGACAAATGTGGGCGTTGCATGCGGGCAAAGGTAATCAAGTTGCCCGATTATCGCCACAGCAATACTTTAAAAATGCCTGTATCAGGCAGGGAAATAAAAGACGCGTTGACCTGAATACGCTCTTGGATGACTTCTTTTCCCGTTTGGCCGGCCACCCATAATACCATTACAAAAAATGGAAGTACAAGTAACAAAAAGGGCGAAACGTTGCTGGTTAACTTTTTCATTTGCTTACGGTTTTGTAATTCTTTCCATCGCACGCTTTCCGGATGCACAGTACAAAGAAAAGTAATCACGGAGCTTGCAGAAAAACTTTTAGACTAACCGGCGAATTTTGTAGACCAACCGTTTTCGCCGGTTTATCCATCCCGATACGGTGTTGGCCGATCGAACCGGGCGGTTCGTCTAACGACAATCGTGATATTGATCGCCTACCTGTATATTTGCACAATGTTAGAAAATCACGTATGTTAAAAAATAAGGCTGCTTTGGTTCATGCCCTCGTGTGGGTGGTGCTTCTGACCGTGCTGTACCTCGTCAACATGCGAGAGCGCCCGGCCGATGCGTCCGTTCTCATTTTTATATACGGAATAGTAAATATCGTTATTTTTTATATCCACTACTTTCTTATCAATCCGCTTCTTATTGGCGAAAATAGGTACTGGCGGGCCATCATCTATATGGTGATCGTTTTGACGATCTCCATCGGAGTGAAATACGCCGTCGCCCTGTATTATAAGGATATCATCCTTACGTACCGCGATACAGAAAATGTAGAAAAAATACTCACGCCCCTTCAATATACAGTGGCGGCCCTGATAACCGGGCTCTTCTTTATGTTGCTCAGCACCTCCGTATACGTCATCTCCTTTAATTTCAAAAGCCGGGAACACCGGAAAAACCTAGAGAATGAAAAACTGAATGCCGAACTTGCGTTTCTTAAATCCCAAATCAATCCACATTTCCTTTTCAATTCTCTGAATAATATTTATTCGTTGGCATATCAAAAATCGGATAAAACCCCTGAGGCTATTCTAAAACTTTCGGAGATTATGCGGTATATGCTTTACGAGAGCAATGAGGATACCGTATTGTTGACCGAAGAAATCAATTACCTGCATAATTACATTGACCTGCAAAAATTGCGTTTTAAAGAAAAAATGTATGTGGAGGTTCATGTCGATCTGGATGAGACCGAACATCGGATCATGCCCTTGTTGCTGATTTCCTTTCTGGAAAATGCATTCAAGCACGGCGTATCCACGGACGAACGTAAACCCATCCGCATAGCCATCAACGTCCGCAATGGCCGTCTGCACTTTAAAGCTGAAAATGCAAAAAGCCAGCTGAATAAAGATCAAACGCGTGGTGTGGGACTTACCAATTTGAAGCGTAGGTTGTTATTGGGATACCCCGAACGGCATACCATCAATATTGTAGAAACGGATGATTATTACAGTAGTGAACTTTTTTTATATTTAACCTCCAAACAAGGACCACATGGTACGATGTATAACGGTTGATGACGAACCTCTCGCGCTGGATATTTTAGCCGACTATGTTTCCAAAGTGCCCGAATTATCGCTCGTGGCAAGCACAACCAACGCTATCGAAGCGCTCACGTTGGTCCAGAACGGAGAGGTTGATCTGGTTTTTTTGGATGTGCAGATGCCTGAGCTTACCGGTATCCAATTCCTCAAGATCATCAATGGTAAGTGTGACGTCATTCTCACCACGGCCTACCCCCAATATGCGCTGGACGGTTATGAACTCAATGTCGTTGATTACCTGTTGAAACCGATCGCATTCGATCGCTTCTACCGGTCGGTTCAGAAAGTGTTAAATAATAAGCCCCAGAAAACGCCTGCACCGAGCCTATCTCCACAGAATGAACCGGTGGATTTTATATTTGTCAAGACCGAACATAAAATCCAGCGGGTGGATATCGACGATATCTTGTACATCGAAGGGTTGAAGGACTACATTTCCATCTATACCCATGCGGAGCGTATCGTCACGCTCCAAAATATGAAGAAAATGGAAGACATTCTGCCCGGTAACCGTTTTGTACGCGTTCACCGGTCGTATATCGTAGCGCTGGATAAGATTGCCAGTATCGAACGGGGACGCATCTTTATCGAAGACAAAGTGATTCCGGTGGGGGACACCTACCGGGACGCATTTTATAAATACATCGGAGATAAAAACGGATAAACAGGGCGGAATAAAAATTAAATGTTATTCCTTTTCGCCATTTGCAAATAACTACAATTTTATCTAAGTTTGCACCCCCAATCGGGATGTAGCGTAGCCAGGTATCGCGCCAGCATGGGGTGCTGGAGGTCGTGGGTTCGAATCCCGCCATCCCGACAAAAGCTACTGATAATCAGTGGCTTTTGTTTTTTTCGGACATATTGCGGACAGAAATAGTGTTTTTGTTTGAATTGTTAAGTTGGGGAAAGATAAAGTAGCTTTAGGTTCTGTTATAAACAAAAGTGCGTTTTATGACACGACCATGTTATATATACCGTGTTTCGCCAACAATTCAACAGGGTCAAGTTGGCAATGCTCACCAATGATTATGTCATCTAACGGCAACAATGATTCAAAAGGGAATCTCAAACCTCTTTTTCCTTTTCTAAAAGCATCGTATCCCCAAGCTATCAGATATTTCTCATTATATCTTCTTACAATATAGGCTGGGTCGATTGCTCGGTAATTAAATATTTGATATTCCAATTCGTCATAAAACTTCTGTTCGTCCATATAGGCGATTTCTTTCAGGAAATCATAGTCGCCTCCAGCGTTGTTTTCCAGTCGATAAGCGTTTTCGGCTAAATGTTTATGGAATATAAATGTCAGGCCATGTTCATTTGTTAAGTTGGTTATTGTATCATAGTTTTTCCCTACAAGTGCTTCGTGTTTCTTTCGTTTCCCTAATTGGAAATAGAATACTCGGGATTCGACTATCCAGTGTGATTTTGTTACTATCGGAATAAAATGATAATTGTTCATATTGCGCAAAAAACGTTGCTTAAGACGTTTAGAAAGTAGTAGAGTAAAGTTCTAAATAGTCGTGTTTGTAAGGGTAGGAAAGTTCATTAAATCTTTTAGTTTTATGTCCGCAATATTTATTAACGACGCATCTACTACATTTGAAGGGTGAAATTTTTTCTCCGTCAAAATTTATTTCGCCTGTTGAAACAAGTTGATTGACGGCGGTTAAAACTCTATTAAAAAGTCTCAAAGAAAATGTGTCTAACATTATTTTTTTTGTCGCAACTTTATGGATATATGGATTTTGTTCATTGTCGTAATCATAATACCAGTATACCAAATACCCATATTCCAGTAGATAAGCATTCACGCACTTTAGATACGTGATTAACTGTACTTTGTGGTTCAGGTAAAATGTAGGTTTATATTCTTCCCATTCCTTAATTTCATGTAATCTAAATTCCTCATGTGATTCATCATAAACCCCATGCCAATCGTTGTAATTATCCTCATATGTTGGTTTTTTGGGGTCTCTTTTATAGTGGAATTTTTCTTCAACCACAAAGTACTTAGAATTTTTGTCTTTAAATATATAGTCAGGCTCGCAGGCAACGTTATGATGATTGTCAAAAAAGGCGCGCTTTGCAGTTTTATTATGTCCTGAATATATTACTTCTGAATCAAGAATTACTTTAATATCTTCTTGCTCAAAAATTTTGTGTTCAAGGCTTTTAGTTTTATGATATTTTGAAACCCTTTTTACAAGGTTTAGTTTTTCATGTAGCCTCTCGCCCATCTGTCTCTCTTTTTCCATGTTAGGATGAGTGATTTGAAACGTAGTTGAAATCGAGAAACTTGCTGGACAAAATGTGAGATTCGCCAAATCTGTTGCCCTAAAATAACTAAGACGTTCCTTAATTTTTAATGCATATCTATTTCTTCTAATATTTCTTTCAATTATCAATTGATTTATGGCGTCGGTTACCCAAAACCATCCCGATTTGAAACGTTTGTAGTATGCAAAATTTATTGCATAATAATTTAGGAAACTTTCAATAAAGCTGTCGTCGGTCATTCCCAAAATTCGACATAGATAACTGGCAAACTTGTGCTGTTTCTCATTATAGTAACCCATTATACGTGTAGCTAAAGTTGCGGCAAGAAGCTCATAATTTCTTTCCAACCTAATTCTTTTTCAATCGCTTCTCGCACTTCCGTAGAAACCTGTTTTGGCGCTTTTCGAATATACTCTTCCGCCAAAGCTTGAACGTCATTTGGTAAATACTTCAGATAATTTATGACATTAGTTGGATTAAAATCCTGGCCAATTTTGTCTTTAAAATTAGGGGGCAAATTTGTCCAAATAATTGCATCTATGTCTTTTTCCTTTACCCACTCACCTAGCTGCTTCTTAATTATGGAATCAGTTGGATAAATTTGCTCTTCTCTTTTAAAAAAAATATCCGATTTTGTTTTTTCCACATCCCTCCCGAATTGCTAAATCTAAAATTGCTTCATCTATTTCCTTGTATTTTGATATTGTATATAACGTGGTGACAATATTAGCCCTTTTTTTGATGACCAGTGTAAGACGACCGTTATTTGATATACGGGCGAATTCAATTGGCAGGAGCGGTCCATCTTCTCTCCAACCAAAATCAGTATCATAATTCAAAGCTTGTGAGTTCCATATTAGTGACCCCCAGCCGATAATTCCGATTTTCATATAAATTGCGGTTTATTCATTAATTGATAACGGTCATCAAGTACACTCGCATTGACAAAGGTTGTTTCTCTCTTAGCCAGCACCCCGTAATCCTCATGGATATGTCCAAATATATGGTATTTGGGCTGTATTTGGTAAACCCTCAAAAGCAATTCCTCGCAACCTGTTCGTTTACTGTAAACGGTTTCATCCAATATGCCGAACGGTGGGCCATGGGTGATTAGGATGTCGGTGTCATCAGGTATCAAATCCCAATGCGCTTTGATTTCCGCTCCACGTTTTCGGTTGAACGCCCAGTTATGGAAATAAGGGGTAATGGGTGAACCCCATATTTTCAGGCCATCAATCTCAACCCCCGAATCGTTCAGGTATGTGACATTCTTGGGTACCATCCGGCCAATAATATCGGGGTGCGCATCCTCCAAAAAGAAATCGTGGTTGCCTGCTATAAAAATCTTGTGCCGGAATTTTAGGGTGCTGAACCAATCCAAGAAATCCTCGATTTCGACCGGATGCCCCCGTTTGCTGATATCACCCGCATGGATGACCATATCGCCCTCGGGCAATTTCAGTTTGCGGTGCTGGCCGTGTGTGTCCGATATAGCAACGATTCTCATTAGGTTTAAACAGGTTTAAGCCCAAACAAATATATGGTTTTCCGGCTTTATTACATCCGATTCATTTTCGCAATTGCCGTCTAAGATATTCCTCCAAAAGTTGCTCCCGCTCGCGCTGCTTCCGTTTCTTGCCGTCCTTAGTGGCAACCCACCAAATGAACAGGCCCCATGCGCCAAAAGCGATGATTGCGCCGGGAATGATGTTACCGCTCCCCATCCCGCTCATCATGGCGATGAAACTGACGATACCCGTAAGGAATAACCTGATTAAGAAACCCATAATTAACGTGTTTTGAAACAACCGGATGATATCAACCGATAGTCAAATATACGGAATTTTACCGTCTCATGTGGCGGTGTTTTGATTTTTTATTATGCTTTCCTTGCATGCCATGGACAACAAACCGCATGCAACCGATGTCGATGCCTATCTCATCGAGAAGGTAAAGGAATTGAGAACCAAAAAAGGCATATCCCAAGCTAAACTGGCACTGGTCTTGGATGTGTCCGTTGGTTACATCGGCCATGTGGAAAGCCCAAAGGACAGGACGAAATATTCCCTGTCCATGCTCCCCAAATTAGCCGCTGCGCTGGAATGCGAATACGCCGATTTATTGCCGCCAATAAATAAATGAGCCTGTTGCTACTTGGCGTTATTGATTATCCAAATTCATTGCGTATATTTGTGTACCAATACGTGTACGCAATGGCAATAATAGAAACGACAAGCAGGCAATTCAGGGAGCGCCAAAAGGATTTTTTCGACATGGCTGACAAGGGGCAAAAGGTGGTGATAAAGAGGGGTAATAAACAGGCGTATGTGCTTACCCCTGTTTCGGGGGATGATTTATATTTCACCTCCGATATGATTGAGCGCATAAAGGAATCCCACCAACAGATAAAGGATGGGAAAGGTATCGTCCTTAAAACCAATGAGGAACTGGACGCATACTTCGATAGCCTGTAATGTACACCGTAATTATATCGCCCAATGCCGACGCTGACCTAAGGGCATTGAAGAAATCGGAACCGCAAGCCTACAAGAAAGCGGTATCCCTCATCAAGGAGCTTGCGGAACACCCCAAAACCGGCACGGGCAAACCGAGTTTGAAAAAGCATAGTCTGGCGGGGTTCTATGCCCGTAAAATCACCGACAAACATCGATTGGTCTATGCTATCAATGACGGAATATTGACCGTCGACGTGGTTTCTGCAAGAGGCCATTACGATGATAAATAGGGCTGTTTAACCGCTTGCAAAAAATTATTTGGCCGATTCGATTTCCCTCCTTTTTTCCTTTGCCGACTGGATGAGCCGCTGCTCTTCTTCCAGTTTTTCCAAAATAAATAACGCCTTGTCGGGGTTGGCATGGTAAACCGAGTCAATACGGCTGCCGATTTCGGGAAACTCCTGCCGGAACATGCGGAATTTGACGTTGTCGGCTTTCAGGGATTCTTGATGCTGGTAAAGGCCGATAGCCACGCCAAGGCTGGCGAAAGAGAAAAACAGTAACAAAGCGAATGCAAGGATTACCTTGGTTGATTTGAAATCGATGCCGTGCTTATGCCTGACCTCGGTCTGCGCGGGGATCCGTTCTACCAAGCCTCCGAACTCCGTTAACCTCTTGTCCAATTCGAGGTAATCCTTTTTTGTGATATTGATGATGTTATCGGTCAATCCTTGTAAGTTACCGTAATCCTTGACGTAATTGTCTATGGCGGCATGGCAATCCTTTATGTAATCAATTAGTTTGATTTTGGTTTCCAAGTCCTTTTCCCTGACCTCACGGAAGCCTTGCAGCAATTTTTCGTTTTCATCGAGAAAACCGATGATGGTCGGGAGCATCCGCGCGATGTCACTGGTCAACAGGTCGGTGTTCAATTGCAGTTCGTCCACCTGTTGCTTTAAATTCTCTAAATCCATTGGTTACCTCCTGTTTCTGTTTTTTCTTTTGATGGCCTCGTCATCCTGGTCATGGGCGATG